>Ga0209310_1000025_pt1 | contig 367288 bp, 321 predicted proteins | sample AD_UKC030_MetaG_FD_184415 | JGI IMG/M metagenome (GOLD analysis project Ga0209310, IMG submission 184415) | Active sludge microbial communities of municipal wastewater-treating anaerobic digesters from USA - AD_UKC030_MetaG (SPAdes) (version 2) | ecosystem: Engineered > Bioreactor > Anaerobic... | reverse complement strand
CGCATCTCGGTGGAGCGCCGCCGATTCAACGAGGTGGTTCGCGAGTACAACATGGCGGTGCGCCGCTTCCCGGCCAACTTGTTCGCCGGGTTGTTCGGATTCGACCCCAAGAAGAACTACTTCGAGGCCGAGGAAGGCGCGGAAAAAGCCCCCACGGTCGCCTTTTGACCCGGGCGATTTCCCACGGACGGATCGCCGAGGCGCCACTCGGTCCGTTTGGTCGAATCGCGGCGCAGCGCTTCTTCCACACTTTGCAAAGTGTGGAAATGGCCATCAGGGCATGGTGATCAGGCCGAATCCTGCCTGGCCAGCAGGATGAGCGTTTTCGAGAGAGGATCGGAGGGGCGCATGCATTCATACTTCCGGTGACGGCGCCGCACGATACCTCTTCTCTGCAACTTCGACAGGTGGCGAGACAGCGCCGGCAATGAATAGCCGGTCGCACCAAGCAGTTCCAGAACTCCCATGGGTTTTCCGGCCAGCAGTTTGACGAGTTGCACACGCCTCGGATGGGTGAAGGCCGTGAGCGCCTGCATAAACACGCCTGCTGTATTCTGCTTGACCCGAAGGGATTGCATGACAGAACCCAAAAGGGCTGCCGCGTGCGGCAGGGAGGAATCGGCGCCCACTGTATAATACACGAATCGCTTCTTCCGCATGACCGTCAGCAAGCCGCGAGCGTTGAGCGACCTCAAGTACTGACTGGCGGTCGCCATAGAGATGTCCATTTCCCGTGCCACGTCCGAAACGGTCAGGGGCTCTCGGGCGATGAGCAGGCGAAGGATGTCCAACCGGCGCTCATTGGCCAGGGCCCGGCAGGTTCTCCACAACGTGGGATGCAGTCCGGATAACGTGTTATATTTCATGATCACACTTTGCAAAGTGTGGAAATAGTCGTCAAGCAAAGAAGCGCATCAGCGCTCCCGCTCTTTGTATTTCGATGGGGAAGGATGTATACTGGATAAAAAAGATCCTTATGAAAAAGACGTCATCGATAAGACCATGCTCCGCGCACCGGCAGTACTCCCGGCATATAACGGAATGCGCAGAGCGCGCGCCCAGCCGGGCGATGCTCCGCGCCGTCGGGTTCACGAACGACGATTTCAAGAAATCCCAGGTGGGCGTCGCCTCGACCTGGAGCATGGTCACGCCCTGTAACATGCACATCGACCGCCTCGCGAAAGAAGCCTCAGCCGCTGTGAATGCCGCCGGCGGCAAGGCCGTGATCTTCAATACGATTACGATTTCCGACGGGATATCGATGGGCACGGAGGGAATGAAGTATTCGCTCGTGTCGCGCGAAGTCATCGCTGATTCCATCGAGACCGTCGCCGGTTGCGAGCAGTTTGACGGCCTGGTGGCCATCGGCGGTTGCGACAAGAACATGCCCGGCTGCCTGATGGCCATGGCCAGACTGAACCGACCGGCCGTGTTTGTGTACGGCGGCACCATACTGCCCGGACGGTTCCGCGGGGAGAAGGTCGACATTGTTTCCGTGTTCGAGGCCGTTGGCGCGCATGCGCGAGGACAAATATCATCCAGGGATCTGGCAGGCATTGAGGCGTGCGCAATCCCCGGCGAAGGGTCCTGCGGAGGGATGTACACGGCTAATACCATGGCCAGCGCCATCGAAGCCATGGGCATGAGCCTCCCCAACAGTTCCGCCCAGGCGGCCAACTCGACGGCCAAGACGAGGGATTGCCGCGAGGCGGGCAGGGCCGTGATGCAACTCATCCGCCGCGGCATCCGCCCCCGCGACATCATGACCCGCGAGGCCTTCGGGAACGCGATCGCCGTGGTCATGGCCCTCGGCGGCTCTACCAACGCCGTGCTGCACCTGCTGGCCATGGCCAACACCGCCGGCGTCAAACTTGCACTCGACGATTTCACGCGGATCGGTCGGAAGGTGCCGGTTCTTGCGGATCTCAAGCCCAGCGGATCGTTTCTCGTGGCCGACCTGGTCGAGATCGGCGGGGTGACGCCCCTGATGAAGACGCTGCTGGACGCCGGCTTCCTGCGCGGCGACTGCCTCACGGTCACCGGCCGCACCCTCCGGGAGAACCTGGCGAGCGTGAAATCCTACCCGCCCGGCCAGACGGTGATCCGTCCTCTGCGAAATCCCATCAAGAAGGAAGGACACCTGGTCATCCTCTACGGCAACCTGGCACCGGAAGGCGCCGTGGCTAAAATATCCGGATACGAGGGGACCCGCTTCACGGGGAAAGCCCGGGTATTTGAATCCGAGGAATCAGCGCTGGCCCGCATCCTGGATGGCACGGCGCGAAAGGGCGATGTGATCGTGATCCGGCACGAGGGGCCCCGCGGCGGTCCGGGCATGCGCGAGATGCTGGCGCCGACCTCCGCGGTAATGGGGCGCGGCTTGGGCCGCGACGTGGCCCTGGTCACCGACGGGCGTTTTTCGGGCGGCAGCCACGGCTTTGTCGTCGGGCATATCACCCCGGAGGCCGCCACCGGCGGACCGATCGCCGTGGTCCGGAACGGGGACCCGATCACGATCGACGCAGAGAAGCGGCGCATCACGCTGGATATTCCCGGCGCCGAACTGAAGCGGCGGCTGTCGCGATGGAAGCCCCCGAAGCCCCGCTATACCCGCGGTGTGCTGGCCAAGTACGCGCGCACGGTAACGTCGGCCTCCCGGGGCGCCCTGACCGATCTTCCGCAGGCCGGCGGGCGGCGCTTGACTTCGGGAGGGGGGCCGCTATAGTCGCCGCTCATCGACGCGTAAGCCAACGTAGCTCAGCTGGCAGAGCAGGTCATTCGTAATGATCAGGTCGTCGGTTCGAATCCGACCGTTGGCTCCAATCCACGCGAGCCCATGAAAGGCAAGCACCACCTGGTCGTTTCCATCGCGGGAGCCGCCGGGATATACACCGCCTCCCGATCCGCGCCGATGAGCCTGTCCTTCCTAGCCTTCGGAGTCCTTCTGGATCTCGACCATTGGATCGATTACTGGATCGAATACGGGGCGCGGCTGGACGTGCCCCATTTCTTCCGGGCGGTTTCCCGCAAGCAGTTCCGTCGGGCTTTCCTGTTCCTGCACGCCTGGGAAGGATTCCTTCTCTCGGCGCTGCTGGCGTGGTGGAGCGGTTGGCCCCCGCTGCTGTCCGGCGCATGCCTGGGGTGGGGCAGCCATCTGCTCTGCGACCAGTTCAGCACGAAGCCCAGCCCGTGGGGCTACTTCCTGGCCTGGCGCATCGCGGGCCGTTTCGACTACAAGCACGCCTTCCCGGTCCCGTACCGCCCGCCGCCGGGCGACCACGACGAAAGCGATGGACGCTCTCCGCCGGCTTGCGTATAGTGCGGGCCGATATCAGCCGCGCGGGAGAACAGATGCCCCATCGTGAAATGACAATGGCGGAACTCGCCGCCTACCTGCACGTGACCCCACCCGACGTGGAGGGGCTGGTCCGGCAGGGAGGCATCCCGTTCGAGCGCAAGGGGGCTCGCGTCGTCTTTCGCCGGAACGACATCGATGCGTGGGCCTCCCAGCGGCTGTTGGGCTCGAGCCGCGAAAACCTGCAGGTGTTCCATCGGAAGAGCTCGGCCAGGGCGCACGACCTTTCCCGGCAGCACGCGATCGTCGCCGAGTTGGTCCGCGCCGATTGCATCGCGGTGGCGATGACCTGCCGGACCCGGGCCTCGGTGATCCGGGGGATGATCAAGATCGCGGAGTGCGCGGGCCTGCTCTATGACCCGGCCGACCTGCTCAAGAGCATCGAATCCCGCGAACGCCTGTGCTCGACGGCCATCCCCGGCGGCATCGCCCTGCTGCATCCCCGGAGCCCCAACCCGTTTTTCTCGGAGGATTCCTTCGTGGCGCTGGGCCGCACGATCCAGAGCATTCCTTTCGGCGCCACGGACGGCTCCACGACGGATCTCTTCTTCCTGGTCTGCTGCCAGGAGGAAAGCCTGCACCTGCACGTGCTGGCCCGCCTCTGCATGATGGTCCGGGACACCGCGTTGATTCAGGAACTGCGAGAGGCCGAGGGGCCTTCGGCGATGCACGAGGCGCTGGCGCGGGCGGAGACGGACGTCATCCGCCACCTGTAGTTATCACGCCACCGGCCAGGCGGCGGGCCGATCGAGCGGCCAGCGCTTCAACACCGGCAGCGCGTCCCGGTTCGTCAGGTCGAACCAGATCGGGGTCAGGGAAACGAACCCGTCGTTCAAGGCCTGGAGATCGCTGCCCGCCATCTCGCCGTACTGCTCCAGTTCACCGTCCATCCAGAAGTACTCGTTGCCCCGGGGATCGGTGCGCCGGTCGAACGTCTCCACGAACCGCGATTCGCCCATGTGGGTCACGGCGAAGCCGCGGATCCGGGCCAGGGGAAGGTTGGGGACGTTGACGTTGAGCAGCGTGCGCGGCGGCAATCCGTTCTTCAGGATGAGCGCCGCCAGGTGCCGGGCCACGTGCGCCGCGGTCTCCCAGACCGGATCCTTGAAGGTGGCGATCGAGATGGCCATGCTGGGGATGCCCAGGATGGTGCCCTCCGTGGCCGCCGAAACGGTGCCCGAATAGATGACGCTGATCCCCGCGTTCGGCCCGAGGTTGATGCCGCTGATCACAAGGTCGGGCCGGTGGTCCAGCAGGGCGCAGGCGGCCAGTTTCACGCAATCCGCGGGCGTCCCGCCGACCGCGTGGCCGAAAAAGGATCCGTTCCGGAATATCTTCTTGGTCTTGATCGGGTCGGAAAGCGTGATGGCGTGCCCGACGGCGCTCTGTTCGCCGCTGGGCGCCACCACGCGCACATCGCCCAGATCCTTCACGGCCTCGCGCAGCGCCGCCAGGCCCGGGGCGTAGACACCGTCGTCGTTGCTCAACAGGATATGCATGGCCGGTATGATGCCCGACGCGAACGCCAAGACAAGCTGCAAAATGCGCGCCGGGTCAGGGCAGGCGGATCATCTCGCGGAAGTCCAGGCCGGGCAGCGTATGGGTGTCCGTGCCGACGATCGTGCCGCGGTGATCGATCCAGTAATAGTCTGAGCCGCTCTCGATCTTCAACTCGCGCCCTGTGACCGGGTCGACCACGTCCTCGACCTCCAGCATGGCGTTCGAGCGGCGGCGGCTGATCTCGTCGTCGCTCCGCTGCCGGTTCTCGTAGGTGCCCTGGATGATGCCGGATATTTCCTCGTGCGTCTGGCTGACGATCTTGCTGGTGTTGGCCGTGATGCCCTGCTGCATGGCCACCCACTGGGGATTCAGCTGGTACGATTCGATCAGGTGCACGAGGACGTCGCGGGCCAGGTCCTTTTTCTCCACGGCGGCCAGCGCCGTGAAGAGGTGCTCGACTTTCCACAGGCCCATCCCGCTCATCTGGGTCTGCTGCGTGCCCGCGAAGCAATAACCCTCCACGGGGCGGCCGCCCATGCGGGCCGTGAAAAAGACCTCGCCGGCCGTGAGTTGCTGCGCAATGCCGTATACGCCGAAGCGGGCATTGACCTCGTTCACCGCCTGCACCGCATCCGGGCGCTCCCGGCTTTCCCCGATCCGGACATCCGTGCAGCCGCGGGCCACCCGGGACTCCGCGTATTCCCGCGCGAAGGCAAGGCCGGGGAGGTAGCGGCGCACCATCATGTTCACCCCGTAGCCCGGCGAGTACCAGGAGCCCTCCTGGAACCCGGTCATCATCAACATGGACGAGGGTTCGGTGAAACTGGGCAGTTCCGCGTCGCCGGCCGTGATGCGCACCTCGCCGTCGGGCGAAACCAACTCGATGGCGCCCCGGACGTCCACCGACGCGAAACGGAAAAGGCCGCCCTGGACTTTCCATCTCGCGGGCACCTCGACGCTGAAGGCCTGCTCCCGGGGATCGGTCCAGCGCACGTACTGAACCGCGGCCTTCTTCGCCGGGGTCCCGTCCGACGGAGGCCCGGTCACCCGGAACCCCGCCATGATGCTGGAAAAAATTTCTTCGGATTGGCGGAATGGGCCGTCCGCCGCCCGGGCGATGTACAGGCAGCCCCCCGAGCCGCGTGGGCTGGCCGCCCAACTGAAAATGGCGACGGCCGCTTGCGAGCCCGCGCGGCCGATCGCGCGAACGGCCGACGGCCCGGCCTGCTCCGGGGCCTCCCAGCGACTGCCGGGCTGCACGCGCTCCGCCAGACGGCCGAGGACGGCCCCGGCCGCGGAGGCATCCAGCGGGCCGGGGATGAACACCGGCCAGATCGCCACTTCCTCGTCCGCCGGGCCGCGGATCGTGATGCGACCGGTGCGCGTGTCCGACGCGGCGCTCCAGTCGGGGGGCAGGGGGACGGTGAATCCCTGGGGGTCGCGGTGCTCGCTCCAGCCCCGCGGCGTGGAAGGCGACTCCGCCGCGCCGCAGCCGCCCGCCAAGAAAAGAGCCGCCGCGGCCCACGCCGCAGCGGCTCTCCAAGCGCATGTCCGGCGGTTCATGTGCCGGTGGATGGGGTTCGTGTCAGCCCGCTTTCTCGGACTCGAACTTGTCCTTGATGTTCTTGTGGAAGTACTTGCCCTTGGACTTGGCTTTCATCAGGGCCTTGTAGGTCTTCTCCGGCACCTTCTTGTAGTTGTAGGTGTCGCCGTTGTCGAAGCTGACGGTCAACGTCTGGCTCTCCGCGTCGTACCCGATCTTGTCGATCGTGGAGGATTCCACCTTCTTCATATCGACCTGGGTCGTCTCGGCCTTTTCGGACTTCTTACACTCGGACTTCTTGCAGCACTCCGTCGTCTTGCAGCCGACCAGCAGCGCCAACGTCATCGCCATGCCTGCCACGAGCATTCTCATCGTTGTCTCCTTTGCTGATGTCAAACTGCGGGAAATCGTAGTGGCCGGCGCGTGCGCCGTCAATGCCCGTTTGGGCTAGAAGGCGAACCCGCCCCCCACCTGGACGTAATCCCAGCCGTCCGCGAAGTCCGCCTCGGTCCAGACGAAGCGCCGGTACTTCGCAAAAAAGTTGAAGTAGCCCAACCGGATGCCGGCCAGCCCCTCCACGACGTACGCCATCTCGACATTCTCGAATTCGTCATTGCTGAATCCGTAAAAACCACCGCCCCCGCCGATGTACGGATTGATGCCGTCGTGCCGAACCAGCACGATGCAAAGATCGGCCCCACCCCCATAGTAGTACCTTGTCCAATCATCGAGCGTGGTCAGGAACTCGCCGTACAGCCGGATAAAATCCAGGTGGAACGCCAGCCCGCCGCCGGCCGTGTCGTCCGGAGTCGGCTCGCTGCCGACGCCGATGGAGTACGCACCGTAGGGCGCGACGAACCAGGTGGGATTGAACCGCGAGGGCGGCTCACCCCATAAATCGTTCTCGTAGGCGCGCGCGCGCGGAAGGCTGACGGCAAGAAACAGAACGAGCAGGCACAGTCCAACGCTCTTCTTCATAACGGGCCTCCTTTCCCGAATCGGCGCATGCACGACCGCTCCAAGAGCATTCTACCCGCGGGCAAGTCCCTGACAATCACCTTGTGCCGTCGCGCATCGGCCCGCCTCAGCGGTTGAATCGCGGTCGCCGGCTCCAGATCGCCAGGGCGGCGACGGCCAGGACGGCAAGGCCCGCCAGGCCCCACTTCCAGGCGCGGCCGGCGGGAGCAGCCTCATCCTCCTCTGGAGGAGCAGTGATCGGTTCCGCGGCGGCGGTCACGGCCGGGCGGGGGGGAGGGGGCGGGGGCCGGCGCGCCAGGTCGGCCAGTCCCTGCGAAAGAAGTTCGCTGGCCCTGGCATCACGCACTTCGCGTTTCAAGCTGCCAAGGATCACCGCGATGACCCGGGCGTCACCGCGCCGGGCGGTGACCGCCATGGAGTAGCCGCCCAGCTTGAAGTAGCCCGTCTTGAGCCCGTCACACCCCTCGAAGGTTTTCAGCAGCCGGTTGTGCGTTTCCATGATGAACGGTTCCGGCGCGTCGGGACGGAAGGGCCGCTTGATCGTGGAGGTGAACGGCAGCGCGTCCGGCCTTCGCAACAGCGCCAGGCACAGCCGGGCCATGTCGCGGGGCGTGCTGACGTCCGGCTCCTGGCCTTCCGCGGGAGGCAGGCCATGAACGGAGTGGAAGCGCGTGCTGCGCATCCCCAGTTCGGCGGCGCGCCGGTTCATCAGCTCCACAAAGCCCTCCCTTGTCCCGGCCACCTTGAGGGCCAGGGCCACGGCGGCATCGTTGGCGGATTGAATCATCATGGCATACAGCAGTTCCTCGATCGGGAACATCTCGCCTTCCTTGAGAAACACCTGCGATCCGCCCATCCCCGCCGACTCGGCGGTGATGACAATGGGATCCTGCAATTTCCAGGCGCCGCGGTCGATGCCCTCGAGGATCAACAGGAGGTTCATCATCTTCACCATGCTGGCCGGGTAGCCGGGCGCGTCCGCCTTGTCCTCGAACAGGACCTCCCCGTCGGCCGCCAGGAGGATCGCGCCCTGGTACGGGTCCGCGGCCCGGCTCTCGATCCGGGCCCGCTGCGCCTCCGCGGGGTGCCGGAACATGAGCAGGGTGAGAACGGCGCCGACAAGCGCATACAGGCGACGGGTGGGCTTCATTCGTGATGCTCCTCTTTCTTGCGGATGGCGGACGGCGACAGGGAAATGATTTCGGCCAGGATGGAGACGGCTATTTCATCCGGGGTGACCGATCCGATGCGCAGCCCGATCGGCCCCCGCAGCCGGGCCAGGTCGTCCGCGGAAAACCCCCGCTCGGCGAGGGCCTTCCTTCGCTGCTCCTGGGTCTTGCGCCCGCCCAGCAACCCGACATAGCGGCATCCCGCGCGCAGCGCGCTCTCCAGGCCCGGCAGATCGAACTTGGCATCATGGCTCAATATGGCCACGCCATCCTCGGGCCCGGCCCCCGCCTCGGCGAGCCCTTTCTCCGGCCATTCCAGCACGATCCGGCGGGCGCCCGGAAACAGCTGGGGGTTGGCGAAATCGCGGCGCGGGTCAACGACCGTGACGTCCATCCCGATGGCCGAGGCCAGCTTGCAGAGGGAGGCGGCGACGGGCGAGGCCCCGACCAGGATCAGTCGGGCCGGCGGAGAGATCGGCTCGAAGAGGCAAAGGTCTTCGCCCAGGGGCCGCAGGATGGCCCGGCGCTCCCCCTCCAGGTCCCGCGCCGCTTGCGCGGCCTGCTGATCGAGGGAGGCCATGCCCAGTCCGCCCCATTGCGTCCCCGCGCTGTCGAGGAGCATCTGCCGTCCATCCGCCGGCTGGATACGCGTGACCAGGACGGCGTGTCCGCGCGCTGATGCCGCGCAAAGCGCCCGCCATGCGGGGTCCGCGGGTTCGTGCCGGGTCAGCAGCACATCGATCCGGCCCCCGCAGGAGAGGCCGACGCCCAGCGCGGTTTCATCCGCGACCCCGTAGTGGACCACGCTCGCCGGCGCGCCGCCCAGCACCTGCCGCACATGCTCGCGGACATCGCCCTCGACGCAGCCCAGCGAGATATAGCCGGCCATTTCGCCCTGGTCGTTGACAGCCAGGCGGGAGCCGGGCGGGCGGGGCGACGAGCCCTCCACCCGGAAAAGCAGGGCGATGCAGGTCGACCGGCCCGCGGCGTCCCACCGCTGCACCGGCCCGATGATTTCCCCCAGGCTCATGTTTTGGTCCGGGCCTGCTTTACCATAAACGACCCGGCGCGGGAAGCCGGTCTTTTGCGCGGGGAAGGATTGCGGAAGCCCGGACAAATCCGGTAGTGTGCTCGGCTTGTCCCATGCGATGAACGACCGCGATCCAGTCCTGACGCCGGGCGGTTACCGGGAAACCCTGAAGGTGGCCTGGCCCCTGATTCTCAGCATGGGCTCGTTCACGCTGATGCAGTTCACGGATCGGTTGTTCCTGGCCTGGTACAGCGCGGTCTCCATCCAGGCGGCGTTGCCGGCGGGCATCCTGTCGTTCACCATGGTCAGCGGGTTCATGGCGCTCGCCGGCTACGCCAACACCTTCGTGGCGCAGTATCACGGGGCCGGGAACGGGCCCGGCTGCAGCCGCGCCACGGCGCAGGGTACCCTGCTGGCCCTGGCGTCGTGGCCATTGATGCTGGCGCTGATCCCGCTGGGCTTGTGGCTGCTGCGGATCAGCGGCCATGCGCCGGCGGTGTTGGCGGAGGAGCGGGCCTATTTTGCCATCCTGATGCTGGGCGGCGTGACGGCGCCCCTCGGCGCGGCGGTCGGCGGGTTTTTCAGCGGGCGCGGCGACACGTTCACGACCATGGTCACGAACGTGATGGGGAACGTGCTCAACATCGTCCTGGACTACGCCATGATTTTCGGCCGCTGGGGCTTTCCCGAAATGGGGATACGCGGCGCGGCCTGGGCGACGGTCATCTCGGGGTTCGTCAGCCCCGCGCTGCTCCTGCTGCTGTACTTTTCCCGTCGCTACGACCAACCGTTCCGGACCCGCGCGGAATTCCGCTGGGACGCGGTCCTCCTGCGGCGGATGCTGCGCTTCGGCCTGCCCGCCGCCCTGCACCTGGTGCTAGACGTCGGGGCTTTCACGCTCTTCGTCCTGCTGACGGGCCGCCTCGGCGCGACGGCCCTCGCCGCCAGCAACATCGCGTTGAGCATCAATAACATCGCGTTCATGCCGCTGATCGGCATCAGCATCGCCGCGTCGATCCTCGTCGGCCAGTACCAGGGGCGGCGGCAGGGCGCCATCGCCGAAAAGGCCGGATGGACCTCGTTGAAGCTGGGCTGGATCTACATGGGCGTCATAGCCCTGACCTTCGCGCTGTTCCCGCAGGCCTACTTCCGGCTTTTCACCTGGCGGGGCGGGGCGGAACTGCCCCTCGAGAACATCCTGCCGGTGGGGCGCTGGCTCCTGCTGATGATGGCCGCGTGGGGCCTGCTGGACGCGGTCAACCTGATCCTCTCGGGGGCGTTGAAGGGGGCCGGGGACACGCGCTTCGTGATGATCTACTCCGTGGTCATGGCGTGGGGCTTCTGGATGTCGGGGGAGATGGTGATCATCTTCCTGCTGGGCGGCGGCATCGTGCCGGCCTGGGCCTGGATGACGGCGTTTGTCTTCGTGATGGCCGCCGGGTTCCTGTGGCGATTTCGGTCCGGCCGCTGGAAGACCATCGAGTTGATCGAGCGCCAGACCCCGATCCAGCCCACCCGTCCCGGCGCCGAGGCCCTGATCGCCGGCGACTGATGCCCGCCGGCCGATTTCCACACTTTGCAAAGTGTGGAAAATTTCCCGCGGTGAAAACGGACCGGATTGCGCTCGCGCCGCCGCTGGCCTTTAAACCGGCTCCGCCTGGCGGATCGCGCGCAGGCAGAGTTCCTTGGCCCGCCAGACCATCATCATCGTCATCGTGAAGGGCAGCAGGGTCAGCGCGTACATCCAGCGCGGGACCAGGTAGGGCACCAGCACCAGGGTGGCGAGCCCGCTGTTCTCGATCGACGCCGTGGCCAGGATGGTGCGGAGCACGGCGAACGTCCCCGGCCCCAGCAGGAAAACCACCGCCAGCCAGCCGCTCAAGCGGGCCTCGATCACAAAGGCGTGTTCCCCGAACCGGTTGCCGATCTCCGCCGCCAGACGGTTCACGGCCAGGAACCCCCACATCGACACGACCACGATCGCCAGCACGTTGACGCAGTAGTACGGCACGTGCGGCATGGCCTGCCACCAGTAGACAAAGGGCGCGAGGTAGACCAGGATCAGCAGGATGAGCTGGGTTTCGCGCGTGCGCCGGGCCCAGCGCGGCGACAGTGATTTCACGCGGCTCATGTGGACTACGCCGAGAAAAATCAGCATCAGGCCGAACGCGAAGACCGGCACCCGCAGCCCGGCGGCCAGCCGCAATTCCAGCGTCCCGAAGAACATCAGCAGGGACAGCGGGATCCCCCAGAATACGCAGAGGAGGCCGCGGGCCAAAAGGAGCAGTTCGGCCGCCTCCAGCCGCGGCGACCCCGTCTCTCTTTCCGCCGCGCGGGGCGGGATGGCAGGGCCCGTGTCCATGGTCGGATTATGCGAAGGCCCCTGCCGCCCGGCAAGCGCGGGGCGCGGAAGATCAGACGGCGGGACCCTTGATGCCCCCGAGATCCTCGACGACCTCGAGTCGGATCGGCGTCGCGTTCACCAGGTTCTCGGACACCGGACAGCGTCGTTCCACCTCGTGAAGGAACGCCTGCTTCTGCTCCGGCGACAGGTCGCCGTCGATCCGGGCCTTGATCCGAAAGCCCTGGAAACCGACACGACTCGTCGTCGACCGGCCGAGCAGCCCGTCGACGTCGATGTCGCCCTCGACCACGAAATCCATCCAGCGGATGTTCAGCTTCTGCTGGCGCGCGACGATGCGCCCGATGGCTCCCATGCAACCGGCGAGGGAGGCCACCAGGTATTCCAGCGGCGTCGGTCCCGCGTCCTGCCCGTTGCTGCTGGCAGGCTGATCGATGATGACCCGGTGATGCCGGGCCTGCAGGTCCATCCGCATGCTCTCGGTCTGGTGGGCGGTAACGGTGACTTTCTTGACGTTGGCCATGGCGCGCTCCTTTTGCCGTCTTGCCTTAATCCAGCAGCGCCGTTTTGTCAAACCGCGCCTAGCGGCTCGATAAACCCAGGCGGAAGAACCGGGCCGACGAATCGAAGCCCGCGGAATACCGGTTAGTGCCGAAAGGAAAGTTCGTGGGCCCCGCAAAAACCTGCGCGGACGTCCAGGCCAGGTGATTTGAAAAACAGGGGCCTTCCGCGCGGTAAACCGCGGTCGTCTTGCCGTAGGCCGCCGGCCAGCTCAACGCGAGGCCCGTCGTCGACGCATCGGCGTATTGGATGCGGAACACCGAGCCGGTGTCGCCCGGATCCGTGCAGGCTCGCCACTCCTCCAGGTTGGTGGCGCCGTCCCCGTCCTCGTCGCCGCCGTCGGCCGCGTCGAGATCGCCGAATCGGAATTCCTCCCACGCATCGGCCATGCCGTCGCCGTCCGCGTCCGGGTCGGCATCATCGTTGATCCCGTCGCCGTCCGCATCGCCGGGCGCGAGTTGGAAAAATTCGGACGAGCCCCAGAGGTCGCCGTTTCCGTTGCCCGCCGGGACCTGGTAGGCCGACTGCAGCGCGCCGCCGTCGGAGCTGGAGTAGGGGGCCACGGCGAGGTACACGGCCTGTGTGAAGCCCGAGCCGAGGATCGCGGCCAGGTCGATCACGCCCTCGATCCGGCCGCCGTTCTCGAAGTACGCCGCGCAGCGGGCCAGCCCCAGGTCCGTGATCGCCGAGCCGCCGGCGTTGAACCAGCTCGCGTACAAACTGTCGTTCTCGTCCGCCAGGTACGCGCTCCACGGCGGCACCGTGCCCGACTTGGCCCACGGCGCGGACACCCACGCGTCGGGATTGGTCACCACGAAGATGAAATGGTCCTGACCCTCGCCCGCGTCCCACGTCGCCACGTACAGGTAGCGCCCGTCGAATTTGTAATACAGGTTCATCCCGCTGTTCTCGGCGGCGAACGCGGCGTCATGGTCCAGGATGCCGTCCATCTGCGCGTTCCGCACGTCGGTGGGCCGTTGCGCCCCGGCGTTGGCCGTCGAGGGGTCCGTCTCGCCGCCGTCCACCGTCCCGTCGCCGTCGAGGTCCTCCTGCCCGTCGAGCAGCCCGTCGCCGTCCGAGTCGGCGTCCACGGGATTGATGTCGCCGAGCGCGCGCTCCGTCGCGTCCGGCAGGCCGTCCCCGTCGTAGTCCGACGCGACGGCAGGCAGGCGCAGGATGGCGAAGGCCGGGTAATGGTCGGACGGGTACAGGGTCGAGGTCGAGCTGTCGGAAAGATTGGTCGCCGTGGTCGTATCCGTCACCACGACCGCCTGCGTCGCCGTGAAGCCGCCGCGGTGCAGGATCCAGTCGATATGCTGCGACGTGGACGGTGTGCCGCCGGCCCAGCCGTGAAACGTGCCCGAGCCTGTCCACGTCCCGTGGACCTGCTGCCACGCATCCGTGAAGTCGCCCGTGACGCCGTCGAAGGTGTGCGAGCCCGTGAACAGCTTCCAGTCGTTGTCCGCGTGGTACGAGTTGAAATCGCCGACGACGATCGCCAGCGGCGAGCCGGGCATCCGCGCGGCCCGGCACAGGGCGTCGTCCGCGATCAGCTTCGCGCTGGCGACCTGCGGATCGTTGTTGATGTCGAAATGCGTCGTGTAGAAGAGGAATTCCTGGCCCGTCGCGCGCCACCGGAACTTCCCCCACAGCGCCAGCCGCGGAAAGCTCCAGCCCATGTTCGTGAAGTAGAGGTACGGCTGGAAATTCGTGCCCGCCGGGTTGTTCCAGTAGCCGCCGCCGGGGCTGGGCCCGAGGGAGAACACGCCGCGGTCGAGCAGTTCCACCGTGTTCGTGTTGTACCCGAATGCCGCGTTCTCGTTGCCGCTCCCCCCGCTGGGTTTCTGCCGTTCGATCCCGTAGTGGGCGGGCAGGTTGGCCTCGAGGTAGTCGAGCTGCTCATCCTCGCCCTCCTGGAACCCGATCACGTCCGGCGCGCGGTTGGTGATCACCCGGCAGACGAACTGCCGGCGCTGGGGCAGGTGGTTGGTGCTGTCCCACTGCTTCCAGGAATTCTGGTCCTCCGCCGCCGAGGCATAGCGGAGGTTGAAGCTCATCACCCGGACCTCGTCAGCGCGCGCGGAGAGGCTCATGGCGGCCAGCATAAGGCCGGCCAGCAAGGGAAGTCGACTCCTCATGGGCGTCATCATACCGCGGCGAACCGTTTCAGGTTAATAGCGCATTCTGGACGACCGGCCCGCGGTTCGCTACCGTGGCGCGACATGGGGCGCTATCTCGCCAGGCGGCTGCTGCAGATGATCCCGACCGTGCTCGGGGTGCTGCTGATCACCTTCGTCCTCTTCAACGTCGTCGGCGGCAGCCCGGCCTCCATGGTCCTCGGCGAGCACGTCTCGCCGGCGACGCTGGAGGACTTCGACGAGCAGCGCGGGTTCAACAAGCCGCTCCTGTTCGGCCGCTGGGCCAAAACCCGCGCGTGGCCCGACGGCCGCCGGCCCGATCCCGCCGCGTGGGAGCCCGGCGAGCGCATCGTGCCGCTGAAATTCGCCCTGCGGCCGAATACCGGCTACCGCCTGGTCCTCGAAGCCCGGGCGGCGGGCGGGGATTTTCCAAACATTGGAAAAACCAAGGTCCATTTTTTCCAATGTTTGGAAAAAACGGGCGCATTTTTTCCAATGTCTGGAAAAAACGACGCGGAATTTTCCAATGTCTGGAAAAAAACGGAGATCATTTTCCAAACATTGGAAAGCACTTCGGCCTCTGACCTGCGCCTCGCCGTCCAGGGCACCCCGCTGGAGATCCGGTCGGTCCAACTCCGGCGGCGGATGGCCAGCCCGTGGGACTCGCAGTTCTTCCACTTCCTCAGGAAGATCGCGCGGCTGGACTTCGGCACGTCGAGCAGCCTGAACCAGCCGGTGACGCGCCTGCTGGCGGAGGGGATCGGGCCGACGCTGGCGCTGACGATCCCGATCTTCACGCTGGAGTTGGCGCTGGCCGTGAGCCTGGCGCTGGTCTGCGCGTTCTGGCGCGACCGGTGGCCCGACCGCCTCGCCGTCGTCGTCGCGGTCGGGCTCATGAGCGTGAACTACCTTGTCTGGATCGTCGCGGGCCAGTACGTGCTCGCGCACCGGCTCGGTTGGTTCCCCGTCTGGGGCTTCGAGTCGTGGCGCTACCTGCTGCTGCCGGTCGTCATCGGCGTGATCAGCGGGCTGGGCAGCAGCCTGCGGTTCTACCGGACGGTCATGCTCGACGAGATGGGGAAGGGGTACGTCCGCACGGCGTTCGCCAAGGGCGTGCCGCGACGCGGCGTGCTCTTCCGCCACGTCCTGCGCAACGCCCTGATCCCGCTGATCACCAACGTCGCGGTCACGCTGCCCTACCTCTACACGGGCAGCCTGCTGCTGGAGAGCTTCTTCGGCATCCCGGGGCTGGGGTACCTCGGCGTCAACGCGGTGAACTCGGCGGACGTGGACGTCGTGCGCGCGATCGTCCTGATCGGGTCCGCCCTCTACGTGATCGTGAACCTGCTGACCGACGTCGCGTACGCCGTCGTGGACCCGAGGGTGAGGCTGGAATGAAAGAGGGTTCAGGAGGGAGAAGTCTGTGGGCCGAGGCCTGGACGCGGCTGCGCGGGCGGCGGATGACACGGGCCTGCCTGTGGGTGATCGCCGCCTACACGCTGATGGCTGTTTACGGCGAGGTGGTGTACCGCGTGAACCACGCCCTGGACCGCACGCCGTCCTACCAGCGCACGGATCTGTCGCAGGCCTACCGGCCGCCGTCGTGGCGGCACCCGATGGGGACGGACGGGCTGGGCCGCGACGTGATGCAGCGGCTCGTGCAGGGCACGCGCGTCGCGTTCCAGGTCGGCATCGTCACCTCGCTCATCGCGATCCCGATCGGCGTTGTGCTCGGCCTGCTGGCGGGGTACTTCGGCGGGCGCACGGACGACTTGATCGTGTGGCTCTACTCCACCTTCGCGTCGGTGCCCGGGCTGCTGTTCATCCTGGCGATCGCGATGGTCGTGGGACGGGGGCTGCTGGGCGTCTACCTCGGGATCGGATTGACAACGTGGGTAGGCATCTGCCGGCTGATCCGCGGCGAGACGATCAAGCACCGGGCGCAGCCGTACGTCCTCGCGGCGCGGGCGCTGGGGCTGGGGAACGCGCGCATCCTGTTCCGGCACATCCTGCCGAACGTATTTCATATCGTGATCGTGACGTTCACGCTCCGGTTCCCTCTGTCTATCGGCACGGAGGTCTTCATGAGCTTCCTCGGGATCGGCGTGCAGGGCGAACCGTCGTGGGGGACGATGATCGGCAACGCGCGGCTGCGGCTCTGGCACGGGGCTTGGTGGGAAATGACCTTCGTCACGCTGGCGGTTTTCGGGTTGGTGCTGGCCTTCAACCTGCTGGGCGACGCCCTGCGCGACGCGCTCGACCCGCGCCTGCGGACGGCGGAGCGGTAGGTTTTCAAATAATTCTCTTTAACAGAACCGCGCGGCGCACGTATTCTATAAGCCAATAGTGCTCAAGGGATAATTAAGGAGGCTCCCATGAGAAACCTTGTCGTGGCCGTGGCGGTGTGTGTCGGTTTCGCGTCGGCGCTGGCCCAGGTTCCTTCCCTGATCAACTACCAGGGCCGGCTCGTGAACGACACGAACCTGGTCAACGAGACGGTGGGCCTGTCGCTGCAACTCTACGACGATCCCTCGGCCGGAACCCTGCTCTACGAGGACTCCAACCAGGTCGCCGTCGTGGACGGCCTCTATTCTACGTTCATCGGCGACGACACGATCAGCGGCACGCTGACCGGCGCGCTGGCGTCGGCCGAGGTCTGGATCCAGGTGCTCATCAACGGCGCGCCCCTGATGCCGCGTGAACAGTTGGTATCCGCCGGCTACGCCCTCCAGGCCGCGGACGTGCCGGGCAACGTGTTCTGGAGGACGGACGGCAACGCCGGGACAACGGCCGGGACGCACTTCGTCGGGACCACGGATGAGCAGCCCTTGCACCTGCGCGCCGACAATGCGACCGTGCTGCGGCTCGACGGCGAGCCCAATCCGCCCAACCTGATTGGCGGCCATGCCTCGAACTACGCGGATCCGGGAGTCAACGGCGCCTTCATCGGCGGGGGCGGCGATCCCCTGGGATTTTCCCCCAACCGGGTGAGCGATCATTACGGGGTGGTCGGGGGCGGGATGAATAACGTGGCGGGCGACACAGGCGATACGGTGTCGAACAGTTCCTTTGCCACGGTGGCCGGCGGGAGTGCGAACACCGCCTACGGCGCGTATTCGTTTATTGGCGGCGGAGCCATCAACCAGATATTCGGCGCGAGCCCGTACAGCGTGATCGCCGGCGGGTACAACAACATCGCCCGGGGCACGAACGCGACGGTGGGTGGCGGCAGCTTGAACGAAGCCCGGCGCGCCGGCGCCACCATCGCCGGAGGGGAGAACAACTACGCGGAAGGTCCGTACGCGTTCATCGGGGGCGGACGGCAAAACAAGGCCAACGACAGCTACAGTTTCTCCGCCGGTCACAGGGCGGAATCCCTTCACGAGGGCTCCTTCGTCTGGGCGGATAACTCCACGCCGACGGCGTTTGCCTCCACGTCCTCCAACCAGTTCCTGATCCGCGCCGCCGGCGGCGTGGGGATCAACACCAACGGGCCGTTCACCGAGGCGCTGACCGTGAATGGCGGCATCCGGGCGACGGGCTCCGTGGCGGCGGCTTCGTTCGCCGGCGACGGGTCGGGCCTGACGATGCTCCACGGGACAAATCTGGTGATCGGCTCGGTCTCCAATGCGGCGATCGGCGCCGACGCCGTCACCGGCGACAAGGTGATGGACGGCACGATCACGGACGACGACGTGGCGGCCAACACCTTCTGGCAGACCACCGGCAACGGCGGGACGGCTGCGGGGACGCACTTCGTGGGCACGACGGACACGCAGCCCCTCGACCTGCGCGCCAACAACACGCGCGTGATGCGGCTGGACGGCAACTATAATCCGCCGAACGTCATCGGGGGCAGTATGGCGAACACCGTGGACGTCGGTGTGGCCGGCGCCACGATCGGCGGCGGCGGCGATCCCGCCATGGTGTTTATCAACCGGATCAGCGACGATTATGGGTTCGTCGGCGGCGGCTTGGGCAACCGCGCAGGCAACAGCGGGGGCACGGCCGCCGATGCGGCTTTCGCCACTGTTGCCGGCGGCTTGAAAAATGTGGCCAACGGTCTGTTTTCTACCATCGGCGGGGGGGATATGAATGCCGTGACCACGGTGGCCCAGGGCGGGGCGATCGCCGGCGGCGAGACCAACGTGGTGAGCGGCCGGAACGCCTTCATCGGTGGCGGCAAGTTGAACGCGGCCACGGGGAGTTGGTCCGTGGTTGCCGGGGGCCTGGCGAACCGGGCCGAAGGGCGCGGCAGCGCCGTCGGGGGCGGCTCCAACAACGTCATCAACTCCCAGGCTTGGGACAGCATCATCGCCGGCGGTTTCAACAACCGCGCCGACGAGAATCGCGCCTTTATCGGCGGCGGACAGGGTAACTACAGCACCGGCCAGATGTCGGTCATCGCCGGCGGCTACATGAACACGAACATGGCCGTCGGCGCCGTCATCGGCGGCGGCGGGCTTAACTTCAATACCGGCGTCTATGCCACCGTGGCGGGCGGACTATTCAATAAGGCGCTGGGTCCAAACGCGGTCATAGGGGGTGGATTGCGCAACGAGGCGGCCGGGTACGCGGCCGTGGTGGCCGGAGGCACCAACAACAGCACCTTGTCCGGCATGACGGCCATCGGCGGCGGCGGCCTCAATTTCATCGGGGTGAACGCCGAGTATGCCACGATAGCCGGCGGCCAGAGTAATACGGTCAACGACACTTCTCCGGGCGCCGTCGTCGGCGGCGGAAGGAACAACGTGGCAGGCGGCTCTGACGTCATGGTGGGCGGAGGACAGGCCAACCTCGCCGCGGGCGCTTTCTCCACGATAGCCGGGGGCAGCTACAACACCGCCAACGGCATGGGATCCTTCATCGGCGGCGGCACCAACAACACCACCGCGCCTTGGGCCGCGTATTCCGTCATCGCCGGCGGAGCGGCCAACGTAATGGACACCCACGAATCCTTTATGGGGGGCGGCTCCACCAACACCATCCGGACCAATGCCTACCAGAGCGCCATCGTGGGAGGGAACGGCAACACCATCGAGACCAATGCCTACCGCAGCGTGATCGTCGGGGGATACCATAACACCATCCTGGCCTATGCCGACCACAACGCAATTGTCGGAGGCATGGCAAATGTCTTGGGTGGAAGCTACTTCGGATTTATCGGGGGCGGAAATGAAAACGAGATCCAGGGCGATTATGATGTCCTGGTGGGTGGCAACGATAACTATATCAGCAGCCAAGCCAACTATGCCTTCATCGGAGGAGGCAGCGGGAACATCATAACGAACTTTTACGGCCACGGATCGTTCATCGGAGGCGGATATTACAACAGCGTCAGCGGACGCTGGTCGTTTGTCGCCGGCGGCTACAGAAACCTGATGGGCGGCGAATACGGCGTGATCGCCGGGGGCAGCAGCAACGTGGTCAACGGCGACTATGCGGTCGTGCCGGGCGGCCGGGAGAATATCGCCTCGGCCCCGTACAGCTTCGCCGCCGGGCGAATGGCCAGCGCGGTACACACGGGCGCGTTCGTCTGGGCGGATTCGACGGGCAGCACGTTCAGTTCGACCACGAACGACCAGTTCGCGATCCAGGCCAGCAACGGCGTGTACATTGCCCAGGACCTCGGCAGCGACCGCAAAGCCAAGTTCGGCGAGCGATTCAGGGACAACTCCGTGGTCGCCTGGGCCAAGGTGGACGACGACGGGAGCCTGTTGGCAAGTTTCAATGTCCACACTGTGACGAACGCGGCCGTGGGACGATACGACATCCTGCTGAAATCAGGCGCGCGCCTTTCCAGCGCCTGTATTCCCGTGGCGACCGCCGAACGCGATGGTCAACCCGCCAGCGCCGCGACGGTCCGCCTGGTCAGCATAGACCAGACGGCCACCAATCACTTCCGCGTCTACATCAACGACGGGACCTTCGCGCCGGTTAATAACGAATTCACGGTGGCCGTCTTCGGTCGGTAGGCCGTCGTGATAGGGTAAGCGACCGAGCTTGACGCCCGGCGTTCCGGCGGATAGACTGCCGCCCGAACGTGTTAAGGAGAACCAGCGGGTGTCTACGACGATAGAAAGGCTGTTGATCATCCAGGAACGTGACCGTGCCATCGCCCGCCTTGTCCGCGAAACCAAGGACATCCCCGCCCGCAAGAAACTGATCGAGGATCGCCTCAAGGCCCACCAGGACGTTTTGCACACCGCGCAGGAGGACCTGAAAAAGGCCCAGGCCGGGATCAAGCAGGTCGAAATCGAGGTCGACAGCCGCCGCCAGAAGATCCAGCGCTTTCGCGAGCAGCAGATCCAGATCAAGAAGAACGAGGAGTTCCGCGCCCTCGAGCGTGAAATCGCCGCGGTCCAGAAGGAAATCCGCGCCGAGGAGGACCGTGAGATCGAGTTCATGGAGCAGGTCGAGAAGGCCCGCGCCGTGATCGCCGAGCGCGAGGCGGACCTGAAAAAGGAAGACGCCCGCGTCCGCGAGGACCAGAAGGTGTTCGACCGCCGGCTGGAAGAGCTTCAAGCCGAGATCGCCAAGCTGCAAACCGACCGCAAGGCGCTGGCCGAGCAAGTGGACGCGACCTGGCTGGGCCGCTACGAGCGCATCCTGGCCAAGACCGGCGACTATGCCCTGGTGCCCGTCGAACACGGCGCCTGCGGCGGCTGCCACATGAACCTGCCCCCGCACCTCATCCACGAGGCCCGCAAGGGCCTGTCGGCCGCCCAGTGCAGCTACTGCAGCCGGATGCTGTACTGGAAGCCGTAGTGTAGCGCCGCACGGTGTGCGGCGGTTGCGCCACGCCGTGGCGCACTATAGCCGTCCCCCTCGATATCCATCGCTTTTTCACCCGCCGGGAGTATAGTGATTCCGGAGCCGGGGCGGACGGTCGCTGCGGTCCCGCCGCGAGGCGGGGCCGGGGAGGAAAGTCCGGACTCCGCAGGGCGGGATGTCCCCTGGAAACGGGGGAGGCCCTTCGCCATATCGAAGGGCACGGAAAGCGCCACAGAAAATATACCGCCCCGGGCCGCCGAAAGGCGGAACGGGGTAAGGGTGAAAAGGCGGTGTAAGAGACCGCCGCCCCCGGCGGAAACGCCGGGGGCAGGGCAAGCCCCATCCGGAGCAAGATCGAATAGGGAGCGAGAGGCGGCCCGCCTCGTTCGTCCCGGGCAACCGGGACGGTAAGCTCCGGGTTGATCGCGCAGATAAATGACCGTACACCCCGACGTGGTCGGGGGGACAGAATCCGGCTTACAGCCCCGGCTCCATTTTTGTCACGCCTTTTCAAGGCGATCCCTGTATTTTGTCGCTTCCGCGAAACGGACAATCTAGAGTAGGCTGCCATATGAGGGGCTTGTCCATCGCGCGCTGGGTGGCGCTGCTCGTGGCCGTCGCGGCGGTCGCGGGCTTCGCCCTGCTGTACCGCCGCCTGCCGTCGAGCCCGCCGGCGGCCGCCGTCCCGGAGGCCGTCTTGGCGTGGCCTTCTCCTTCTGCGCCGGACGCCGAAGACTGGGCGGTGTTCCAGCCCGCCGCGGGCGCCGCGCCCGCGGAGTTGAGCCCGCTCGCGCGCCGCTTCCGCCTGGCCGGCACGTTTTTTTCCATCGGGGAGGAGCAGGACGAACGGCCCCCTTCCGCGCGGCTGGCGATCCTTGACGACGTGGAAAAGAAACAGCAGTTCGTCGTCCGCGAACAGGAGACCTTCGACGACGTCCAGGTCGTGCGCATCCTCCAGGACCACGTCGTGCTGACCTCGCACGGGCAGCAGGAGGAGCTGTGGTTGAGCTTCCACGGCGAGGCCGCGGAATCGCCGCCGCCGGCCGCCCCCGCCGGCGAGGCCGTCGAGCCGACGCTGGAGCAGAACCGCTTCGGGCGGCGGGTCGGGGAGACGCGCTGGGTATTAAGCCGGCAGGCGCTGATGGACTACTACCAGGAACTGGCCAACGATCCGGAGCGCATCGCGGCCCTCTACATGACCATGAAGCCGGATTACAAGGAGAACCGCATCGCGGGCTACCAGGTGGACATCGAGGGCGAGCAGGAGTTTCTCGACGCCGTCGGGCTGAAGCAGAGCGACTTCATCCGCAAGGTCAACTCGATGAACATGACCAGCCAGCGCCGCGCGGAATACTTCATCAGCGAGTTCCTCCAGGAGCGGGTCAGCGCTGTGGTGCTCGACATCGAGCGCGAGGGCAAGGAGCAGAAGCTGATCTATCTCATCCGCTGACGCCGTTTCTCGCGGCGCCTGGTTCGCGCGTCCGCCGACGCTTCCTCCAGCAGGAGTCCGACCGATCGCCGCCGCGCGTCCACGCGGGCCAGCCGGACGCGGACCTCCTGGCCCACGCGCCACGACCGGTCCCGCCGCCGGCCGGTGATCTTCATGCGGTCCCGGTCGGTCACGTAGTGGTCCTCGGGCAGGGCGGAGAAGGGGAGGTGGCCGCGTTGCAGCGTGTCGCGCAGTTCGACGACCAGGCCGCGGGCGTGCAGCCCGATGATCACGCCCTCGAACGGACCCGTCTCGTCGCGCGCCATGAGGCCGTGATAGTAGTCCAATCGCTTGCGGACGATGCTGTCCGATTCCGCCTCGTCGGCCTGGGCTTCCGTCTGCGAACAGTGGGTCGCCAGGCGGGCAGTATCGTCGGCGGAATATGGGGGCGCGGCGCGCGTCTCCAGGGCCTTCAGCACGCGGTGCACCACGAGATCGGGATAACGCCGGATCGGCGAGGTGAAGTGCGTGTAGCAGTCGAACCCGAGGCCGAAGTGCAGGCCGGGCACCGGGGCGTAGACGGCGCGCTTGAGGTTCCGGAGAATGGCGAGCTGCGCGGCGTAGGACATGGGCGACGCGGCCGCGAGCCGGGCCAGGCGGGACAAGGTATCCTTCCGCGGCGGGAGCGAAGCGAGTCCCAGCGCCCGTAGCTCGACCTGCATGCGCTCCCACTGCGCGGCGTCCGGCTCGTCGTGGATGCGGTAGAGCGAGGGGGCCTTCTGCCGGGCGATCCGGCCCGCCACGGCCTGGTTCGCCGCCAGCATGAACTCCTCGATGAGCTGGTAGGCCTCGGTCGAACCGCGCTTCCGGATCTCGAGCACCCGGCCGGCGCTGTCCATCCGGCAACGGATCTCCGGCATCGCCAGGTCCAGGCTGCCCTCCGCCATGCGCCGGCGTCGCAGCAACGCGGCCAACTCGCGCATCTCCGCCAGCGACGCCCGGACTTCCGCCGGGATGGACCCGCCCGCGCCGCCGTCGAAGCACGCCTGCACCTGGTCATAGTCCAGGCGGGCGGCCGACCGGATCACCGAGGGGCCGGTCGAGAAATCCAGGACGCCGCCGAGCGGATCGAAGAGGATGAACACGGAATGGGTCAGGCGCGGCACGCCCGGCTGCAAGCTGCATACATCGGTGGTCAGCCGGGGCGGCAGCATGGGGATGACGCGGTCGGCCAGGTAGACGCTGGTGCCTCGGCGCCGGGCTTCGACGTCCACCGGGGAATCGACCGGGACATAGCGGGACACGTCCGCGATGTGCACGCCGAGCCGCCAGCGCCCGTCGTCTGCGCGGACGAGGGAAACAGCGTCGTCGAAGTCCTTCGCGTCCTCCGGGTCGATCGTGAAAACCAGCTGCCCGCGCAGGTCATGTCGATCGTGGAACAGGGCGGGGGCCGGCGCCGGTGACTCATGGTCGGCCTGCCGGAGCGCCTCGGCTGGAAACTCCGAACGCACATCGAACGAGCGCATGACGGACAGCATGTCCGCGCCGGGCGCATCGGCGGGGCCCAGGTCTTCCACGACCGTGCCGGACAGCGACTCCTGCTCGCGTTCCCGGGGTTCCAGGTCCACCACGACCAGGCGATCCTCTTCCGGCTGCGCCAGGCCGGGGGCGAACCCGCGCACCCGCACGTTCTCGCGGATCCGGGGATTGTCGGGGATGACGTACCCATAGTAGGCCGTGCGCCGCAGCCGGCCGACCACGCGCTCGTGCCTTCGTTCCAGGACACGGACCACGCGGCCGCGGGTCCGGGCCTCCCGCTCGTCCGGGACCTCCCCCTCGGTTGAAAGGGCGATCAGCACGCGATCGCCGTCAAGGGCGGGCCCGAGCGACTCGGCGGGGATGTAGATGTCGGGCCGGCCGGTTTGCTCCGGGGTGACGAAACCGAAGCCGTCGACGCTCACGCGGAGGCGGCCGGCCAGGGTAGGGGCACCGCGTGGCGCGGCCCAGCGATTCTTCCGCAACCGGACGATCAAACCCTCCCGCTCCATGTCGCGCAGGGCGCGCCGCAGGACAGGGCCGGACCAGGCCAGGGCCCGCGCCAGTTCATGCTGGCGAAGCGGCCGGTAGTCCGGTCGATGGAGAAAATCGAGTATCCGTTTCCGTTCGGATGGTGTAAATTCTGCCATAGAGATAGACTATATCGGGTTTGGCGCGGCAGGCGAGCGGAAGCGGGGCGGGTTCCTGGAGAAATGAAATGAGGGTTCTTTACGCGGCCAGCGAGATCATGCCGTTTGCCTCCACGGGCGGACTCGCGGATGTCGGGGCAGGCCTTCCGAAAGCCCTGCTGGCCCGCGGCGGCGACATATCGAGAATCATGCCCCTCTACCGGCGCGTCGCGGAAGGCGGCTATGCCCTCAAGGATACCGGCCTGCGGCTGGACATCCCGGTAGGATTCCAGATGCACCAGGCCGAGGTCTGGTACACCGAAGATCCGCCGCCGCGGACCTATTTCATCCGGCGCGATGAATTTTTCGACCGGTCCCAGCTCTACAGCCTGCCCGAGCGCGACTACGACGACAATTTCGAGCGGTTTGTCTTCTTCCAGAAGGCCATCGTCAGCCTGATCGATACCCTGCAATGGCATCCGGACATCGTCCACTGCAGCGACTGGCAGACCGGCCTGCTGCCGCTTTTCCTACGGCACGGCATCCAGGGATCGGGCCGTAAACAGACGGAGCGCACCATCTTTACCATTCACAACCTCGCGTACCAGGGCTTGTTCCCCGGCTCGCAGTACTCGCAGACAAACCTGCCTTTCTTCTGCTTCAACATGGATTGTGCGGAGTTTTACGGCAGCATCAACTGCATCAAGGCGGGCATCACTTCGGCCAACCTCGTCACAACCGTCAGCCAGACGTATGCGCAGGAAATCCGGACCGAGGAATACGGCTGCGGCTTGCACGGTATTCTGGCCCAGATGGGGGACCGGCTGGTGGGCGTGGTCAACGGCGTGGACTACTCGCTGTGGAATCCGAAGGTCGATCCTCACCTTGCGAAGGCCTATGGGCCGGACGACATATCGGGGAAAAAGGACTGCAAGGAAGAACTGCTTCGGGTGATGGGTCTTACCATCTCCCCGGAGGCGCCCTTGATCGGCATGGTCAGCCGGCTCGTTGACCAGAAAGGCCTTGACATCCTGACGGAGGCGATGCCGGCCCTCATGGAAAGCAATGCAGGCTTTGTGCTGCTCGGCGCCGGGCAGGATAAGTACCAGAAACTGTGCCTCGAATGGGCGTCCCGGTGGCCGGGCCGATTTGCCGCCCGTCTTGGATTCGATAATCCTCTTTCCCATAAGATCGAGGCGGGAGCGGACATCTACATGATGCCGTCACGATTTGAGCCGTGCGGGCTGAACCAGTTATACAGCCTCAAGTACGGCACGATTCCCGTTGTGCATGCCACGGGCGGGTTGGACGACACCATACAGGACATTGATACAGAGGGCCATGAAGGGACGGGCTTCAAATTCCGAACCTACACGGCCGAGGGCTTGGCTCACGCGACGCAGAGAGCGATAGCCCTTTATCAGCGGAGCGATTTATGGCCATCGGTGATTCGCCGGGCCATGGCCCAGGATTTCTCTTGGGAGAGGGCCGCCGAGGACTACCAGAAGCGGTATCAGCAACTCATGTCCTGATCCATTTGCAGGATTCTGTCCGTTAACTTCGAACGTCGCACGGCCGCGCTTCCGATCCATTTTCCACCAGCTATTGTGGTTTTGCCGATCCTTTAGTAGACATAAGATATATTATGCGACGTTAACTATGAGGCCGCCACGGGCGGGTTTCTGGCAAGCGAATTCGAGGCAAGGCGATCTTCCTGGCATCACACGTGGTTGGGTTGCCAAGGACGCTGATTGACCCTCGCTGGTCGGACCATGCCAGGCATGGCGAGAGGTCTTCGTCCCCTTACAGTCGGACGCGGGTAAGACCGCGCTGTTTTACTGCACGCGGCCCCAGCGCCGGGTAAAAGGCCAGTAAACCATGAAGGCGGGGCCGACCAGGTACTCTTTCTTCACCGGCCCGAAATACCGGCCGTCGTAACTATGCTCGGTATTGTCCCCCATCATGAGATACTCATCGTCGCCCAGGACGCGGGATTCACCCTGCACGCCCAAATAGACGGGAATAGCCGCCTGGTCCCGGGCCAGACTATAACCGACATATCCCTTGTCCCGCTCGTTGACGAGACGGGCAAAAGGATAGGGCTCGGTGATCTTTTTCCCGTCCACCACCAGATACGGCGGATCGATCGCCACGGTCTCTTCCGGCAGGCCGGTCATGCGCTTTATGTAAAACGAGTTGGGCCGGATGTTCGGATATTGGATCCCGTCCGTGCTGAACACGGTGATGTCGCCCCGGCGCGGCCGTGAAAAGTTGTATCGCAGCTTGTTCACGAAGATATGGTCGCCCAGCTTGACGCGTCCCGAGGCGAGAACCTGGCCCTTGGCCACGTAATCGCCCGGCGCGAAGAAGAGCGTCATGCCCTTGCGCACGGGATGCGGCACGTCCTGCACGTAGAAGACGATGTGTTCTTCCTCGTTTCCGAACTGGCTGCCGACCTGCCCGGACACCTTGGCCTTGACCTCCGTGTACCGCTCGCCGAACAGCGCCATGGAAACAAGACTGACAGGAAAGCGGTCGTGCCACTTGGGAGCATACTGTGTCCCGACCGTGATCCCGTACAGCGTCGGCTGCATGGAGCCCGTCGGGATCTTGAACGGCTGGATGAAGTACGTGCGGAACCCCATGGCCACGGCCAGGGCAACCGTGATGATCTCGACGTATTCCGTGATCTTGGCAAAGCGCCGCGGCGGGTTGATCCGCAGGATGTATTCGGACAGTTCCTCGGCCGCCTCCTCGACGTGCTCCGGGTGGCGCTGCTTCCACGCCTCCTGGAGTGCCTGCGTCCGCCGGGCCAGCTCCTCCAGCGCCTCCGCAGGCAGGATGTCGCCCCGCACGTTGACCACGTGCCGGGACTCCTGCACGAGGTGATGCACCCACTGGCGGTACCGACGGAATTGAAACAGGTTCATGGTCCTTCGCCTAGTCGCTGGTCTTGAGCACGGAAATGAACGCCTCCTGCGGGATGCTGACCTGCCCGATCTGCTTGAGCTTCTTCTTGCCTTCCTTCTGCCGCTCCAGCAGCTTCCGCTTCCGCGTCACGTCGCCCCCGTAGCACTTGGCGGTCACGTCCTTCCGGAACGCCCGCACGGTCTCCCGCGCGATGATCTTCTTGTTGATCGCCGCCTGGATGGCGATGGCGAACATGTGCGGCGGGATCAGCTCCTTGAGCGATTTGCAGATCTGCCGGCCCCGGTATTCCGCCTTCGACCGGTGCACAATGGCCGCAAACGCCTCGACGACCTCGCCGTGCACCAGGATGTCCATCTTGACCAGGTCGGACTCCCGGTACCCGGCGTGCTCGTAGTCCATCGAGGCGTAGCCGCGGCTGGCGCTCTTCAAGCGGTCGTAGAAATCGATCAGGATCTCGTTGAGCGGCACGCTGCACGTCAGCATGACGCGGCGCGTATCGAGGGACTCGGTCTTGGTCACCTCGCCGCGTCGGTCCATGATCAACTGCATCATGTCGCCGATGTGCTCGTTGTGGCAGATGATGAACGCCTTGATCATCGGCTCCTCGATCCGCTCGATCTTGGTCAGCTCCGGCAGGTGCGCGGGATTGTCCACCTCGACCATTGCGCCGTCGGTCAGGTACACGCGGTAGATCACGCTCGGATACGTGGCGATGATGTCCACGTCGTACTCGCGGCGCAGGCGCTCCTGGACGACCTCCATGTGCAGCAGGCCGAGGAACCCGCAGCGGAACCCGAACCCCAGCGCCGCCGAGGTCTCGGCCTGGTGGACGAAGGCGCTGTCGTTGAGGCTGAACTTCTCGATGCTGGCCCGGAGCTTCTCGTAGTCGTCCGACTGGACCGGGTAGAGCCCGGTGAACACCATCGGATGGAATTCCTTGAACCCGGGCAGCGGCTGCGGCGCGGGCCGGTCGGAACGCGTGATCGTGTCGCCGATCTGGATGTCCGACGCGTTCTTGATGTTGGCCATCAGGTAGCCGACCTCGCCCGGCTCGAGGGTCGGCCGCACCACCGGCTTCGGGGTGAAGATCCCGACTTCCTTGACCTCGTAGTCGCGCGCGATGCTCATCAGGCGGATCCTGTTGCCCGGGCTTAACGTGCCGTCGAACATGCGCACGTAGATCACGCCGCCGCGGAACGTGTCGTATTCCGAGTCGAAGATCAGGGCCCGGGTATGGGCTTCGTCCTTTTCCACCGGAGACGGGATGCGCTGGACGATCGCCTCGAGGACCTCGGCCACCCCCTGCCCCGTCTTGGCGCTCACCTGGAGGCTGTCGCCCATGGGGATGGCCAGGACCTCCTCGATCTGGTGCGCCACCGCCACCACGTCGGCGTTCGGCATGTCGATCTTGTTGAGCACGGGGATGATCTGGATGCCGTGCTCCGCGGCGAGCAGCGTGTGGGCGACGGTCTGCGCCTCGACGCCCTGGGTGACGTCCACGACCAGCAGCGCGCCCTCGCACGCCGAAAGGCTCCGGGAGACCTCGTAGGAAAAATCCACGTGGCCGGGGGTGTCGATGAGGTTGAAGCAATAGGTCTGCCCGTCCCGCGCTGTGTAATTCATGGTGACGGGATGCGCCTTGATCGTGATGCCCCGCTCGCGCTCGAGATCCATGTCGTCGAGAACCTGGTCGCGGAACTCTCGCTTCTGGATGGTCCCGGTCAGCTCCAGCATCCGGTCGGCAAGCGTGGACTTCCCGTGATCGATGTGCGCAATAATGCAGAAGTTGCGGATGAGGGCGAGTTCGCTCATGGATCAGCCCCGACCCGCCAGGGACTTTTGGATGGCCGCCCGCATGGAACGAATCCGCGCCGCCATGTCGCCGTCGGCCGTGAAAAGCGAACTGCCCACGAGAAAGATGTCCGCGCCGGCCTCGGCGCAGCGGGCGGTGGTTTCGTCGTTCAGGCCGCCGTCCACCGAGAGGGCCATGCCCGGCAGCGCCTCGCGCAGGCCCCGGATTTTCGGCAGCACCTCTTCCAGGAACGACTGCCCGCCGAATCCGGGGTGCACGGTCATGCAGAGGATCTCGTCCGCCCGCTCCCGGTACGGCAGGGCGGCCTCGGCCGGCGTTTCGGGATTGAGCGTCAGGCCCGCGCGGGCGCCCCGTTCCCGGATGCGGCCCAGCAGCGCGGCCGGGTCGCATCGGGCCTCCACGTGGATCAGCAGCGTGTTCGCGCCGGCGTCCAGGAAGGCGTCGGCCAGCCCGTCCGGCCGGCTCATCATCAGATGGACGCTCAACGGCAGTTTCGTCACCCGGCGGGCGGCGCGCACGACATCCGGGCCCATGCTCAAGTTCGGGACGAAATGGCTGTCCATGATGTCCACGTGCAGGCCGTCCGCCCCGGCGGATTCGGCCAGGCGGCAGGCCTCCGCCAGCCGGCCCATGTCGGCCGCCAGCAGCGAAGGCAGAATCCTTATGGAGCGCGTGTTCATCCTGCACGGAACGAGTCGTCACAAGCTAGCGGAAGCCCGCGGCGGGGTCAAGAAGCACCCTTTTTCGAATAAGCGACTTTCCACAGAAACAGGCCTTGCGGCGGCGCCGTCGGCACCCGGGCGGTGCGGCTCTTCGAATCCAGGATGACCCGGGCGGCCTCCGGCGGCAGTTCCCCCGCCCCGACGCGGATCAGGAAGCCCGCCAGGCTCCGGACCATCTTGTAGAGAAAGCCGTCGCCGCGCGCCGTGACCGTGATCTCCCGGCCGCGCCGCCGCACCGACAGCGCCCGCAGGTGCCGCACCGCGCCGTCGATCTCCCGGTTCGGGTTGGCCGAGAAGGCGGAGAAATCGTGCCGGCCGACCAGCCGCATGGCGGCCTGGGCCATGGCCCGGACATCCAGCGGCGCCCGGACCAGCGTCCGGTAATGGCGCAGCCAGGGCGGCATGACCGGGCCGTTCCAGATGAAGTAGCGGTACTCCTTCCCCGCGGCGTCGTACCGCGCGTGGAATTCCGGCCGGGCTTTCCGGATGGAGAAGACGCGGATATCCTCCTGCAGCAGCGCGTTGAATCCGAGCAGCAGTTTCCGGAGGACGACCGGCTTCGCCAGGTCGAAGTGCGCCACCTGCTCGCGGGCATGTACGCCCCGGTCCGTGCGCCCGCTGCACTGAATCCGCTGCGTCTCGCCTGTGAGTTCCTTCAGCACGCGCTCCAGTTCGCCCTGCACGGTGCGGTGCGCCGGCTGGGCCTGCCAGCCCCAGCAGGCGGAGCCGTCATAGCCGAGGAGGATTTTGTAGCGCTGGAGATGGTCTTTCATCGCCATCGGGCTCGCGGGAGCTCGCTCCTCCATTTCGGAAACGGGATGGAGGGCGGAGCGCTGCGACGCCGTTCAAGAGGATTCGGCAGGCCCGTGTGCATCCAGGTACCCCTGCAGCATGATCTGCGCGGCCATCTTGTCCAGAACTTCCCGGCGGCGTTTCCGCGACGCCCCGGCCTCGATCAGCACGCGCTCGCCCGCCCGGCTCGTCAGCCGCTCGTCCCAGGTGGTCACGGGGATGGCCGGCAGCCGGGCCTGGAGCTGCTGTACGAAGGCCTGCACCTTCTCCGCCTGCGGTCCCGCCGTGCCATCCATGTTCAACGGCAGGCCCACGACGATTCTCCCGATCTCCTTTTCGCGGCAGATTCGTTCGATCTCCGGCAAACCGCCGCCCTGCCCCGCGTCCAGGATGGCCACCGGCGAGGCGATCATCTCCATGGGGTCGCTCAACGCGACGCCGATTCGCTTGTCGCCGTGGTCCAGGCCGAGCACGCGGGGCATGGTCAGAGCACCTTGGAGAAGCGGCCGGACTGCTTCATCTGGGCCACGAGTTTCTTTACATCCTGGGCGCGGTCCTTGGAGCAGACCAGCGTCACGCCGTCGGCCTGGACCACGATCAGGTCGCGCACGCCGACCAGCGCCGTCAGGCGGTCGTCCGACACCACCACGTTGTCGCGCGCGTCCACGGCCTCCATCTGGCCGCGGACCGCGTTGTCGGCGCCGTCCCGTTTCAGGTAGGCCGCCACCGCCGTCCAGGACCCGACGTCGTCCCAGGCGAAGCGGCCGCGCGCCATCAGGATGTTGCCGGCCTTCTCCATCAGCGCGTAGTCGATGGAGATGCGATCCAGGCCCTCGTACTCCCTTTCCATGGCCGCGGCCAGCCCCGATCCCGCCGCCTTCCGGATGCGCGTCATCAGTTCCGCGAGGACCGGCCGGTGCTTCCGGAACGCGCGCTCGAGGACGTCCGCCGACCAGATGAACATCCCGGAATTCCAGTAGAATTGCCCGGAGGCGCAGTAGCGGGTCGCGGTCTCCAAGTCGGGCTTTTCGACGAAACGGCGGGCGCCCAGGAAGCCGACCCCGCCGCTCTCGCCCGCGGCCTCGCCCGCCTCGATGTAGCCGTAGGCCGTGCTCGGGCCCGCCGGCTGGATGCCGATGGTCAGCAGGACCTCTTCCGACTCCGCGCGCGCAAGGGCCGCCGCCAGCGTCCGGCGGAAGATGTCCAGGTCGCCGATGACGTGGTCCGCCGTCAGCACGCAGAAAATGCCCATCGGGTTCCGGGCCTGGACCAGCGCCGCGCCGACGGCGACCGCGGCCGCCGTGTCACGGCCTGCGGGTTCGCCGATGATGTTCTCGGCCGGCAGCACCGGGCAGGCTTCCCGCGCCGCGCCCACCAGGTCCTTGTTCGTGATCACCAGGATGCGTTCCGGCGGGATCAATCCCTCGAGCCGTTCCACGGCCTGGGCCAGCAGCGTCCGGTCCCCGGCCAGCGCGATGAACTGCTTGGGCCTCTTCTCGGTGCTCAACGGCCAGAAGCGCTCGCCGCGGCCGCCGGCCAGGATGACGGCATAGTAATGATCCTTCATTCAAACCTCCTTGACGGCCCGGACCAGGCGCGCGGTCCACTGGGCGGCCGCTTTCCGGCCCGCCGCCGTTTTCGGCGCGGCGGCGAAACGGTTCACGATCGCGCTGCCCACGACCACGACGTCCGCCTCGCGCGCGGCCGCCCGGGCCTGTTCCGGCGTCGAGATGCCGAATCCCAGCGCGATAGGCAGTCGCGTCCAGCGCCGCGTCCGCCGGATCAGCCCGAGGGCCGAGGACGCCAACTGCTTCTGCATCCCCGTCACCCCCTCGCGAGAGACGCAGTAGACGAAACCGGAGGCCAACCCCGCGATCTTCCGGATGCGGGCCGACGGGCTCGTCGGGGTCACCAGGCAGATATTGTTCAGGCCGACCCGGCCGAGGATGCGCGAGTACGGCTCCATTTCCTCCGCGGGCAAGTCCACGATCAGGAAGCCGTCCGCTCCGGCCGCGGTCGCCTGGCGGGCCGTCTTTTCGAAGCCACGCGAAATGAGCGGATTCAGGTAGCTGTACAGGATCAGGGGAATTGGACTCTTCCGACGGATTTGCTCGATGCATTTCAGAAGGCGGCCCCAGGTCGCGCCAGCCGCCAGCGCCCGCGTCGCGGCGTCCTGGTTCACCCGCCCGTCGGCCAGCGGATCGGAGAACGGCACGCCGAGTTCCACGATATCCGCCCCGGCCCCGGCCAGTTGGACGACCGAGTCCACCGTTTCCGCCATGCCGGGATCGCCCGCCGTGATATAGGCAATGAAGGCCTTGCGGCGTGTCTTCCTCAACCGTTCCAAACACTGGTCGATTCGCGTTTTCATTTCACCTGGTTCAGTTCATAAATGCGGCCGATTCCAAACAAGGTCAAATCCCTGTCAATCCTCATGGCCAGCCCTGTTCCGCGCATGATGCGCGCGGCATATCCGCCTGTTGCACAATAGGTTACATTCTTCCACCCGAATCCGGCCGCCAATTCCCGTTTAATCTCTCGAACCAGGCCGCGATAGCCCCAGATGGCGCCGAGGCGCATGGCCTCCACCGTGCTGCGGCCGACCGGATGAACGCCCCTGCCCCATTCAATGCGCGGCAGCAGGGCGGTCTTTTCCGCGAGGTAACTGAACATCAAAGGCAGGCCCGGCGCGATGATCCCGCCGATGTATTTCCGCTCGGGGGACACCACGTCGAAGGTGACCGCCGTCCCGAAATCCACGACAATGACCGGCGCTCCGTACCGCTCCACGGCGGCGCACGCGTTGCACAGGCGATCCGCCCCGATGGTCGCCGGGCGCGGGTAATCGATGCCCACGCCGAGTTCCAGCCGATGACCGACCTCCAGCCACCCGGCCGCCGGCCACAACCGTCTGGCGGCCTTGCGCCAGGCCCCCACGGCCGCCGGCACAACGGAAGCCACCCCCACCCCCTCCGGCGCGCGGGATCCCGCCAGGCGCTTCAGGCGGCGTTCCAGGCCGGCCGCCGCCCGATCGGCGGTTGGCACTCGATCCATCCGGATGACCCGGCCGCCCCGGTACACGCCCAGCGTGGTGCTCGTGTTGCCGATGTCTATGACAAGGATCGCCGTTTTCACCGGACGGAGTTAACCAGACCCAACCCCGGGCTGAAATACAAAAGATGGGCATAACAAAAGCATTCACACGTGTGAATGTTTTTGTTACAGATAAAATTCCGCATCAGAGCATTTTTACGAACAGGTCCGGCCGGGTGGCGTCGGGCTTGAATCCGTTCCGGAGCAGGTATTTCTGGTGGACGGCGTTGCCGCTGACGGCGGCAAAACGCTTGAGGCCTTTTTCCTTGAAGTACATCCGCTTGACCCCGTACACGAAATCGCCGGTCTTGAAGTCGCGGTATTCCGGCACGACGTAATCGGCCACCACCCGGGCCTCCTCGCCTTCCAGCTCCATGCTGAAAAAGCCGACCGGGAGCATGTTCCGGAACAACAGGTAGGTCTCCGCGCGCGCCAGCGATTCAAAGGGCGTGGCCGGGAAAAACGCCTGGATGTCGTTCTCGTGATACAGGAAGAATTTCCGGAAGTAATCGGCCCCGATCTCCGACAGCGGCGCCAGATCGAAGTAATCCCGCAACCGGCTCATCTGCCAGAGGAACCACGCGTCGATGCCCACGATCACCGCGTTGATCCCGAAGACCGGCCAGGCGCGGATCATCAGTCCGTACAGGGAAAACAGGACCGAGCCGGCCAGGTTGATCCAGCGCAGCTTGACCAGCGACCGCATCAGCAGGGAGATCAGGATGATCACCGAGCCGGCGTAGCCTATGAATTCCGCCAGGTTCACAGGCTCACACTACTCCATCCCCGCGTAAAGGGAAGGCCGGAGACCGGCGCCTCCCCCGTATCGCGGTTAGAGATCCAGCGCCGCGGTCAGGACGAAGCTGCGCCCGGGCTCGTTCACGCCGGAGCCGTGAATCCGGTAGTCCTCGTCGAAGAGATTCTCCAGCGCCACGGCCAGGTCCAGCCGGTCCGCCACCCGCGTGCCGGCGCGCAACGTGCACACGATGTAGCCCGGCGTGCCGTCCGGCGGGATGCGCTGCTTGTCGCGCTTGTCGTCCGCGGACAGCTTGTCCGCGTCGTCGGCCAAATCCACGAGGGCCTCGCTCCACCACTTTCCGCCTTCCGCCTCCCAGCGCAAGCCGACCTGGGCCGTGGGCGGCATGAGCCGGCTGACGTAGTCGCGGTCCTTCTCGGCGTCGGAGGAGGGATAGGTGTCCAGCCGCCCGTCCATCAGCGAGCCTGCCGCCCACGCGGACCACTCCGCGGTGAACGCGTAACGCGCCGACAGCTCCAAGCCCTGGACGTAGCCGTCGCCCGAGTTCTTCTTCGTGACCTCGGCGGCATCGTCGATGGTCTCGCCGGTCGGCGTCCGGATGATCATGTCGTCGATCACGGTGTAGTAGTAGCTGCCCTGCAGCGCCAGTTTTTCGAGGCGCGACTTGAAGCCGATCTCGTTGGCCAGGTAGCGCTCGGGCTCCAGGTCCGGCGCGGGCGTCTCCAACTCGCCGCTCCGCGCGATGTCGAACCGGGTGAGATCGGAGAGATTGGGCGCGCGGTAACCCTGCGCCACGCCCGCGAAGACCACGTGGCGGCGGTCCTCCGCCAGGGGCACCAGCAGGCGGAGCGAGCCGACCACGGTGTCCCAGTCGTCCTCGATGGCCATCGCGTCGCCGGTGTCCGGATCCTTGACCCGGTCGGCATCGGCCTTCGCGTAGCTATAGCGCGCGCCGGGCGTCAGTTCCGCCCGCCCGTCGAAGAGCGGCAGGGTGTCCTGTACGTAGACGCCGACGGAATCGTAGGTGGCGTCGTCGGCCACGGGGCCCTGGATCTCGACCTTGTTGAGCGAGCCGTCCGCCTTGTACTTCCGCGCGTAGGAATCCACGAGGTCGCGGTAGTATTCGGCCCCGTACACCCACTGGCCGGCGTCCGTGTCGGACTCGAGCTGGACGGCCGCGCCCCAGGTGACCACGTCGAAGCCCTGCGTATCGCTCGTGTCGTCCTTCCTGACACGGTAGAGATCCTCCCCCTGGGCGTGGCGCGAGAGGATGACTTCCATCCGGTCCACGAATCCGGCCATGTTTTCGGAGCCGTACCGGAGGTAGGTGAGGTCGCGGTCCTGGTCGTAGCTGTGCACCTTGTCGTCGCCGGGGGTCAGGCCTTCCCAGTCGAGCCCGTACACGGTCCGGTGCGTGCGCCAGGCATCGTCCTGGCGCACGGTCTGGTGGCCGAGGGTAAAGCGGGCATCTTCGTTAACGTAGTAGTCCACGCGCCCGTCATAATCCTGTTCCTGGTAGCCCGTGTGCTCCTGTTTCCCCACGTCCGAGCCGCCGCGCAGGTCGCCGAAATCCTTGAGGGTAACGCCCCCGACAAAGCCCAGGTGCTCGCTGGGCCGGCCGCCGACCTGCAACCGGCCAAGGTTCGATTCTTCCGCCGTCGCGCCGCGGTACAGCGCCCGGCCGTTCCAGACGGCCTGGCCATCGTACTCCGGAGGGGCGAGGGTCAGGGCATTCATTGTGCCGCCGACCGCGTCGCTGCCGTACATCACCGAACCGGGCCCCATGACCACTTCGCTGCGGGCGATGGACAGGGGGTCGACCGTGTTCCAGTACTGGTTGGGTCCGTCGCGGAACACGGAATTGTTCAGCCGGATGCCCTCGATAAGGCAGAGCGTCCGGAACCCGGTAAAGCCACGCAGGAACGGCGAGCCCTGGCCGGTGGAGGTCTTCTGGATCATGGCCGACGGGAGGCCCTTCAGCAGGTCCGGCGTCGTCCGCAGTCCCTGCCGGGTGGTCTGTTCCTGCGTGTTCAACCCGTACACCGTCGCGGCCTCCGCCTGCGGATCGCGCGGCGTACGCGACGCCGTCACGACCACCTCGGGTAGCACGGCTTCCTCCGCGGCGGGCGCCACACCTGGCACAAGGCTCCACGCCAGAAATCCGGCCATAATCCATCGGCCCGTTGTTCGCATGGACACAGTTCCTCCTTTTTCTGATTAAGCGACCGGGCCCGGGAAATAGTTCACGGGAAAATATTCTGATTTGACGGTGCCGAACTTGCTTAGGACGGTCAACCTATGTGAATCTTCACGCGTAGCAACTCCATGCCATGCACGAGGATTCCGAGGACTTTGAACTGATGCGCCGCCTGCGGGACGGCGATCCAGAGGCTATGACCGGTCTCGTGCGCCGGTATCAAGGCTCCCTGCTGAACTTTTTCCGGCGGATGGGCGCTTGTACTGATGCGGAAGACGCGGTTCAGGAGACGTTCATTCGCGTGTATAACTACCGGGACAGATATCGCCCCTCGGCCAAATTCACGACGTTTCTCTACACCGTCGCGCGTCACGTCTGGCACGATCTGCTGCGCAAGGTGATGCGCCGGGAATCCTTGGCGGAGCGGATCACGGCGGAGCCGGAGCCCGAACAGGCGCCCGGGCCTTCCGGCGCCGCCTTGAGGCTGGATATTCATGCCGCGCTGGCGCGCCTGCCGGAAAAGCTGCGCGGCGTCGTGGTCCTGGGCGTGTACCAGGGGATGCGTCAGGAAGAGATCGCCGCCGTGCTCGATATCCCTGTCGGAACGGTGAAGTCCCGCATGTTCAACGCGCTGGAGCGGCTGAAGGAGGCGTTCGATGAAGAGCGCTGACCACTGTCCCCGTATGGCGGAGGCCCCGGCTTATTGTCTCGGCGAACTGTCGCCGGACAAGAAAGCGGACTACGTGCGGCACATGGCGGCGTGCCCTGTCTGCGCGCGGGCCGCCGCCTCGTTCCAGCGCGTGATCGCTCGCCTTCGCGAGGATCCGGACGCACAGTGCTCCCCCTCCCTGTCCGACCGGATCGCGCGGAGGATCGAGGCCGGGGACACCCGGCCGGTTCGCCGCGGAATCACATGGGCGATTCCCGCACGGGTGGCGGCCCTGTTGCTGGCCACGCTGGGTCTCGGAGTTTTCCTGACGCGCGACAACCGTCGGGAGGATCCCTCCGACCTGTCGGCCGCCCGCCGCGAGGCCCTGGTCTGGCTGTGCCAGGCCCAGAACCCGGCTGGCGGCTGGTCGGCCGGCGAAGGGGCGATCCGGGAGAAGTACGGCATCGGCGTGTCCGCCCTGGCCCTGATGGCGCTGATGCAGAATCCGGCCGAATCGCAGCGGGAACCCACGGCCGCGGCCATACGCCGGGGCGTGGACTTCCTGGTGAACGCGCAGAACGATAAGGGGCTGTTCGGCGCCGTCTTCTCCGGCGCCACGTACAACCAGGGGCTGGCCACGCTGGCCCTGATCGAGGCATGCGCGCTGGAATCGAACGTGGCGTGGCGCGCGTCGGCGGAAAAGGCCGTGGCCTACCTGGTCTCGATCCAGGATCGGACCGGCGGCTGGGACTATCTGCACTCGGCGCCCGGCTCGGCCAACACGTCCGCCAGCGTCTGGCCTTTGCTGGCCCTCCTCCGGGCCGAGGAACTGGGCTACCCGGAATTGAGACCCGCCATCGAGCGCGGTGTGGCCTGGATGAAATCCACGGTCAACGAGGAAGGCCACATGGGGTACCGTCGCGCCAACCAGTCGCCGTACGGCACGGGCACGCTGACGGCCGCCGGCGTGACCTGCCTCGCTCGCCACGGCCATCCGGAAGACGCCCGGCTCATCGAAACCATGGCCGAGGCGGTCCGGAAGACCACGCCGACGTCCACGCCGGCGATGGATTATTACCGGGCCTTTTTCACATCGGAAGCCCTGGCCTCGGCGCCGGGCGCGACCGCCGGATTTCTGCGCGCCGCCCTGCGCGAACAGCTGGTCTCCCTGCAATCCCGAACCGGCCCGAACCGCGGGAGTTGGGAACCGACGGATCGCTGGGGCCGCACGGGCGGACCGGTCTACTCCACGGCGCTCGCGACCCTCTGCATGGCGCGCGATTGAACGAGCCCGCCGCCTACTTCGCGCCCCGGGTAAAGGACTTCGGCGCCACGGGGACCCAGCGCTCGAGGATTTCCCGGAGCGTGCCGTCCTCGCGCCAGCCGGCCAGGATCGCGTTGACCTGCTCCTTCAGCGCCGCAGCCTTCGGGCTCACGCCCCACGCGATGTCCTCCTCGGTCAGGCGGGCCCGCGAGAAGGTCAGGTCCGACTCGTACTTGGACGCCAGCCAGAAGATCGCCGGGGCGTCGTCCAGGTAGATATCCAGCGTCCGGTTCCGCAGCGCCAGGGCGGCGTCATGGGGGATCTCGTAGCGGAGCAACTGCGCGTTGCGGAAATGCTCCTGGGCGAAGAGCTCGGCCGTCGTGCCTATTTTCACGCCGACCTTGGCGTCCGCCCGCAACAGGGCCTCCCTCGTCCGGTATTTCCCCGCGCCCTCCCGGCGGGTCAGCGCCATCAGGCCGGAGGTCATGTACGGTTCGCAGAACGCGATGCGGACTTTCCGCATCTCCGTGACGGACATCCCGGACATGATCAGGTCGATGCGCCCGGTGAGCAGGGCCGGCACCTGGTCCTCCCATTTCAGTTCGACCCACTCGACAGGCCGGCGCAACTCCCGCGCGAGGCGGCGGGCGAAATCCGCCTCCAGGCCCACGATCCGGCCGTCGGCCTTGGCGATGATCGGCGGCAGGTCCGGCGTGACGCCGACCCGGAGGGGCTCGTGCAGGGACACGGTGCTGCAGCCTGCCAGGCCGAAAACCGCGAGTCCGAAAAATCCATTCCGCCAGTGTTTCATAGGGCGCTCCTTCAAGGCTCTCGATTTTCCGGGATGAGCGGTTGGAAGTCGAGCGCAATGCGGCCGTGCCGCCCGGTCACCGGTGTGCGGCGCCCCAGAAGAGCATGTCAATGCCCAGGTGCAGGAAGAAGGTGGCGTCGAAGTCGTCGGCCCGATTCCACTCGATCCCGGGCCCCGCCTCCCCGTAAACCCAGTACTTGTACAGGGGGCGGCGCAGGCCCAGGGCAACGCGGTGCAGGTTGACGGCCTCTTCGTCGCCGAACACCGTGTACTCGATCCCCAGCGCGCGGGCGGTGTCTTCCCATCCGATGCTGCGCCCCCGCCGGTGCTCGTCGAGCAGCCGGAAGGCGCCGGCCAGGCCGATGCTCTCGGACCAGCTGAAGTCGCCGGATTCCGACGTCCATTTGCCCGAGGTCCGGTTGATCAGGATGGCGCGGTTGGCTTCGCCCAGCCAGCGGTTGACCCGCAGCGAGGTCAGGGAGCCCAACCCGTCGTCCGTATTCACGAAAAAGCGCTGCATCGGCCGGAGGTCCCATTTCCCCGGCTCGAAATCCCGGGCCCAGGTCAGCCGCGCAAAGGCCTGGGGCAGCCACTTGGCCTTCACGCCGGCGTCCGCGGAGAGGTACAGGTCCTCGAACCACCTGCGCGCGCCGACGTTGAGCCCGTGCTCCTCGTTTTCCGACAGCTCGCGCTCGGGCAGTTCGTCGGCCCGCGCCGACTCGAAGAACACGCGCAGTCGCTTCTCGATGTTCGGGAGTTCGACGTCCAACTCGATGTCCGGCTCGATGTTCAGGCTGAACCGGCTGCCCTGGATCAGCCGCGTGAACAGCTTCATTCGGACCTGGGTCTGCGGCGGCACGATCGCGTTGGTCGGGTCCATGGCGAAGTAGGCGTCCGTCGCCCGCAGCGGTTCGGAAATGCGGCGCTGCACGTTGGTTTCGAGGTAGTCCAGGCGCTGGCTCCACGAGGCGAACCGGTCCGGCTTGGGCTCGACCTGGAACACGCCCTCCCCCGCCCCCAGCGAAAGGCCGTCGCTCCACTCGGGCGACGGCGGCAGGCGGCTGGGATAGTCGTCGCCGACCCAGTCGCGCAGCAGGAAGCCCCCGACGAAATCCCCGATCTCCAGGGGATCGATCCCCGCGTCCACGCCGAGCAGCAGGACATGCCCGCCGACGTCGAGTTCCGGCGCGCCGTACTCGGGCCCGTGGCGCGTCTCGTCCGTCGCGTCCACGCCCGCGATGATGATGCCGGTCAGCGATTCGAACCCCACGGGCCAGCGGACGGGATGCGGGTAGCGGGGACCGGGCAGTCCCGCGTAGAGCGCGGTGTACTTGCCCGCGTAGAACGCGCCGTAGTCCGTGATGCGGAAGTTCGCCGCCAGGCCGGGCCCCACGCGCAGGCGCAGGCGGAAGATGTCCAGGAAATCCATGACCCGGTTCGGGACATACCACAGGAGCTTCGATGCGAACCCCGGCGCCTCCGGCGCGGGCTCTTCTTCGGCCGCGTTCGCGCCCAGCGGCCCGGCGAGCCCGGCGGCCAGGAGCAGCACCCATCGAATTGAACATTTCATAACGGTCCCATCCTACCCGCCCAACAGCATGGCGATCTTCACCAGCGCCAGGCCCGACAGCATCATCAGCAATCCCGCGCGCCAGCGGTTGACGCCGGTGAACCGCGCCCAGAAGAACCCGATGAAAAACAGCATGGCCACGAGAAAGGCATTGGATGCGCGCAGGGCCAGGTGGTGGTCCTCCATGACCATGAAGGGAATGGCCGCGGGGAAAGCCGTCAGGATCACCAGCAGTCCGCTGGCGACGGCGCCCGCGAGGTCCTCCCGCGTGATCCGCGCCCGCTCGGGCTCGACGCGCGAGGCCATCGTCAGGATGCCGCGGTACAGTTTCGCGCGCTCCTCCGCCGTGGTCACCCGCTCCAGCACGGGATCGAGCTCCCGGGCCACCGCCGCCAGCGCCGCCGCCGGGTCCGTTGCCTGCTGGAGGCTCAACAGCATCCGGATCCGTCGGCCCCGCTCCAGGAGGGCGCCCATGACGTACATGGCCCCGTCGATGATGCCCCAGGCCAGGTTGCAGCCGAGCGCCGTGACCAGCAGCGTGCGGATCGCGCCCGGCCCCTCCGTCACGGAGATCCCCGCCCCCAGCGTGAAGGTAAGCGCCATGATCAGGCCGAAGAGGATCTCCCCGAAGATTTCGCCCGCATCGAGGTGCCGGGCGAAGAAGCCTTTCCTGCCTTCCGGCACGCGTCATCCCTCCAGCCGCCGCCGGGCGGCGTCGAGCTCCTTGCGCTTCGCGTCGCTGACGACGGGATAATGCAGCTTCAGCGAGGCCAGCGCCTCGACGACCGCCGCCGCGACGACCATCCGCGTGAACCACTTGTTGTCCGCCGGCACGACGAACCAGGGCGCCTCGGGCGTCGCCGTGTGGCGGACCATGTCCTCGTAGGCCTCCATGTACTCGTCCCAGTGCGCCCGCTCCGCCACGTCGGCGGCGGAAAACTTCCAGTTCTTCTCCGGGTCGTCGAGCCGTTCGAGGAAGCGCTTCTTCTGCTCCTTTTTCGAGGCGTGTAGAAAGAACTTGCGGATCAGCACGCCGCTGCGGAACAGGTGGCGCTCGACGTTGCGGATATCCTCAAAGCGCTCTTCCCAGATGCGCTTCGTCACGAGGCGCGGCGGCAACTGCTGCCTGGCCAGGAATTCCGGGTGCACGCGCACGACGAGGGTCTCCTCGTAGTAAGAGCGGTTGAAGATCCCGATCCGGCCGCGCTCCGGCAGGTTCTTCAGGCAACGCCAGAGGAAATCGTGGTCCAGCTCTTCCGCGGAGGGCGCCTTGAAGGAAAACACCTGGCAGCCCTGCGGATTCACGCCGGACATGACGTGCTTGATCGCGCCGTCCTTGCCCGCGGCGTCCATCGCCTGGAAGATCAGCAGCACGGCCCACTGGTCCTGCGCGTAGAGCCGGTCCTGCAACTCCGCCAGGGCCTCCACGCCCGCGCGCAGCCCCTCCTTCGCGCGCTCCTTGTCCGCCTTCTTCAGCCACAGCGTGTCGCCGGGGTCCGCGTCCTTGAGCCGGAACTTCCGTCCGTTCTCCACCCGGAACGGATCGGACAGCCGGCGCGCCATCTTCAGCAGCTTCTTGTCCTGCATGGCATCCTTTCTGCGGTAGCTGCGAAAGGCGTGAAACACGCGAAAGAGCTCTCCTTTTCGCGCCTTTCGCGTGTTTCGCAGTTCCTACGCCCCGCCATCCCCTTCTGCATCCGCCGCCCCGAGTTGCAGCAGACTGATCACCGCGGCGGCCACGACCGGCCCGAGCACGATGCCGACGAACCCGAAGGCGGCCACGCCGCCGAGCAGGCTGATGAAGACCACGAGGCCGTTCATCCGGGTCTTGCCGCTGACGAGGGCCGGCCGCAGGAAATTGTCCAACCCGCCGACCACCGCGATCCCCAGCGTGATGAGCAGGAGAGCCCGGACCCAGCTGCCGCCGATGAACAGCCCGACGGCCGCCGGTCCCCAGACCAGCGCGGTGCCGAAGAGCGGCAGCAGGGCGCAGAAACCCATGACCACGCCCCAGAATATCGGCGCTCGGATCCCCAGGATCGCGAAGAGAATGCCGCCCGCCAGGCCCTGGGCGGCGGCGACCGCCAGCGTCGCCATGGTGCCCGCGAAGACGAGGTCGCGCGTCCGGCCGATCAGCTCCTCTTTCCGTTTCGCGTCAAAGGGCAGTATTTTGCGGATCACCTCGCCCAACTCCCGGCCGTCGCGCAGGAAGAAGAACAGGGCGAAGAGCGTGACGAACAGCTTGAAGACGAAGACGGAAGAGCCCTGCAGGACGGCCCCGGCCTGGCCGGCGAGGTAACGGGTCAGCCGCGCCGCCAGGTCCGTCAGCCGGGCCTTCATCTCGTCGGGCGTCGGCAGGGGGACGTGGGCCTCGATCCAGGTCCAGGCCGCGAGCAACTTCTCGTTCTCACGGATCCCGGCGAGGGCGTTCTGGAGGCCGGAGAGGGCCTGGGACATCTCCCCCAGCATCGCGATGGTCAGCACAACGGCCGGCACGATCAGAAGCAGCGCCACGGCGATGGTGGAGATCGCGGCCGCGACCGTGGACCCGCGCCAGGCGACCAGGCGCTTGTGCGCGGGCTGGGCGCACAATGCCAGGATCCCGGCCCATACCAGGGGCATCAGAAACGGCTGCAGGATCCGGCAGGCCAGGTACGCCAGCAGGAGGACAAAGGCATAGAACAGCAGCATGTTCAGCCGCTGCCTTTCGGTATCCGTGACGCTCACGCCGGGCCTCCGTGGGGTCGGTTGGCGAAACTATAGCCCCTCCCGCGGATCCCGTCCATCCGCAGTTCGGCTGGTCCCTCCACGCGAACCCGATAGAAAGCGCGTCCAACGGCCTCCGGCGGCGCGATGGCTGAGGAATTCGTCGGCGGCGTGGCGGCGATGGCGGAAGTCAGCACCGCAAAGCCGGCCGCCGCATTCACACGCGGCTTGCTCGCCTGGCCCGGTTCGGATATGTACGGAAACGACATGACCAAACGAAAAATGGCGATGAAAAGCGGGAAGGCGGGTCGCGGGCTGGCCGCCGGAATCCCTTCGTCTCTTTTGAAAACCTGCATCGAATTCAACCATCTCAAGCACCTGTTCCGCCAGGGTTGGCTGCGCGCCGGCATCACGCGCGCGCGCTGCGAGACCGTGGCCGAGCACACGCTGGGCGTGTCCCTTCTCGCGCTGTTCCTGGCGGACGCGCATTTCCCGAAGATCAACAGGGCCAAGCTGCTCCGCATGGCCCTGCTGCACGACTTCGGGGAGATCTATGCGGGCGATATCATCCCCGCCGACGGCGTGTCGCTGGAACGGAAGCATGCCCTGGAGAAGAACTCGGTCCGCACGGTGCTGGGCCGGCTGCCCCGCGGGCGGGAGTACCTGGCGTTGTGGCAGGAGTTCGAGGACGGCCGGACGGCCGAGGCCAGGCTGCTCCGGGAACTGGACCGGCTGGAAATGGCGCTGCAGGCCTGCGTCTACGAGCGGGAAGGACTCGCCGACCTGTCGCGGTTCTTCGCATCGGCGGACAAGGCCGTCGCGTCCCCCGCCCTGCGGAAGCAGCTCACGGCGATCCTGCGCGCCCGGCCGCAGCGGGAGATAAAAGAGAAGAACAGGAGGCAACAGAGTTAACGGAGGGATTCTTCTCTCCGGACCCTCCGTTGGCTCCTGTTCATGACTGGGCCGGCACCCAGCACAAGCCCACGCGACCGATCGTGATGTCCGACTTGCGCGGGTGGATTGGCGTCCGCGCCATATCCACCGACCCCGGTTCGAACTGGTTCTGGAGTTCGGCGGTGTCCCGCGCGAACTGCTGCTCCAGGTCCGCGAGGCGCTGTTTCAGGACGGCCACCGATTCGCCCGCCCGCGCGACGTCCGCCGATTCCTTCTGTAGCCGGCCGGCGCTTCGCGCCGCGGCGCCCGCCCGGGTGATGCTGCCGACCGAGATCGCCCGCCGGCCGAACAAGGCGCCCAGCAGGGTGGTCCCGACGTTCAGCATGGCGCTCATCTTCTGCTGGCCGACCTGCGCCTTCTCCCGCTCGACCCGCTCCTCCGCGCGGCGGACCTGGTCGTTGAGCGTCTGCAGCTTCGGCGCGTAGCGCGCCCGCAGCTTGTCCACCTCCGCGTCCCGTTTCTCGCGCAACGCCTGGGCCACGCGGGCCCTAAAATCGCCCTCGCCCTCGCCGGGGCGCGAGGTCAGCTTCAGCGCGGGGCAACTGATCAGGTCCAGCGCGGCGATCTGGTGGAGGTACGACTCGAGCGTGTTGCTCCAGTTCTCCACGTTCTTCCTCCCGACCGCCGGCGCGGAGGCAAAGGTCGAGCCCGGGGCCGGCTGCGGATCCAGCGCGTTCTCCAGGTCGCCGCGCGGCTCGGCTTCCTCCCAGGCCGCGAAGCCGTCCCCGCCCAGCGGGGCCAGCAGCGAGCGCGTTTCCCAGGTGTCGACCCCCGCCCTGGCGTCCACGAAATGGAGTTTGCTGACACCGACCACGGCGGCCCGGTAGGCGACCGGTCCGGCGGCGGACGGACGGAGGAAGAATTCAGGAACCTCGGGGGGAAGAGCGGGGCGGCTGGTGGAGGGAGAAGCAGAGGGAGAAGGAGTGGGAGACGGAGAAGGAGTGGGAGGAGGCGAGGACGCCATGAGTTGGCGGATTTGCGGCAGGGTCATGGGGCCGCGCAGGTACGACATCGCCCAACGGCTCTGGAAGAGCACCGGCTGGTCGTCATGGACGTTGCGCATCAGGAAGACCCGGTTGCCGAGGCCCGCGAGCAGCTTGTCCATGGAATCCCGGTCGAACGACGAGCCGGCCATGGCGCCTTCCAGGCCCTCCATCACGCGCATCTTGTCGCGCTCGGTCTGGAGCCGCCCGATGATCCACGTGCCGGTGTTGGCCAGGCCCTTGTAGTCGAGGTCCACGGGATTCTGGGTGGAGAGCACGCACCCCAGCCCGTACGCGCGGGCCTGCTTGAGCAGCGTGAGCATGGCGGTCTTCGACGGCGGGTTGGCACTCGGCGGGAAGTAGCCGAAGATCTCGTCCATGTAGAGCAGCGCGCGCAGGCTGCTGGTCCCCGATTGCGCGCGGACCCAGGCGAGCACCTCGTTGAGCAGGATCGTCACGAAGAACATGCGCTCGGTCTCGGACAGGTGGGCGATGGACAGGATCGAGACGCGCGGCTTGCCCTCCGGCGTGTAGAGCAGCCGCTGGACGTCGAGCGGCTCCCCTCCCATCCAGGCCGAGAAGCCGGGCGAGGCGATCAGGTTGTTCAGCGCCATGGCCAGCCCGAAACGGTCCTTCGCCGGATAGAACGATTCCAGGTCGAACACGCCGACCTTGTCGAACGGCGGCTTCTGGATTTCCCCGATGATCGCCGCGATGTCCAGGTCGCGCCCCGCGCGCCAGGCCCGGTCGAAGAGGTTGGACAGCAGGATATGCTCGCGGCTCTGCACGGGATCGGCATTGATGCCGAGCAGCCCGAGCAAGCCCGAGACGGCGGACAGGACGCGGTCGCGCAGGGCCGCCGGATCGCTCGCCACGGCCTCCGAGGGCGCGGCGAAGGAACGCAGGATCTGCAACGGACGGCCGGAGGCGTCGCCGGGCGTATAGATCGCGAAATCGGCTGCCCCCTTCATGCGCCGGATGCGCTCGCCATCCTGGCCCCAATCCGCCAGGCCCTTGCGCCACGTGTCCGCCGTGCGGGCGGCATAATCGTCCGACGTCATCCCCTTGCGGGCGGCCTCCCCTTCGTCCACCCACGGCCGGAAATCGGCCGGCTGCAGATCGGGGAAGGCCAGGAGCAGGTTGCCGAGGTCGCCCTTCGGATCGATGGCGATGGCGGGCACGCCGTCGATCGCCGCCTCTTCGAGCAGGGCGAGGCAGAGGCCCGTCTTTCCGCTGCCGGTCATGCCCAGCACGACGGCATGGGTGGTCAGGTCGCGGGAATCGTAGAGCAGGAGTTCGTCGCGCACCGAACCGGCCGCGGCATCGAAGACCTTGCCCAGGTAAAACGCGCCCAGCTTCTCGAAGTCCTGCATGATGCCCTCCCGCGTTATTCGTCGCGGGGCATCATACATCGACGCGTCACGCTTGTCATCCGGTTCAGGGGGCGGACGGGGCCGCTTCGCGAGCGGGCGGGAACGGCGCCGTCGCCACCCGCTCCTGCGCGCCGGCCCAGGCGGCGTCCCATCGCGTATCGGTCGCGTCACGCCAGGCCTGGAGCGCGTCCGCGCCGGAAAGCGCCTCCGCGGAGGCCTCCAGCCCTTCCTTCGCGGAACTCGCGGTGTCCTTCACCGACTCCGAAGCCTCGCCAGCCGCCTCGCTCACGCCGCCCACCAGGGCGCTGCCGGCGTCCTTCAGATCCCCCTTGATGCCTGCTTCCGCAGTATCCTTCACCGCTCGGCCGAGCCCTCCGATGGCTTTGAACGCCCCGCCTGCCAGCGCGCCGGCTCCTTCCACCACGGCGCCCGCGGCGGCCTTGCCTGTCTCGGCAACGTCCTTGGCCGTGCCCGAGACCGCCCCGCTCACGCGGCCCATCGTTCCAAAGAGCACGCTCGAGGTGTCGAATTCCGGCTTCTCCGGCGTGCCGCCCACGCGGAAGGGGAATGTCGAGCCGCCGGCCATGACGACCTCGCCGCCGACCTCGAGGAGGTCCGGCGCCAATCCGACGTCCGCTGTGAGGTCGAGACCCATGCCGCCCAGCAGGGTCAGGGTGGCCGGCGGCACGAGGGGTTTGAACGGGGTCAGGTCAAAACCGACCAGGCGCGCGGAGGCATTGACCGGGGGAATGGCCTCGCCCACCGGGCCCACACGGGCGACCAGGCCGAGGCGGCCGTCGGGCACGCCTTCCTGTTTCAGGCGCGCCACCAGGGAGACGATGGCCGGCTCCACGACGGAGGCGTCGGCCTTCGCGTCCAGCAGCAGGTCTTTCACCTCGAAGTCGATGTCGGTCACGTTGACCCGAACGGGATTCTCGCCCAGGCCGTAGTCGGTGTACTTGATCGTGCCGTTGCGCACGGCCAGCAGCTTGACGCGCAGCGGCCGGGCCTCCTCCTCCTTCTTCTCCACGGGCGCCTTGACCTCCGGCTCGGCGGCTTTTTCCTTCGCGCCGAGTTGCGCCACGTTCAGCACGCCATCCTTGTTGCGGATCACATGCACGTACAGGTCCTTGAGTTCCAGTCGCTCCACCTCGACCTCACCTGACTTCAGCGTGCCCGGCCGGACCTTGGCCTCGAAGCTCGAGAAGCGGAACAGATCCTTGTCTTCCGTGTCGAAACCCTTCGGCTGCCCGATGCGCAGGTCGCCCAGACCCGTGGTCCCGCGCAGGAACCCGAAGCTCACGTCGCCCAGCGAGGCCTCCGTCCCCAGGGCCTCGGGCAGCACCTTGTTGGCCACCGTTTTCACCAGCGGGGAAAGAGCCAGCCGCAACCCGACCAGCAGCAGCACGATCACGATCGCAATGATTTTCAGGATTTTCCATAGTGTTCGCATGATGGCCTTCCTTTCTGGTTCCGCGGTTCAGTCGCTCCACAAGCCAAAGAAAAATCCGAGGGCTGCCGCGCCGGCGGAGGGGACATAGCCCATGATGAAATCCTTGAACGACCCGGCGTGGCCGCCGAGCCAGGCGAAACTCTCCCGGACGTAGGTTCCCGCCGTCGTCCAATCCAGGTCAAACCAGCCGAGCCCGCGCGCCAGCGCGGCCAGACCGACCAGCGCCCCGGTCGCCAGCAGCGCCGTCTTGATGAACTTCCGGAAAAGCCAGCCCAGGAAGAACCCGCCGGCATACCCGGCGCCCAAGCGGAATGTCGCCGGCAGGGCGGGCTTCCGGGCGGCCGGGGCCTGCGCCTCCGCCGCGTCGCCGGATTCCGCGGACGGCGGCGTGGCGCGCTCAACCGCGGTTCCCGCCGTCCCGGCTTTCGGGGCCCGCGCCCTCTCGCCGATGGCCACGACGACGCCGAAGGCCATGAACAGCCCGGCGACGATCAGGGCGCGTCTACGGCGGCGGCGCTTCCTCGCCGCCCGGTCGGCCGGGTTGCGCGACGGCTTTGCATGGTCGGAGAGATTCATGTGGCCTGCACTATACCACGGATTGGGTCCGGGAATACAGGAACGCGTTCACAGCATCCACCCGAGGCTGATGCCGAGGAGAAGGTCGTCGTTGTCCTCGCCCCCCACCCGCGCATACGCGCCCGCGGCCGCGAACAACTGGCGGAAGCCCGCCTCGAATTCCGCGCCGAGGTAGGTCGTGTCCGGTTCCACCTCGACCGGCTCCAGCCAGGTTCGCAGGAGGACGGCCTTGACGCCAAGCCCGAACCCCGCGCCGAAGGTGTCGCCGCCGACCAGGATCTTTCCTCCGCCGACCCCGGCCTCGGCCTGGATCGACGGGCTCCACGTTCGGCCGGCGGACGGGAACCGGAGCCCCGCCGCGCCGCTGACCATCAGCGGGGAGGAGACCTTCAGGGCCAGCATCGACTCCGCCGCGGCGGGCAGGCACAAAACAAACAACGCCAGAAACGCATGCCTCACGGCAGATCGCTTGGTCATGGGTAATCTCCTTTAGAAGCTGACCCCGAGCGCGAAAAAGGGGCCCTGGATGGTGTCGCGGGACGAGGCGCTGTCGTTGGCCACGCGGTCGGGCATATCGCGGAATTCCTCCAGGCGGTAACCGGTGCGGAGCGTCAGGCGCCGGAAGCGGTAGAAGGCCGAGGCGGCCATGCGCACATTGGAGCCGTCGTACCCGATGTCCTGCAGGCCGCCCAGGTCGTAGCACATCCAGGAGAGTTCCAGTTTCCAGCCGGCGCGGGGGTTTCGGACGAAGCCTTCCCAGGCGGCATACAGCATCGGGCCGTAGATATCCGCGTTGCGCTCCCGCTCCTCGGGATGATCGTCGTCCCACCGCCAGCCCTCTTTCAGGCTCGTGCGGATGTCGCGGTACTCGAATCCGGCGCCCGCCCGCCAGCCGTGCGGCAGCGCGATTCCCAGCGCGCCCGCGTACCGGCCGTGGGTCTCGGTGTCCCCCTCGTTGTCGTAGCGTCCGTACTCGAGGTCGAGGAGCCCGAACGCCACCCGGTTTGTGCCCGGGGGCCGCTCGCCTTCCAGGGCGCCGCCGGCCACCCAGGCGTGCTGCTGGCCGTTGTCGGCATACCAGAGCCGCTCCCCGATTTCGCCGGCGCGGGCGTTCGCGCCGAGGAGGATCGCGGCGAGGCACGCCGCGCGGATGGACGAAGGCGCCTTCATGCGTTCACCATTGCACCCCGATGCTGCCGCCCAGGACCAGGGCCTCGGATTCGGGCTGGTAGAACCCGGAGCGGTCGGTCTCGGAGTGCCCGAATCGCATCCCCTCGTAAAAGAGCTTCAGCACATAATCGCCCCGGGCCCACGCCAGCGCGGCGTAGCCGGACGCGCGGTTGGAGGGAGTCAGGGTCGGGACGGAGGAGCGCCCGATGACCTCGAAATTGACCTTCTCGTAGGTGTACAGGGACTGCCGGAGGCCGCCCTCGAGCGTCGTCGTGGCGCCCGACCTGGTTTTCCAGACGGCGCGGGCGCCCGCCAGCAGGTAGACGTTCCACCAGTCCTCGTCGTAGCCGCTCGTCATCTCGTCGGTATTGTCCAGGCGCCGCTTCCAGAGCCGGCTCCCCAGGCCCGCCAGCGGCTGGATCTCGATGCTTTCGGCGGCCTTCCACCGGCCATGCACCGTGCCGCGGAGGTCGCCGCCGACGTACAGCGTCTTGCTCCGGTACGGGGTGAAATCCTGTTTGAGCCCGTCGTATTCGACTTCCCCGAGAAAGGCCAGGAGACTCCAACGCCCGCCCCAGTGTTCGCCGCCCGCGGCCTCGCGTTCGAGGAGCAGAGAAGGCAGCAGGCCCTTTTCCTCGAGGCGAAATGCGTCTTCCTTCCATTCGAAATACTGGAGCGCGGGCGCCGCGGTGTACGAGGGCCCGGCGCCTCCCGCCAGGCCCGCCCAGCACAAGAAAGATCCCATTGTCCAGAAAAGCCTGCCGCGCATGGTCGATTCCCGCGGCGGAGTGTAGCCGAAGCCGTCCGCGCGCTTCAACTGCCAAACGGCGGCCCGGGAGCGAGAAAGACAGGCGCCCTTCCTTGTGGTAGGCTGGCCGCATGAAGGACAGGGCCCCGGCCATTCACGACATGTCCGCGTCCGAGATCGAGGCGCTCCTGCGGGAGTGGCGGCAGCCGGCCTACCGCGCCCGGCAGATCTACCGGCAGCTCTACGCCCAACTGGCCGCCGCGCCGGGGGAGATGTCGGACCTGCCCGCGGCGCTCCGCGAACGGCTGGCGCAGGAGGTCCGCTTCAACGAACTGGAACTGGACCGCGTTCAGACCGGAGACGGGGGGCTGACCCGCAAGGCGCTCTTCCGCGTGAACGGCGGCCCGCCCGTGGAAGCCGTCCTGATGATCTACCGCGACCGCGCGACGGTCTGCGTCTCGACGCAGTCGGGCTGCGCGATGGCCTGCCGCTTCTGCGCGACCGGGCGTATGGGTTTCCGATTGAACCTGACGGCGGGCCAGATGGTCGAGCAGGTTTTATGGGCCGCGCGCGAAGCAAGGGCCGCGCCGGCGCCCGGGAAGCCCCTTCTCACCAACGTGGTCTACATGGGCATGGGCGAGCCGTTCAACAACTACGACCGCTGGTGGGCCTCGGTGGAACGGCTGCATGATCCGGAAGGATTCAATCTCGGGGCGCGGAACTTCACCGTGTCCACGGTCGGCATCGTGCCCGGCATCCTCCGGTTGGCCCGCGAAAAGCTGCCGGTCAACCTGGCCCTTTCGCTGCATGCGCCCGACGACGAACTGCGGTCGCAACTGGTCCCCGTCAACCGCAAGTATCCCGTCGCGGAGGTGATCGAGGCCGTCCGCGAGTACACGGACAAAACGAGCCGCCGCGTGTCGTTCGAATACGTGCTGCTCCAGGGCGTGAACGACCAGCCGGCGCGGGCCCAGGCGCTGGCCCGCCTGCTCAAGGGCACGGCGACCCGGCCGGGCGTCCGGCTGTGCCACGTGAACCTGATCCCGTGGAACCCGGTTCCCGGCGAGCCGCTGAAGCCGTCCGAGCGTCAGCGCGTGCTGGATTTCCAGGCGGCGCTGGAACGCCACCGGATCGCCTGCACGGTCCGCGTCCAGCGCGGGGTGGACATCGCCGCCGCGTGCGGGCAACTGGCCGGCGGCGTGCAGTAGGCCTGATGCCATCAGGCCGGCACGGATTTCGCGCGGCGTTCCCCGAGCGCCACGAGCCAGATGCTGACCTCGTAGAGCCCGATGAGCGGCGTCGCCATCAGCACCTGCGACACCACGTCCGGCGGGGTCATCACCATGCCGATGACCAGGGCGGCGACGATCGCGTGACGCCGGCGCTGCCTCAACTGCGCGGCCGTGATGAAGCCCATCCGGCCGAGCGCGACCAGCACGACCGGCAGTTCGAACACCAGGCCGAACCCGATCAGCAGGGGCACGGAAAACGCCAGGTAGTTGGTGATCGTCCATTCCGCCCGCACGCCCATCCACCCGTGCAGCGCAAACATCATCTTCACCGCCACGGGGAGCGCGTAGGCATACCCCAGGATCAGGCCGCCGGCGAATAGAACGACCGCGAAGCCGAACATCCTCGCCACGGTCCGCCGCTCGTGCTCGAACAGCCCGGGGAAGACAAACCGGCCGATGAACAGGACGAGGAATGGACTGCTCAAGAGAAGGCCCGTCCACCCGGCCAGGCGCAGGCTCACGGAAAACGCGCCGCCGACTTCGAGCGAGCGCAGGAACTGGTCCGGCGCGTCCGTCACGGACGATAGCGGGCGGCTCAACAGGCGCAACACGTTGGGCGCAAAGGGATACGCGATGCACACCCCAACCAGCAGCGCGACCGCGCACCGGACCACGGTCCAGCGGAGGTCCTCCAGATGCTCCAGGAAAGGCTTCACGCCCGACGAATCGGCGTCATCCGGCATGCTCATGATCCCGGTCCTTCGTCGGCGGCGGAAGCGGTGGCAAGGCGGATTGATCGGAAGCGGGCGGCGGCGCCGGCGGTTCATCGGAGGCGCGCTGGATCTCGTCGGAGACATCGCGAGCCGCCCGACGGAATTCCTCGATGGCCCGGCCCAGGCTGCGCGCCAGGCCGGGCAGCCGCTTCGATCCGAAGAGCACGAGGGCCACGACGAAGACGAGCAGGATTTCCCCGCCGCCCGTGTTGCCGGCCAGGAAGGCTGTTGTCTCGAACCCCGTCATCCGGTCGCGCCCCCCAATTCCCTTCTAAAGCGCAAAAGCCCCGGCGGCAACCGGGGCTTTCGCGTCGTGACCAAGCGGGTCGCGCTATTGGATCAGCACGAACTCCCCGCGCCGGTTCTGGCTCCAGGACTCCTCGTCGTGGCCCATGACCACCGGCTGTTCTTCGCCGAGGCTCTTCGTTGTGATCCGGTTGCCGTCGATGCCGAGACCGACCAGGTAGGCCCGGATGGCCAAGGCGCGGCGTTCGCCGAGCGCCAGGTTGTACTCGTTGCTGCCGCGCTCGTCGGCGTTGCCCTCGACGACCAGGTTGGCCGTTCCGGCGGACTGAAGGTGGCTCGCCACCGCGTCAATCTTGGATCGCTCGGAATCCTTGATCTGGGAGCTGTCGTAGTCGAAATAGACGGCCGTGAACTGCCCGCGCACTTCCTCGCCGCCGGCGAAGCGGTCGCCCAGCATGTCCGCGCCTTCGCCGTACAGGTCGCTGCCCACCACGCCGCCGACGTTATCGACGCCGGCCTGCCCGGGTTTCGGGCGCTTCTTGCATCCGCTCGACACGACCAACAGCCCCGCCACCGCCACCACCACCCACCCTCGCATCTGCATCTTCTTATCTCCTGTTTCCTTTAGTTTTCTGAAAAAACAAGGTTCCGTGCTCAAGGCGCCCACGATGGAGAAAACCAATCCCCGGAAGCGTCGAGTAAAGGTATGGGGGGATCGCCCATTGTGTCAACAAGATAGATGGAGGACCGGTAGCCCGCCGTCCGCGCGCAGGCGATATGCCGGCCGTCGGGCGCCCAGGCGGGGTCCTCGTAATCCGTGCCGTCGGCGGTGAGCTGTCGGATTTCCTGGGTGTCCGGGTTCATGATGCAGATCTGGTAGCGCCCGCCCAGCTTGGAGGAGAACGCGATCCAGCCGTTGGCGCCCCAGTCGGGGGCGACATTTTCCGAGCCGCGGCTGGTCAGCCGCTGGGCGCGGCCGCCGGACCGGGAGATCATGTAGAGCTGCGGGGTGCCCGCCTGGTCGGACACGTACACGATCCGGCTTCCGTCGGGCGACCAGGCCGGGCTGGCCTCGGCGGCCTGCGTCGTGGCCGTCAGCTTGGTGAGGCCGCCCCCGCCCTTCACGAACAGCTCCGGGTTGCCCGTCCGCGAGAGGATCAGCGCCATCTCCCGTCCGCCCGGGGAGACCGCCCCGCCGGTGTTCAGCCCGGGGAAACTGGCCACGACGCGGCGCGAGCCGCTCCCGACGTCGATGGAATACACGTCCGGGAACCCGCGGAGGTATGACGTGTAGACGATGGTCTTGCCGTCGGGACTCCAGCGCGGAGCCAGGCTGATGCTGCGGTCCTGGGTCAGTTGGACCAGGCCGCCGCCATCGGCGTCGCAGAGGTACAGTTCCTTCTTCTTCGTCCGGTTGCCGACAACCACGAGCCGGCCCGAGTTCAGTCCCTTGCGCCCGGTGACGGCGAAGATGATGTCGTCCGCGGCGCGGTGCGCCAGGCGGCGCGCGTCGGCGACGGGGGCCGGGTAGTTCTTGCCGAGGTAGCTCTGCCGGGTGGTCGCATGCAGCACGTAGATGCCCGCGTTGATCGAGCCGCCGGATTCCGCGCACTGCCCCTGCACCACCAGTTCCCCGCGGCCGGCCGGCGTCAGGCTGAACCAGCCCGAGCGGACCAGGTCCGCCTCCAGCGTCTTGCGGAACAGCGCGGCGCCCGCCGTCGGCGAAGCCTGGAAGGCGGACAGGTCCAGTCCCGTCTTCTGGCCCGCGCCCTTCGTGACGACGACCTGGGCCCCGGCCGTCGCGACCAACCCTCCCGCCAGCACCATGCATCCGAGCCAATTCTTCATCCGTTATCTCCGTTGCGCGCGTGTAATGTAGTGAAAGCGGCCGGCAGGACAAGCCCGCAATTTACAGGCCGCCGGCGCTCAAGTCGAAGGTGATGTCGATGTCCTTGGACGACACGCCCCATTCGTCCGGCAGCGGGCGCAGCTTGGACACCGCCTGGATGGCCTTCATGACAGAATCGTCCATCAGGGCGTTGCCGGACGTCTTGACCAGGGAGCGCCGGGTGATGGCGCCGTTCTTTTCCACCCGGATCAACACGATCGTCCGCAGGCCGGCGGACACGGCGGGGCCGCTGGGCTGGTTCCACGCATCGTACATCGTCTGTTTCACGAGCGCGTAATACCACGCCTCGGGGAACGTGCCCGTCGGGACGGAGGTGCGGTCGGATATCTTCGCCCCGGCGGCCAGCAGCTTGCGGATCTCCTCCGGGGTGAGCTTCGGCTTGTCCGGCTTGGGCGGCTCGCGCGTGACGCGCTTCGTGCTCTTCTGCACCTGGCGCCGCGGCTTGATCTCCTCCGGGATGTCCTTGGGCGGCTCCGGGGCGGGCGGCGCGGCGGCCGCCTCGGCGACGGCCTCCGCCGGGATATCCGGCAGGGCGATGGTCAGGTCGATGACCACGATGTCCCGCCGCTGGCGTCGGAGGTACCAGTTGGCGAGCAGCGGGGCGAGGATCACGCCGAGGATGAGGAGCACGTGGGCGATGGAACTGATCTTCAGCGACTTGCGGAACCGCCGGTCCATGAGGCGTTATTTCCCGTCCGGCGAAGTCACCAGCGCCATGCGCGCGATCTTCGCCTCGCGCAGGATGTTGAGAATCTCCACGAGCTTCCCATAAGCGATCTTCTCGTCGGCCCGGACCATGACGATGGTCTCCGGGTCCGCCCGGCCCATCTCGGTCATCTCCGCCGCGAGGGCGTCGCGCGTCACCGGCTGGCGGTCCAGGAACAACTGGCCCTCGATGTCGAGGGTGATGGTCCGCATCTGCCGCTGGTCGAGGTCGTCCGCCTTGCCCCGCGGCAGGTTGACGTAGATGCCCTGTTCGAGCAGCGGGAAGGTGATGATGAACGTGATGAGCAGCAGGAAGGTCAGGTCGATCAGCGGGGTCATGTTGATCTCCCGCATTTCCTGCAGCGCCAGGATGGACGTTCGTCGGGCCATGGTCGGACTCCCTTATTCCCTTACGAACATGCGCTGCAGTTCGGCCACGAATTCCTGCGCGAAATTATCCATCTGCACCGCGATCTCGCGGATCTGGCTGGCGAGGATGTTGTACCCGATGGACGAGGGCAGCGCGACGAGCAGGCCGACGACCGTGGTCAGCAGGGCCGCCGAGATGCCGGGGGCGACGGCGGACAGGTTGGCCGCGCCGCTGACGGCCATGGCGCCGAAGGCGTCCAGCACGCCCCAGACGGTGCCCAGCAGGCCCAGGAGGGGGCTGGCGCTGACGGCGGTGGCGAGAAAGCCCATCTTGCTCTCCATCTCCAGCGCCTGGTCGGCCACCGTGCGCTCCGTGACGCGGCGCACGACCTCCACCTGCAGGTGGTTCAAGCGGTAGTCATCCAGGCGGCTCCCGGCCGAGAACAGGTCCGCGCCGGCGTGGCGCCCGTCGTTCAACTCGCCGCCCAGGGCGTGGCACCCGGCCTCGTAGACCTTGTAAATCGGGCTTTCGGCGAAGGCGTGCCGCTTGAGGTAGAGCGAGAGCGGGTGCGCCTCGTTGCGGAACGCCAGCTGGAACCGGCGCGAGGCCCGCTTGGCGCGGGTGAGATCCAGGTACTTGGTCACCATCACGGACCAGGCGAAGACCGAGGCGACGATCAGGATGATGACGATGAGCTTGCCGGACATGAAGCTGCTCGTCTGATACGCCGAGAACATGCTGGCGACGGGAAGCGGCGGTAAAGCGGCGATGGGCACGTGCACCTCTTTATAACTTGAACGGTTTGAATTCTCGGCGCGTACCTTATCGAAGCGTCGAACACGGGTCAATGGACATCGGGCCGCGCGGCCCCGCCCTCCTCCGCCGCCGATCCCGTCCGGGGGTAACATAACTCTTCACACCCGTGAAGTATTATGTTACATTTTGGAGCGGGGTTGCCGGGAGCGCTGAACCCTGGCCGAGAGCCGCGGCCGCCCGCAAATTGTGCTCCCGGCCCGGCCGCGGATCCCGTATGCTCCACGGCCATGAACCTGCTGGGCATCGACCTCGGCGGCACCAAGACGTCGGTGTGCATCGGCGACGAGAACGGGACCATCCGCGCCGCCCGCCGCATCCCCACCCTCGCGTCGGAGGGACCCGAAAGCGGGCTCCGGCGGACGGCCGGACTGGCGCGCGCCCTGCTCGACGAGACGGGCCTCGACCCGGCCCGCGTCGACGCCGTCGGCATCTCGGCGCCGGGACCCGTCTCCGTGCGCGAGGGCCTGATGCTGCGCCCGCCGAACATGCCCGGCTGGGTGGACGTGCCCCTCGTCCGCTGGGCGCAGGACTCGTTCGGGCGGCCCGTGTTCATGAACAACGACGCCAACGCGTGCGCGCTGGCCGAGTACCGCTACGGATCCTGCCGGGGCACGCCCAACCTGGTCTACCTGACCATGAGCACGGGCCTCGGCGCCGGGATCGTCCTGGACGGGAACCTGGTCCAGGGCGCCACGGACCTCGCGGGCGAAGTCGGGCACCACGTCCTCGATATCCGCGGCCCCCCCTGCCCCTGCGGGCAGCGGGGCTGCCTGGAAATTTACTGCGGCGGGAAGAATGTCGCCGACCGGCTGCGGGCGCGCATCGTGAAGGACAACGCCCGCTCGGCGATCCTGGGCGAGGCGGGCGGCGACCCGGCCGCGATCGACTTCCGCGCCTTTCTCGCCGCCGTGAAGAAGGACGACGCCCTCGCCCTCGAGTTCTGGGAGGAATACCTGGAGCGGCTGGCCCAGGGCGTGGGCACCGTGATCATGTTCTTCAATCCCCAGGTGATCCTGATGGGCACCATCGCCATCCATGCCGGCGAGTTCCTGCTGGCCCCGCTCCGCGAGCGCGTGCGCCGCTACGCCTGGGCGCCCAGCGTGGCCGCCTGCCGGATCCTGCCCAGCGCCCTCGAGGGACGGATCGGCGACTTGAGCGCCCTCGCCGTGGCCGCCGACGGCCTGCCGCCGCGCGTTTGACCTTGAGTCCCCCCGGAGCGCATGAGAGGATGCGCGCGGATACGGGGCCGCCGTCTCATGATTCGATCGTTCATATTCAACCAGGGCAAGCTCGTCAGCCAGGACGTCGGGCTCGACGTGCTGCGGCTGCTGCTCTACGACGAGGGCGTGCAGATCTGGGCGGACGCGGAGAAACCGACCGAGGCCGAGTACAAGGGCCTGCTCGAGGGCGTCTTCAACTTCCACCCGCTGGCCATCGAGGACTGCATCGCCGTCACCGAGCGCCCCAAGATCGACGAGTACGACCAGTACCTGTTCATGGTCGTCCACGCGGCGGACTACCGGCACGAGACCCACCGGTTCCAGACGACCGAGCTCAACATGTTCATCGGCCGGAACTTCCTCGTGACGGTGCACGAGGATCCCCTGAAGAGCGTCGCCAGCACCATCGACCGCGTGCTCAAGAACGCGCCGGTTATCGCCCGCGCGCCGGACCGCCTGACCTACCACCTGCTCGACGCGCTGCTGGAGAATTACGAGCCCGCGCTGCTGGACCTGTCCAGCGAGCTCGGCGAGCTGGAAAAACGGGCGCTGACCCACACCTCGGTGAGCATCCTCACGGACGTGCTCCAGTTGAAATCCGAGGTCCAACGCCTCCGGCAGGTCGTGACCCCGCAGCGCGACGTGCTTTCGCGGATGGCCCACGGGGAATTCAAGATCGTGCGCGCGGCCATGCTGCCGTACTACCGCGACTTAATGGATCACCTGTCCCGGATCAGCGATCGAATCGACACGTACCGCGACACGCTGACCAACGCGCTGCAGATCAACCTCAACATCCAGCAGATGCAGGTGAACCGGGTCATCAAGGTTCTCACCGTGATGGCGACGCTCGCCGCGCCCCTGCTGATCGTCACCAGCTTCTACGGGATGAACATCCAGCACATGCCCAACACGGATTGGCCGAGCTGGCCGCTGGCCTACGGGATGATCCTGGGCGGGACGACCATCATGACGGTGCTGCTCTACTGGTTCCTGCGGCGGCGCGGCTGGTCTTGACCGGCCGGCGCGGGCTTGTTCTTCCCTTCAGGGCCGCGTGACGCAGAGGATTTCCGTCCCCGCCTGTTCCGGTATCCACCGGCCGCCCTCGAGGACGGCGGGCAGAAGGGCCGAGGACCCCGCCGCCAGCGATACCGTCTGCCCGCCCCCTTCCACGCGCAGGACCCCGGCGATCACGAAGAGGGCCTGGAACGTCAGTCCCGTTCTCTTCGCGGGCAGGAGGCGGGGCGCAGCCAGCCGCCAGTGATCGACGAGGAAGTAGGGCGTGTCCATCACCGTGCGGCGCTCGTTGCCGCCGATATGGCGCGGGGCGCCTTCCGACACCGCCACCGGCAGATCATCGTGCCACCGGACCGCGCGCAGGGCCTGTTCGATGTGCAGGTCCCGGGGGCGCCCGTCCGGCCCGGCCCGGTCCCAGTCGTACAGGCGGTATGTCGTGTTCGAGCGCTGCTGGACTTCGAACAGGAGGCAGCCCGCGTCGATCGCGTGCACGCGCCCGGCCGGCACGAAAACCACCTGGCCGGCGGACACGGGGACAAAACGGAGCTTCTCCTCGAGGGTCTTGGCCTCCAGCGCGCGGAGGAGATCGGCCCGGCTCACGCCGGGCTTCAGGCCGGCGAACACGCCCGCGCCGGCCTCCGCCTCGAGGACGTACCACATCTCCGTCTTGGGATCGCCGCCCTGGTGCGGCGCCGTCTCCTCCCCGGGATGCACCTGCACGCTCAACCGCTCGCGCGCGTCCAGGATCTTGATGATCAGCGGAAAGGTCGTGCGGGGATCGTCCCGCCCGAGCAGGGCCTGGCCGAACTGCTGCACCAGCTCGTGCAACGCCAGGCCCGCCAGGGGCCCGTTGACGACGACGCTCATGCCGTCGGGGTGATCGGAGATCTCCCAGGACTCGGCATACACGCCCGGCGGCTCGCGGCGCCCGTACCGGCGGATGATGCGGTCGCCCCCCCACAAGTAATCCTTGTAGACAGGCTTGAATTGAAATGGATAAAGCCGCTCCGACACGATCCCCGCCCTTTCCCGCCGACAGGCCGGGAAGTATTTCCCGGCCGGGCCGGCCGGGCAAGCCGAATTTGACCCAGCCGTCCGCTTACGGTAGGTTATCGGCTCCATATGAAAAAGCGAAAAATCGTCGTGCTGGTCGGGGACGGCATGGGAGACTACCCGGTCCCGGAATTGGGCGGGCGCACTCCCCTGCAGGCCGCCCGCATACCGCACATCCGCCGCCTGGCCGCCGCCGGCGACCTGCGGATGGTGCAGACCGTGCCCGTGGCCGGGCTCTCCCCGGGCAGCGACGTGGCCAACCTGGGCCTGCTGGGGTACAAGCCCGAGGATCATTACACCGGCCGCGCGCCCATCGAGGCCGCCGGCGCCGGCATCCCTCTGGCGGCCGATGACGTGGCGTTCCGCTGCAATCTCGTGACCGTCGCGGACGGCCGCATGGACGATTACTCGGCCGGCCACATCACGACCGAGGAAGGCCGCCAGCTCGTCGCCTCCGTGGAGAAGGCCATGGGCCGGCCCGGCCTTTGTTTTCACGGCGGGGTCAGCTACCGGCACCTGCTCGTCTGGAAGGGCGGGCCGGCGGGGATCAGGACCCAGCCGCCCCACGACATCGCCGGCCAGCCCGTCGCCGATCACCTTCCGGCCGGCGAGCAGCAGGACGCGGTGCGCGCGCTGATGGAGCAGTCCATCGGGCTCTTTCGCGATCACCCCGTCAACCGCGCCCGGATCGCCGCGGGCAAGAAGCCGGCGACCCAGATCTGGCTCTGGGGCCAGGGCCTCTCCCTCAAGCTGCCCACCTACCCCGAGCTATACGGGCTCACCGGCGGCGTGATCACCGCCGTGGACCTGATCCGCGGCCTCGGCCGCCTGATCGGGCTCGACGTCATCCAGGTCCCGGGGGCCACGGGGTTCCTCGACACCAACTACGCGGGCAAGGTGCAGGCGGCGCTGGACGTGGTCGCCCGGCACGATTTTGTCTTCGTGCACATCGAGGCGCCCGACGAGTGCGGACACATGGGCAAGGTCGCCTTGAAGGTCGAGGCCATCGAAGCCTTCGACCAGAAGGTGGTCGCGCCGGTCTGGGAGGCCCTGGAGAAAAAGGGCGAACCCTACCGCCTGCTGCTCTGCACCGATCATCGCACCCCCGTCAGCGTGCGCGGCCACACCCGGGAACCCGTCCCGATGATCAGCCTGGACGGGCCGGTCGGCGCCATCGACCGCGAGGCGGCTTTCGACGAGTTCGTTGGCGGCGGCAAGGCCTCCGGCATGATCCACGAGCGGATGCGCGAACTGCTGCGCACGGCCTGACGCGGCTCACGGTTTCCGGAACCGCTCCGCCTCGTACCGGAAACGACGGGCCCGTTCCGGGTCCCGGCCGCGGCAGGCGTCGAAGAACGCCCGCGGATGGCGGAGCAGCCGTTTGCACGCGAACCAGTCGCCCCACCGGTCGAACGTGCGGCAGGACGTGACCAGCGGGGCTTTCCGCAGGATGTCGAACCGCCGCCGCGTGGCCCGGCCATGCTTTTTTCAGGCGCACCGCGAAGTCGAAATCCTCGCCGGACCAACGCCCCTCGTCGTGCGCGGAGATGATTACGGAGCAGGCCGGCGCGGTTCCGGCCTGTCCTTTCCCACGCCCGCGCGCAGCGGAATGGGTAGTTTGTATTATAACATTTCTATTCACATCCGTGATTGCAATTGTTATACTTATTGTATGGACTGGCGCAAGGCTGCGGGCCGCGCGAGCACGCAGCCGGCCCCTTCCCCGATGCCGCGGATTCCATTTTGCTTGAGAAGGCGGCCTGCGAAGAGTACGTAGAAATGAAACGGTGAGGATGCAAAGATGAAACAGGCTTGGATCGTCGCGGCGGCCGGGCTGTCCCTGGCCGGCTGCGTGACCTACGACGACGCGCAACGGGAAGCGGCCGCCGGCCATGAGGATTACCTGCTCGTGCAGGAACAGATGCGCCGGCTGGACGGGCGGCTGGAGGGCGTGGAACTGGAGATCTCGCGGCTCCAGACCAACCTGGAGACGCTCCGCGCCGGCCAGTCCCGCGCCGACACCTCGGAGACCCAGGCCATCCAGGCCCGCGTGGAGGACCTGGACCGGCGGCTTCGCGCCCTCGATGCCGCGCGTCAGCAGGACAAGCAGGAGATCGTGGACAGCTTGAGCAAGAAGATCGCGCAGCTGGTCGGCTCCGCCTCGTCCGGCTCCTCCGCGAAGAAGCAGAGCGGATCCCGCAAGTCGGGACCGTCCACGGGCTACGAGCACGAGGTCCAGCCGGGCGAGTCGCTGTCGGCCATCGCCGCGGCGTACGGCGTCAGCTCCAAGGTCATCATGGAAGACAACGGCATCACGGACCCCGACAAGCTGCGGGTCGGGCAGAAACTTTTCATCCGCGACTGATGTCCCGACACCCCGAAACCACGCGATGTCCTGGTTCCTGAAACAATCCGACGGGCAGACGTACGGGCCGCACGAGGAGGATACGCTCCGGCAGTGGGCGGCCGACGGCCGCATCGGGGCGGACGACCAGATCTCGCAGGACCAGCAACACTGGTATCCCGCCCCCGACCTCGTCTCGCTGGAGATGGACTGGATGATACGCTTGCCGGATGGCTCGCTGTTCGGGCCCGTCCACCTGAAGGCGATCCCCCTGCTGGCGCAGTCCGGGGAGGTCTCTGCCGATGCCGAGATCGTGAACCGCCGGACCGCCCAGGTCATGAGCGTGCAGGCGGCGCTGGTCGGCGGGGCCGCCGAGTCCGCGCCGCCGCCGCAGGCCACCTGGAAGGATCTGGCCCAGAGCCGGGATTTCCACGACCACGAGGCGCGCAAGTGGAAAAACCTGTACGAGCAGGAACGGGACCGCGCGGCCCAGACGGAAACGGGGCTCTCCCGGAAACTGGCCGAGATGCGCGAGAGCGAGCTGTCCGCCCGCGTCCGCCTGGAGCAGGCGGAGCGACAGCTGGCCCGATTGACCGAGGAGCAGCGGCGCCTCGAAGCGGAACTGGAGCAGTCCGGCGGCAGCGACCCCCGGGCCCGCGCCATGACGTGGATGAAGGCCTACCAGGACCTCTCCGCGCGCCACGATTCGCTCATGGCCGAGTTCGCGGCCAAGACCCGCGAAATCCAGGAAGCCCGCGAGACGTGCGCGCGCGTCGAGGAGGAGACCCAACTGCGCCTCCGGCACATGGAATCGGTCGTCCAACGGGAGCGCGAGGAGGCCCAGCAGGCGCGCAAGCGGCTGGCCGAGGTCGAGGATTCGCACCTGCAGCTCGTGAAATCCTATCGGGAATTGAACGACCGCTACATCCGCGCCCGCGAGCAGGCCGCGCCGGCCTCCGCTTCCGCCCCGGACTCCGGGCCGCGCATCAAGCTGACGCGCTGATCAGGCCTTGGCGTCCGCCAGCCAGGCCTCGATCCCCTGGCGCCATCCCGGCAGCGCGTGGCCTGTCCACTGGCGGTACCGCTGCGCATCCAGCACGGTCTGGAGCGGGCGCTCGGCCAGCGGGTAGAAAAGGGCGAAAGGCACCTCCTCGATGGCCGCGCCGGGGCTCAACCTGTCCGCCAGGACTTGGGCGAATTCCCGCCACGTGCAGCGCCCCGCCGGGGCCACGTGCACCACGCCGGTCACGTCCAGCGTCAGCAGCTTGACCAGGCCCTCGGCCACGTGACGGGTATAGGCGGGGGTGACGATCTCCTCGGCCGGCACCTTCAGGGGGAATTGCCGTGCGCGCACGGCGGCCAGCAGGCTGTTCGGCAGCCCGGGCCCCCGGCTTCCGAACAGCACGGGAAGGCGCACGACTAGGGACTTGCCGCCCTCGGCGCGCACCGCCTTCTCGCCGGCCAGCTTGCTCAACCCGTGGGCGTTGACCGGTCTTGGCTCGTCGGCCTCCCGGAACGGCGTGGCCTTGCGCCCGTCGAACACCCCGGCGCAGCTGATGTGCATCAGCCGGATCCCGCGCCGGGCGCAACTGACGGCCACCGCCCGCGCGCCTTCGCTGTTGACCGCGAACGCCCGCGCGCGCTGTTTTTCCACGGCCTCAATGTCGCTGAAGGCGGCGCAGTTGATCACCCAGGGAACGGGCGGCAGGTTCTTGCGGACGATGGCCGGTTGTGTGACGTCCAGCTGCTCGCGGCCCAGTTCGACGACATCCCACCCGGCGCGCCGGCAGGCCGCCGACAGGTCGGCGCCCAGCAGGCCCTTCGCACCGATGATCGCCACCTTCATATCGGGAGGCGCCCCCCTGCCCGGCCGGCGGCGGCCGGTCAGAACAGGGTGTAGATGAACGGCGCGACGGCGGACCCGGAAATGATGAGGAATCCGAGCAGGAGGAGGATCAGGACGATGGGCACAATCCACCAGGCCTTGTTGTGCCAGGCAAATTCGAAGAACTCCTTGATCAGCCGCCCGATGTATTTCAGCATGCGCATGGTCGTTCCATCCCTGTTTCGCCGCGCCCGCCCGGGCGCTCTAGTCCAGCACGTACTCGCTCTTCCAGTCCGCCGAATCCTTCCAGGGCGGCTGGGCGCCCTTCTCCAGCACGAACGAATTGAGGACCAGGCAATCCATCTCGGTCCGCATGAAGCAGCGGTACGCGTCCTCCGGCGTGCACACGATCGGCTCTCCGCGGACGTTGAAGGAGGTGTTGATGATCACGCCGTAACCGGTGAGCGCGTCGAAGGCCTTGATCAGGTCGTGGTAGCGGGCGTTGTCCTCGCGGGAGACCGTCTGCACGCGCGCGGAATAATCCACGTGCGTGATGGCCGGGATATCCGACCGCACCTGGTTGATCCGCTCGCGGATGTTCAGCGTCTTGCTCTCCTCGATCCCCTTGCAGCGGTCGCGGCGCACCTGGGCGACAAGCAGCATGTACGGCGAGGGGCGGTCGAGCTCGAAGTAATCGCCGACCTTCTCCACGAGGCAGGTCGGCGCGAACGGCCGGAACGACTCGCGGTACTTGATCTTGAGGTTCATCACCGACTGCATCTTGGCCGACCGGGCGTCGCCGATGATCGAGCGGCCGCCGAGCGCGCGCGGCCCGAACTCCATGCGGCCCTGCAGCAGGCCGACGACCTTCTCCTCGGCCATCAGCTTCGCGACGGTCGGGGCCCACTCGGCATCGGATAGTTTCCGGTAGACATAGCCGCGCGAATCGAGGAAAGCCTGGATCTCGTCGTCCGTGAAGGAGGGCCCGAGGTACGCGCCCTTCATCTTGTCGCGCTTTCCGCCGGCGGTCCGCGGCTTGTCGTGGACCATGTGCCAGACGAGCAGCGCCGCGCCGAGCGCGCCGCCGGCGTCGCCGGCCGCGGGCTGGATCCAGATGTCCTCGAACGGCCCCTCGCGGAGGAGGCGGCCGTTGGCCACGCAGTTCAGCGCCACGCCGCCGGCCAGGCAGAGGTCCTTCTCGCCCGTGACCTGGTGCGCGTGCCGGGCCATCCGCATGACGATCTCCTCGGTGACCTTCTGGATCGACGCGGCGATATCCATCTCGCGCTCGCTGATCTCGGACTCCGCCTTGCGCGGCGGGCCGCCGAACAAGCCGTCGAACTTCTCGTTGGTCATCGTCAGCCGGTCGAGGTACCCGAAGTAGTCCATGTTCAGGCGGAAGGAGCCGTCCTCTTTCAGGTCCAGCAGGTTGTCGAGGATGACCTGGGTGTACTTCGGCTGCCCGTAAGGCGCGAGGCCCATGAGCTTGTACTCGCCGGAGTTGACCTTGAACCCCGTGAAGTACGTGAAGGCCGAGTACAGCATGCCGAGGGAGTGCGGGAACCGCAGTTCCTTGATGATCTCGATCTTGTTCCCGCGGCCGCGGCCCAGCGTGCTGGTGGCCCACTCGCCCACGCCGTCGAGCGTGAGGATGGCGGCGCTCTCGTAGGGGGACGGGTAGAACGCGCTGGCGGCGTGCGACTCGTGGTGCTCCGGGAAGTACATGTCCTTCGGGGCGCGCATGCCGCATTTTTCCAGCGCCAGCTCGATGTCCAGCGGGATCCACAGCTTCTGTTTCAGCCAGATCGGCACGGCCATCATGAACGACTGGAGGCCGTTGGGCGCGACGGTCAGGTACGTTTCCAGGATACGGTTGAACTTGTTGATGGGCTTGTCGTAGAACGCGACGGCGTCCAACTGGCCCTCGTGCACCCCGCCTTCCGCCAGGCAGTACCGGACCGCGTTGACCGGGAAGTTGGCGTCGTGCTTCTTGCGGGTGAACCGCTCCTCCTGGGCGGCGGCGATGATTTCGCCGTCACGGATGAGGGCGGCGGCGGAATCGTGGTAAAACGCGCTGATGCCTAGGATGTTCATTAGAATTGCTTCTTGAAGTGATCGGGTTTCAACGGCTTGCGAACAGACCAGCAACTGGGGCTCGCGGTCGCGCGGGCCAACCGCAGGGGATCCTTGCCCAGGACATTCATGAGCAGGCGCCCGGGCATGAACACGAGGTAGAAAAACGGGACCAGCAGAAGATAGGTCAGCCCGGTGCCCACCGCGATTCCGAACCGCTGCATGAGCCGGTCCATGGCGCGGAAGACCGGCTGGACCAGAAAGCCGGTGACCAGCACGAAGGCGGCGATCCCCCACACGATGTAAGCCGCCAGGGCGTGCTTGAAAAGGAAATAGAGCGCGGCCCCGACGACCGCTGTAACAATAGCCTGAATAAGGGCTTTATGGCGAAGCGCCCGGGCGGCGGCCGCCGGGTCCTGGCTCGCCTTCGCCCGGCACCATGGCCAGACGACGGCGCTTACCTCGTTTTGCGAATAGACCGGCGCGGTTTTTTCAGTGCTCATGATCGGGTTCCCATCTTCCAGTGCGGCGGAAAGTGACGCATCCTGCGCCCGTAATCAAGCCCATTTTTGACGGGCGGCCGGCCCTCCCCGCATCCGGCGCTCACTCAAAACTGTACCCGATGCCGCCGCGCACCTGCCACAAATCGAAGTATGTTCCGGCCAGTTCGATGAAAAGCGTCTCGGTGATGAACAGGGCCCCGCCCACCGTCACCCCGAAGGGATGCTTTTCCTCGAAATCGATGTCCTGACCGCCCTGCTCGTACCGGCCGTCGAGGAAGGACAGGGCCGGCCCCGCGAACAGTTCCAGGTGATCGATGTCCGAGAAGCTTTCCGGGTGGCGGGAGAACAAGACTTCGTATCCGAGCGGGAACGCCACCGAGTAATCCAGCCACTCGATCGACAGCGAGCGGGATTCGGATTCGTAGCCCGCGATCTCGCCGCGGGTCTTGAAGGAAAGCCGCCAGGCCGGCGCCTCCCCGTAGCCCACCCACTGCCAGATATTCATGTTGAACCCGAGGGCCCACGAGAACTGGTCGTCCCCGTACGCGCTGATATCCTTGAAGCGCGCGTCCGAGCCTCCGGCCCCGGCGTACAGGGTCAGCCACGGCAGCGCGTCGAACCCCAGCACGCCCTCGTAGGTGCGGGCGTCCAACTCCATGTCGTAGCTACGCTCTGTTTCCACCTTCCGTTCCATCCACTGGTAGAACACGCCGGCGCTGACCCGTTCCAGGCCGCCGGATTCCAGCAGGGGTTCCGGGGTTTCGGTCAGGATGGCCGCCCGCCCTGCCGTGCCGATCACCAGAAACAGCGCTGCGCCTGCCGCCCATGTCTTCATTGTCATATGGTCACCCATCATCGCGTCCCAGCAGACTGACATCCGCCGCGCCCGCCCCGTTCGATTGGATCGCCTGGCACACCCGGAGGGATTTGAACCCCCAACCCTCGGATCCGAAGTCCGATGCTCTGTCCAATTGAGCTACGGGTGCCCGCGAGGGTTGTAGCAGGAGGCGGGAAGCGGGTCAACCGCCGGACCGTCCGGCGCGAGGCCGGGATGGACGCCGGGCCGGAAATGTCCTAGGGTGGCGACCATGGGCGGTCTCTCGCGAAAACAGGTGGTCCGCATCCTCTACGCTAATCTCGTTCTCGCCGTGTCCGTGGTCAGCCTCGCGGCGCTGTTGTATCTCCGGCGCCTTCATCGGTTCGACGCGCTGATCCTCGAGGCTGGCCGCGACTACGGCGTGGACCCGCGCCTGATCTCCGCCGTGATCTGGGTCGAAAGCCGGTTCCGGGAAGAACGCGTGGGCAAGGCCGGCGAGATCGGCCTGATGCAGGTGACGAGGACCGCCGCCGAGGAGTGGGCCGCGGAAAACCATGACGGCCTCTTCACGGTGCTGGACCTGTTCGAACCGCGCGTGAACATCCGGGCCGGCACCTGGTACCTGGCCCGCGGCCTCCAGCGATGGTCCGACCGGCCCGACCCGCTCCCCTTCGCCCTCGCCGAATACAATGCCGGACGCTCGAACGCGCTGCGCTGGTCGCGCGACGGCGGCCCCGACGCCCGGGCGTTCCTCGACGCCATCACCTATCCCACCACGCGCCGGTACATCCGCGACATCCTCAAGCGGTATCGGGGCCGGGCGTATTGATGACTTGCGCGGTCCCGCGGGCCGGGCTATACTGCGACCGGTTCAGCCAAAACGGAGGCCGACATGATCGTTTTGAAAAAAGAGCAGGAAGCCACGCTGGCCCGGCCGCGCATGGCCTACAAGACCACGGCGCGCATGTTGTTCTGGGGCATGGATTTCTTCTACGGGAAGGCCCTGACCCTGCGCAAGGTGCAGGTCCTCGAAATCCTCGCCCGCATCCCCTACCAGGCCTGGGAAATCCGCCAGTATCTCCGCCTGACGCACCTCTACGAGGATCCGGCGAGCGTGGAGAAAGGCCGGAAAATCACGGCCTGGGCCCGCGACGCGCAGGACAACGAGTTCTGGCACCTGCTGGTGATCAACGAACGCATGAAGCAAACCGGTTTCCGGAAGAGTTGGTTCTGGGATCATGTCCTGCCCCGCGTCGCAGCCTTCCAGTACCGGCTCTTCAGCCGCCTGCTCTCCCTGGTGAACATCAAGGCCGCCTTCGATCTGAACGCCCAGTTCGAGGACCATGCCGAGCACGAGTACATGCAATTCGTCAAGGACCACCCCGAACTCGACCAGGAGAAAGTGGACCACCCCATCGTGCGCGAGCACGGAAACTGCGAAACCTGGGGCGACGTGTTCCGGCGGATCGGGCTGGACGAGCGCGAGCACATGAACAACAGCCTGGTCTTCTGCGGGCGCCCGCCGGTTCCGAACGCCACGGAGTAGCCGGCCTCGTTCAGGCGGCCGGGGTATCCTGAAACTGCATGTCGTACAGGCGTTTATAGAGTCCGCCCTTCTCCAGCAGTTCCCCGTGCGTGCCCACCTCGGCGATGAGACCGCCGTCCAGCACGACGATGCGGTCGGCGTGCATGATCGTGGAAAGGCGGTGCGCGATGGCGAAAACCGTCCGCTCGGTCATGATCTCCTCGATGGCGGCCTGGACCTGCCGCTCGGATTCCGTGTCCAGCGCGCTGGTCGCCTCGTCGAGGATCAGGATCGGCGGATTGCGGACGATCGCCCGCGCGATGGCCAGGCGCTGGCACTGTCCGCCGGACAGTCTCACGCCCCGCTCGCCGACCATCGTTTCGTATCCTTGCGGCAATTCCGCAATGAACTCGTGGGCATGAGCGCGCCGGGCCGCCTGCTCGATCTCCTGCCGGGTCGCGTCGGGCTTCCCGAAGGCGATGTTCCGGGCCACGGTCTCGTTGAAGAGGAACGTGTCCTGGGTGACCATGCCGATCTGCCGGCGCAAGCTGTCCAGCGTGAAGTCGCGGATATCCCGGCCGTTCAGGAGGATCCGTCCGGCGGTCACGTCGTAGAACCTCGGGATCAGCCCCACCAGCGTCGTCTTGCCCGAGCCGGAGCCGCCGACGATGGCGATGCGCTGGCCCGCTTTCACTTCCATCCGGATCGCGCGCAGGATCGGTTCCGTGTCGTAGGCAAACGCCACATCGCCGAAGACGATCGACTGCACCGGCCCCGCGAACAGGACCGCGCCGGGCGACGGCCGTACGCTGACCGGCGTATCCAACAACTCGAAGATCCGGTCGGCCGCGCCGGCGCTCTGCTGGATGCTGATGTGAATGCGGCTGATTTTCTTGGCGGGATCGTACAACGCGACGAGCGCGGCGGCGAAGGTGAACAGGTCCTGCACGCTCATCCGCGTCCAGCGGGCGTAGATGAGCACGAGGCCCAGCCCCAGCATGGAGATGAAGACGATGATCGGGTCCACGGCCGCCCGGGCGCGAACGACGCGCATCAGCCGGTTCAGCACGCCGCGCGCGGTTTTCAGGAACCGCGCCCGTTCGAGTTCCTCCAGGCCGAAGGCTCGGACCACCCGCGCGCCGCCCGCGTTTTCCTGGAGCACGGAGACCATGTCGGCCAGCTGCTGCTGCCCTTCGCGGGAGAACCGCCGCACGCGCCGGCCGAAGAGCGTGACCGGGATGATGCAGACCGGGAACAACACGACGCCGATCAGGGCCAGTTTCCAGTCGAGCCAGAACGCGAACCCCACCATCGCCACGAGCGTGAACGGCTCGCGGATCAGGTCCGCCAGCACGGTCGAGACCGCGCGCTCGATCATCGCGGTGTCGTTCGTCGTGCGCGAGATCAGTTCGCCGGTGCGCGCCCGGGTGAAGAACAGCAGCGACAGGTCCTGCAGGTGGTTGAAAACCTGCACCCGCAGGTCCATCACCACCCGGTTGCCGACCCATTCGATGAGGTACGTGCTGGCGAACTGGCCGATCCCGCGGACGGCGGCGAGGAGCGGGAGCAATCCCACGACCAGGAGGGTCCGCGCCCAGGAGACCTCCTCCGGGTTGAAGATGCGGCCGAAGACCTCCTTCAGCGCGACGAGCATGCCGGCCATCGAGCCCGCGAACAGGACGCCGCAGACCGCGCCGAGCAGCAGCCGCAGAACATACGGGCGGGCGTACCGGAACAGCCGGAGGAAGGTGGCCCATTCCTTCTGCTTCTGCATCGCGCCGGTGGAGGGATCCGCCGTCATTCGCCTTTCGCTTCCAGGTAGCGCTGCGCTTCCAGCGCCGCCATGCATCCGCTGCCCGCGGCCGTGACGGCCTGCCGGTAGTGGGGATCCTGCACGTCGCCGGCGGCGAACACGCCCTCGACGTTCGTCCGCGTGTTCCGGGTCGCCAGGTAGCCCTGCTCGTCCATGGCGAGCTGGCCCTTGAAGGCCTCCGTGTTGGGCCGGTGACCGATCGCGGAAAACATGGCCTTGACCTCGAGGACCCGCTCCGCGCCGGTCTTGACGTCCTTCACGCGCACCCCCATCACCTCGTTGGCCTGCACGTCCAGGACCTCGGTCACGACGGCATTCCAGACCACCTCGATCTTGGGATTGGCCAGGACGCGGTCGGCCATGATCTTCGAGGCCCGGAACTGGTCGCGGCGGTGGATCAGGTACACGCGGGAGGCGAAGCGGGTCAGGAACGCCGCTTCCTCCATCGCCGTGTCACCGCCGCCCACGACGGCGACGGGGACCTTGCGGTAGAGCGCCCCGTCGCAGGTCGCGCAGCCCGAGACGCCGCGGCCCATGAGCTTCCGCTCGGACTCCAGCCCGAGGTAGCGGGCGCTCGCGCCGGTGGCGACGATGACGGTGCGGGCCTCGAAGCCCTGGCCGTCGTCCAGCGTCACGCGGAAGGGCTTCTTCCTGAAATCCACGGCGGATACCGTGCCGGAAACCACGCGGGCGCCGAACCGCTTGGCCTGGGCCTTCATGTTCTCCATGAGCATCGTGCCGTCGATGCCCTCGGGGAACCCGGGATAGTTCTCGACGTCGGTGGTCGTCGTGAGCTGTCCGCCGGGTTGAAGCCCCTCGATGACCAGCGGATTCAGGTCGGCCCGCGCCGTGTAGATCGCGGCCGCCAGGCCCGCCGCCCCGCTGCCCAGGATGATCACTTTTTCCATGACCCGCTCTCCTCGCGTCCGAAGGTTCGCCGTCTTGATAGCACAACGCGGCGCGAAAGGCAGCAGAAATGGCGCCCCCCCCTCCCATCCCGGCCGCTGCAGCGTAACATTTCGATTCACGGGTGTGAATGATTATGTTACGCCCCGCCCTCCTCCGTTCCGGCGCGCGCCGGGCGCAGTCGGTGCTTGCGCGGCGCGCGGGCTTCGGCTTCACTGCTGCCGACAGGAGAAACCCCATGTCCCATCAAGACTGGCTGGAAGAGATGTTCGAGCGGCAGGCGGCGTTCAACCAGCGCATCGGCCTGGACTGCTCGAAGCTGGACGACGCGGGCCGCCAGCAGTGGCTGCTGAACTACTGCCGGGCCATGACGCAGGAACTGGCCGAACTCACCGACTGCGTCCCCTGGAAATGGTGGGCGAAGTACCAGAAGTTCGACCTCCAGAACGCCCGCGTCGAGGTCGTGGACCTGTTCCACTTCCTGATCTCCGCGGCGGAGGTCCTTGGCCTGACCGCCCGCGACGTGCACAACCTGTACATGCAGAAGAACAAGGTCAACTTCCAGCGCCAGGAGAAGGGCTACACGGAGAAGAACGAGGAGGACAACAAGGCCGTCAAGCTGTGAGGCGCGCGCGCCGCAGTTTCCCGGCCAGTTCCCGGCACGACGGTTGTCCGGGCGCCGCGGGGCGGTCGACGTAGCCGTAGGTCAGGCACGACCCCGCGCGGGCCAGCCGCACCCGCGCCGCCGCGCCGCGCGGGCCCATGCCGAGCACGCACAACGGCTCCCTCGATTCCGCCAGCAGATCGAGCAACCGTTCGAGGTCGGCTTCGCCGCCGACGTGCGTGGCTATCTTCACGACGTGGGCGCCGGCCGCCCGCCCCCGCCACACGATCCGCCGCAACACGGCCATGGAAGGCGTGCCGTCGAAATCGTGGAACGACCCGATCACCAGCCGCCCCCGACGCCGCGCCGCCCTCGCGACGGTCTTCAGCGCCCGGCTGCGAATCTCCACGTCCACCGCGTCCGCCACGGCCAGGTTCGAGAGGTAGACCCGCTTGCGTTCCGCCTCCGCGCCGCGCCAGGCCCCGCCCTCGAGCGCGGAGCGCACGGTGAGGATCAAGGGAATGCCCGCTTCCCGCAGCCGGATTGCGCCGGCTGGCCACCTGGAATCCATGCAGTCCACGCGAATCTCCAGGAGATCGAACGCCGGTTTCGCGATCCGGGCGGCGGAATCGAGCGATTCCGCCGAGACGGCCGTCCCCACGATGCGCGGGACACGGCCGACGGCCAGCCGGCCGATGTGGAGGCCCCTCATGCGGGTTACCGTGCGCGGCCCAGCGGATGAACCCCGTCGCTGTGAACCACCGTGTGCGCCAGCGCGGCGCGCTGCTTGCGCTCCACCTTCCGCGCGCGCGCCCCTTCCGGATGCTGCACCTTCTCGTAGCGGGCGATCAGGACCGGGTTGTTGAACCCCTCGCATTTCTTTTTCCACTTCAGGACGGGATGTTCAAAAACCGCGCATCGCTTGCCGAGGTTCAACGCACACCCGCGACATTTCTTCACCGGCTTGGTGCTGATGATGGCCACGTGGAACCCTCCTTTCTGCGAATCGCTCTCATTCTGCTCCTTATGTTTAGTATACCACCGGGGACCGGGCCGGTACAGGGGGAAATCAATCGGCCCCGCCGTCCGAAGACCCGCCGGGGACCAGCACGCGGAGCGCCTTGTGCACGACCTCGATGTCGACCTTATCGGCCGGCTCGATGAGTTCGCCGTCCATCTGGATCGGCGCCGGCCGGGCGCGCTCCACAAGCATCCGCTTAAACCGGCGGGTCTCCACGCCCGGCAGGCCGTCGAAGGAACCGTCGAACAGCCGCGGCAACCCGGCCAGCACGCGCGGCGCGTCCTGGCGCGACACGACCACGAGTTCCAGCCACCCGTCGTCCGGTTCGGCGCGCGGAGCGATCTTGGCCCCCACCCCGTATTGCGTCAGGTTGGCCACGGTAAAGACCAGAGGATCGGCCCAGGCCAGGTCCTCGCCGTCGAGCCGAACGCGCACCGGTTGGGGCACGTAGCCGAGAAACTCGTAGGCCGCCGCCAGGACGTACGGCAGGCTGCCCCGCATCGGAAACTTCTCGAACGAGCGGACCAGCGCCGCGTCCCACGCGAGGCTGCACGTCACGAAGAAGGGGCGGCCGTTGGCGAGCCCGATGTCGATGCGGCGTCGCCCGGCGGTCCGCAGTTCCTTCACGGCCTCCTCCGGATCGAGCGGGATGCCGAAATGCCGCGCGAACCCGTTGCCGCTGCCCACCGGGATCACCCCGAGCGCCGTGTGCGTGCCGACCAGGACGCCGCCGATCGTGTTGACCATGCCGTCGCCGCCGACGACGAGGATCGTGTCCACCCCCTCCTCCACCGCGCGGCGCGCCTTGGTCTTGCCGTCCTCGACGCTGCGGCTGAACTGGTAGGACAGGTCGAGCTCGGCGGTGTCCCAGTGATCGTCGAAGGCCTTCTGGATCGCCTGGCTGGACCACCATCCGCCGGAACGCGGATTGATGAGCACGCGCACCCTGCGCGGGCCGGGCGCCGGATGGTCTGTTTTCCTCCGATCCATTGTGGTATGTATTTAGCCGGTGAGATGAAATGAGTGTCAAGTTCCAGGATTACTATTCCGTGCTGGGCGTCGAGCGGACGGCCTCCGAGCAGGAGATCAAGAAGGCCTACCGCAAGCTGGCCCAGAAGTACCACCCCGACGTCAACAAGGATCCGGCGGCCGAGACCCGCTTCAAGCAGATCAACGAGGCCTACGAGGTGCTCGGCGACGCGGACAAGCGGAAGAAGTACGACAGCCTTGGCGCCAACTGGCGGGCCGGTCAGGACTTCCGGCCGCCGCCCGGTTGGGGCGACAACGTGCATTTCGAGTTCCGCGGCGCGCCGGGCGCGGGCGGGTTCGATTTCGGCGACCTGGGCGGCGGCGGGTTCAGCGACTTCTTCGAGATGTTTTTCGGCGGGGGCGGCGCGCGCCGCGCGGGCGGCGGGGGCCGGCGGACGGCGCGGACCGGCTTCCATGAGGAGCCACCGGCGGGCGACCAGGAGGCGGAGATCGCGATCTCCCTCGAGGACGCCTACCACGGGGCGCACAAGACCATCCAACTGGCGCAGGCGGACCCCTACGGGCAACCGTCCGGTCAGGTCAAGACGTACGACGTCCGCATCCCGCCCGGCACCACGGACGGTTCGCGCATCCGGCTCTCGGGACAGGGCTACGGCGGGGGCGATCTCTACCTGCGCGTCCATCTCGAGCCGCATCCGGTCTACCGCGTCCGCGGCCACGATCTCGAGCGCGACCTGCCGCTGACGCCTTGGGAGGCGGCGCTGGGCGCGAAGATCCACGTCCAGACGCTGGACGGCACCGCCGCGTTGACCATCCCGCCGGGCTCTTCGGGCGGGCAGCACCTGCGGCTGCGCGGGCGCGGCCTGCCCCGCGGGCGCGGCGGCGAGCGCGGCGACCTGATCGTCGAGACGCGCGTGGTGCTGCCGCCGCGGCTGACGGACAAGGAGCGGGAGCTGTTCGAGCAGCTCTCGCGGCAGAGCCACTTCAAGCCCGAACGCTGATTCTCCCAGTGAGTCCGCCCCGTCAGCCCGCCGCGCCGGTCGTCAGCCTCATCAGCCTCGGCTGTTCCAAGAACACCGTGGATTCCGAGTGCCTGCTGGGCGAACTCGTCCGGGGCGGTCTGCTGATCGCGGAGGATCCGGCCGAGTCGGACATCTGCCTCGTCAACACCTGCGGATTCATCGACAGCGCGCGCCGGGAAACCGCGGATACGCTGGAGCGGCTGGCGCGCCTCAAGAAGCGAGGCCGTCCACGCAAAATAATAGCCCTGGGATGCCTCGTCGAGCGCGCGGGCCAGGAGCCGACCCTCGCCGGATTCCTGAAACAGGCGGATGCCCGCGTGTCTTTCAGCGGCTACGCGCGTTTACCTCAAACCTGCCGTGACCTGATGCAATCCGGAGTTGTACCGGGAAGCCCGTCGCGCGGCTGTGATTTTACGGCCTTCCTCAAGACTCCCCGCGCCCGGATCGGCGGCGTGCACAGCGCGTACCTGAAGATCTCCGAGGGTTGCTCGAACCGGTGCCGCTACTGCTCCATTCCCCTCATCCGCGGCGCGCAGGTCAGCCGGCCCATGGAAGACATCCTCGCGGAGGCCGGGCAGTTGATTCGGCACGGCGCGCGCGAGGTCAATCTCGTCGCGCAGGACACGACCGCCTACGGCGCGGACCTGTACGGGCAGGCGCGCCTGCCGGAACTGCTCCGGCGGCTGGGCGAACTGGATGGCGCGGCGTGGTTCCGGCTGCTGTACGCGCACCCCGCGCGCCTGTCGGACGAGGTGATCGACCTCGTGGCGGGCGCGCCGCACCTTTGCCCGTATCTGGATGTTCCGCTCCAGCACATTTCCGACCCCATCCTCGAACGCATGGGACGCCGCATCGGGCAGGCGCAGACCCTGAAACTCCTGGAGCGCATCCGGTCGCGCATGCTGCACGGCGCGCTGCGCACGACATTCATCGTCGGGTTCCCCGGCGAAACGAAGGCTGACTTCGAACGACTGCTGCATCTGGTCCGCGACGGCTGGTTCACGCACGCCGGCGTGTTTACCTACTCAAGCGAGCCCGGGACCCCGGCGGCGGACTGGCCGGACGACGTGGCGCCCGGCGAGAAGGAGCGGCGGCGCGATGCCCTGATGCAGGCCCAGCGCGAGATATCAAAGGCGAAAGGCCTCGCGCAGGTTGGCCAGACCGTGGAGGTCATGCTCGACGGCGTGGCCGAACGGAAAGGCCGCCTGCCGCACGGGGCCATGGCGGTGGGCCGGACCCGGCTGCAGGCGCCGGAGGTGGACGGGACGGTGCTGGTTCGCCCGCCCCTGCCGAAACCGGTCCCCGGGCCCGGCGACCGGGTGCAGGCGGAAATCGTCGAAGCCCTGGATTACGATCTCGTCGGGCGATTTCTACCTGGCCAGTAGTTCCGGGACCTTGCCGAGAGCCTCGGCCACTTTCGAGGCGTCCTTGCCGCCGGCCTGCGCCTTGCCCGGCTGTCCGCCCCCGCCCCCGCCCGCGACCTTCGCCACGGCGCCGATCAGCTTGCCGGCATGCACGCCCCGGGCCTGGAGGTCCTCGCTGACCGAGGCCAGGAAGCACGCCTTGCCTTCGAACCGGCTGCCCAGGACGATGACGCCCGAGGCGAAGCGCGCGCGCAAGCCGTCCATCACCCCGCGCAGCACGTCCATCGATTGTTCGCCGACGTCCTCCGCGATCAGCGGGATCTCGCCGACCTTCCGGGCGCGCCCGAGCCATTCGTCCACCCGGTTCAGGGCGCCCGCGGTCGCCTGCTGCTTGAGTTCCTTCTCCAGGCGACGGTTGTCTTCCATCAGGGCCTCGACCCGGGCGAACACTTCGTCGGGCGACGCGCTCAAACGCCGGGACAGCGTGCCGACCAGCCGATGCTCGCGGTGGGTCCACTCGTAGGCGGGCCGCCCGCAGACGGCCTCGATGCGCCGCACGCCGGCGGCCACGGAGCTTTCGGAGACGATGCGGAACAGGCCCAGGTCGCCCGTCGCCCGCACGTGCGTGCCGCCGCACAGCTCGCGGCTGTAGCCGGGCACTTCCACCACGCGCACCGCGTTGCCGTACTTCTCATCGAAGAGCGCGATGATGCCCGACCCCGCAACGTCCTTGAACGGCATCTGGTAGATCTTGAGCGCGACGTTTTCGAGGATCAGCTCGTTCACGCGCCGCTCGACGGCGTCCAGTTTGTCCTCGGGCACGGCCTCGAAGTAGCTGATGTCGAACCGCATCCGGTCGGGCCCGACGTAGGAGCCCGCCTGCTTGATGGACGGGCTCACCAGCTCCCGCAGCGCGTGCTGCAGGAGGTGCGTGCCCGAGTGGTGCCGCGCCGTGCGGTTTCGCCGGTCGGCGTCCACGAGCGCGGTCGCCTTCTCGCCCCGCTTCAAGCAACCCTGCGTGACCCGGCCGATGTGCAGGATCAGGCCCTCCGCTGGCCGCTGGGTGTCCCAGACCTCGAACTCGCCGGCCGGGCCGCGGAGCACGCCCTTGTCGCCGATCTGGCCGCCGGACTCCGCGTAGAAAGGCGTGCGGGCCAGAAGGAGTTCGCCCTCCGCGCCCTCGGCCAGTTCGCCGCGGTCCTTGCCGTCCGACAGCACGGCCAGAACCTCCGATTCACCGGCGAGCGTCTCGTATCCCGTGAAGACCGACTTGAGCCCTCGGCTGACCAGGTCAGCGACGACGTCGGCGTCGGCCTTGCGCATTTTCTCTGTCCGCGCGGAGCGGGCGCGCTCGCGCTGCTGCTCCATGAGCTCGGTAAACTTCTCCTGGTCCACCTTCAGCCCGTTTTCGCCGGCCATCAGGATGGTCAGGTCCAGCGGGAAGCCGTACGTGTCGTAGAGCTTGAACGCCTCGTCGCCGGGGAAGGTGTCCTCCTTGCGCGCCTTGAGCCCCTTCACCACGTCGTCGAACAGGCCGGTCCCGCGGTCGAGGGCGGCGGCAAAGCTTTCCTCCTCCGCGCGCAGGGCCCGCAGGATATCCTCGCGCCGGCGACGCAGCTCGGGGAACACGTCGCCCATGATGCCCTCGAGGACGGGGAACAGCTCGCCCATGAACGGGTCGCGCAGCCCGATCTTGCGGGCGTACCGGACGGCGCGGCGCAGGAGCCGGCGCAGGACGTAGCCGCGCCCCTCGTTCGACGGCAGCACGCCGTCGGCGATGGCGAAGGAGAGCGCGCGCAGGTGGTCCGCGATCACGCGCATGGCAACGGCGCTCTTCCCCTCGTATTTCTCGCCCGTCATCTGCGCCAGGCGGTCGAGCATGGGCATGAACAAATCGGTGTCGTAATTGGAGGGCTTGCCCTGCAGCACCGAGACCAGCCGCTCGAAGCCCATGCCCGTGTCGACGTGCTTGGCCGGCAGTTCCTCCAGCGTGCCGTCGGCGCGGCGGTTGTACTGGATGAAGACCAGGTTCCACAGCTCCATGACCTCCGGCGAGCCGGCGTTGACCATGTCCGGCGTACAGCCGTTCGCGGTGCGGTCGATGTGGATCTCCGAGCACGGGCCGCACGGCCCGGTCTCGCCCATCTCCCAGAAATTGTCCTTCTCGCCGAAGCGCAGGACGTGCGAAGGCAGGACGCCGGGGGTGGCCTTCCAGATGCGCTCCGCCTCGTCGTCGTCGCGGTAGATCGTGATCCAGAGCCGCTCGCGGGGCAGCTTCCAGACCTCCGTGAGCAGCTCCCACGCCCAGGCGATCGCCTCGCGCTTGTAGTAGTCGCCGAACGACCAGTTGCCCAGCATCTCGAAGAACGTGTGGTGGTAGGTATCGAGGCCGACCTCCTCGAGGTCGTTGTGCTTGCCGCTGACCCGGATGCACTTCTGCGTATCCGCGACGCGCGGCGACTCGCTCTGGCGGGCGCCGAGGAATATCTCCTTGAACTGATTCATGCCGGCGTTGGCGAACAGCAGCGTGGGATCGGAGGGCAGCACGACCGGCGAGCTGGGCACGATGGCGTGCTGCTTGCCCCGGAAGAAATCCAGGAACGACTTTCTGATTTCGGATGCGGTCATCATCGTCGGCACCTTTTTCTGAAAAACCGGGTAAAAATGTCGGATTTCGTGCGGTAAAGCAATCACGAACCGCCGGGACGATTCTACTGGATGCCGTGGTGCCCCCTGTGCTTTCATCCGTTCAAACGCTTCCGGAGGATTATCGCATGACCGATTCCGGGCATCTCGGGAAACTAGCCGTCGTCACGGGTGCGACCAAGGGCATCGGGCGCGCCATCGCGGAGAAGTTCGCGGCCGGAGGCTTCGACCTGGCCTTCTGCGCCCGCACCGCCGCCGACGTGCAGGCGATGGAAGCCGATCTCTGCCGACGCTTTCCCGGGCAGCGATTCCTGGGCCGGGCGGCGGACTTGTCGTCGTGCGCCGACGTCGACGGCTTCGCGCGCGCCGTCGTCGAACAGGGCCGCGCGGCCGACGTGCTGGTGAACAACGCCGGGGTTTTCATCCCCTGCCCCGTCGCCGATCCCGCGGGCCGCGAATCGTTCGATCTCATGATGCGGACCAACGTCTCGAGCGCCTACTGGCTGACCCAGGGCCTGCTGCCCCCGATGCGCGCCGCGCGGCGGGGCCACATTTTCAACCTGTGCTCCATCGCCAGCGTGACTTCGTACGGCGGCGGCTACGGCGTGTCCAAGTTCGCCCTGCTCGGCTACTCGAAGAACCTGCGCGAGGAGCTCAAGAAGGACGGGATCCGCGTCACGGCCGTCCTGCCGGGCGCCACGCTGACGCCGTCGTGGAACGGCGTGAACCTGCCGGCCGACCGTTTCGTCCGGGCCTCCGACGTGGCCGACGCGGTCTGGGCCTGTTACGCGTTGAGCCCGCAGGCCGTGGTGGAAGAACTGCTGGTCCGCCCGCAGCTTGGGGACATCGAGATATGACCGCGCAACAGATCATCGAAAAGCTGGGGCTGGTCCCGCTGCCCGGGGAGGGCGGGTACTACCGGGAGACGCACCGCTCGAAAACGCTTCTGCCGCGGGCCGCGCTCCCGGCCGGCTATCCCGCGGGCCGCGCCGCCTCCACGGCCATCTACTACCTGCTCACGCCCGAGACGTCGTCGGCCCTCCATCGTCTGCGCGGCGACGAGGTGTGGCACTTCTATCTCGGCGACCCGGTCGAGCAACTTCAACTCCTGCCGGATGGGCGAAGCCGGATCGTCGTTCTCGGGTCCGACCTGGGGCGCGGCCAGCAGCCGCAGGCGCTCGTGCCGGGCGGAACCTGGCAAAGCGCGCGGCTGCTGCCGGACGGCCGGTTCGCGTTGCTGGGCACGACCATGGCTCCGGGATTCGAGTTCGAGGAATACGAGCCGGGGAATCCCGCCGAACTGGCGAAAGCCCATCCCCTGCTCGACCGCTGGCTGAAGAAGCTATGACGGCCCGACGGGTGAGCGGCCCTGCAGGGCGCGGGCGAGCGTGACGGGATCGGAGAAGGAAATCGCGCTGCCGGCCGGGATGCCGAACGCGAGCCGCGTGACCTTGACCGGGCGCTTCGCCAGCACATCCGCCAGGTAGGAGGCCGTGGCGTCGCTCTCCACGTCGCTGTTCAGCGCCAGGATGACCTCGCGCACGCCTTCGGAATCGATCCGCTTCAGCAGCGCCTCGACGCGGCGGTCGGGAACCCCCTGCCCCTGCATGGGCGATATCTTGCCGAGCAACGCGTGGTAACGGCCGCGGAAGGCGCCGGCGCGCTCGATCAGCGGGATATCGGAGGGCTCCTCCACCACGCACAACTGGCTTGCCTCCCGGCGCGGATCCCGGCAGAGGGCGCAGGGATCCTGCGTTTTGAGGGTCAGCCCGCCGCACAGGCTGCAGAGCCGCACCGTCTCCTCGACTTCCCGCAGCGCGGCGACCAGGTTGGGGAGCAGGTTCTCGCCGTCCCGGACCAGCGCCTGCGCCATCCGCTCGGCGGAGCGCCGCCCGACGCCCGGCAGCTTGCCCAGCAGCGCCTGCAGCCGGCCCATGGGATCGCTCGCGGGCATGCGCGCCTACATGGACGGCAGACCGAGCCCGGAGGTCAGCTTGGCCATCTCGGCCGCCGCCATGTCGCGGGCGCCCTTGATCGCGCCGTCCACGGCGGCCAGGACGAGGTCCTGGAGCATCTCCACGTCGGCCGGATCGACCACTTTCGGATCGATCCGGATCTCCGCAACGGTCCCGTCGCCCCGCGCGACGGCGGTGACCATGCCGCCGCCGCTGCTGAATTCCACGGTGCGCCCCGCCAGATCGGCCTGGAGCGTCTCCATGTTCTTCTGCATGGACGCCGCCTGCTTCATCATCTTGAGGATATTGACCATGATCCCTCCTGAAAAACCGCCGCGCCTACTCCCGGATATCCACGATATCGCCGCTGAACAATTCCAGGGTTTTTTTCACGGCCGGATTCTTGACCCATTCCTGCGCCGAGCGGCCCCGCGGCCTTTGTGCCTCCTCCGCCGCCGGCTCCGTCTTCCCCGGCGGGGCGGCGACCTCCCGCACCTTGATATCGCCGGGCACGGTCGCCTTGGCATCCAGGACGCGGAACTCGACCGTCACCTCGCGCCGGAGCACTTCGCCCAGCACCTTGTTCACGGCCTTGAGGTTCCGGGGATATTCGATCTTCTCCTTGTTGCTGGCGAACTCGGGATCGAATCCGACGATCACGCGGGCGCCCTGCACGTGGATTGGTTTCCCGTCGAGCAGGTAGGATTTCGCCAGCGGCGCGAGGCGGCTGACGCGCTCCACGATATCCAGCCAGCCGCCGGCGAGGGCGGCTACTTCCTCCGATGCGGGCCGGGCATCCTTTGCCGGGTTCTTCGGGGGGGACGCCGGCGGCCTGGCCGCCGCGGGTTCCGCGCGCGCAGGAGCGGCGGCGGGCGAAGGGTCGTTCGCTCCCGCGCCCAGGCCGGCCTTCAATTGGTTGACCTGGGCCAGCAGTTCGTCCAGCGTGACCGTGACGGCCGCGCGCCCGCTCCGGATCAGGGCGGTTTCCAGCAGGGCGCGGCGGGACAAGGCGTAGCGGATGCGGCCTTCGACCTCCGTCAGGATGTCGACCACCCGCAGGACGCGGCCCGCGTCGCACATCGCCGCCTGCCGGCGGATGCTCTCGGCCTGGGCCTCGGTCACCTCGAGGCCGGCCGGGTCCGCGCCGGTGTACTGGCAGATCACGATGTTGCGCGCCTGTTCCAGCAGTTCGAACACGAGGCGCTGCAGGTCCTTGCCGCTGCGGTCCAGGTCGCCGACCCGGCGGACCGCCGTGGCCACGTCGCCCTTGAGCACCGCCTCCATCAATTCGTCCAGCGTCTGCCGCGCGACCAGGCCGAAGACCGCCAGGACGTCGTCCTCCTTGATGGCCTTCCCGCGGAACGCGATCAACTGGTCCAGGGCCGACTCGGCGTCGCGCAGCCCGCCCTCGGCGCCGCGCGCGATGGCCAGCAGCGCGTCGGGATCGACGCTGACCTTTTCCGCCTTCGCGATTTCCGTGAGCCGGCCGACGATGTCGCGCGCCGAGATGCGGCGCAGATCGAACCGCTGGCAGCGGGACAGGATGGTCGCGGGCACCTTCTGCGGCTCGGTGGTGGCGAAGATGAACTTCACGTGCGCGGGCGGCTCCTCGAGCGTCTTCAGGAGGGCGTTGAAGGCCGCCACGGACAGCATATGCACTTCGTCGATGATGTAGACCTTGAAGGGGCCGCGGGCGGGGGCGTAGCGCGCGTTCTCGCGCAGGTCGCGGACATTGTCCACGCCGGTGTTGGAGGCCGCGTCGATCTCGATCACGTCGAGGCAGTTCCCGGCCGCGATCTCCCGGCACGCCGCGCATTTCCCGCACGGCTCCGGGGTCGGGCCTTTCTCGCAGTTGAGCGCCTTGGCCAGGATGCGGGCCGTGGAGGTCTTGCCCACGCCGCGCGGGCCCACGAACAGGTAGGCGTGGGCGACGCGGTTGGAGGCGATCGCGTTTTTCAGCGTCTGGGTGACGTGGCCCTGCCCGATGACGTCATCGAACTGCTGGGGCCGCCACTTGCGAGCGAGTACTTCGTATGCCATAGCCACCCACCGTTGTTATACAGGGCCGTGCACCCTCGTTCGACGGAAACCGGAGGGCCGCGTGCACCGGGTCCGGGCTCGAGCCAGCGTTCCTACGGCGCCCGGAATGTCACGGCGTACCGCTGCTACCTTCCGGTCCTGACGGGGTTTGCCGCTTTCCGTCGCATAGGGGCCGACCGTCATCGTCCGTTGCCGGGACGTTCAACTCTCCCGCGTCCGCCTGGCTCGGGAATTCCACCCTGCTATAGCGGGTTGCAGGTTCAGGGCACCGCTACCTCCCCGTCTAGCACGGCCGTGGGAAAACATACCGGGTGGCCTGCTCCTTGGCAAGTCGCGGCGCCCCGACGGCCCGGAAGGGCGATAACAAAAGTCTTCACACCCGTGAAGCGTTTTGTTATCCTCCTGAAGGCCGGGCGGGGGACGGCGTCATTCCCAGGCGCGGACGGGCACGACCAGCACCGGGCAGGCCGCCTTGCGCAGGACGCCTTCCGTGACGCTTCCCACCAGGAGGTCGCGAAGCAGGCCGTGGCCATGCGAGCCGATGACCATCACCAGCGGCTGCAATCGCGCCGCCTCGGCGAGGCACTTCTCGACGGTCGGCCCCTGCACCAGCAGGCCGGTCACCGCCACGCCCTGCGCCTTGACCTTGTCCTCCAGATGGCGGAGCGAACGATGCTCATCGCGGAAGTGCTCCGCCATGGTATTCCGGACGGTCTGGGGCCCGGCCTCGTACCCGACGAAATCAGGATCCGGCTCCGCGACGTGCAGGATCACCACTTCGGCCTCCAGCCCCTTGGCCATCGAGGCCGCCTGCTCCACGACCGCGTCGGTCACGTCGGAAAAATCCACCAGGGCCAGGATCGTGTTCATGTTTGCCTCCAGCCGGCTTCCCGCCATGTTCTTTTTAGCACAAAGATGCCCGCCCGGAAAGCCCTTTCACGAGCGCGGACGGGACTTCCTACCGGGCAAGCGTTGTGATATACGATCCGGTTCAGTGGAATCGAGGAGCCCGCATGCCCGTCGTGCGCCAGGAACTGGCTGAATATGCCCGGAAGATCGCGGCCGCCGGACTGACGGCCGGCGCCGGCGGCAACATCAGCGCCCGCGAGGGACGGTTGGTCTGGGTCAAGCCCAGCGGCTTGGCCATGGCCGAGTTGAAGGGCACGGATTTGTGCGCCGTGGATATCGCCTCCGGCCGCCAGGTGGAGGGCAGGCTCCGCCCGACGTCCGAGCTGCCGATGCACCTCGCCGTCTACCGCGCGCGGCCCGACGTGCAGGCGATCTTCCACACCCACTCCCCCTTCGCCTCCGGAGTCATCTCCTCGACCGACGACATCCGCCCGATGTTCGCGGAGGTCGTCAACGACCTCGGCGGCGTGGCCCTCGTGCCGTACATCATGACCTCGACGCAGGCCCTGGCGGACGCCGTCGCCGCCGCGGCGAAGGACAGCGGCACGATCTTCATGGCCAACCACGGCGTCGTCGCCCTCGGCAGGACCATGCGCCAGGCGTTCTTCCGGTGCGAGGTCGCCGAAGACGCCGCCAAGGCGCTCGTCGCCGCCCGGCTGGCCGGCAAGCCCGCCTTCCTGACCGACGCCCAGGTCGAGGCGCTCAAGAAACTCGAGGGCGGCGCGCACCGGAAGCGGATGATGGAGCGATAATTCGGCGCCCTCCGGCTATGCAGGAGGGCCGTGCGCCGTCGCGGCCGACCTTGGCATCACACCTGCACCCCCAGCCTCGGAATTTTCAGCCGCTGCCGGAACGTCTCCCCGCCCAGCAGCTCGCGCTTGCGCCACGGCAGCGTCCCGCGCCCGGTGGTCGGCTTGCGGCCGAGGAACAAGGACGCCCCCAGGCTCAAGGTATGCTTCCCGTAGCGCTCGTTGACGGCGTCGATCACGCCGGAGACCGCGCTCATCTTGTCGATCCGCACGCGGTCCTCGAACAGCTCGAACTGCTCGCCGCGGTCCGGCTCGAGCCGGCCGAGCACGACGATGGTCGCCCGGTACTCGGCCCCGTCCCGCCAGACCCGGTCGAACAGGTCGCGGACGAGCGGCATGACCTCCTGCGTCGCAGCGGTCGGCCGCTGGAGCCGGGCCTCGATCCCCTCGTACGTGAAGTCCTGGAAGCGCAGGGTGACCTGGATCTCCCGCGCGCGCAGCCTGTGGCGGCGCAGCTTGATGAAGGCGGACTCGACGTTGCGGGTCAGCCGCGCGAAGACCTGGTCCCGGTCGCGCGTCGGCTCGGCAAAGGTCTTGCACTTGCTGATGGTGTAGTAGGTGGATTTCTCCTCCGTGCTCACCGGGTGCATCGCGACGCCGCGCAGCTCGTTCCAGATCTCGCGCCCGATCTTGCCCATCATTTTTTCCGCCCAGGACTCGGGCCGGCCCACGAAGTCCCAGGCGGTCTGCAGGCCGTACTTCTTCAGCAGGTGGACGGTGTTGGGCCCGAAGCCCCAGACCTTCTCGAGGGCGATGCGCGGCAGGAACAGGTGCAGGTGGTTGCCCGCGACGGCGGTGAACCCGGCGGGCTTGCGGAACTTCGAGGCCAGCTTGGACAGGCCCTTGGAGAGGCTCAAGCCGACGGACACGGTGATGTCCAGTTCGGCCCGGACGTCCTGCTGCATCCGGCGGGCGATCTCCTCGTAGGACGTGTGGAACACCCGGCGCAGCCCGGAGAGGTCCACGAAGCCCTCGTCGATGGAGTACTCCTCCACGACCGGCGTGTAGCGCCGCATGATGTCGAACATGCGCTTGGAGTAGAGGCTGTAGGTCTCGTAGTCGCTGGGCAGGATGACGAGCTCGGGGCACTTCTTCCGGGCCTCCGCCAGCGTGATGCCGCGCGCGACGCCGAGGGCCTTGGCCTCGTAGCTGGCGCAGGCGATGATCCCGCGCTCCCGCCCCGTCACGACCGGCCGGCCCTTCAGCTCCGGGTGGACCGCCTGCTCGACGGACGCGAAGAACGCGTCCCCGTCGAAATGCACGATCGCGCGGGGGTAGGAATGGAGGGTCAGCAGCGGATTTTCATGGGGAGACATGTTGAACCGCAGAGGGCTCAGAGGTTCGCCGAGGATGATTTATTTTCCTTACGATTCCATCGCGAAGATGAGCTTCGTGAAAATTGATCAGAAGGCCCAATGTTTTCCCGGAAAGCCGGAGATAACTTAAAAGTTGAGCATGATGAATGGGCAACAGGACGTCTACCGCCTTGAGCTCCACCATCACGGAATCGTTCACCAGCAGATCGATGCGATATCCGCAGTCGATTTGAATCCCATCATACATCACCGGCAGGGCTTTCTGTCGCTCGAAGGCCAGCCCATGCCGGCTCAATTCGTGCGCCAAGCAGGCCTCATAGGCCGACTCCAATAGCCCGGGACCCAACGCCGAATGCACCCTCATTGCCGCCGCAATGATTTCCCGCGTCAACTCGTTTTCTTTCATTTCATCCCCTCTGCGATCCTCCGCGTCCTCTGCGGTTCAATTCCCGTACTTCCGGATCACGGCGCGGACGATGCCGCCGATGGAGAGGGACCGGCGGGGCCGTATGAACCGGTACTTGGGGTTGGCGGGGTCGAGCCGGACGCCCGCCCGGTCGCGGTTGAAGTACTTCAGGGTCCACTCGTCGTCCACCTGGGCGACGACCACGTCGTTGGGCTTCGGCGTGCCGCCCTTCTCGACGAGGACGATGTCGCCGGGCAGGATCCCCGCGCCCGTCATGGAGTCGCCCGTGACGGTCAGCATGTACGTCGCCTCCGGGCGCCGGATGAGGAACTCGTCCAGCGTCAGGGTGTCGGCCAGTTCCTCCTCGGCGGGCGACGGGAAGCCGGCCTGGACGGCGCCCAGCAGCCGCACCGAGCCGGTCAAGCGCGACGTGAGCGCGAGCTTGCCGGAGGCGGACTTGCGGACGAGCCCGTGCTCCTGGAGCTTCTTCAGCAGGCCGTGGACCGCGTTCTTGGACCGGTACTTGAACAGCGCCAGCATCTCCGCGTAGCCGGGCGCGCGCCCCTCCTGCCGGTGGAACCGGCGCAGGGCCTCGATTTTCTCCTGGATATGCATTTCCCGCGACATGGCCTTCTCCTTTCCCATCTCCATAGTACACCCTAACTGAACGAAAGTTCAGTTTCAAGCAAAACCTCCGGGAGAACGCGAAGGGGTGTATTTTCCGCCGGAATCCGGGTATGTTGTCCCCCGGAGATGAGCCGGAACGCGTACAGGGAGGCGCGGCATCCCGGCCGGGCGACCGCGATGCTGGCCGTGGCGGCCCTTTTGCGCACCGGGGCGCCAGCGCTCGCGGACACGACGCACAGCCTCGTCGTGCGCGGCTCGAACCGCACGTTCATCGTCCATGTTCCGCCCTCCTACGACGGCTCGCGGGCCTTTCCCGTGCTGCTGATGTTCCACGGCCTGGACGGGACGGCCGCCGGCGCGGCCTCGTCCTACTACGACTGGCAGGCGACGGCGGACACGAACCGGTTCATCGTCGCGTTCCCGGAATCCCTGTCGCCGGCGGGCAAGGACATCCCCGGTTTCGAAGACTACGACGGGACGGGCAAGCGATGGGACGTGGCCCACGTGTTCAGCAACCGCGTGGATTCGCAGGACGTGGAATTCACGGGCGCGATCCTGGACTGGATGGAGACGAACTACAACGTCCGCGGCTCCCACGTCTTCACGACGGGCCATTCGTACGGCGCGTTCTTCAGCTACTACGTCTCCGCCTGCCTGGACGGGCGGGTCAAGGCCTTCGCGGAGCATTCCGGCGGGCTGAAGAGCTACACCTTTATCCTGACCTTCTACTGGCCGCTGGACGTCTCCTCCCCGCCCCCGTCCGTGCCGGGCTTTCTCCTTCATTCTCCCGGCGACGGCACCGTGGCCTACTCGAACAGCGTGCTGCTGCAGACCGAGATGACTGCCCACGGGCAGACCAACCTGCTGGTGACGCTGGCCGGCGGATTGGGCCACGGGTGGGACAAGACCAAAAACCAGGCCCAGTGGGACTTCTTCATGGCGCAGACCCCGATGATCGACGACGACGCGGACGGCATGCCGGACACCTGGGAGTGGCAGCACGAACTGGACCTGGGAAAGGACGATTCAGGATCCGACCCCGACGGCGACGGGGCCAGCCACCTGGAGGAGTATCGCGCCGGCACGGACCCGAAGGATAGCTCCTCGGTTTTCAAGGCGGAAACCCTGGCCTCCGCCATGCCGGACTCCGTGATCATCCGCTGGGCCAGCGCAACGGGCAAGACGTACACGGTGTCCGCCGCGACTAACCTGGGCGGCGGGTTCACCGCTCTCACCAACGGCGTGCCGGCCACGCCGCCCGTGAATGTCTACACAGGGGGCTCGCCGGAGTCAGCGGTGTATTTCCGCGTGGCCATCCCGTAGCGCCCCTGCGGCCTGACCCCCTCCCCCCTAATCCCCTTCCACGATCTCCACCGGGCACTCGGGGATCGAGGAGAGGAACATCTTGCCGTACCACTTGGCCAGGATGCGGCTGTCGAGGATCACGATGATGCCCTCGTCCGTCTGCGTCCGGATCAGGCGGCCGACCCCCTGCCGGAACTTCAGAATGGCCTCGGGCAGGGAATAGTCGCGGAACGGGTCGCCGCCCTTTTCGCGGATGCGATCCATCCGGGCCTTGATCAGCGGCTGGTCGGGCACGGCGAACGGCAGGCGGGTGATGATGACGTTGCTCAAGGCCTCGCCGCGGACGTCGACGCCCATCCAGAAACTGTCCAGCCCGAACAGCACCGCGCCCCCGCCCCGGCGGAACCGCTCCAGCATCACGTGCCGCGGCATGCCGGCCCCCTGCACCAGCATCGTCAGCCCCGCGGACTCCAGGGCGTCGCGCGACAGCTCGGCGACCTTCTTCATGAGCTGGGCGCTGGTGAACAGGACGAAGGCGCGCCCCCCGGTGCGCCGGACATACTGCGCGATCGCGCGGGCCGCCTCCCCGCTGTAGCGGTCGGCCTCGTTCGGGTCGGGCATGGCGCGCGGGATGAACACCCGCATCTGGCGGTGGTAGTCGAAGGGCGAGCCGAGTTGGAGCGCGTCGCACCCCGCCGCGCCGATGCGTTGCGTGAAGTAGTCCAGCTTCCCGCAGACGGCCAGGGTGGCGCTCGTCATGATCACGCAGTCCATCGCCTCGAAGAGCCGCTCGGCCAGGAGGGGGCCGACCTCGATGGGCGCGGAGTACAGCACCGTCTGCTGCCGGCGCCGGCCCTCGCGCTCGACCCAGTACACCTGGTCCGGCAGCGACTGCTTGAGGAAGGCCTCCAGCATGTCGCGCATCTCGGCGCCGTGCATCTGGGCGGAGCGCAGCTCGGACTTGATCTCCTCGTCCTGCGTCTTCCCGATCACGTTGCGCAGGAGTCCGTTCATCCGCTGGAGCGATTCCAGGAGGCCGCCGGGCACGTCCATCGGGCCGGAGACCACCTGCTGGGACTTGGCCTCCGAGAGCCCCGCCCACTGGCGGACCGCGGCGAAGAAGGCGTCCGCGTCCTCGCCCACCCGGACCACCCCGTTGGCGGCCTCGCCCTCGCGGAGGTGGGCCAGCAGGCCCCTGGTCTTCTCGGGCACGTACAGGCGCCGCATCCAGTGCTCGAAGGCGAAGTGCGACAGGCGGATCCCGAGATGCTCGGACGCCACCGTCTCGGTCATGTGCGCCTCGTCGAGCACCACGATCCGGTAATCCGGCAGGAAGCTGACGCCGTGCGTCCGCAGGGCCAGCTCGGAGAACAGCAGGTGGTGGTTCACGACCAGCAGGTGGGCGTTCCGGACCTGGGCGCGCGCCTTCATGAAGAAGCACTTGCGGTATTCGCGGCATTTCACGCCGAGGCAGTTGCCGACCTCGGCGCACACGCTGCTCCAGACGTCGGCGGACGGCTGCTGCTCCATGTCCTGCAGGCTGCCGTCCGCCGTCCGGTCCGCCCAGGCCCGGATCATCTCCAGTTCGTCCTGCCCCTCCGACGCGAACAGGTCGCCGCCCATGCGCCGCGCGCGGGCGAGGCGCCGGAGGCAGAGGTAGTTGCTCCGCCCCTTGACCAGCACGGCCTTGAACGGCAGCCCGAGGTGCTCCCGCAGGAACGGGAGGTCCTTGCGGATCAACTGCTCCTGCAGCGCGATCGTGTACGTGGAAACGACGACCTGGATGCTCCGGCTGACGGCGGCGTGGAGGACCGGGACGAGGTAGGCGAAGCTCTTTCCGACCCCCGTCCCGGCCTCGACCGCCAGGTGCCGGGAGGTCTCGATGGCCTCCGCCACCGCGAGCGCCATTTCCCGCTGCTGGGGCCGCGTCTCGTAGGGAAACGGCTGGCCCGCACAGGCCCGCTCGAGGCCGCCGCCCGGCTGGAAGAAGGCGTCGACGCCGGCCCGAAGGTCGAACTCGGATTCCGGCGGCGGCTCTGTGCGCGGCGCGATCATGGGCTGGTCCGCCCGGGATGTAGCATGTCCCCCGACGGAACGCTATTTTTTAAGTGACAAGGGCGGCGATTCATCGCAGTTTACATTGTTTAAGCTAGGAGCAGGCATCATGGACGCGGGGCAAGCGGCGGATGTGGCGGTCGCGGCGATGGGAAGCCGGGATATCTTTTTCCTGACCGCGATGGTCCTCGGAGGCCTCGTGCTGTTCATCCAGGGCATGAACATGATGTCCGACGCCCTGCGCAAGGCCGCCGGCAGCAGCATGCGCACCCTGCTCTCCAGCGCGACGCGCAACCGGTTCGGCGGCCTCTTCCTGGGGCTCGTGCTCGGCACGCTGATCCAGAGCAGCGCCACGTCGGTCATGATCGTGGGCTTCATCAACGCCGGACTGATGACCCTGGTGGAATCCGTCGGCGTCATGCTCGGCATGAATATCGGCACCACGATCTCCATGCAGCTGGTCTCCTTCAAGCTCGGGGCCTATTGTTTTTTCCTGATCACAACGGGATTCGTCCTCCAGTTTGTGATCCCGAACGACAAGGTTCGCCACGTCGGCCAGTCGTTACTCGGGTTCGGCATCATCTTCCTGGGCCTGAACATCATGAGCGACGCGATCAAGCCCCACCGGGAAATGTTTACGGACTTCATCCAGGGCATTCAGGGCGACACGATGCCCGGCCTGCTGAAGGGCGTTCTGATCTCGACGCTGGTCACGGGCATCATTCAGAGCAGTGGGGCCGTGATCGCCATGTGCTTCGCCCTGATTTCCGCCGGCGCCGTGACGGACTTGAACCAGGTCTATCCCGTGGTCCTCGGCGCCAACATCGGCACCTGTGCCACCGGGTTGCTCGGCAGCATCGGCACCAATATCGAGGCCCGTCGTTCAGCGGTGTCCCATCTCATGTTTAATGTGCTGGGGAGCCTTGTGGCCATTGTCTTCGCCCCCTGGTTTATCCGCTTTGGGGAATGGACCCCCGGGGATCTTATTCATCAGACCGCCAATGTGAACACCGCCGTCATGGTGGTGCGCGCGCTGATGGTCCTTCCCATCCCATCGGCCTACGCGCGATTTATTACCTGGCTCATGCCGTCGCGAAAGCCGCCGCCGCCGCCAACCTTCCTCGACCGCAAGCTCGTCCAGTTCCCGGAGAAGGCGATCTACGCGGCCATCTGCGAGCTGCGGCGCGTGATGAAGGTCTGCGCGGAGAGCTTTTCCATCACCATCGACGTCCTGTTCCGGCCGGAGCGCAAGAAGGTTCAGGCGATCAAGCTGAACGAGAACGTCGTGGACGAGATCAAGCGCTCGATGAAGGACTACCTCGGCGTCCTCACCCGCAAGTACCTCTCGCGGAGGCAGGCGATCATCATTCAGCACCTCAACCGCTGCATGGCGGACATCGAACGCATCGGCGACCACATCGACGAGCTGTGCGACATCTCCGTGCGCCGCTGGAGCCGCGCCGAGGCCCGTTTCAACCGGGACACGCTGGAGATCCTCTGCAGCCTGCACGAGGGCGTGGCGCGCGTGCTGCGGCTCGTGGTGCAATCCCTTGACCCGGACAACCAGGATTTCCAGGCGCTGGCCCAGGCCATCCTGCGCGCCCGCGACGAATACGTGGAACGCAGCATCAACTCGAAGGCCTCGTTCACGGAGAAACTGGCGGCGCACGAGTTCTCCCCCATCGTCGGCATGTTCTTCAGCGAGTACGTCGGGGCCTACGACCGGATCGTGAAACACGCCAAGACCATCGCCCTGGCGGAGAAGACGCCCTATTTCTGGATCAAGCGGCAGAAGCTGGAGCGCATGGTGGACGACGAACCGGACTACAAGCCGCCGCCGCTGTCCGATCCGCACGACTTCCTGGACCGGCTCCACTCGGAGAACTATTTGTAATCCCGCCGCGCCTCGAGCTTGTCCACGACCTCGTCCGGCACGCGCAGGCCGCCGAAGCCGCTGCCCAGCCTGATGTCCGGCGCCAGCGCTCCGTGGAAATCGCTGCCGCCCGTGGCGACCAGGCCGAAATCCTGGGCCAGCTTCATGTAGGCCTGCTGGAGATTGGCGGAATGCTCGGAGTAGTACACCTCGAGCCCGCCCAGCCCCTGGCCGGCCAGCCGCTGGACCAGCTCGCGCAGCTTGCCGTTGTCCAGGCCCAGCGTGAAGGGATGCGCCAGCACGGCCACGCCGCCCGCGGCGCGGATCAGCGCGATGGAATCCTCGGTGGAAAAGCGGCGGCGCTCGGCGTAGGCCTGCTTGCCCTTCCCCAGGTAGAGGTCGAAGGCCTCGTCCTTGGTTTTCACGATGCCGCGCTCGAGCAGGACCTGGGCGAAATGCGGCCGGCCCACGACGTCCGCGCCGGCGTGCTTCGCCACCTCGTTCCACGCGATGCCGAAGCCCAGGGCGTTGAGCTTCTCCAGGATTTCCGCGTTGCGCTTGTCGCGGCCTTCACGGATCCAGACCAGCCGCTCCTCGAGGGCGGCGTCGTCCGGCCGGATGAAATAGCCCAGCATGTGCATGGCGCCCGGCGAAAAATCGGCGCTGATCTCCACGCCCGGGATCGCCCGCAACGGCCGGCCCCCGGCGGCCTTCAGGAAGCGCGGCAGGCCGGAGGTGGTGTCGTGGTCCGTCAGGGCCACGGCAGTCAGGCCCGCGGCGCAGGCCTGGTCGACGAGTTCCTCCGGCGTCAGCGAGCCGTCGGAAAAGATGGAGTGGGAATGGAGGTCGATCATGGGGTTCCGTTTCGTTTCTACTTCGCCAGCATTTCACGGGCCGCCGCCGCCACCCGCTCCGCGGTGAATCCGAATTCCGAGGCCAGCACCTTCTGCGGGGCGGACGCGCCGTAGCGGGGCATGCCGACGATCCGGCCGCCCTGTCCGACATACCGCTCCCAGCCCAGCGGCGAACCCGCCTCGACGGCCAGCCGCTTCGCGCAACGCGACGGCAGCACGCTCTCGCGGACGGACTCCGGCTGGCGCTCGAACAGCTCCCACGACGGCATGCTGACCACGCGCACCCGCTTCCCCTCGCCCGCCAGTTTCTTCCCCGCCTCGAGCGCCACCGCCGTCTCCGAGCCCGTCCCGATCAGGATGAGTTCAGGCTCCCCGGCGCCGCTTGACCAGAGCGTGTAGGCGCCCTGCTCCACGCCGCCGACGGCCGCCGCCCGGTCGAGATGCGGCACGGCCTGCCGGCTCAGGATGAGCGCGGTCGGCCCCTGCCGGCGCTCGAGGGCGATGCGCCAGGCCGCGGCCGTCTCGGCCGGGTCCGCCGGCCGCAGCACGACCAGGTTCGGGATGGCCCGCAGCGCCGCCAGCTGCTCCACCGGCTGGTGCGTCGGCCCGTCCTCGCCGAGGAAGATGCTGTCGTGCGTGAACAGGAAGATCACGGGCAGGTGGCTCATCGCGGCGAGGCGGATCGCAGGCTTCATGTAGTCGGAGAAGACCAGGAACGTCGCGCCGTAGACGATCCAGCCGCCGTGCAGGGCCATGCCGTTGAGCACCGAGCCCATCCCGTGCTCGCGGATGCCGAAGTGCAGGTTGCGGCCCTCGAATCGCCCGGGGCCGACGGAGGAGTACTTCTTGAGGAAGGTGTTGGTGCTGGGCGCGAGGTCGGCCGAGCCGCCGACCAGGTTCGGCACAGCTTCCGCCAGCGACTGGAGGACGGCGCCCGATGCCTGCCGCGTGGCGATGGGTTTCGCGGGATCAAACGAAGGGAACCGCGACGCGAGCCCGGCGGGCAGCGCGCCCGAGATGAAGGCCTTGTATTCCGCCGCCTCGGCCGGGTAGGCTTTCGCGTAGTCGGCCATGAGCCGTTCCCACGCAACCTGCTGCGCCGCCCATTCTTTCCGCCGCTGCGCGAACAGGTCCCGGACCTCGGCGGGCACGTGGAACAGCTGGTCCTCCGGCAGGCCCAGGGCCTTCTTCGTCGCGCGGATCTCGTCCGCGCCGAGCGGCGAGCCATGGCATTCGGCCGAGTCCTGAAACTTGGGGCTGCCCTTGCCAATGTGCGTGCGGCAGATGATCAGCGTCGGCCGGCGGGTTTCCGCGCGGGCCGCGTTCAGGGCGGCCTCGATGGCCGCATGATCGTGGCCGTCCGCCTCCAGGACGTTCCACCGGTAGCCCTCGAACCGCTGGCGCACGTCGTCGGTGTACGCCAGGTCCGTGGCGCCCTCGATGGTGATGCGGTTGCTGTCGTAGAGGACCGTGAGCTTGTGCAGGCCCAGGTGGCCGGCCAGCGAGAAAACCTCGTGGGACACGCCCTCCATCAGGTCGCCGTCGCCGGCGATGACGTAGGTGCGGTGGTCCACGACTGGGAAGCCGTCGCGGTTGAAGCGGGCGGCGAGCATGGCCTCGGCCAGCGCCATGCCCACGGCGTTGCCGCAGCCCTGACCGAGCGGGCCGGTCGTGGTCTCCACGCCGGGGGTCAGCCCGACCTCCGGGTGGCCCGGCGTCCGGCTGTTCCATTGGCGGAAGTTTTGGAGGTCCTCCATCGTCACGTCGTAGCCGGACAGGTGGAGCAGCCCGTACAGCAGCATGGAACCGTGGCCGGCGGACTGGACATAGCGGTCGCGGTCCGGCCAGTCGGGGTGCGCGGGGTTGTGCTTCAGGAATTTCAGGAACAGGACGGCCGCCATGTCGGCCGCGCCGAGAGGCATGCCCGGGTGCCCGGAGTTCGCCTTCTGAATGCCGTCGATCGCAAGGCCGCGCAGGGTATGGGCTGCCCGTGTCAGGTTCATGGTCTTCCTTTCGCGCAAAAAACCTGCCCACTATAGGCGCGAACGGCGCGCGGCGCAAGGGGGGCGCGGCGTTTTCGATCTCCAGCGGGCTTCTTCAGGCCGGCGGCGCCGGGCGCGCTCGGCCTTTCAGCCGGCGCAGGATCGCGCGGAAGCGGGGGTCGCCGTGAAGGCTTTTCAGGTCCCGGTCCCGGCTCATCCAGTCGACGTCGCGGTACCCCGCCGTGACGGCCCGCTCGAGCGCTTCCAGCGCCTCTTCCAGCCGCGCGGTCAGGGCGTAGCTGCAGGCCAGGTTGTACTGGGCCAGGGGATCGTCCGGGCAGGCCGCGGCCATCCGCAGGTCCATGGCCAGCCCGTCCTCGAAGCGGCCGGTGCGCGTGTAGAGGTCGCCCAGCGCCTGCCATACGCGGCGGTTCTGTCCGCAGCGACGGTGGATGGCCTCGAGAAACGAGATCTCCACCTTGTCGTGCCGGCGAGGCTTGCGGGAGGCGGGCTGGTCCATGGCGGCTCCGGGCGGGGTCACCGCTTGTCGATGGGCACAAACGGCAGGTTGTTCTGGCCCGTGTAGAGCTGGCGCGGCCGCCAGATCTTCTGCTCCGGGTCGCGCACCATCTCCTGCCACTGGCTGATCCAGCCCGGCAGGCGGCCGAGCGCGAACAGCACGGTGTACATGTCCGTCGGGAACCCGATGGCCCGGTACGTGATGCCGGTGTAGAAGTCCACGTTCGGGTAGAGCTTGCGCTCGACGAAGAACGGGTCGGCGAGTGCCTTCTCCTCCAGCCGCATGGCGATGTCCAGCAGCGGATCGCTGACGCCCAGCTTGCCGAGCACCTCCTGGCAGATCCGCTTGGCGATCTTCGCCCGCGGATCGTACGTCTTGTAGATGCGGTGCCCGAAGCCGCTCAGCCGGAACGGGTCCTTCCGGTCCTTGGCCTTCTCGATCACGCCGTCCACGTTGCCGCCCTGCTTGTGGATCAGCTCGAGCATCTCGATGACCTCCTGGTTGGCCCCGCCGTGGAGCGGGCCCCAGAGGGCGCAGATGCCGGCCGCGATGCAGGCGTAGAGGTTGACCCGCGCGCTGCCGACGAGCCGCACGGTGGACGTGCTGCAGTTCTGGTCGTGGTCGGCGTGCAGGATCAGGAGCTGGTTCATCGCCCGGACGAGCATCGGGTCCATCGGGTAGTCCCGCACGGGCGAGGAGAACATCATGTTCAGGAAGTTGGCGCAGTAGCTCAACTTGTAGCTGGGGTACACGAAGGGCTCGCCGATGGACTTCTTGTAGGAGAACGCGGCGATCGTGCGCAGCTTGGAGAGCAGCCGCGTCGCCGTGATGTCCAGCTCCTCCGACTCGGACTCCTCCAACTCGGGATAGAAGCTGGAGAGCGAGACCACCATCGCCGACAGCACCGCCATGGGATGCGCGTGCTCCGGGTACTTGGCGAAGAAGGTGATCATGTCCTCGTGGATCATCGAGTGCCGGTTCATCAGCACGCTGAACTGCTCCAGCTGCGGGCGCGTGGGCAGCCGGTCGTGGAGCAGCAGGTAGGCCACCTCGATGAACGTGCAGTTGTCCGCGAGGTCCTCGATGGCATAGCCGCGGTACACCAGCCGGCCGGCCTCCCCGTCCACGTAGCTGACCCCGCTCCGGCAGCTGACGGTGTTGGCGAAGCCGGGGTCGAACGCGGTCAGCCCCGCGTCCTTCCGCAGGTTGCGGATGTCCACGGCGCGCTGCCCGATGTGGTCCGTCAGCACCGGCAGGTCCACGGTTCGCCCGTCGAACGCCAGTTGAGCCTTGCCGCTTTCCGCTTCACCGCTCATGGTCGCCTCCCGCGTTACCCTTTCATATTGCCGGGTCCGGGATCGAATGCAAGCCTGCCCCGCCGCGCCGGGAAAAAAAGAAGAGCCCGACCCGGCCGGGTCGGGCTCGAGATTCTCGGACGGAAGGATCAGGCCTTGACGATCCGGCCGGCCTTGATGCACGCCGTGCAGACGCGGCGCGTCTTCACGCCGCCGTTTTCCCGGACGCGCAGGCGCTGCAGGTTCGGCAGGAACCGCCGCCCCGTGACGGCCGTGGTATGCAGGCCGATGCCGCCCTTCTTCTTCGCCAACCCATGACGGACGATCCGGCTGCCCGTCCGGGCGCCCTTACCGCAGATTTCGCATGCAATCGCCATACAATGCTCCTTCCAAGCCTTCCAAGGGCGCGCACTATAGGGGCGAGTCCCGCCGTTGACAAGCCCAAAGTCCCGCAGCCGCAGCCGGCGGAGTCAGGGGACGGCCGCGCGCCTGGGGGAAACGACCACGCGGAAGCCGCCGTCCGAGTAGCGCCCGGTGGACAGGGCCTTGAACCGGAAGGCGCACCGGGCCTGGTTGCCCATGTAGCCCCAGCTTCCGCCGCGCACCACCCGGCACTCCGCGGTTTCCTCGAACTTCTCGCCGCCGCGCCAGTAGGTGACCTTCTCCGGGGAGCCCTGCGGCACCGGCGGCGGATCCTTCTGCCCGTCCGCGAGATCCCGGTAGGCCTGCGGCACGTAGTAATCCCGGCACCACTCGAGCACGTTGCCGGCCATGTCGAACAGGCCGTACCCGTTGGGCTCGAAGCTGCGCACGGGCCGCGTCGTTTCCTCGTAGGCTTTTTTCGAGCGGGCCAGGACAGCGCGCTGGAAAGGCTCCCACCAGGCCAGCCATTCCGCGTAGCCCTTGAATTCCACCTGGCCGGCCAGCCGCTCCGCGGTATTGGCCCGGCTCCAGTCCCATTCGTCGCCCCACGGCCAGAGCCAGTCCTTCCCGCCCTTCGCGGCTTTCTCCCACTGCGCCTCGGTCGGCAGTTCGCCGCCTATCCATTCCGCAAACGCCCGCGCCCCGTACCACGAGACCTCGACGACCGGATGCTCCTCGAACCCGGGCTCCGGCATGAACTGGCCCTCGACCATGCGCAGCTTGATCGCCGGACCCAGGTTCGCCCAGGTCACGCCGTCCTCGGTCTGGTTGCCGTTCTCGATGAGAAAACCCGTATACTGCTCCACCGTCACTTCGGATTCGCCGATCCAGAAATCGCCGAGCTCGATGCGCCGGGCGGGATGCTCGTCCTCGCCGCCCGAGCCGGCCGGGCGGCCCAGCGTGAACGCGCCGGCCGGGATCAGGAGCAGGCGGTAGGCCGATTTCTTGCTTTCGATGACTTTCGGCAGGCCGCTCGCGGCGTCGGTCTCCTGCCCGACCACGCGGTAGCCGTCCGGCAGGCCCGGCCAGCGGAGGTGCATCTGGCGCTCCTCCTCCTGGGCCTGGACCGAGCGCGCTTCCTCGGCGCGGGCCTTCATCGCGGCCAGGCCGACCTGGTCGGCCTGGCCGTAGAGCTGGATGGACGCCTGCCACTCCCGGCTCGCGTCGAAGTAGAGCCCCGTGTCCAGCGCCCGAACCGCGGCCGCGAACCGGTCCTCGGCATTGGCCCACGTCTCCGGGTCATCCCGCTCGGCGCTGTGCCGCTTGGCGTTCCAGCGGGCCTGCTCCGCCCGCTGCTTGTTCTTCAACGCCGCCTGCCGATCCTCGCCGAGTTTCAGGCCCCGGTCCGCTTCCGCCACGGCGCCCCGGAAGGTCTCCTTGGCCATGGCATAGTCCCCGGCCTTGAACCGCGCCTCGGCGGACGCGAACAGCTTCTCGGCCTCGGCCAGCGCGTCCTTCTGCGCCTCCTCCAGCCGGTCGCCGCGGAGCCGGTCCATCTTCCGGGTCCCGTCGTCGCGGGCCAATTCCGCCTGGACCTTGTCGCCCGCCTTCACGATCTCCTTCTGCAGGGCCAGGGCCTCCGGCTGGTCCGGCACCAGCGCCAACGCCTGCCGCGCAAGCACGTCCGCTTCCGGGAATTTCCGCAGGGAGAACAGATCCCGCGCTTCCTGCACCAGGGCGTGCGCCTCGGCCCTCCGCTGCGCCTCCAGCCGCCGCAGTTCCGCCCGCCGCTCGATGGCCGCCTGGACCTTCAGCCACACGCGGTATCCCTGCCACGCCGCCACGCCCGCCAGGGCCAGCAGCGCCAGGGCGACCAGCATGCGGCGCAACGCGCGGTGCGTAACCGCCTTCTCCAGATCGCGTTTCAACTCCGTGGCGCTTGCATAACGGTTCGCCAGGTCCGGCTCGAGGCACCGCTCGGCGATCGGATCCCATACCTTGGACGCCCCGTAGCGGGAGGGCGGCACGAAGGTCGGCCCCGGCCGCCCGCCCGTGAGCATCTGGTAGAGGATCACGCCAAACGCGTAGATATCCGTCTGCGGCGTGACCTGGCCGGCATTCTCCTCCGGGCTGGTGTAGGCGTCGCTCTTGACGGCCTCGGACATCGCTTCGCGGAGCGGCATCATGCCGAAATCCGAGACATGCACTTCCAGGTCATCCAGGGCCGAAGGCCCCCCCGCCCCCAGCCGCCGGTGCCGGGTCTGGTGCGCGTCGAGCGAGCCGATCAGGATGTCGGACGGGTGCAGATAGCCGTGCACCACGCCCGCCGCGTGGGCATGCTCGAGCGCCTCGCAGATCTGCAGGGCGATGTGGCGGACCTTGCGCTCGTCGCGAATCCGGCCCCCTCCGTCCCGGATCTCGTCGCGCAACGCCCGCGGCTGACCGTGCGGGCCCTCGATGTAGTCCATGGCCAGGTACATCAGGCCCTGGTCGGTCCCCGTCTCCCGGATCGCCCGGATGGCCGGATGGTCCAGCTTCTCGCTTACCTGCACGGTCTCCCGCAGCGTGGACGCCGTGCCCGGCTGGGCCGCGAGTTCGTCCGGCATGATGCGGAGGGCGCTCCGCTTGCGCGTCTCGAGGTCTTCGGCCAGGTACACCTCGCCGAACTCGCCGTACCCCAGCGGCCGCAGGATCCGGTAATGGGCCAGGTTGACGCCCAGCGGAAGGCGGTACCGGTACGTCTCCACTTTGTCGGCCCCGTTGACTGGCTGGTCGTCGGCCATGAAATTCGCACCCGGTCATCCCGGCGGGTTTATCCCCGCCGGCCCCGAAAACGGCGGAGCAGCGCGTTCGTCGAGGAGTCGTGCCGCAGTTCGGGTTCCGTTTCGGACTGGATCTCGGGCAGGATCCGGTTGGCCAGGATCTTGCCCAGTTCGACGCCCCACTGGTCGAAGGAGTAGATGTCCCAGATCACTCCCTGCGTGAAAATCTTGTGCTCGTAGAGGGCCAGGAGCTGGCCCAGCACGCGGGGCGTCAGCGCATCGGCCAGGATGGTGTTGGTGGGCCGGTTGCCCCCGAACGTCTTGTGCGGGACCAGGCGGGGCGCGACGCCCTCGGCGGCCAGCTCCGCCGCGCTCTTGCCGAAGGCCAGGGCCTCGGTCTGGGCGAAGAAGTTGGCCATGAGCTTCGCGTGGTGATCGCCCAGGGGATTCTGCGACCGGCAGAACCCGATGAAATCGCACGGGACCAGCTTGGTGCCCTGGTGGATCAGCTGGTAGAAGGCGTGCTGGCCGTTGGTGCCCGGCTCGCCCCAGACGATCGGCCCCGTCTGGCAGCGGACGGGCTTGCCGCGCCGGGAAACCGACTTCCCGTTGCTCTCCATGTCCGCCTGCTGCAGGTACGCCGGCAGGCGGGCCAGGTACTGGTCGTACGGCAGGATGGCCACGGTCTCGGCGCCGAAGAAATTGTTGTACCACACGCCCAGCAGCGCGAGCAGCACGGGCATGTTGCGCTCCGGCGGCGCCTCCGCGAAATGCCGGTCCATGACGTGGTAGCCTTCCAGCAGCTCGACGAAACGCTCCGGCCCGATGGCGATCATCAGCGAAAGCCCGATGGCCGACGGCAGCGAGTACCGCCCGCCCACCCAGTCCCAGAACCCGAACATGTTGTCGGGATCGATCCCGAAGGCCGTCACCTTGTCCGCGTTGGTCGACACGGCGGCGAAATGCCGGCCCACCGCCGCGGGGTCGCCCAGGGCCCGCAGGAGCCAGTCCCGCGCGGTCTGCGCGTTGGTCATGGTCTCCTGGGTCGTGAACGTCTTGGAGGACACGATGAACAGCGTCTCCGCCGCGTCGAGGTCCCGCGTGGCCTCCGCGATGTGCGTGCCGTCCACGTTCGACACGAAGCGGAGGGTGAGCGCCCGCTCGCTGAACGGCTTGAGCGCCTCGTACGCCATGACCGGCCCGAGGTCCGATCCGCCGATGCCGATGTTGACCACGTTACGGATCGGCCGCCCGGTGAAGCCTTTCCATTCCCCCGACCGCACGCGCCGGGCGAACCCGGCCATGCGCTCCAGCACGGCGTTCACCTCGGGCATGACATCCCTGCCGTCCACGCGGATCGGGATATTCGACCGGTTGCGCAGGGCGACGTGGAGCGCCGCGCGATCCTCGGTCTCGTTGATTTTCCGGCCGGCGAACATGTCCGCGACGGCGCCGGGCACGTCCACGGCCCGCGCCAAGGCCAGCAGCAGAGTCATCGTCTCGGCCGTGACGAGGTTCTTCGAGTAGTCGAGGTACAGGTCCCCGGCCTCCAGGGAAAATCGCGCGGCGCGGCCGGCGTCCTCGGCGAAGAGCTCCCTCAAGCTCCGCCCCTGCATGTCGCGGCGGTGCGACTGCAAGGCCTTCCACTCGGAATAGGTCGTCAACTGCTTTCGTCGGCGCGGCATGGGACATCCCCTTTGTTTCGTCAGCTGGAACGAAAAAGCCGCGGTCACCATAACAGTCGAGCGGGCGGCAAGGCAAGACGGGACGCGGGAGTTCTGCTTCCCATCGGCGCCCCGGCGACCGCAATTTCAGCCCTCGATCTTCAGGGCGGGATGCAGGACCACGGCCTGTCCGCGGCCCAGCCCCGTCCGCTCGGCCGCGGACCCGCCGTTCACGGCGAGCTCGAGCGTGTCGGAGGAGCCGAACAGCGCGATCAGTTCGCCCGGCTGCGCGTCCGCGTAGGTGCGGCGGCCCGGGATGTCCCGAAACCCGCCCGCCGTGGCCGTGAAGGCGGCGCCGACGGATTCCAGCGCCTGGTGCCGCTGGATGCCGGTGATCAGGTTGCCGAACCGGTCCACGTGCACGATCTGCCCGCGCAAGCCGTCGCCCACCCGCTCCACGGCGGCCCAGGCCGGCATGACCAGCTCGCGGATATCCTCGCCCAATTGCTCCACGGTGGCGTGTCCAGCGGCCAGCAGGCCCGCGGCGTGCGCCAGGATATCCCGACCGTGGAACGTGGTCGAAACGGTCTCGCCGTGTACGGCCGCCTTGAGCCGCCGCAGCGCGACGCGGCGCGCCTGCCGGAGCACCCAGGTCAGGACGCCGTTGTCCGGCGCAAGGAAAAGATGGCTGTCGGCCTCGACCAGCAGGATGGCCCGCTCCGTGCCCACCCCTGGATCCACGACGGCCACGTGGATGGTCCCCGGCGGGAAATAGCGCCAGTACTGCCCGAGCGTCCACGCCGCCGCGGCCACGTCGTGCGGGGGGATGTCATGCGCCGCGTCCACGACCGTCGCCCGCGGCGCCCGGCTGCACAGAACCCCTTTCATCGCGGCCACGTAGCCGTCGCCCGTTCCGAAATCGGTCAGCAAGGTGACAAATGGCCCGCCCATGGTTTCGTCCCGTAGCGTACTGTAACGGCCGGCGAGTGCAACGGCGTTTTTTTCCACGGCAACGCGGACGGGATGTGGTATGGAGAGGAAGGCGGAGCCCAACCCGGGAGAAGAGCATGAACAAGGAATCGATGGAAAACCTGACGCGCCAGCTGCTGGTCGAACTCGGCGAGGACCCGGGCCGCGAGGGGTTGCGCCGGACGCCGGAGCGGGTCGCCGACGCATGGTCGTTCCTGACCCGGGGTTACCAGCAGGACGTGCACAGCGTCGTCCAGTCGGCGATCTTCGAGGTCGAGGCCAACCACATGGTCATCGTCAAGGACATCGAGATCTACAGCCTCTGCGAGCACCACCTGCTCCCCTTCTTCGGCCGCTGCCACATCGGCTACATCCCCAAGGGCCGGGTGTTCGGCGTGAGCAAGCTGGCGCGGGTCGCGGATATCTTCGCGCGGCGACTGCAGCTCCAGGAGCGGCTGACCAACCAGATCGCCCGCGTGATGATGGACGCGTTGGGCCCGGAGGGCGTCGGCGTGGTCATCGAGGCGCGGCACCTGTGCATGATGATGCGCGGCGTGGAGAAGCAGAACTCCTGCATGGTCACGTCGGCGATGCTGGGCAGCTTCCACGACTCGATTGCGACGCGCAACGAGTTCCTGCAGCTCGTCGGCCACGAGGCGCGGGGCGTGTAGCGACGGCGCTTATCTCACCTGGCACATGTTCCGGAACAGCGACGCGCGGGCCTCGATCTCCTCGCGCGACAGCATGCCCAGGCGCTCGAGGCTGAACGCCTCGACCCCGAACGACGCGACGATGCTCCCGTAGAGCATGGCGCGGCGGATCGCGTCTTCCCCGACGTAGCCGCCGGCGGCGAGCGCGCCCATGAACCCGCCCGCGAAGGCGTCGCCGGCCCCCGTCGGATCCTGCACGTCCTCCAGCGGATACGCCGGCATCAGGAACATGCCTTCCCGCGTGAAGAGCACGCTGCCGTGCTCGCCCTTCTTGATCAGGACGTACTTCGGCCCCAATTCCAGCAGCCGCTTCGACGCCTTGATCAGGGAGTGCTTGCCGCTCAAGTGCCGCGCCTCGGACTCGTTGAGCGTCAGCAGGTGGACGCGGCCGATCACCTTGCGCAGGGCCTCGACCTCCGTCGTGATCCACAGGTCCATCGTGTCCAGGACGATGAACTTCGGCGTCTGGACCTGGTCGAGGACATGGGCCTGCAGGGCCGGCGAGATGTTGCCGAGGAACAGGAAGGGCGCGGCGCGATAGGGCTCCGGCAGGTCGGGCCGGAACGTGGCGAAGACGTTGAGCTCGGTGAGGATGGTCCGGCGCTGGTCCATGTTTTCCTCGTAGGCGCCCGCCCAGCGGAAGGTCCTGCCCGGCTTGATCTGGAGCCCTTCGAGGTCGATCCCGAAATGCCGGTACAGCTCCATGTGCTCCTTGGGGAAATCCTCGCCGACGACGCCGACCATGCCGACGGTCGTGAAGAACGAGGCGGCGGCGCAGGCGTAGCTGGCCGAGCCGCCGAGGAGGTTCTTGCGCTTGGCCCAGGGCGTTTCGATGTTGTCGATGGCGGTGGACCCGACCACGACCAGTTGAATGGCGTCCTTGTCTTTCATGGTTCCTTGGTCTCCCGGAGGCCCGCGGGGGCCGGGTTCAGCTTTCCAACAGTTCCTCGAGGCGCTCGCAGAGGGCGTGGATGATCAGCTGGTGCCCCTCCTGGATGCGCGGCGTGGCGGCCGTGGAGGCCACGCAAAGGGGCCGGTCGACCAGCGGCCGCAGCTTCCCGCCGGAGCCGCCGGTCAGCCCGACGGTCAGCAGGCCCAGGTCCTTCGCCGCCTTGACCGCGCGGCAGACGTTCTCCGCGTTGCCGCTGGTCGAAATCGCGATCAGCACGTCGCCGCGGCGGCCCAGCGCGCGCACCTGCTTTTCGAACACCTCCGCAAAGGAATAGTCATTCGCGATGGAGGTCAGCACCGACGTGTCGGTGGACAGGGCGATCCCCGCGTACGGCCTGCGCTCCTTGAGGAACCGGTTCATCAGCTCGCCCGCGAGATGCTGGGCGTCCGCGGCGCTGCCGCCGTTGCCGCAGGCCAGGACCTTGCCGCCTGCGCGCAGGCGGGCCGCGATTTCCGACGCCAGTTCCTCGACGGGCCCGCGCAGGCCGCCGATCACCTCCTCGACGACCGCCAGCAGGTCTTCCGCCATCCGGTCCCAGTTCATGCCGGCTCCGCCGCTCCCGGGCGGCGCCCCGCGCCCTCCTCGGCCACGCCCCGGGCCGACGCCACGATCTCGCGCACCGTGACCTTGACGCCGCGGATCTCGGTCAGGCCGAGGTTCTCGCGGATGATCTCGCGGACGCGGTCCTGCATCATGCGGCAGAGCTCGGGGATTTGCGTCCCGCCGCGCACTCGGACGTCGAGCGAGACCTCGATGCTCCCGCCCGCCGGCCGCACGGCGCTGTCCAGGCCCAGCACCGCGGCGAACTCGTCGCCCACGCGGGAGACGACCTCGCCAATCGCGCGCGTGCTGACGCTGACGGACCCGCTGTCGTTCTCGAAGGTGATGAACGGCTCGCTGTACCGGCGCGGCTTGAGGCCGGCCAGGAGGTAGACGGCCAGCGCGCACAGGACGGCGGCCGCCGCGCCCAGCGCCAGCCACCGCTCGCTCCGGACCAGGTCCATCGCCTGCCGCCAGTCCTCGGGCGAACGCGCGGCCGCGATCACGGCCGCGCCGGCCGCGACGAGGAACAGGAACAGGAGCACGCCGGACAAAATGCGCAGGGGTTTCATGGGGCCTTTCCTTCCTCGCGGGCCGGGTTCTGGCCGGCCCCGAACTGCAGCGACTGGACCACGACATTCACCGATTTGACGTTCTTGCCCGTCATCTGTTCCACCGCCTGGCGCACCTCGCTCTGGACCTGCCAGGCCACCTGCGGGATGCGGACGCCGAAATGCACGACGACGTACAGGTCGATGACCACGCCCGTCTCCAGCAGCAGGACCCGGATGCCCGTGTCGTCCATCTTCCTGCCAAAGACCTTCGCCAGGCCCTGGGCGAACGACGGGCTCAACGCGGCCACGCCCGGCACCTTCAGGGCCGCCAGCCGCGAGATGGTGGCGATGACGTGGTGATGTATCTTGATCTCGCCCTGATCCATGCCCTCCTCGGCGTTGTCATCCGGGGGCACGGCCGCCCCGGCTGCCCGGAGGGGGTGGCGCGGGTCCATCGTTGCATTATTCTCCGCCGGTGTCGCTTCGCTCATGGCCAGGTCCCCCACGGCTCACGGTGTGATCAAAAACACGTCCTGCATGAAGCTCTCCAGGAAGGCCGTCGTGTATTCGCCCCGCGCGAAACGCGTGTCGCCGAGCAGCGCCTGGCACAGCGGGACCGTCGTCGCGGGGCCCTCCATCACAAATTCGCTCAACGCCCGGGTCATCTTGGCGATGGCCTCCGCCCGGTTGCGGCCGCGGACGATGATCTTCCCGATCATCGAGTCGTAGTGCGGGTTGATCTCGTAGCCCGTGTAGACGTGCGAGTCCACGCGGACCCCCGGCCCGCCCGGCATGGAGACGAACTGGATCCGGCCCGGCGACGGCGTGAAGTTCTTGTACGGGTTCTCGGCGTTGATCCGCACCTCGATGGCGTGCCCCGCGAAGGCCAGATCCTTCTGGCTGAAGGACAGCTTGTTCCCCGCCGCCACGCTGATCTGCTCCTTGATCAGGTCCACGCCCGCGACCTCCTCGGTCACCGGGTGCTCGACCTGGATGCGGGTGTTCATCTCCATGAAGTAGAACTGGCTGGCCTCCACGTCGAAGAGGAACTCGATCGTCCCCGCGTTGCGGTACTTGACCGCCTCGGCGCCGCGCACGGCGGCGCGCGTCAGTTTCTTGCGGACGTCCGGCGATATCGCGGGGCTCGGCGACTCCTCGATCAGCTTCTGGTGCCGGCGCTGGAGGCTGCAGTCGCGCTCGCCCAGGTGCACCACGTTGCCGTGGTGGTCGCCGAACACCTGCACCTCGATGTGCCGCGCCTTCTCGACGAACTTCTCGATGTAGACCTCGGGGTTGCCGAACGCCCGCTCGGCCTCCGACGCGGCGGTCATGAAGCTCTGCACCAGGCTCACGTCGTTGCGCGCGATGCGCATCCCCTTGCCGCCCCCGCCGGCGACGGCCTTGATCAGCACGGGATAGCCGATCTGCCGGGCGGCCTTCAGCGCCTCGTCCTGGTTCGCGATCACGCCCTCGCTGCCGGGCGTCACCGGCACGCCCGCCTTCTTCATCGTCTCGCGGGCCTTGGCCTTGTCGCCCATCATCCGGATGTTGTCCGCGCTCGGGCCGATGAAGGTGATCTTGCAGTTCTCGCAGATCTCCGCGAAGTGCGCGTTCTCGGAAAGAAAGCCGTACCCGGGATGGATCGCGTCGACGTCCGCCACCTCGGCCGCGCTGATGATGTTGGCGATCTTGAGGTAGCTTTCCTTCGCCGGCGCCGGCCCGATGCACACCGACTCGTCCGCCATCTGCACGTGCAGCGAGGATTCGTCGGCCTCGGAGTGCACGGCGACGGTCTTGATGCCCATCTCCCGGCACGCGCGGATGATGCGCAGGGCGATCTCGCCGCGGTTGGCTATCAGTATGCGTTCAAACATGGCGGTGTCTTCTCCGCGTCCTCCGGGCCGGGCCTCATGCCGGGTCGATCAGGATCAGCGTCTGGCCGTACTGCACCGCCGAGGCGTTGTCCACCAGGATCTTCTTCACCACGCCGCGGGTCTCGGCCTTGATCTCGTTCATCACCTTCATCGCCTCGATGATGCAGACGATGCTGTCGGGCTCCACCTGCTGGCCCACGGTGACGAAGGGCTCCGCGTCCGGCGAGGCCGCGCGGTAGAAGGTTCCGACGATGGGTGACTTGACCGGCGTCCACTTCGATTCCTCCGGGACTTCCGCGGGGGCGGCCGGCGCCGGCGCGGGGGCCACGCCGGGAGCCGTGGCGGCGGCCGACACGACCACGGGGGGCGAGGCCACGGGCAGGGCGGAAATCGCCACGCGCGGCTCGCCGCCCAGCGACCGCTTGATGGAAATCCGCAGGCCTTTTTCCTCGACCTCGAACTCGGACAGGTCGTTGTCCTTCATCAGGGCCACGATCTGTTTAATCGTCAGAATGTCCATGCGATCATTCCTCCGTCCTTGCCCGCCACCCCGCTCGCCTACGACGCCGTAAACCTTACCAGCCCGGTTGCGCCCTGTCCAGAAATCCGCCGCGCCGTCAGCCTTCCAGCCAGAGATGCTCGAACGCCAGCTCGTCCGGGATGTTCCGCTCGAGTTGGCGATGCAGGGTCTCCACGGCCCGGAAGCGCCGGAGCGCGCGGGCATAGTCGAGGCCCGCGGCCTGCCGGCGCAGGGCGTCCGCCTCCTCCGGGAAATGCAGGTCGCCGGGCTCCAGGCCCAGGACGAGCAGCAGCGCGTCGCGCCGCCACTCCATCAGGCAACGGACGATGCCCGCCCGGGCCTCGAGCACGCGCGTGCGGACGCGGGCGTCCTCGACGTCCTCCTCCGGCTCCGCCTCGCCGGCCGCCGCGGGAGGCGCCTCGCTTTCGGCTGCCGCGCGCACGCTCTCGAGGAGCGCTTTCATCCGGGCGACCCGGCCGAGGGCCTGCAGCGGGTCCGACGGCGCGTCAGACCGCAGGATATCGAGAAGCGAGGCATACCAGGGCTCCGTCCGCGCCGCCGGTTCCGCGGAGAGCAGGAGACGATGGCAGCGCGAAACGATGGTCGGCAGCAGTTCCTGGGGCGAGTCGGTCAGGAGCAGGATCAGGCTGGAGGGCGGCGGCTCCTCGAGCATCTTGAGGAAGGCGTTGGCCGCCTCTCCCGTCAGGCGGTCGGCCTGGATCAGTACGCCGGCTTTCCAGCCGCCGCCGTACGAGCCCTGGGACAGCCGCGGGATCAGTTCCTCGCGGATCCGCTCGATCTTGATCCGGCGGCTCTTGCTCTCCGGCTCGATCCAGAGGATGTCGGGATGGGCGCGTTCGCGCACCCGCCGGCATTCGGCGCACTCGCCGCACGGCCTCGGCTCGCCCGCGCAGAAGAGCAGCTGGAGCAGCGCCTCCGACAGGGCCAGGGCGTTGCCGCGGGGCGCGCCGACCACCAGGTAGGCATGGGCCAGCCGGCCGGCGGCATGCCCCTGGCGCAGGCTGGCGAACAGCTCGGCAAAGCGGTCAAGCGAGGAGCCGGCGGACATGGTCCCAGATCTCCTGTTCCACGGCGTCGGGATCCCGGCCGGCGTTCACGATGCGGAACCGCGCTGGCCAGCGCCGGGCGAGTTCCAGGTAACCCTGGCGGACCTTCTCGTGGAAGGCGCGCTCCTCGCGCTCGATCCGGTCCCAGGTGCTGGCCGTCTCCCGGTGCCGACGGGTGAGCCGCTCGAAGCCCATGCCCACGTCGATGTCCAGCAGGAGCGTCAGGTCGGGATGCGCGCCGTTGATCGCGAACTCGTTGATTGTGAGCATCTGCTCGACCGGGAAGCCGCGGCCGAAGCCTTGGTAGGCGGTCGTCGAATCCGCGAAGCGGTCGCAGACCACCTGGCGCCCGGCCTCGAGCGCGGGCAGGATGACGTGGCGGACGAGCTGGGCGCGGCTGGCGGCGAAGAGGAGCACCTCGGTCTCGCGACAGATCGGCTCCCCGGCCTTGTCGTATTGCAGGATATCGCGGATCGCTTCGCCCGTCGGCGTGCCGCCCGGCTCGCGGGCGTACAGTACCGGGTGGCCGTCCTTTTCCAGGCGGGCGATCAGGCGGCGCGCCTGGGTGGTCTTGCCGCCGCCCTCGGGCCCCTCGAACGTGATGAATTTGCCTCGCATGAAACAGGTGAATTAGAAGTTTGTCGGACGTTCACGCCTTTTTCAATTCCGGCCCCTGCGGAGTGTCCTTGACCAGCCAGCCGAGGGCGAGCAGTTCTTTGCGGAGCCGGTCGGCCTCCGGCCAGTTCTTGGCCTCCCGGGCCTTCAGCCGGAGCGCGGCCAGCTCGCGGGCGGCCGCGTCGGCCGTCTCGCCCGTCTCCTGCAGCAGTCCGAGCACCCGGTCCAGCGCGCGCAGCGTGGCGAGCGCCCCTCCGGCGGTCGGCGCATCCACCGTGCCGCCGTCCAGCGCCTTGTTCCCGGCGTGGATCATGTCGAACAGCGCGCCGAGGGCGCCGGAGATGTTCAGATCCTCGTCCATCGCGGCCGCGAACCGGTCCAGCGCCTCATCCGCCCAGGCCGGCGCCGGCCCGGCGGCGGCGCCCGCCGACGTCTTTTCCAGACGCGCCCGGAACTCGTCGAGGCGGTCCAGCGCCGCGCGGGCCGCCCGGAGCGTGTCGAACGTGAAATTCAGCCACTGCCGGTAGTGCGTGGCCATGAGCACATAGCGGACCTCGCGCCCGGAAAACCCCCGGCCGATCACGTCGCGCAGCGTGAAAAAGTTGCCCAGCGACTTGGACATCTTGCGGCCGTCGACGATCAGGTGCGCGCAGTGGAGCCAGTACTTCACGAACGGCTTGCCCGTCGCGGCCTCGCTCTGCGCGATCTCGTCCTCGTGGTGCGGGAACATGTTGTCCACGCCGCCGGTATGGATGTCGAAGCTCTCGCCGAGATATTTCATGCTCATGGCCGAGCACTCGATGTGCCAGCCCGGGCGCCCGCGGCCCCACGGCGAATCCCACGCCACCTCGCCATCGTTCTCGTCCCAGGCCTTCCAGAGCGCGAAGTCGGCGACGTTGTCCTTCTCGTATTCGTCCTGGGCCACGCGGGCGCCCGCCCGGAGCCCGGAGAGATCGAGGTGGGCCAGTCGGCCGTAGGCGGGAAACTTCGCGATGCTGAAGTAGACCGAGCCGTCGTCCGAGCGGTAAGCGACTCCTTTTTCCATGAGCCGTTCGATCAGGGCGATCATCTCGGGCACGTGATCGGTGGCCGCGGGATAGTGTTCGGCCGGCTCGATGTTCAGCGTTTTCAGGTCTTCGAAGAACGTGTCCTTGTACTGCTGCGTATACTCGTTGAGCGAGACGCCTCGTTCGCGGGCGCCCCTGATCGTCTTATCGTCCACGTCGGTAAGGTTCATCACCTGGGTGACGCGGAAGCCCTTGAACCGCAAGTATCGACGCAACAGGTCTTCGAACATGTACGAGCGGAAATTGCCGATGTGCGCATAGTGGTAAACCGTCGGGCCGCACGTGTACAGGCGCACGCGGCCTTCCTCGAGGGGCTCAAACGTGTCCAACTGTCTCGTCAACGTATTGTAAAATCGCAATGCCATCGCGGATTCCGTCCCCGTCCGGCCGGTTCGCGGACCATTCTCCGGCAAAAACACCGCGCGGATTATAAGCGTTGCGGGAGTTCTGACAACCAAAACAGAAATGAATATGTTCCGCGGCGTTCTCGTTCTTGAAATGGCCCGGTCATATTTAATATCAAACTCGACATGTTGATAACTTGTCAAGTTATATTGCGCAAACAGCTATTGACGTTTCCGTTATTACTGGTATTATAAATGCAAATAAGAGGCATGCGTTCGACCATAACCAAGGCTGAATCCTGTACTTATTAAAAAACAGATTGGTCGTCCAACGTCGAAGGCGTGCGCTCATGCTCACGTCTCTCGCCGCGATCCTGACTTCGGGCACTCTTCTTTTCCTTGACGCCCCGGCAGCCGATTCCAAGCGCGTCCCGCCTAATTACGAGTTCGAGAAGATGCCCCACCGCAATACGTTGGTGGACAATGTAACATTTGTAGCCTTTGACACCGAGACCACGGGATTCAGCCCGGCGGGCGATCGCATCGTGGAAATAGGCGCGGTAAAATTCAGGAACGGCGAGATCATTGAAGAGAAAAGCTGGCTGATCAACCCGGGCCGTTGGATCCCTCCGTGGGTCATCGAGGTTCACGGCATCACTAACGAGGACGTGGCGGACAAGCCGTCGTTCAAGCAGGTGTATCCCGAGTTCGTCGACTTCGTGCAGGGCAGCGTGCTGATGGCGCACAACGCCCGCTTCGATGTCTCCTTCATGGCCGCGGAGATTCGCCGGTCGGAATTGCCCCTGTTGAACAACCTCGTGGTCGACAGCCTGCCCCTGTTCCGGCGCTGGTTCCCGTCGGCCAAGTCCTACACCCTGTCCGATGTGGCCCATTATACGAAGGTGGACACGGGCGTGCTCCACCGGGCGCTGGCCGACACGGTGTACATGGTGCTGATTTTCGAGAAGGGGTTAAGCAAGCGTTCCGCCAGCCTTCGCCTGGGCGAGCTCTACCGCGAGAGCGGCGGCGCCATGTCTTTTTGAGCCGGCACGTATTGCGCAATCCGCCGCTTGAATTCCGCCACCTCATCCGGGGCTAATACCCGCCACCGGCGCGTCCTCACGCGCAGGTCTATCGCCTGCGGTCGGAGCACAAAACTGGTCACGTGGCGACCATCCCGGTTGAAGGCATGCGCGCGGGACTGCGGCCCGCAAGCCACGGTCGTGCCCGCCTTCTCGTCGTCGAACACCAGGCCGGGGGCGGCCGCCTGTGCGTCCTCGAGGGCCTTGTGCACGGGCCGGTGTTCGTGGCGGCGGCGCTCGACGTGATGAGTCCGCCGGCTCTCCTGGCGGCCTCCCCGCTCCAGGGATTCCGCCAGCCGGCGCATGATACCCGGCAGCCTCCTCATGACTTCGTGGACGCGCGCCCCGTCACGGCCCGCTCCGGCCTCTCGGGCCGCTCGCTCCAGGTATTCCATCTCCTGCTCGGCCGTCTTCCAGGCCCGGTAGAGCGCCGGCTGCCATCCTGAAGTCAGGCTTTCGCGAAGGCCCGCCACATCCCCCCGCGTCACCGGATTGAGCCGGAGGATTCGTTCCCCCCGCGGACCGCGGACCTCGACGGCCTGAAACGAGATGGCGAGTCGGCTCCCCTGCCCCCCCTCCGGCGATAATCCTTCCGGCGCCGGAAAGAAGCCCGAGGCCACCTGCGCGAGAATGGCATAGGTGCGGGATGATCGCCCAAAGGAAGAGAGTTGCTTCCCGCGCAGCAGGCGGCCGGGCTGGAACAGCGCCACGAGGCCGCCGCCCTCCCGGTAGAGCCGCTCCGCCCGTTCGTCGCCGCCCGCCAGCAGCGCCTGGGCCAGTTCGTGCCATTCCGGGATGCCGTTGGGCGCGTATTCCTTGAACACCTCCAGGGGCGAGAAGGGCCGGGCATGTTCGCACTCCGAAGTGTCGCACCGGAAGCAGTACACGCGTCCCTCCCGGTATATGTCCCGGCTGGCCTGCCAATCATCCAGCTGCGTCTCCAGTTGCTCGCTTAGCGGGGGATCAAAACGAAGCGCCCAATCCTCGCCAGGCCGGGCCTTCATCTTCAGGACCAGTTCCCCCTCCTCCAGCCGGGGCGGCGCGGTTCCGAACCGGTCCTGGTGCAGATCGCGCACGAAGGTGCGCAGCGCGTCGCAGGCGGCCTGTTCCCGGCGCGCCGGGCGGGGATGGCGCGGGCCGCTCTCCGGGATTTCAGGGGACGGCGGAACGGGATCGCTGGGCTTCTCGTTGCTCAAGACGAACCTGCTTTTCTCCAGTATCGTGCAGCCGCTCCCGCGGCGCAACCAAAACCGGCTCGCACTGCGCGGTTGAATTCATCCCGGAACCGGCCTACCTTGCTGTGAAAGGTGATCCATGTCCGCGTCGGAAATGTACGAAAAGATGAAGGCGCGCCTGGGCCACGTCGTGCCGGACGCGGAACTGCGCTACAAGGCCGGGCTGGCCGACGAGATCATGCGGCTCAAGCAGGAACGCAACGCCGTGATCCTGGCGCACAACTACATGGAGCCGGCGCTCTACCATTCCGTCCCCGATTTCACCGGGGATTCCCTCGAGTTGAGCCGCAAGGCCGCGCAGTCGGACAAGGACGTGATCGTCTTCTGCGGCGTCAGGTTCATGGCGGAGACGGCCAAGATCCTGAATCCCCGCCGGACCGTGCTCCTCCCGGCCCAGCGCGCCGGCTGCTCGCTGGCCGAGAGCATCACCGCGGAAGACGTGCGCAAACTCAAGCAGCAATTCCCGGGCGTGCCGGTCGTCACGTATGTGAACACGTACGCCGACGTGAAGGCCGAATCGGACATCTGCTGCACGTCCGGCAACGCGGCGGCCGTCGTGAACTCGCTGAAGGCAGACCGTGTCATTTTCCTGCCGGACGAATTTCTGGCGCGCAATGTCGCGAAGGAGACCGGAAAACGCATTATCTTCCCTGCCCGAAAAAGCCGGAGGAAGGGCGGCGCGCCGGAGAATCTGGATTACCAGATGATCGGCTGGACCGGTTCATGCGAGGTGCACGACCGCTTCACGGTCGAGGATGTGAAAAATGCGCGCCGTCAATTTCCCGACGTGGTGGTCCTGGCCCACCCGGAATGCCGGCCCGAGGTGGTGCGGGCCTCGGATTTCGCGGGCAGCACGATGGCGATGGTCCGCTATGTGAAAGAATCCGCGGCCCAGCGCTATCTTCTGCTGACGGAGTGCAGCATGGGCGACAATATTGCGGCGGAAAACCCGGACAAAGAGATGGTCCGTATCTGCAGCATTCGCTGCCCGCACATGAACGAGATTACGTTGGAGGACACCTTGAATTCCCTGAAGCTCAACCGCTACGTGGTCGAAGTCCCGGAGGACATTCGCGTGCGCGCCCTCCGCGCGGTTGAGCGCATGATCTCCATTGGCTAACCCGGCTCGTTAACCGCTGCCGATACGTCATTGCCTATTTCCACACTTTGCAAAGTGTGGAAGTAGTTACTGAAGGACATGTTCGGGAGTATACGCGCTATATTCTTTATATTCTTGTACATAAGGCGTTACAATCGGTCCAGTCATCATACTCCTTCGTTGTGTGCCACGCACATGATACGATCCAATTCCACACTTTGCAAAGTGTGGAAACCGCGCCGACAGTCAGCCCTCTTCCGGAGGGGCGGCATGGAGCATTTTGGCGTCCAATGATCGGCCAAGCCGTTCGCGCATTTCCCGCGCATACCCCCTCGTCAGCGCTGACGCCCAGCCCAACCGCCGAAACAGACCGGCCACCCGTCCGACGTAGTTCAACCCGGACATCATGACGGAATCGATCACGGGAGCCAATAGTTCAGCCAGCCGCTCCGGGTTCATGGGCAGCATGGGCGCGATGAAAGCCCAAGTGGGAATCCCCGCCTCCTTCAGACGACGCAAGGTTGCGATGCGACTGCCGATGGGAGGCGCGTTCGGCTCGGTCACCCGGCGAACGCGGTCGTCATCGGTCGGGACGGAAAATCCCACGGACACGCGGGAGCCCGACTGCAGGATATCGAGGTCGCGCAGGACCAACGGTGACCGGGTCAGGATTTCCATGCCCCAGCCGAAGTCGCGGAGCGCTTCCAGGCACGCGCGGGTGAGCTTGTACCGACGCTCCGCCGGCTGATACGGATCACATACGCTGGACAGCATCGCCGTCGCCGTCTTCCGCTTCCGACGCAACTCGTCCCGCAATATAGCGGCGATGTTCGTCTTTGCCTCCACAAACGAACCCCATGCCGCACCGGCATGGTGACGCGAGTGCTTCGTCATGAACACGGCGTAGCAATAACGGCAACCATGCCCGCATCCGAGATACGGATTGATGACATATTCGACACCGGGAATCCGCGAGCGGACCAGCGCGCTTCGGATCGTGATTTCCTGGACATCCATGTCGGCAGCCGCCGCTACATCTCCAGCTTCGCCGGCCGGAAGCCCGCCTCCTCCAGCATCCGGATGTCCGCGGGCCGGCCCTGGCCAGGCGTGGTCAGGTAGCCGCTGGTGAAAATGGAATTGGCGGCGTACAGGGCCAGCGGCTGCAACGCCCCGAGACAGGCCTCGCGCCCCCCCGCCGCCCGGATGTCCCGCGTCGGGTTCACCAGCCGGAACATCGCCAGCCCGCGCAACCCGTCCCTCGCGCCCAGCGGAGGCTGGTCCGCCAGCGGCGTGCCGGGGCGGGGATTGAAAAAATTGACCGGGATGGAATCAACACCCAGTTCGCGCAACGCGAAGGCCAGGTCCACCCTGTCCTCCAGCGTTTCGCCCAGCCCCAGAATGCCGCCGCAGCAAGCCTCCATGCCGGCCGCCTTGACCGCCCGGACGGTGGCCACGCGGTCCTCGTACGAATGCGTGGTGCAGATGGCCGGGAAATATCGGCGCGCGGTTTCCAGGTTATGGTTGACCCTGTGGACCCCCGCCCCGGCCAGCCTCCGGGCCTGCCCCTCCGTGAGCAGCCCGGGCGAAACGCACAGATGCAGGGACGTGGCGCGCCGGATCAGCCGCGCCGCCTCGCAAAATGTGTCCAGCGTATCCGCCGCCGGCGCGCGACCGCTGGTGACGACGCAATACTTCACGGCGCCGGCCCGCTGCGCATCGAGAGCGCCCGCCACGATCTCCTCGATGGATTGCAGAGGATACCGCTCGATCTCCGCCGCGGATGACGCGGATTGACTGCAGAAGGCGCAGTTCTCGCCGCAGAGCCCGCTCTGCGCGTTGCGAAGGATGTGCAGGTTCACGTCGCGCCCGAAGTGCTGGCGGCGCGCCAGGAAAGCGGCCTGCACCACTTCCAGGATCTCGTCATCGGATGACTGCAGCACGGCCAGCGCTTCCTCGCGCGTCAACGCGCCGCCCGCCTTCACCCGCTGCCCGCAGTCCAGCCAGTTCATGGTGGCGCAGGCTTATCATAAGGGTCGCATCCTGTCCATGAGTCGCTTACACTGACCGCCATGCAGGGCGAGAACTGGCTGGAGGACGGGCTGGCGGAACTGCGCGCGGGAGACCTGGAGCGCCGGTTGACGGCGTTTCCCGCGACGGGCGGGCGGATCACCGTGGGCGGTCGCACACTGCTGAACCTGTCGAGCAACGACTATCTCGGCCTGGCCTGCCATCCGCGCGTCGTGGAAGCGGCGGTCAAGGCCCTGCATGAATTCGGCGCCGGCGCCACGGCTTCCCGGCTCATCACGGGCACCCTGCCCCTCCACGAGGAACTCGAACAGCGGCTCGCCGCCCTCAAGGGCTACCCCGCCGCCCTCGTGTTCGGGAGCGGCTACCTGGCCAACGCCGGGACGATTCCCGCGCTGGTCGGACCGGATGACCTCGTGCTGGCCGACCGCCTGGCCCATGCCAGCCTCCTCGACGCCGCCGTCTTGAGCCGCGCCCGCCTGCTCCGCTTCCGGCATAACGACGCGTTGCATCTCGACGAACTGCTCTCCGCCCATTCCGCCCGGCGGCGCCTGGTGCTGACGGAGAGCGTGTTCAGCATGGACGGCGACCTGGCCCCCCTGCCCGACCTGGCCGCCGTGGCGGCCCGGCACGAGGCCCTGATGCTGGTGGACGAGGCCCATGCCACCGGCGTATTCGGGCCCGGCGGCGCCGGGCTGATTTCGGAACACGGCCTCGCGGATCGCGTCGCCGTGTCCATGGGTACCTTGAGCAAGGCCCTCGGCAGCTACGGCGGGTTCGTCGCCTGCGCCGAGAACCTTCGCGCGTGGCTGGTCAACAAGGCCCGCGCGTTCATCTATACCACGGCCCCGCCGCCGGCCGTCCTGGGCGCGGCGCTGGGCGCGCTGATGGTGCTCTCAAAGAGGCCTGAAATGGGACAGGAATTGCTGGCCCGGGCCGCCGGTTTCCGGGATACGCTGAAAGCCGCCGGGCTGGATACGCTGAATTCGGCCAGCCAGATCGTGCCGCTGATGGTCGGCGACAACGCGAAGGCCCTCGCCCTCTCACGGCGCTTGAAGGACGACGGCATCCTGGCCGTCGCCATACGCCCGCCCACGGTGCCGCCCGGCACGGCCCGGCTCCGTTTCTCGATCAGCCTCGCCCACCAGCCCGCGGACCTGGCGCAGGCCGCCCAAACGATCATCGCGGCGGCCTGCGCGGAGAACGTTGCTTGAAGGCGCCGGTGCTGCTGGTTTCCGGATGGGCGCATCCGGCCGCCGCGCTCGAACCGCTTGCGCATCGCCTGGCGGAGCGGCCGGTTCGCCTGCTGGGACTGGAGGCAATCCATGTCGCCGCGCCTCGATCCGGCCTCTCGGGCTATGCCTCGGGCCTGCTGCAAGAGATAGAAGCGCAAGAGGAGCCCGTGATTCTGGCCGGCTGGTCCATGGGCGGCATGGTGGCCCTCGAGGCCGCGGCGGCAGCCCCCGGACGGATCGCCGCGCTCATCCTGATCTCGGCGGCGCCGCGGCTGGCGGCCGACCAGGATTTCCCGGAAGGGGTTCCGCCCCGGATACTCCAGGCCATGACCCTGTCCTTCCGGCGGACGCCCGAACGAACCCTTCGCGACTTTTTCATCAACGCCGCCTCTCCTTCCGAGCCCGACGGCGAGACGGCGGCGCAGTTCGCGCACCGAGCGCTCGAATCGGGGACGGAGGCGCTGGCCGAGCAACTGGAATACCTGGTCCGGACGGACCTCCGGCCGGCATGCGCACGGCTAAGGATGCCCCGGTTGCTGCTCCATGGGACACGCGACCGGATCATCCCGGCCGGCGCGGCGGCCTGGCTGCGAGCGCACAGCGCCGGCACAGAAGGCGAGGTCCGGGAGGGCGCCGGGCATCGGCTTCCCCTTGATCATCCTGACTGGACGGCGGAACGCATCGTGCGGTTCCTCGAGGGCGCCGCGTGAGCCGACATGCGCAGAGCGTCCGCCGCCGTTTCGACGCCGCCGCGGATTGCTACGAATCCCGGTCCTCCGTGCAGGCGCGCGTGGCCGACCGGTTGATGGACCTGTGGCCCGACGCCGGTTCGATCCATCGGATCCTGGAAGCCGGGTGCGGGACGGGACTGCTGACGCGCCGCCTGGCCGCGCGGTTCCCCGGCGCATCCATCGAGGCGCTCGACCAGGCCCCGCGGATGATCGAGGCCGCCCGGCGCCGTTGTCCGGGCCTCACCTGGCACGCGACCGACCTTCTGGAATTCCACAGCGACTTGCGGTACGACCTCATCGCGTCCAATTGCTCCCTGCACTGGGTCGAACCGCTCGGGAACGGTTTTCGGATTCTCCGGAAACTGCTGGCGCCGGACGGGCGGCTGGTCTTCTCCATCATGCTCGACGGCACGCTGGGGGAACTGCGGGCAGCGCGGCTGATCGCGGCCCCCGCGAAACCGCCGCTGGGACGACTGCCATCCCTCCCGGAAGTGCGGGCGGCCCTGGAATCCGGCGGCTGGCGGGTCGAGCGATTTCACGAGGAGCAGCTGGAGGAGCGCCATGCCTCGGCCCGGGATTTCCTGCGGCACATCCACGAGATGGGGCTTACGGGCGGCGCGGTCTCCCGCGCCCCGGCGCCACTGGCGCGGAACGAACTCGCGCGGGTGATCCAGGAGTATGATCGCCGACACCAGGACGGGGCCCCCGGGGTGAAGGCGACCTACGCCGTGGCCTATGTTTCGGCCGTCGGGGCCGAGCATCCTCCGGCAGAGCCGTCACGCGCCGCCGGGTGAGGGCCGTAGCATTTCGGCCAAGGTGCGCAGCAGGAGGCGGAGCCCCACCGGTTTCTGGAGGTAGCGCCAGCCCTTTTCGCGGATCTGCGGCCAGCGCGTTCGGTCGTCGGTATAGCCGCTGACCATGAGCACCAGGAGGGCGGGCTTTTCCTTTTTCAGTTCCTCCACGAGATCGAAGCCGGATCGGTGCGGGAGAACGACGTCGCTGCAAACGAGGGCGAAGTGGCCCTTTTCCCTCGTAAAGATGTCCACGGCCTCCTCCGCGCTGGCGGCCAACAGCGTCTCGTACCCGTTCTGGCCCAGCATGTGGGCCATGAGGTTGCGGACGCTGTCGTCATCTTCGACCACCAGGATCCTCTCGCCGCAGCCGCGCAACGTTTCCAGGGGCGGCTCCGCCGAGACGCGGGCCACGGCCTCCGCCGTAGCCGGCAGGTAGATGTGGAACACGGTGCCGGCGCCCAGCTCGGAGTACAGGTGGACCCAGCCCTCGTGCTGCCTGACGATGCCGTACACGGAGGAGAGGCCCATGCCGGTCCCCTTTCCCGTCGGCTTGGTGGTGAAGAAAGGCTCGAAGACATGGCGTTGTATTTCTTCCGACATGCCGGTGCCTGTGTCGCCCACCGAAATCCGGATGAAACGACCGACCCGCGCGTCCGGGTGCGCGGCAAGGTCCTCCTCCGCGAAGGTCAAGTTGGTTGTCGAGATGGTCAATGAGCCGCCCCTCGGCATGGCATCGCGGGCGTTGACCGCCAGGTTGAGGATCACCTGTTCCATCTGGCCGGGGTCGGCGCGGACCGACCAGAGGCGAGGCTCCATGTTGAGGTTCAGGGCCACGTCCTCGCCGATCATGCGGCGCAGCATTTTGCCCATGTTCTCGATCAACTCGTTGAAGTCCAAGGCCTTCTGCTCCAGCACCTGCCGACGGCTGAACGCGAGCAGCTGCCGGGTGAGCGCGGCGGCGGACTCGGCGGCCTTGCGGACCTCGAGCATATCCTCCCGCTGGGCAGCTTCCGGTTCGTCCTCGGACAAGGCCAACTCCGTGAAGCCGCGGATGGACTGGAGCAGGTTGTTGAAATCGTGCGCAATCCCGCCGGCCAGGGTGCCGATCACTTCCATCTTCTGGGCCTGGGCCAGCTGTTTCTCGATGTCCAGTTCGCGCGACACGTCCCTTTTCACTGCCACGTAATTGACGATTTTCCCGTGGGCGTCGTGGACGGGCGAAATGGATACGTCCTCCGTATAGAGCACGCCGTCCTTTCTCCGGTTCACCAGGCGGCCGGTCCATATGGCGCCGCTCGAAATCGTGTCCCAAAGCTGCCGGTAGAAATCTTCGCCCTTGCGGCCGCCCTTAAGGATGCGCGGGTTCTTCCCAATGACCTCTTCCCGCGCGTAGCCGCTGACCCTCGTGAACGCCGGGTTGACGTACTGGATGTTGCCCTGGGCATCCGTGATGACGACGGCCTCGCCGGCCTGCTCGATGGCGGACGCCAGGCGCGCCCTTTCCGCCTGGCCCCTCCGCTCGTCCTCGAGGATGCTCAAGAGCACGATCCGGGCGCGGTCGCTCTCGGCCGCCAATTGAACGGCCTTCTCCTCGGCCCGCTTCCGATCCGTGATATCCACGTCCATGCAGAACACCTCGCTGACCCGCCCTTTGTTGAACACCGGGAACATAACGGAATACAGCCAGCGCTCCTCCCCGTTCTTCGCGGTCACCCGCCGTTCCGCCGGCGGGGAACCCTGCCCCGTCCGCCATATCTCGGCGATGGTGTTCTGGCCGCCGGTCTCGGGGTCCTCCTGGAGGAGATCCTGCATGCGATTCCCCACGGCCTCTTCCTGCGTAGCGCCGAACAGGCGGGTCGCGGCCTGGTTCCATTGCAGAATCGTCCCGTCGGGCGCGTAGCTTTCCACGGCGACCAGGGGATTGGATTCCACCACCGCGGAAAACCGGGCCAGGGCTTCGCGGACCATCTCCGAGGCATGTTTCTGCTCCGTGATGTCATCGATAGCGAGAACCGCGCAGCGCTGCTTGTTCATCACGACGGAACTGGCCCGGAAGCTCAACCAGCGCGGGGCGGGGTGAGATTCCATGCACACCTCGGCTTCGCCGTGCCGAGGGGCGGGATCCCCATCCTCCGCCAGGGCGCTTCGGATGGCCAGGTTCAGCCGGCAAGCCGGGCACAGGTCGGTGCTGCCACAACCCCGGGGATCCCTCTCCCGGTTCACGCACCGGATGAAATCACCGCACTTCAGCGCGCCCAGGGAACCTTCCGAGCGTCGGACCATCTGCTCCGCGACCGCGTTGAAAAAGAGGATGCGCTCGTCGGCGTCGATGACGAGCATGCCGACGGGAGAAGAGGTCAGCACCGACTGCAGGTTGTCGCGGCTTTCCAGCAGCTGCTCCTGCCCGTGCCGGACCCTCCGGTTGGCGTGGTGCAGCCCGATCACGCCCAGGCCCAGCAGGATCGCCACGGCGGCCAGGGTCAACGGCAGCGCCGCCCGCGCCATGACGATCTTTCTCCAATCCCGCGCATCGATATCCATGCCGAAGACCGCCAGCAGCCTGCCGGTCTCCGGCTGCAGCATGGGCACAAATGCGCTGACCCAGGTTCCCCAGCGATCCGTAAACGGCCCCTCGCTGGACTCCTTCTCGCTGTCAAAAACAGCCGTGACGAATCGGCTCACTTCGTCATACGTTTGCCCGGGCGGCGAATAGTCCGGCGAGTCCGCGGGCTCGGAATCCACGAAAAAGAAGATCATCCCGTCCGCCCGGCGACCCATGAGGTAGAGGAATCGGCATCGGTCATTGGCCTTCCGCATATTCGTCAACTGTTCCTTCAGCCGCAGGTAGTCGGGCGAACGCAGGTCGGCGTCCGATCCCTGAAGGTTCTGCACCCGCTCGACATTGATGGCCAAGGTGGCGACACGCGCCTGCTGGATCAATTCCCGGCGCAGCAGGCCGTCGGCCCGGCGTGACGCCCACACGGTCGCGCCCGCGATCAGCATGATCGCCGGGAGCGTCAGCAGCCACAGCATGGAGGAGCGGAATTTCATGGCCCTGTGGGAAACGATTTCAGTCGCCCCCTCCACTTCCGTATCTCGGCTTCTCGCCCAGCCTCTTCAGCAACTCGTTCACCTCGGCCTTGAGCTCGATGACCCGCCCTTCCCGTCCCAAGGTCGCCGATTGCCAGCGGCGCAACTCGTTGAGCTGTTGCCGCAGCTTCTCCTCCGCCTGCTTGCGGTCGGTGATGTCGTTGATGCTGGAGAGGACGAACTTTTCGCCGCGCAAGTTGATGATCCTGGCGGAGAAGAGTCCCGTGATGAGATCGCCGCTCTTAACGCGGAACGGGAACTCCACCCCGTCCACGACTTCGCCCCGGCGAATCGTGTCGACCACGCTGCTGCGGTCCTCCGCGCGCGTCCACAGTCCCAATTCCAGCGAGCTGCGCCCGAGAACCTCCTCGCGGCGGTATCCGGTGATCGAGCAGAAGCCGTCGTTGACCTCCATGAACCGGCCGTCTTCGGGGCGCGTGATGGTGATGGCATACGGCGAGGTCTGGAAGGCGATGGAGAACTTCTCCTCGCTTTCCCGCAGCGACGCCTCGGCCCGCGCTTGGGCCTCCCGGCTCTCCCGCTGCTGCAGGGCCTCCTTCACGGCGAACGGGAGGCGGGTCATGTTGTCCTTGAGCACGTAGTCCGCCGCGCCGGCCTTCATGCACTGGACGGCGGTCTCCTCGTTGAGCGAGCCCGTCAGCAGGATCAACGGCGGGCGGGGATCCCGCCGGAGCGCCAACTGCAGCGCTTTCATGCCGTTGAAACGCGGCATGGAGTAGTCGGAGATCACCACGTCCGGCCGGAATTCGTCCAGGGCCTTCAAGTAATCCTCCTCCGTCTCTACGCGCCGGGACTCAAAATCCAGATCGCCTCGTCGGAGTTCCCGCTGGGCCAACTCCACGTCCGCCGGCACGTCCTCCGCGAACAGGATGCGAATGCGCGATGCCGTTTTCATGCCGAGGTCTCCATCAGCCGTTCGTCGGTTGATTCAACAGGAGCCAGTATAATCCCAGGTCCCGCACGGATTCGAGAAACTTGTCGAAATCCACGGGCTTGACGATGTAGCTGTTCACTCCAAGCCGGTAGCTTTCGACCATGTCTTGTTCCTCTCTCGACGACGTCAAAACCACAACGGGAATCGTCCGGGTGTGCTCATCGCCTTTGACGGCGCGCAGCACCTCCAGCCCGTTCACTTTCGGAAGCTTCAGATCCAGGAGGATCACCCGCGGCCGGGTTTCAATGTCCCGGTCCTTGAAGGCCCCCCGCGCGAACACGAAATCGAGCGCCTCGGCGCCGTCGGCTACGTGGACGATGTGGTTGGCCAGGTTGTTCTTCTTCAGGGCCCGGAGCGTCAGTTCCGCGTCATTCGGGTTGTCTTCGACCAGGAGGATTTCGACTTCGTTAGCCTTATTCATGGGGTTCCTTTCAGTCACCCGTAATCCATGGCCCGTCCCCGGTCATTACACCCTCCCCTTCGGCAGCGCGAACCAGAACGTGGCGCCTTCGTCAACCTTTCCCTCCGCCCCCACCCGGCCGCCGTGGCGCTGTACGATGCGCTGCACGATGGCCAGGCCGATGCCCGAGCCCTCAAACTCGGTGGTCTTGTGCAACCGCTGGAAAATGCCGAACAGCTTGGCCTGGTACCGGGGATCGAACCCGACCCCGTTGTCCTTCACGAAGTAGATCTGCTCCTCCTTTTCAGCCCGCGCGCCGATCTCGATGCGCCGCTTGTCCCGGGACGCGCTGTACTTGATCGCGTTACTCAGCAGGTTAAACCAGACCTGCCGCAGCAACGTCGGGTCGCCGCGGACCGCGGGCAGGTTGGGCAGTATGAATTCGCTCCGCGCCGCCTCGTCGGAAGGGAGCAGTTCCTCGTACACCGAACGGGCCAACGTCGCCATGTCCACCGGGACGGATCTCACCCCGGTTCGCGTGGCGCGGGACAGGGCCAGCAGGTCGGTGATAAGACGGTCCATCTGCCGAGTATTTTCGCGAACGACGGTCAGCAGCCGCGCGGCCTCGGTGTCCATCTTGCCGGCGTAGTCCTCCAGCACGATCCGGGAGAAGCCATCGATCGCGCGCAGCGGCGCGCGCAGGTCGTGCGATACGGAATAGGCGAACGCCTCCAGTTCCTTGTTCGAGGCCTCCAACTGGGCCGTGCGCAATCGGACACGCTCCTCCAACTCGGCGTTGAGCCGGCGGATGTCCTCCTCGGCTTTTTTCCGCTCGGTGATGTCCCACACGGTCGAGATCATCAGAGGCTTGCCCGGCACGGGGATATTTCTCGCGGTAACAAAGGCGGTTTCCTGGCCCGCGCGGGTGATCGGCACGTCGGGCCAGTACATCCGTTCCGGCTGGCCGCTGGCGCAGTCCTCGAGGACTTTCTTCCTGATCGCTTCGCGGAATTCCGGATCCTCGTAGACGGCGTCCCAGAACCCGTCGTGGCGGGCCAGCGCCTCGCGTGTGGTCCGGTAGAAGCGCGGGAAGTTGTCGTTCATGTAGTGGAAGGACACCGCCGGGTCCACGGAATTGACGGCCACGCCGACCGGCAGGTTGTCGAGGACCGCCGTGGTGAAGGCCTCGTTCTGGCGCAGCGCCTCCGAGGCTCGCCGCAGTTCCGTGATGTCGGAGAGGATGCCATTGATGCCGGAGGCGGGATCCTTCTCGCGGCGCCGCCGGCTCGTGGAGCGCACCCAGCGCTCCGAGCCGTCCCGGGCCAGCACCCGGAATTCCGAGGCATGATACCGGCCCGCCAGCGCATCCGCAAAGTAACTCTGGACCGCAGGGAGGTCCTCCGGATGAATGAACTCCGCGAACGAGCGCCCGATCACCTCCTCCGGCTCATAGCCAAACAGGAACCGGGCCGCCGGGCTGACATAGGTGAGGAGGCCCGCCCCCGATACGCTGAACACCATGTCGCTCAAGTTCTCGACCATGTCCCGGTATTGCTCTTCGTTGACGCGCAGCGCCTCCACCATCCGGGTCCGTTCCGTCTCGGCCTCGAGGGCATGCAAGGCGAAGCCGATGTCGCCGACGAGTTCCCGGAAGAGTGATTGTTCCTCCGCGTCGTCCGCCATCACGCGCGCCAGCGCCACGACGATGACCCCGTAGTTACGTTCCCCGTGCCGCAGCGGGCCCGCCAGGACTGCCGTGTCGCAGTCGGTGTGGGCCATCGGACAATGCACGCAGTCTCGCTTCGTGTCGTGCATGACCACGATCTCCGACCGGGCGAGGGCCAGGCGGCAGCACTCCGGAACCTGGCCCGCCTCCAGGTGTGTCCGGAGGGCGGATAAGCTCGCGTCCACACCCGAGCCGGCCGCTGGGCGCAGCCGCCCGTCCGCCTCGAGCAGGCTGATCCAAGCGGAGCGGTAGCCCCGGGTTTCGGCGAGAATAGTGCACGCGCTCCGCACCAGGGCCTCCCTGTTTTTTTCGTGCGTGATCAGCTGGTTCACGTTGCGGACCGCCTGGAGCACTTCGGTCAGGTGCCGGAGGCGCTCCTCCACCCGCTTCCGTTCCGTGATATCCACCGAGAGGATGAACAAGCCCTCGGGCACGCGTTGGAGGCTCAACTCGAACCAGCCCGTTTCACCGTCGGGATAGGCGAAGAAGTTCTCGAAGCGGCGCGGCTGACGGTCGCCCAGGCAGCGTCTCATTTCATCGAACAAGGGCGTTTGCTCGATGCCGGGATACAGGTCGGTGATGAGGCGCCCCTCCAACTCCCCGCGCGGCCTTCGGGCATGGCGCGCCACGGCTTCGTTGACGTACAGGTAACGGCCCTCCGGGGAGAGGATCTGGCAACCCTCCATCATGCTATCGAGCGTCTGGCGATACTTGTCCTCGTGGCGGCGTTCCGCCTCGGCCGCTTCATATTTTCGGCGATAACGCAGGGCCTCCTGCCGCCGCCAGAGCGAAGCCATGGCCGCGCCGGTCGTCACGAGCGCCACGCCGATCATGGCCAGAAGTTCCCATAATCGCCGCCGCAGGGCCCCGAAGGCTTCCGACTGGTCCATGCGGGCGACCATGAACCACGGGGAATCGGGGATGGCGCGCACGCAGGCGATCACGGGCACGCCGCGGTAATCCTGCCCTTCGACGATGCCTTCCTTGCCGAGGACCGCCATGACCGCCGGCACAACGGTGTTGGTGATCGAATAGCGAAGGCGCAATGCGGTGTTCGTGGCGAATCGGAGCTCGTTCAGGAAGACCACTTCGTCGCCGTCCCGGCGGACGATCAGCGTTTCCGCCGTCCGGCTGGGATAGGGCCACCGCATGAGGAGGGGGAACAGGTAGGTCTGGGGATCCATGCGCAACACGAGAGTTCCGAGCGGTTCGCGCGGATCGCTGTCCGTAAACAGGGGAACCAGAACCGACAGGTGCACGGATTCGTCCGGTGAATGCCGATGAAAATCAAGGAACACCGGTGTACCCTGGCGGAAGGCATCCGCCACGGACCCATCGAGGCCCGGCAAGGGCCATGCGGCCGGGCCGGGCGCGGTCAGTCGCGGCCGGTTTTCGATATCCAGTAGAAAAACGCTCTCGTACTGATAGGCCGATTGCGCATGGTCCAGCCAGGTTCGCAAGCGGGTTTCCGAATTGGTCTCCGCCGGATTTTCGAAAAAACGCCGGACCAGGCCGGAGAAATCGGGGTTGTCAAAAAACACCGCTGCATCACCGAGTCGCTCGAGACGCCAGTGCATGAGTTCCGTAATCTTGAGGTCGGCGATGGCGGAGAGCTGCTGTTCGACGGTGATTCGGAATTGTTGTTCCAGCTTCCGGAAGTACTGCAGCCCGGCCACGATTTCGCCCACGGACAGCGCCAAAAACACCGCCAGAAAAAGGCGGGCGGAAGACTTGGCCTTGAAGGACGATGGGGGAACCGGAGGCTCGGCCGCCAAGCCCGCCCCGGCCCATTCCCGTTGCCGGCTTACGGGCTGCTGCGGTTGTTCTTCACCGGCCATGCTCGACTCCTGCTGCCGAGTTCAACGGTTGTGCATCCGGACTTCAGTTGCATTCTGGAATCTAAAGAGCGCCGTGTCAATCGAATCCAACGCGCGAGCCGGCCGGACACCGTTACAGGGCTTCGCGCAGCCGCCCGGTCGCCTGGTCGATCTTCCGGATCGAGTAGGCTCTCCCGGCTGACCACGTCGCTACGTGCCGCGCCGCCGCCTCCGGATCCAGGATGGGCGTGGACGCCTCCTCGATCCGCCATTCCGTGCCCGGCGCATCCATGACCAGGACAGGCTGAATGTCGGGCCATTCGACGCCGCCCCGCTGGAAGTGCCGGTCCACCGCCTCGACCTGTCGCCGGAGTTCAACCAGCGGGTTGGGCACGCGGAACGGCTTGCTTCCCGGGGCCGGGCGCAGGGTCCACCACGCGTCCTGCCCGGCGCCTTCCACCAAGCCCCGCCAGAAGCGCACCTCGATCACGAAGAGGCCGCGCGGCGTGATCGCCAGCAGGCGCACCGGCACGCGCCGCCAGCCGCCCGGCATCCCGACGTCCTCCAGGATGTAACAATCCTCGCCGAGGGCGGCCTTCAGCCGCTCGGTGAGTCCGACGCCTTCGTGCCACCGCGCGTCGATGGCGCGCCTCTCGTTTTCCCGCTTTTGAATCCACACGGCATGCCCGACACAGGCAAAGCCGGCGAGGGCCCCGATAGCCAGCAGGCCCGGCCCCTGGGATCCGAACAGGAGAATGCCGGCCACGAAGAGATTGAGCGCCACCAGGACTTCCACAGCCAGCAGGGCATGAACGGGCTGGAACCGCCGTTGGGGAAACCGGTGCCGCCGCTCAATGAATTCGTCGGTCAGGATACGCGCCATATCCGCCCCTCACGTCCCGCCACCGCCGCCTTTTTACACGGCCGCCCGACGCGGGTCAATCACGGGTCTCTGGACTTCCGGCGGGCAAATGATATTTTGACACCCGGAAGCGATTGCCCTATTTTCCGCGTCGTTTTTCACGGGGGGGCCGGTAGCTCAGTTGGTAGAGCACGAGCCTTTTAAGCTTGTGGTCGCGGGTTCGAGCCCCGCCCGGCTCACCACCCCATCATCGCTCTTGACTACTGCATTCCTTCTGGCATGGTAATCCACCATCAATCGTTAAGCCGTGTCATAATAGAGGATAGAGCCCATGAAAAAGCTTCTCTGCGTCTTTGCGATGGCCTTCGCGGCGATCCCCTTCGTCGGGTGCGAGGATTACGACGAAAAGGCCAACCGGCTGACGTTCGAAAACGCGTCTCACTTTTCGGTCCAGGTCATCTCGCTCACCACCGAGTGGAACGGATTCAACCTCGCGCCCGGCGAGCGGGTCCGGATGAATGACATCCGCGACGTGGATTACCGGTACGAGCCGGAGGGCTCGGTGCAGGAGGGTAGCGCCTCCAGCGATCGGTACATTGTCTTCGTGGACGCCCCGCCGTCCGACGACGAAGAAGACGCCGCCACCGACGAGGCCACCACCGACGAAGCCGCCGCCCAGTAGCGCCGGTCGCTATGCGCGGATTCGTATCCATCTTCACCGCCCGTCGGACGGACCCGCGCGGCCATGTCTGAAATCAGCGACATCTACAACTCCGCGCGGAGAAACGCTCCGGTTGCGCCCGCCCCGGATCCGGATGCGCCGCCCCCGGTTTCCACTCCCGATGACTTGTCCACGGGGCACGGCGCCAGCCTGAAGAGAGCCGTTGTGCTCGGGCTCCTCATGATCCTGCTCCTGGCCGCGATTGCCTACATCGAGGCTCTGACCGACCGCAAGGATCGGGTGCGTCCGAGCGAGACGGACGAACTGGAACTGTTTCAGAGGGACCTAGACCTCGACGCGGAAGCCACGTTGTGATCGCATCCATCCGCGGGCGCAATAGGGCCGTCAGCGCTCGAACGAGAGCCGGATGCCGCGGCGGAGATACGTGGGGATATCGAGATCCTGCCCTCCCACGACCGTGGGATCCACGCCCCGGAACCGGCCCCGCTCCTCTTCGCTGAACGGAAGTTCGGGTTGAACCGGGGCCGCGCCCGGCAGGATCTCGTCGGGGGACGGCGCACTCCGCGGCGAGAGCGGGCTTTCGTCCCAGGCCTCCGCCGCCAGGACCACGATGGCCATCTTTCCCTTCCAATCCTCTTCGATGGCCGCGCCGGGGAAAAAACGCACATCGGGTTGGGCCCGGCCGGTGAGCTCGTTCATGACCCTCGTGACCTCGGCCAGCGCGAGGTCCGGGCCGCCGACAATGTTCACCAGCAGGGCCTGCGCGGAAGCGAGAAGGCGTCCTTCGCCGAGCAGCGGGCTCTTCATCAGCCGGGCCAGGGCCTGCTCGGCTTTCTTCGAGCCCGAGCCCTGGGCATAGCCGAAGGTGCAGGAACCGCTGCTGTGCTCGACCATGTTGCGCAGATCGGCCAGCGTCAGGTTGATGATCCCGGGCTGGGTCAGCAGTTTCCACAACGAGCGCACGCCGACCCCGAGCATCGCGTCCGTGCGCGCGAAGGCGTCCTGCAGGCTCTCCTGGTCGCCCGCCAGGTCCAGCAGGTGCTGGTTTGGAATCGTGACCACCATGTCCGCGTGCAGCCGGAGCGCATCGAGCCCCTCCGCAGCCAGCTGGCGGCGGCGCAGGCCCTCGAACTCGAACGGCAGCGTGGCCAGCCCGATCGTCGTGACGCCCGCCTCGCGCGCGAGTCGCGCGATGGCCGGGGCCGCGCCGCTGCCGGTCCCTCCGCCGAACGTCACGACCAGCAGCAGCACGTCCACGCCGACCAGGGCCTCCCGGACCAGGTCCGCGTCCTCCTCGAGGGCCAGGCGGCCCAGGTTGGGATCGCCGCCCGTGCCCATTCCGCGGGTCAGCGAGCAGCCCACCAAGAGTTGCCGGTCCGGCATCCCGCACGCCGCGAGCGCCTGCGCGTCCGTATTGACAAGCCGCGTCTCCGGCCCCGACGTCCAGCCGGCGGCCATCCGGGCCACGCTGTTGCAGCCCCCGCCGCCCACCCCGAGGACCAGCACCCGGCAGGCCGCCGCGCGCTCTTCCCCGCCGTTTAACCGCGTCGGTTGGAGTCCGCTCATGATCCGAACCACGATTGAAAGAGTTTCTTGATCGCGCTGCCCAGCCCCTTCTCGGGGGGGCGGGTCCTGAACGCATACTTGACCATGCCCGCGGGCGCGGCGAACTGCGGGCTCTCCGCGACCACGGCCAGGCCGGCCAGCCCGACGGGACACCCGATCCGGCTTGGCAAGCCGAAGACTTTCTCCGCCAGGGGCAGCAGGTCCTTCGTCCGCGCGCCGCCGCCGGTCAGCACCACGCCGCCGCCCAGCGCGTGCAGCAATCCCTTCGCCTCCATCCGGTCGCGCACCAGCCGCAACGTCTCGTCCATCCGAGCATGGATGATCGTGTTCAGGTCCGCCAGCTTGACGGCCCGGGCCGCCTGGCCGGCCTCTCCCCCAAGCACGACTTTCTGGGAGCGCGCGGCCAGGTCCACGAGGACCCCGCCCTCGGTCTCCTTCAGGTGCTCCGCCTCGGCCACGGAGAGGTGAAGCCCCCGCGCGATATCGTTGCTGACGTGGTCGCCCCCCACCGCGAAACAGCCGGCGTCCGCGATGACGCCGCGGGCGTACGCCACGAAGTCGGTCGTCCCGCCGCCGAGGTCCACCATGACCACGCCGTTTTCCTTGTCCTCGCGCGTCAGCACGGCCAGCGCCGCGCAGAGGCCCGAGAAGGCGACGTCCTCGACCTCGACCTGCGCGCCGAGCACGACCCGGACCAGGTTGCGCATGCGGTTGAGCAGGCCGTGGATCACCAGCATGTCCACGGACAGCTTGGCGCCTTCCATGCCGACCGGGTCCGGGACGCCCTCCTGGTCGTCGACGTAGTAATGCTGGCAGATCGTGTGCAGGACCCGGCGGTCGGCGCTCAAGCCGACCGAACGGGCATGCTCCATGGCGTGCTCGACGTCCTCCTCCAGGACCTCGTGGTCGGGATCCATCACCGGCACGCTGCCGCGGTTGACGAGGCTGTCGATGTGGCCGCCGGTGACGACGAGGTGGACCTGGTGAATGTGGACGTGCCCGTTTTCCTCGGCCTGCTGAAGGGCGCTGCGCAGGCAGGTCTCTGCCGTCTCGACGTGAACGATCTCGCCCTTGCGCACGCCCCGGGACGGGCACTCGCCGAGCCCGGTGATCATGCACTGCCCGCCGTCGCGGACCTCGCCCACCAGGGCGCGGATCCGGCTGGTTCCCATCTCGACGGCCACCACGGGCGGTTCGTTGCTCATGCCGGGTCGCGCCTTCTCATTGGAAGACGACGGGGAAGTTGCGGTCCACCATCATGTCCACCGAGGCGATGGCGCGGCCCTCGTCCGCCGACTGCCGGATGATCTCGCACAACCGCTCCATGCGGGACGCCATCTCGCGGCGCGGGAAGCGGATCCGCTCCCCGCGCTCCAGGTCCACGCGCAGCATCTCGTTATCGGACACGTCCACCCGGCGGATGCGGACGAAGCGGCTGTACACCGGCTCATCGCTCAACTCGATCAGCGCCAGCGCGTCCTGGATCCCGTCGTCCTCCACCCGGTGGCCGGGCCGCATGCCGCGGGCGCGGTAGCCCGTGATCACCGGGAGCCGCGTGGACACGGAACTGGGGCCCAGGGTATAGCCCTCCCGGTCGACGGCCAGCGCCTGGCCCCCCGCCTCGTCCCCGAGCCGGGCCACGGCCATCCGCTCGGAGATCCGGATCCGGAGGGTGTCCGGCAGGATGCGCGTCACCGTGACCATGCCGACGACCGGAACGCTTTCCAGTTCGCGGCGGATCCGGCGCAGGTCGAGGGCGAAGAGGTTCAGGCCCGTGTCCAGCCCCGCGTACTCCCGGATATGCGACGGCTGCAGCTTGCCGTCGGAGGCGAGGTCGAGGTTGCGCACGATGAACCGGTCGTTGCCGGAGAACAGCGCGCGGCCGGCCCGGCGCAGCCCTTCCGTTCCCAGCCAGAGCGCCGCGGCCGCGACCACCAGCAGCAGCACGATGGAGCCGACCTGGTAGAGCCGTTCGCGCTGCCGCGCTCGCCGCGGCTTCTCGACCTGGAGGATCGTCTCGCGCAGCCGGACTTCGCGGCGCACGCCCGCGCGCCGCCGGTCATTTCGATATCGTTGCCAGTACCACACGGTTCATCACCCCGGGCCGCCGGATTCGCGCCGGCGCCCTGTTACACGGGCACGGATTCAATGTACCGATGCCCGGCTCATGATTCGATCACAAACTTCCGGAAACGTCATCCCGGCCGCGCGCGCCGCCTTGGGAAAGAGGCTGGTCTCCGTGAAGCCCGGGATCGTGTTGAGCTCCAGGATGAACAGCCCGCCGTCCGCCGCCAGCCGGAAATCCACGCGGCCGAATCCCTCGGCGCCCAGCGCGCGAAACGTGCGGCGGGCCAGGTTCCGGCACCGGCTTGCCGTCTCCTCGGGGAGCGGCGCCGGGACCAGGAATTCGCTGCGGCCCGCCGTGTACTTGGCCGTGTAGCTGAAGAAGGGCTCGAGCGGCCGGATCTCCAGCACCGGCAGCGCCTCGCCGTCCAGGATGCTCACCGTCAGCTCGCGGCCCTCGACGAAGGACTCCACCAGCACCTCGGCATCGTGCTCCAGGGCGCCCGCCAGCGCCCCCGGCCACTCTGACTCGGTCATCGCGCGGTACACGCCGATGCTCGAGCCCTGGCAGGGCGGCTTGACCACGACCGGGAGCGGTAGGGTGCGGGCCTGGCCGTCGCGCAACACCTCGTACGCCGGCGTCGGGAGCCCCTCGCGCACGAGGGCCTGCTTGGTGAGGCGCTTGTCGAACGAGCGCCGGCTGGCCTCGGGGCCCGAGCCCGTGTACGCGATGCCGCGACGCCGCAGCATCTCCTGCAGGCCGCCGTCCTCGCCGAACCGCCCGTGCAGGGCGATGAACACCGCCTCGACGCCGGACGGGATGTCGACGCTCTCGCCCTCGAGCAGGATCTCGTCGACCTCGTAGCCCGCCTCGCGGAGCCCCTTGGCGACGCCGGCGCCGGAGCGCAGGGACACCTCCCGCTCGGCCGACGGGCCGCCCTTCAGCACGGCCACCCGCCTGAACTTCTTCTTTGTCATGCGCGTTTCTTATCCTCTCCCGTGTTACCGCCTATTAAATCATCCTTCGCCCACCATGCAATTTTTTCCACGTCGCCCGCGCCGATCACCAGCAGCAGGTCGCCATCCTTCCACCAACCCCGCCACTGCTCCCGGGCGTCCTCCAGGGAGCGTAGCAGCCGGACGGGCGGCCCGCCGAAAGCCCGGAAGTGGCCCAGCAAGTCCTCGGATGTCCCGCCCTCAAGCGGCGCCTCGGACGCCGCATAGACGGGCAGGAGCCATATCTCGTCCGCGCCCGCGAAGGCGGGCGGGAACTCGGGACCCAGCGCCCGCGTGCGCGTATACCGGTGCGGCTGGAACACGGCGAGCCGACGCCGCGCGGGCCGCCCGGCCGCCACGCGCATCATCGCCCGGATTTCCGTGGGATGATGAGCGTAGTCGGAAACCACGGTGACCCCGCGCATTTCGGCGACGATCTCAAAACGCCGCTTCGCGGGCCGGAATTCCGCCAGCCCGGCGGCGGCCTGCTCGAAGGTCAACCCCGCCTCGATGGCCGCGGCGCACGCCGCCAGGGCGTTCTGGGCGTTCTGCGGGCCCGCCACCGGAAGCCGGAAGACGCCGGCGCGTCGGCCCTTGATGCGCACCTCGACTTCCGCGTGCGCCGGGGAGGACGCGCGCAGCAGGCCCCGCACCTCCGCGCCCGGAGCCCAGCCGTAGGAAAGGGCGTTCGGAACGGACCGGCACAGCGACGAGGCCCGCGGATCGTCGGCGCAGTAGATCACCTTGCGGCGCGTCCCCCGGACGAACTTCCCGAAACACGCGATCAGCCCGGCCTCCCCGTCGAAATGCTCCAGGTGGTCCAATTCGATGTTCGTGACCAACGCGATATCCGGGCGGTACAGGGCCAGCGTGCCGTCGCTCTCGTCGGCCTCGACGACAAGCAAGCGTCCGTCCCCCACCCCGGCCACTCCGCCCAGTTCGTCCACCTCCCCGCCAATGCAAAAGCCGGGATCCAGGCCGGCGTGCCGTAGCGCCTGCGCGATCATGGCCGTGGTTGTCGTCTTACCGTGGGTTCCGCCGACGGCCACGGAAAGCCGCCCTTCCAGCAGGGCCGCCAGCACCGAGCCGCGGGAAAGAACGGGCATGCCCCGCGCCCGCGCCGCCCGCAGCTCCTCGCAGGAATCCGGCACGGCCGTGCTGCGCACCACCTGTTTCACATCCGGTTCCAGGTGGGCCGGATCATGCCCGACGACGCACCGGATGCCCCTTCGCTCGAGGTCATCCGTGAGCCGGTTGCGCCCGGCGTCGCAGCCGGAGACCCGCGCGCCACGGCCGTCCAGATGCACGGCCAGCCCGGCCATGCCGACGCCGCCGATGCCCAGCAGGTGCACACGCTCGCCCGGCTGCGGCAGCAAGAACCCGGATGGCTGGTCAGGCACGGCGGGCCTCCGCGACCTTCTCGACCAGGCCGGCGAGGGCCTCGGCGCCGCGGGCGGACGCCCGCTGGCGGGCCGCGGCTCGCTGACGGGCCAACCGGCCGGGATTGCGCATCGCGCTGACCAGGTAGTCGGCCAGCCATTCCTCGTCAAGGTCCGGCTCGGGCACGACATCGGCCGCGCCTTTCTTCTCCAGCGCCCGCGCGTTGGCCGTCTGGTGATCGTAAGCCGCGAACGGGTACGGCACGAGCAGCGCGGGGACGCCGAAAATGGCCAGTTCGGCGCACGTGGCCGCGCCGGAACGACACACGGCGAGATCGGCCCGGCGGTACACCGCGGCCATGTCCGCCATGAAGGGGAAGACCTCGTGGAGCACGCCGGCCTGTTCGTAGGCGCGGCGCACGGCGTCTTCGTCCGCGAAGCCGGCCAGGTGAATCACGCCGACGCGGTGGCCCGCCGCATGGACGCGCGAAACGGCCTTCGAGACGATCTCGTTGAGCCGGTGCGCGCCGCGGCTGCCGCCCATGACCAGAACGGTGAAGAACTCGCGCTCGGACGGCGCTTGCTCCGCGGCGGTCGCCGCCTGCTCCAGTTCGGCCCGCAGCGGCATGCCGGTCCACACGAGTTCGCCGTGCCGCAGGTAGTAGCTCGACTCCTCGAAACTGACGGCCACGGCGTCCGCCCATCTCGAGAAGAGCCGGATGGCGCGGCCGGGCAGGACGTTGGCCTCGTGCAGGACCACCGGGACCGCCTCGCGCAAGGCCGCGTAGACCGGTCCGACGGACGCGTAGCTGCCCATGGCCAGGAGGACATCGGGGCGGCGCTGCCGCATCTGGCGCCGGCACAGCCGCGCCGCGCGGGCCAGTTTCCACACCGAGCGGACCGCGCGCGGCGTGAAGCCGGAAGGCAGCCCCTCGGCGGGGACGGTCACCACCGGGCCGGCCCAACCGCGGAGGGCCGGGGTTTCCACGTCCTTGCCGGCCAGCCAGAGTTCGATGTCATGGCCGCGCTGCCGGAGCAACTCGGCCGTGGCCAGCCCCGGGAAGATATGCCCGCCGGTGCCGCCGCAGGCGATGGCCGTTTTCACCGGGCCCGCTCCCGTAAACTAGTCCGCAGAAAGCGGATCATGGATGTCGCGCCCGGGGCGCCGACCGGCGGGCGGCCCGAGCCTCCCGGTCCAGCAGCAGCCGCTTCCAGGGCAGGCCGCCGGAAAAGCCGCCCAAGCTCCCGTCGCCGGCCCGCACGCGGTGGCAGGGAATGAAAAGGGGCAACGGGTTGGCGCCGCAGGCCCTGCCCACGGCCCGCGCGCTGCCCGCGCGGCCGACCTTCCGCGCCAGTTCGCCGTACCCGACGACCGTTCCCGGCGCGAGCGTCAGCAACGCGCGCCACACCCGCAGCGTGAAGGGCGCCGTCTCGGGCCACTCCAGCGCCGGCGGCTTCCCGGGCTGTCCCCTGAAAACGGAAAGAATGAAACGCCTGGCCTTCGCCAGCGCCGCGCGATCGTCCGCCGTCGCGGCATGGACCTGCGCCGTTTTCCATCGGAAAGGCTGTCCCGGCTCGGCGCGCAGGGCGGGCAGGACGCAGGCGCAAATCCGCCCGCGGCGGACCTCGACGCGCACTACGCCCCACGTCGATTCCATCCGCAATTCGCCGGGCTGTTCCAAGGTCCTGGACATGGCTAGAAGATCAGGCTGTACAGCACGAAACCGACAATGACCACGATGAAGATCATGAACACGGCCTTGTTGCGCTGGACCCGCCCCTCGCCCTTGACGGGCGGCGCCCCGACAAAACTGCCGCTGGCAAAGTAATTGGCGAACCGGTCGTCTTTCAACAGGTGCCCCGCCTTGCGCGTGGGCTCCACCATCCGGCCTGCGCGCGGCGCGGCCGGCTCCGGCGCGCGCGGGCTGGCCGGGCGCGCGGCCGCCGGGGATCGCCACGCGAACAACTCGCCCGGGGGCGGCGCGTCCGCGACCGCTCCGCCGGACGGAGGGGCGGCCTCCTCGGGCGACGTCACGGGATCTTCGCGGCGGGGGGGCGCCACGGGCCTTTCCCGCGCCACGAGGGACTGGGGACGAGGCACGGTCGCCAGCCGTTCGGGCTTGTCCAGCGCCTTCGTCAGCGTCCGGAGGTCGGCCCGAACCCGACGCGATTCGCGCTCGAGTTCCTTCATCCGGCGCTCGAATTGCGTCTTCATGGCGGCGCACATACGGCCCGGCTTCCCCTAGATCAGCAGCGACGAGCGCAGGACGATGAACACGGCCACCAGGACGAGGATGAATACGATCAGCGGCAGGGATACGCCGAGGCCCACCTTGATCCAGTAGCCGAAGGAGCGCTCCACGTCGACGAATCCGCGGTGATCCTCGAAGGTCACCTGGGGATGTTCCGCCGGCGCGCCCTTCTCTCCCTGGATGGCGTCGAGCCGCGACATGGACTTGTTGTATTCCTGGCGGGCGTTCTCGAGGATGCTCAACGCCCGCGTCAGCTCGTCGCGGTAGGATTCGTCGGGCCAGGTCTCCTCGTTCAGTTCCTGCAGCTCGGCCGCCATCATCTTGAAGCGCTTGCGGACCGCGGCCAGGAGTTCGGACAGCTTTTCGGCCTGCAGCTCTTCCTTCTCCAGGGTCACGAGGCTCTGGCCGAAGCGCTCCAGCATGTCGCGCTTGCCGCGCTCGTATTCCTCGGTCTTGCGGCGCAGGTCGTCCATGTCGTGCTTTTCCCGCTCGATCTCCTCCTGCCGCTGGCGGAGCCGCTCGATGTCCTGCGACGCCTGGGCGCTCCGCTCGCCCATGTCCTGCTTGAACCGGGCCATGCGCGTCAGGTTGAAATCGGTGATGGGCCGGACGGGCACCTCATCCGATGCCGGCTCGCCCATCGGGACCGCGGGCTCGTCGCCCGGCCCCAGCTTGATGCGCTTGGCGCTGTCGCGCTGCTTTATAAGATCGTCGTCGAAGAAATCGGTGTCTGCCATGGGGGCCTCGGGGGGTGTGGGTTTCCTATTTCGGGATGACCAGCGTCTGGCCGACCCGCACGCTTTCGGGGCTTTTCAGCGTGCTTCGGTTGGCCTCGTAAATGTCCGACCAGCGTCCGGAATTTCCGTACATTCTCTCCGCGATGCGGGACAGGTTGTCGCCGGGCTGCACGATGTAGGTGGACATCGGGGGCTGGGCGGGCGCGGGCTCCGGCGGGCGCGGAGCGCCTGCGACCTGCGCCGCGGCGGGCGCGGCCGCGGCTGTCGCGGCGGCGGCGGCCGCCGGGACCGCCTTCGCCGCTTCGCCGAGCCGGGCGCGCAGGGCCTCGATCTCCTGGCGCAGGAGGGCGATCTCCTCAATGGCCCCCGAGGGCTGGGCGGGCAGCGTCGACGCGAAGCGGACCCGGGCATGCCGGATGAGATCCTCGACCACCGGGCGTTTTTCGGTTTGCGGCCGCAGTTCGAGGTAGCGCTGGTAATGGTAGAGGGCGCGGATGTAATCCTGCTTCTGGGAATCGTACAGGTGGCCGACCTCGAGATGGGCGCGGGCCAGGTTGGGCTTGCGCTCGAGGGCCTTGTTGAAGAGCTCGATCGCGCCGTCCACGTCCTGCTGGTTCTTCCGCTCGCGCGCGCGCTTCAACAGCGGATCCCGCTCCTCCATCTGGTCGAGGCTGCCGGCGCTGCGCGAGCAGCCGCCGGCGGCCATGAGCAGCACGAGGCCCAACCCGCCGATCCACCGCATTCCTTTTCTCACGGACACCCGCATCCCGTTTCTCCAAGACCGATTCCCGCGCGACTCTTCGACGCCGGGATTCTTAACCGCCCCCGCCCCATGGTCAAGCGCAATGCCGTACTCCGCCGGTCAGGGCCGCTCGAAGACCCGCCGGAACACGAAGAAGCCGCGCTTATCCGGCCAGACCTCGTCGTTGGCTCGAAGCCCCACCGCCTGCGATTGCAGGTCCACGAAACCGTTCGGCTCCATCCAGATGAAAGGCTCCTCCGGCGGGCCCTTGGTTCCCGTGCCGCCCACGGCCGGCCAGCCGGAGTCGTCATAGTCCGTCGCGCCCCACGATTCGGCGGGACGGAACTTGTATTTCCAGTCCGGCGACGTGACCACGAGGCCTTCGTGCGTCCGCACGGCCGCCTGCAGCCAGCTGGGATACGGGCTCCAGAGCGTGTGCAGGGCCAGCGCATGCCGGCCGGGCCCCGCGGTCGCGCCCTTCACGACGGCGCGCTCGGGCCGGCCGGCGGTGACGGCCTCCTGCCCGTCCAGCAGCGCGCGCGCCGGCGCGGTGCTGGACAGGCTCACCAGGACATGGGAGGGATCCTCGTGGAACCAGAGCAGCAGTTTCGCCTGCTCCACCGCCTCGGGATCCGTTTCCTCGGCGGCGAACCGTTCGTACTCGGGGCGCACGACGTCGAATCCCTCCAGCCGCTCCCGGTAGGCCAGCTCCCGTAGCCTCAACAGCGCCGCCTTGGGGAACTTCGAATGCATCTGCAGGAACGCCTCGATATACTCCCGGGCGCCGCGGTAGTCGCCGAAGCGCTCGTAGTTGAGCAACTCGTTCATGACGGTGGCCTCCGCCAACGGGTCGCGCGGCGGCGTCCGGCCCAGGGCCGTTCCAAGCGCCGAGCCCGCCGCGGCGGGCGCCGCGAGGTAATACCACGCCACGCTTTCCATGGCGCCGCGGCTCGCCTGGTCGGGCCCGCGCTCGAAGTCCATGCGGAAAGATTTCCCGAACTTCGTCGCGTCCAGCAGGTGGAGGCGGTACTGCACGACGCGGAAGAAGGACTTGAAGGGGACGCCATGCAGGGGGCGGGCGATCACGTTTTGGTAGTACCAGCCGCCGTTGAAGTAGTCCTCCAGCCCCGTCCCCCGCCACTTCGGCGCGGCCGCCCCGTCGGCGTACATCTGCTCATCGCCCTCGAGAATCCACCAGCTCCGGTCCTCGCTCATCACGGCGAGGATGCAGCCGACGTACTTACCCGCGCCCTCGGCCAGGAGGATGGGATGCGGCTTCCCCACGTCCTGCGCCGTCGTCCTGGACCAGTGCGCGTGCAGGTATCCCCAGCCCGCTTCCCACGCCGGGAGCGACTGGACGTCCGCGCGCACCGAGACCGTGACGGGCTGCCCCGACTGGTTTTCGATCCGGACCCGCGCGCGCTTTTCGAAGGGCATCGGGAACCGCGACACATACGAGTCGTTGGTCAGGGTGAAGAACATCGAGGGGAACCGGACCCGCCGCCATACCTGCCCGAAGAAGTCGCCCAGCGGCGTCTCCACGGAAGGCGCATCGCTGTCGTTCCAGCGGACCTGAAGCGCCAGTTGACGGCCCAGCTTTTCGCGGGCGACCGCGTCGCCGATCGGGCCGTAGTCCGGCGTGACGGTCAACTGCCGGATCATCGCCGGGCCGGCGACATCAAGGCCGTCCGCGCCCTCGCCGGGCTGCAGCGTGAGCGTGGATTCCCGGGCCTCGCAGCCGTCCGGCACGGGCGCGAGCCCGCCGGCCACCCACGCGTCGCGCACCCGCAGGATTTCCGCAACGACCTCGGGGGAATAGGTTCCCCTGAACTCCTCCGTGGTCATTCCGGGCGGAAGCCGCGAGAAGTTGATCTGGAAGAACAGCCGCGGCCAGCCGCCAGGTTTAAAGCCGCCCTCCTGCACCATGACCACTAGTCGCTTCCGGAACGGGATCGGGACCAGGTTGAACCAGCAATAGTTCTCGTAGGCCGCCAGCGGGTGGCGCCAGGGATCGGCGCCGCCGCAAAAACCGTCGAGCGTCGTGTCCACGGACGGCTTGCGCTCGCCGTCAAAGTAGAGCCGGATGCGGTGCTGGCCGTTCTCGGCGCCGGTGAACCAGAAACGCGACATGTAGCCGGGGCCCTCCAGGTCCGCCAGCACGACCCAGCCCTCGGGCCCCTTGCGGAGGGGATGGTTATAGTCGTCGTTCTTGCCGCTCGGATCCACGGATGAGAGCAGCGTCGTGTCCGGGACGTCCAGGCGGGCCGCCTGCAGGGGGTCGGCCCAGCGGCGGATCAACTCGGCCGTGGACAGCACCTGCTCCGGCCCGCTCCGCGAGCAGCCGCCCGCGCTTAGCAGGAGGAGGGAGAAAAGAACGCTTCGGAGTTTCATGGGACGGACTGTAGTGGAGGCCCCGCGGCGAGTCAACGCCCGGGGGGCGATTCTTGACATTCAGGCGGCGGCCGACAAGAGTATGAAGAGAAGGCCGCGTCCTGCCTGGAGGCAGGCGCGCCGCCTGCATCGCGAGAGAGACCGGCGCCACATCCCGAACCGAGGAGCGAACATGAGCGGAAAACGCGAGGACGAATGCTGCCCGGAGTTCGATCCCGGGCCGTGGGACGACAAGGAGTTGGAGTGGCGGGATCGGCTTTTCGTCCGCGACCGCGTGAGAAGCTTCCTGCACATCCCGCTGAATTTCGGCGCGGTGATGAAGCGCAACATGATCCGAATCCAGGCGGCGGACGCCGAGCCCGCCGCAGCGGCCGTGTTGTCGGACGAGAATTCCCTGTGGGGCGCGGACGTCTACATCGAGGTCACCAAGGAGATCCCGGGCGCGCCGATGGCCCGGATCTCGGGGACGTTTCTTTCCCGGGTCTTCGAGGGACCCTACCGGAACATGGGCGCGTGGATCAAGGCGATGCAGCGCCACGTGAAGGAGAAGGGCCGGACGCTCCGGAAGCTGTACTTCTATTACACGACCTGCCCGAAGTGCGCGAAGAAGCACGGAAAGAACTACGTCGTGCTCCTGGCCCAGGTCTAGCCCGCGCGCCGGCCGCGGCCGTAGGTGCTGGCCCACGAGGCGGCGCCGGGCTTCTTCCTCCACGCATCGAGGCATCGGCGCAGGGGCGAGGGCTCGACGGCGATGTCATCGAGGCGACGAATGGGCCACCAGAAGAATTCGAGCTTCTCTTCGGTGGAAGGCACGGGCGCGCCCGGGCGGCGGGAGGGAAGGCGCAGCTCGAAGACCAGGTTGATCTCGCAGACGCGCTCGCCCTTGTGGCGGAAGGTGTGCTCGACCGCGCCGAGGAATCGCCCGACGCGACAGGCGAGGCCGGTCTCCTCCTTCATCTCGCGGGCCAGCGCAACGGGTGCGCTTTCGTTCCATTCGATGTGACCGCCGGGCAGGTAGCAGTTCCCCTTCTTCCGGTTCCGGCAGACCAGCACCTTCCCGCCGGCCACCAGCACACCCCGCGCGATGAACTCGATTTCCTTCATGATTCCTCTTTCTCCGCCTCTCGGCACAGGACGTCCAGATCGTGAATGCCCATCGTCTCGAAAACTTCGCCGGCCAGAAACAACGAACCGGCGACACAGACGGCCCCGTCCCTTTGCGCGGCCCACTCGCGGGCCTGGCGTAGCGCCTTGCGCAGGGGCAGGCCCTCCACCTCCAGGCCTGCGGCCCGGATGCCGGCCACCAGCCTGTCCAGCGGCAGGGTCCGCTCGTTGCGGATCTGCACCGCCCAGGCTCTCTTCACCCGCGGGGTCAACTCGCGCATGAAACCGGCAAGGTCCTTGTCCGCCAACAGGCCCACCACCAGGGCCAATTCCCGGCGGCCCAGCACGCGCTTGAGAGTGTCGGCCAGGACCCGCGCCGCGTCCGGATTGTGGGCCCCATCCAAAATGACCGCCGGATCCCTGGACAGGACCTGGAACCGCGCGGGCCACCAGACCCGCTCGAGGCCGCTCCGGATGGCCGCCTCGTCGCAGGAGAACGAGGACAGGCTGCCCAGGTATTCGAGCGCGGCGACGGCGGTGGCCGCGTTCTCCAACTGGTGGGCGCCGGGCAGAGGCAGGATGAGCGGGCCGTACACGGCCCCGGCGGTTTCGACCTGGATGCTCTGGCCATCCAGCGTGGCGCGGGGCGACCGCACGTTCACCGCCTCCTCCGCGGCCACGCACGGCGCGCGGCGCTCTCGCGCGGTCCGCTCGATGACCCCGCGGGCCTCCGCCGGCATCGCGCCGAGCACGACGGGAACCCCGGGCTTGACGATGCCGGCCTTCTCGCCCGCGATCTGCTCGAGCGTGGTCCCGAGGTATTCCGTGTGCTCGATCCCGATGCGCGTGATGACGCTCAACAGCGGACGGACGATGTTGGTGGCATCCAGCCGGCCGCCGAGCCCGGTCTCCAGCACCGCGATCTGGACGCCGCTCCGGCGGAAATGCTCAAAGGCCATCGCCGTGGAAAATTCGAAAAAGGTGGCCTCGCGTCCGCCGGCGGCCACCTGGTCGCGATCGGCGGCATCCACACGCCGGATCAGGCCGGCCAGGTCCGCGTCGGACACGGCCGCGCCGCCCACCCGGATGCGCTCGTTGAAACGGACGAGGTGCGGCGACGTATAGAGCCCGGTCACCCAGCCAGCCGCCCGCAGGGCGCGCTCCATGATGGCGCAGACCGATCCCTTGCCGTTGGTGCCCGCCACGTGCACGCAGACGAACGCGCGCTCGGGATGATCCAGCCGTGCGGCCAGCCCCTCCATCGCCTCCAGCCCCATCTTGATGCCGTGGGCGGACCGGCGGTACAGGCGGTCGAGGAACGGCGCGGCTGGCGAGTCCTTGGTCATGGTCCGTGCGGCGCCCTCCCGCTGCGCGGCGGGGCTAGGCCTCCGCCGGGGCGGCTGGTTTCGGCGCGGGGGCCCCGGCCGGGCGGCCCATCATGAAGTCGAGCAGCCGCACGATGGCGGCTTTCAGGTCCTTCCGGGGCACGACCATGTCGAGCAGGCCGTGCTGGAGCAGGAACTCCGCGCGCTGGAAACCCGCGGGGAGATCCTGCTGGGTGGCCTCCTTGATCACGCGGGGGCCGGCGAACCCGATCAGCGCGCCGGGTTCGGCGACGATGACGTCGCCCAGCGTGGCGAAGCTGGCCATGACGCCGGCCGTGGTGGGATGGGTCAGGAGGCTGATGTACGGCAGGCCGGCCTCGGCGTGGCGGGCCAGCGCGCCGCTGGTCTTCGCCATCTGCATGAGGCTCAACATGCCTTCGTACATGCGCGCGCCGCCGGAGGCGCAGGAGATGAGAGCCGGAAGGCGCTCGCGCGTGGCGCGCTCGATCAGCCGGGTGACCATCTCGCCGACGACGGAGCCCATGCTGGCGCCGAGGAAATTGAAATCCATCACGCCGATCGCGGCCCGGTGGGCGCCGATCCGCGCGCGGCCGCACAACATGGCGTCGCGACAGCCCGTCTTCTTCCGGTTCTCCTCGAGCTTCTCGAGGTACGGCGCCACGCCGGTGAATCCGAGCGTGTCCACGCTGTACAGCTGGGCGTCCCACTCCTCGAAACTGCCGGGCTCGATCAGCAGGTCCAGGCGCTGGCGCCGGCCGATCTGGAAATGGTGCCCGCATTTCGGGCACACATTCAGGGCCGCCTCCAACTCCTGCTTGAAAATGATCTCATTGCAGGAGGGACACTTCAGCCACAGGCCGTCCGGCATATCGCGTTTCCGGACCTTGACCGTGGAGTAGTTCCGTTTCCTTAAAAAAGCCATGGGCCTCTCCGGTCCACCGTGTTACCCGCGGGCCAGCGTGGCGACGTAGACCCGCGCCGCGCCCCCTTCTTTCAGGACCCGGGCGCACTCGTTTACCGTCGCGCCCGTGGTCATTACGTCGTCCACCAGCAGCAGCCGCTGCCCTTCGATCCAGACCGGCTTGCGGACCTCGAAAGCGCCCTTAACGTTAGCGGCCCTCTGGGGGGCTGTCAAATGAGTTTGGGTCGGGGTGGGCCGGATCCGCCGCAGGACGCCGGACAGGAACGGTTTGCGCAGGCGGCGCGCGAGGGCGGCGGCCAGGAGGGCGGCCTGGTTGAATCCGCGCTCGCGCTCGCGGGCGGCATACAGCGGCACGGCCGCCACCGCGTCGGCCTCGAGGTCGGTGAACTGCGACTCGACGCAGCCGTGAAGGAGACGGTCCAGGTCCGACTGCACCCAGAGGGCGGCGTCGTACTTGAACGCGCGCAGGACCTGCTGGGCCACGCCCCGATAGCGGACCGCCGACCGGGCCCGCTCGAAGTGGATCTCGTCGGCGGTGCACGTGTAGCAGGTGTAGGCATGGTCCACGCGCCCCTCGATGGGATCCCCGCACCGGGCGCAGAAAGGAAGTTGCACGAACGGGATGGCGGAGAGGCAATTCCAGCACAGGAAGCCCTCGGCATCCGCCGTCGGCCCGCCGCACCCCGCGCACCAGCGGGGGTAGGCCATGTCCAGCCACCGCGCGGCCGCCGCTTTCCATGAAAGGCTCATTGGGATCGGCTGATTACAGCCCGCCGGGGGGATTCCGCGCAAGGTTCTTTTTTTGCCTTTTTTTCCGTCCCGGATCGGGTAAGCTACGCGCGATGAACACACGGGAATTTGCCGGTCATTCCATCGTCCGCAACCTGGCCGGCGGGGGGATGACGCGCCTGTTCGTGGCGCTGGACAGCGCGCAGAACCGCGTGGTCCTCCGCTACCTGCTGGAGAACTGGGCGCGCAAGTGGCGGTTCCGCAAGCGGTTCTTCCACGGCGCCAAGGTGCTGGCCAAGCTGGACAACCCCCATATCGTCAAGATTCTCAAGACCGGCTACGAGGGCCGTATCCCCTACATGACGATGGAGTTCGTCGAGTCCCGGACGCTGCGCGACCTGATCCTTTACCGCGAACCGCTGCTCACCCAGAACGTGCTGTCCCTGATGCGCCAGATGGCGGCGGCGCTCTTCTACATCCATGCCCAGGGCTATCTCCACCTCGACTGGAAGCCGGAGAACATCCTGGTCCGGCCCGACGGCCACATTGTCATCATCGATTTCGACCTGGCCATGAAGCGCAAGCGCCGGCCGATCCGCGTCAAGGAGTTGCCGGGCACGCCGTCCTACATCGCGCCCGAAGCGCTCACCCGGCATCTCGTGGACGAGCGGTCGGACATCTACAGCCTGGGCGTGACCTTCTACGAGATGCTGACCTACCACAAGCCTTTCGAGGGCGACAAGATCGAGCAGGTGCGCGCCGCGCAGATTGATCCGAACACGCCCCCCACCCGGCCTCGCCAGTACAACCCGGACGTCCCGGTGGCGATGGAATCGCTGGTGCTCAAGTGCCTGGCCAAGCAACCGGATGACCGCTACCCGTCGTTGAGCCTGGTCATCCGCGACCTCGAGGCCCTCCTATGAAGGACCTGTACCTCCGGCCCCGCCGCTCGACGCGGGGCTGCCTGATCGCGGTGATTCTCCTGCTGCTGGTCATCCTGGCGGCCTGGTGGTTCTGGCGGCGGCCGAAGGCGGAAGAGCCGGCCCCGGATTCCCCGGCGGCGATCCCGGCGACGGCCGCCGCGCCCGCCCCCGTCCCCGCCGCGAAGGAACCGCCTCCCGCCCCCGAGGCAAAAGCGCCCGCTCCGAAGGCGCCCGTCGCCTCGCGGCCTTCGCCGGCCGCGGCCGACCCCGGGCTGGACCTGTTGGCGCGCGCCCGCGAGTTGCGCGCGTCGGACAAGCTGGTGGAGGCGCGGGACGCGGCCTGGCAGGCGCTGGCCCAATCCTCCAACGAGGTCGCCCGGACGGGCGCCGAGGCGCTCCTGAACGAGGTCAACATCGAACTGCTGTTGAGCCCGCGGATGATGCCGGAGAAGGAGGAGTACGTGGTCGCCTCCGGCGATTCGCTGGACAAGCTCCGCAAGAAATTCGGGACCACCGTCGAGGTGATCCGGCGCAGCAACCGCATCCCGGGCGACGTGATCCGCGCGGGCGACCGCTTCCGCATCTTCAAGGGCCGGTTCACGATCCAGGTCAGCAAGAGCCGGAACGACCTGGTCCTGATGATGAATGACCGGTTTTTCAAGCGGTACCGCGTGGGCACGGGCGAATACGGGAAGACCCCGACGGGCGACTTCACGATCAAGGAAAAGATCGCCCAGCCGACCTGGTGGCGGCCCGACGGCAAGCCCATCCCGTTCGGCGATCCCGAAAACGTGCTGGGCACGCACTGGCTCTCCCTCGACATCCCGGGCTACGGGATCCACGGCACGTGGGAGCCCGACACGATCGGCAAGCAGGCCAGCGCCGGCTGCATCCGCCTGCTCAACGCGGAAGTGGAGGAGCTGTTCAACCTGGTGCCGGAAGGCACCCCGGTCCGCATCGTGGAATAAAACCTGGCGGAGGAACATCCGTGCCCCCTTACATCCTGCCCTTCGAGAAACCGATCCTCGACATGGAGAAGAAGCTGGAGGACCTGCGCGCCTTCAGCCAGGCCCAGAACATCGACGTGTCGTTCGAGATCGAGCGGATGCAGAACAAGATCACGGAGATGCGGCGCGAGATCTACGAGAACCTCGGCGCCTGGGACAAGGTGCTCGTGGCGCGGCATCCGCAGCGGCCGTACATGCTGGATTACCTGGCCGCGATGACGACCGATTTCACGGAGTTGCACGGCGACCGCGTGCACGCCGATGACCGGGCCATTATCGGCGGTTTCGGCTGGCTGGAGGGGCGGCGGGTGATGTTCATCGGGACCCAGAAGGGCCGGGACACCAAGAGCAACCTCGAGCGCAACTTCGGCTGCGCCTACCCCGAGGGCTACCGCAAGGCGCTCCGCCTGATGAAGCTCGCGGCGAAGTTCGGGGCGCCCATCGTGACGCTGATCGACACGCCGGGCGCGTACCCGGGCATCGAGTCCGAGGAGCGCCACATCGCCGAGGCCATCGCGGTGAACCTGCGGGACATGTTCCGGCTGCCCGTGCCCATCGTGGTCGTGGTGATCGGCGAGGGCGGCAGCGGCGGCGCGCTGGGCATCGGCGTGGGCGACCGCGTGCTGATCCTGGAGTACAGCTACTACTCGGTCATCTCGCCGGAGGGCTGCGCGGCGATCCTGTGGAAGAACCGCTCCTACGCGAACCGGGCGGCCGAGGCCCTCAAGCTCACCGCGCCGGACCTGCTCAAGGCCGGGCTGGTCGACGAGGTGCTGCCGGAGCCGCCGGGCGGGGCGCACGCGGACCCCGCGGCCATGTCCGCCACGCTGAAGGCGGCCCTTCTCCGGAACCTGGAGGAACTGGACGCGACGCCCGTGGAGCAGCTTCTCGAGCAGCGTTACAACAAGTTCCGCGCCATGGGCGTGTTCGGGGAGGACGCCGCCCCGGCGCCGGCCGCGAGCCCCGCGCCGGCCTCCTGATTCAGTAATACAACACGGATCCCTCCGGATCGTAGCGGACGTACATGCGCGCTGTGTACCCGAATCCCGCGCAGGACCCGGTGGTCCGCGACATCTCGAGGCGATAGTACCCCGGCGGCAGCCAGAGGGACAGGGCCTCGACGGCGGATTGCCCGCCGCCCTGGTTCACGCCGGGATGGAACGATTCCGCGACCTGTTGCTGCCGGCCGTCGGCGCCCAGCGCGTACGCGCGCAAGCGGACGTCCACGCCCGGGCTCCCACCCGCCACGACCCACTGCGCGGCGGCATGGACCATCGCGTGGTTCGGCAGGTGGAACCAACGGCCGACCGCGGTCACGGGAGACACTGCTTCGAGGGTCATCGTGTTCGTGTACACGCACCGGTCATCGCCCATGCTCATCGGCAGGTTGAAATACTGGTACCCCGTGCGCCAGGCGGTCAGGTTCCCGGGCACGTGGCGCGTCTCCCGGATGCAGAGGGTGCTCGCCCGTCCGCCGTGCTGCGACAGCCACTGGGCCATGTCCAGCTGCACGCCGAAATAGATGCTGTTCCGATCGCCCGCCACGGCATACCCGGCCGAACTGCCCAGGAAAATCCCGTCCAGGAAGAAGTCCACCTTATACCTCGCGCCATCCTGCGCGCCCCAGTTGAAGGGCTTCTTCACGGCGAGCGGGATCTCGCAAGCATTATATCGGTAGGTTTTCAGCGGCTGCGCCGGAAGCGGTAGAGGCGACATCACTTGGAAGCCCAGCGCTCCGGCGCCCCCCTCGCTCACCAGGATGGAACGGTAATACTTGTAGCCCGCCACGCGGAACCGGTCGCCGGCGCCCGCAAACAGGGTCCCGCCCCCGCCGTTGGCATTGTTGAGATACCGCACCTTGATCACCCCGCCGGTAACGGAAACGGTATCGAACGCCCCGGCGCTCCCGGTAAGGATCTGGACCACCCGGTCCCGCCCGTCCAGGATCTCGATGCGGGAGTTCTCGCCCGGATAGCCGGCGCTCTTGATCATCAGGCCCGTGGATTCAAAACGGACCTTCATGGACGTCGCGCCCGGATGCCGGAACGTCCAGGTCCTGGTTTCGTAGGGCGCGTACTGGACATACTCCATGGGCGCCTCCACGAGGCACCACTGGTACCGGGGCAACGCACCGGGCAGATCCGGTTTCGGCGGAATCTGCCCGCGCGCGACCACCGCCATGCCGGCCAGCATCCACAACGCTATTTTCAAGAACGCTTCGATCCTCTTCATCGTCGTATGCTCCTTTTTTCCCGGCAGCCTGCCGGTATCGCGACCCTGCTCCCTGCGAGCCTCCATGACATCCTGCACGGACCGAGCCGCGCCGGCCGCTGGCTTTGGGACCAAGCCGCCTCCGGCACGCCCGATGATAGGAAAGTCGTCGCCGAATCGTTTTTCGTCCTCTTTTGTAATAATTATCTTGCCAGACATGACATCGGCCCTATTTTTGTGCTACATTTTTAAGACGGATTAAAAATCGTTTAAGGCTCTTCATGGGGTAAATACGTGCCACTGTTGTCCAGAAAGCCGCGCCCTATAACCATTCATGATGTGGCCCAGCGCGCTGGCGTGTCGATCGCGACGGTTTCCAACGTGCTCAAGGGGCGCATGTCCGAGGTGTCCGCCGCCACCGCGGAACGGGTGCAGCGGGTCGTCGAGAAGATGGGGTACGTCAAGAACCTGACGGCGGCCGCCTTGTCCAGCCAGCGGTCCGGCCTGGTCGGCGCGGTCTTGAGCAATATCTTCAGCGCCTCGCCCAGCCAGCCGGACGTGGAGATCAACCCGTTCTACGGGGAGTTCCTGCTCCTCCTCGACCGGGAACTCCAGCCGACGGGCAGCACCTTGTGCCTCTACACCGGCCGGGAAGAAACCTTCGTCAACTTCCTCCTCGAACGGAACCTCGACGGCGCCATCCTGGTGGGGATCGTGGCCAAGGAACTGCCGCCCGTCCTCGAGCGGAGGGAAAGCCGCCTGGTGTTCTTCGATTCCTTCCTGCAGCACCGCGTCTACATGCGCGTCCAGACGGACGAGCTCAAGGGCGGCGGCATGGCCGCCGATTACCTGATCGCCCAGGGCCGCAAGCACCTGGTATTCGTGGGCGGGGCCGTCCGCGACCTGCCGTCCAACATCCCCGCCGTCCGTTTCGAGGGCGCCAGCCGCGTCTGCGACCAGTCCGGGCTTCGGCTCATGCTGATCGAGGAATCCACTTCTTTCGAAGGCGGCCGGCGCGCGGCGAGGCGCGTGCTCGACCTGAAGGCCGACGGCGTGGTGGCCGCGGCGGACGTCATGGCCGCGGGGCTGATCCGGGGGCTGCAGGAGGCCGGCGCCAAGGTCCCCGATGATGTCGCCGTGGTGGGCTACGACGATCTCCCTCTCGCCCGCATGATCTCCCCGCCCCTCACGACGGTTCGCCAGGGCCTGCCCGAGAAAGTCCAGGCCGCCGTGGAACTCCTGAAAGACGGGGAAAAAGGTGAGGTGCGGATCATCAAGCCGCACCTCGTCGTCCGGGAATCAGCCTGACGCCGGGCCGGTCGCCGGATTCTCAACGGGCAGATCCAGCCGGATGTGCACGTCCCGGAGCTGCTTCGCGTCCACCCTGGCCGGCGCGTTCATCATCAGGTCCATCGCCTTCTGGGTCTTCGGGAACGCGATGACGTCGCGGATGGATTCGCCGCCGACCATCAGCATGATCAGCCGGTCCAGCCCCAGCGCGATGCCGCCGTGCGGCGGCGCGCCGTAGCCGAAGGCGCGGATCAGGTGCCCGAACCGGTCCTCGATCTCGGCCGTCGGAATGCCCAGGATCTTGAACATCCGGGCCTGGAGTTCCGGGTCGTGGATACGGATGCTCCCCCCGCCCAGTTCCACGCCGTTGAGCACGATGTCGTAGGCCTGCGCCCGGACCCGGAGCGGGTCGCTGTCCAGGAAGGCCAGATCCTCCGCGTGCGGCGAGGTGAACGGGTGGTGCATGGCCTGCAGTTCGCCCTCGTCGTTCCTCTCAAAAAGAGGGAAGTCGGTGACCCAGGTGAAGGCGAACTTCTTCGGATCGATCAGGCCGGCCGCCTCGCCCGCGATCAGCCGGATGCGCCCGAGCGCCGTGTTGACCGTCGCGAGCTTGTCCGCGCCGAACATCACGAGGTCGCCGGGCTGCATGCCGAGCTTCTTCGTCAGGCCCTGCCGCTCGCCCTCCGAGAGGAACTTCGCGATCGGCGACTTCCACTCGCCCTCGGGCGACACGCGGATGTAGGCGAGGCCGCCGAGCCCGGCGTCCTTGGCCATCGCGGTCCAATCGTCCATCACGGACAGTGAGGTGTTGCCCTGCCCCTTCGCGTTGAGGGCCTTGACCACGCCGCCCTTCGCCAGCACGCCGGCGAAGACCTTGAGCTGGGTGCCCGCGAAGACGTCCGAGACGTCCGTCATCTCCATGCCGAACCGGACGTCGGGCTTGTCGCTGCCGAAGCGGTTCATCGCGTCGTCGTACTTCATACGCGGCAGCGGCAGCGCGATCTCGCCGTGGCCCGCGGCCTTCATGATGATCGCCAGCAGGCCGTCGATGATCCCGTAGATGTCCTCCGGCGTGACGAACGAAAGCTCCATGTCGATCTGCGTGAACTCCGGCTGCCGGTCGGCGCGCAGGTCCTCGTCGCGGAAGCAGCGGGCGACCTGGTAGTAGCGGTCGAACCCGGCCAGCATGAGCAGCTGCTTGTACTGCTGCGGCGACTGGGGCAGCGCGTAGAACGTGCCCGGCAGGATGCGGCTGGGCACGAGGTAGTCGCGCGCGCCCTCCGGGGTGCTCTTGGTCATCATCGGCGTCTCGATGTCCGTGAAGCCGGCGCGGTCAAGGTAGACGCGGATCGCCTGCACCATCTCGTGCCGGTAGCGCATGTTCTTCTGCATCTGCGGGCGGCGCAGGTCGAGGTAGCGGTAGGCCATGCGCAGGTCCTCGGAAACCTTCGCGGCCTCCTCGTCGTCCAGCGGGAACGGCGGCGTCGCGCTGCGGTTGAGGACGGTGATCGTGTTGGATCGCACCTCGATCTCGCCCGTCGCCAGCTTCGGGTTGGCCATGTCCGCGGGACGCGGCTCGACCGTGCCCTCGATCCGGATGACGTACTCGCCGCGCGAGCCCTGGGCCCGGTCCCAGGCCTCCTGCGAATCGCGCGGGTCGAAGATGACCTGGGTCACCCCGTACCGGTCGCGCAGGTCGATGAAGATCACGCCGCCGTGATCCCGCACCGTGTCCACCCAGCCGCAGAGCTGGACGCGCTGGCCGACATGGCTTTTTCTCAACTCGCCGCAGGTGTGCGAACGCATCATGGGTTCAAGTTCCTTCCGCCCGGGACGCCCGGAGCAGCCGTTCCACCAGGGCCGGCAATTCCAGTTCCTCCTGCGCCCCGTCCTTCATGCTTTTCAAAACGAACAGGCCCTTCTCCATCTCCAGTTCGCCCCGGATCACGGCAAAGGCCGCGCCGCTCCGGTTGGCCGCCCGCATCTGGGCCTTGACGCTCCGCCCGTCCAGGGCGAGCCCGCAGGCGATGCCCCGCTGGCGCAGCAGCTGCGCCAGCACCAGGTTCTGTTCCAGGGCCTTCGCGCCCTGCGACACGATCCACGTCGCGGGCTTTCCGCGCGCCGACTCCGCGGAGGCCGGCCGGTCGTGCTGCACGGCCGTTACGATGCGTTCCAATCCTGCCGCAAACCCGACGCCCTCGATCGCGGCGCCCTCCCACTCGATGCGGTATCGGCCCCCGCCCGCCAGCGCGTCCTGCGCGCCCAGGGCCGGGTGCCGGATTTCCCAGATCGTGTGCTGGTAATAATCCAGGCCGCGCACGAGCCGGGGATTGATCACGGCCGGCAACTCGAGCAGGTCCAGCAGCCGCCGGACTTCGTCGAGGTAGGCCCGGGAATCCGCGCCCATGAAATCCGTGACGGCCGGCAGCGTTTCGGCCACCGCGCGGCAGCCCTCCTGCTTGCAGTCCAGCACCCGCAGCACGTTGGCCTTCAGCCTCCGGCGGCAGTCGTCGCACAACCTCGGCTCGTGCGGCTCGAGGGCCTTGCGAAGGCCCTCGCTCACCGCCGCCTGCTCCGCGGGAAGGCCGCGGCTGTTGATCTCGATCCGCGCGGCCTTCAGTCCCCACGCGTTCAACAGGTGTTGCTGCAGGGCGATGGCCTCGACATCCTGCGCGGGGCCCGGCGGCCCGATCAGCTCGACGCCCAGCTGGTGGAACTGGCGGCGACGCCCCGCCTGCGGGCGCTCGGCGCGGAACATCGGGCCCAGGTAATACAGGCGGGCCCCGGCGGCCTCGGGCCCGAGCCCGGCCAGGTAGCGGATGACCCCGGCCGTTCCTTCCGGCCGAAGGCTCACCGACCGGCCGCCGCGGTCCTCGAAGGTGTACATCTCCTTCTGCACGACGTCCGTGCCTTCGCCCAGCGAGCGGACGAAGAGTCCCGTGGGTTCGAGGATCGGCGTGCGGACTTCTTCCACCTGGTACAGCGCCAGGAGGCGGCGGGCCGCCTCCTCTACTTCCTGCCAGAGATGGACTTCGGGGGAAGCAAGGTCAGACATGCCTTGCAGGGGCTGAAACGACGGGACCGTCATGAGCTTTCAGGCGCGGCCTTCAAGCCCCGGTGATCAACTGCTTCATGATGCGACCCGGCTTGAACTTGACCACCTTGCGGGCCGGGATCGTCACCACCTGGGTCGGGCGATTGGGGTTGCGGCCGATGCGCGACTTGCGCTCGCGAACCTCAAACACCCCGAAGTTGCGGAACTCGATCGTGTCACCCTTCTTCAGGGCCTCGATGATGTAGTCGAGGGTCTTCTGGATCACGGCAAACACATCCTGCTGGATGAGCCCCGTCTCGTCGGCAATCCGCACCACCAGCTCTCGCTTTGTCATAGTTGCTGCGCTCCTTCGCCCCGCCGGGTTGTCCGGCCCGGCCGGGCGTTTCACCCGGCTATCTGCTTCCCAAGCATAGGATAATAAACGCGGGACCCCGCAGGTCAAGGGTAAAGTCGGTCCCGAAAACGCCTCACCGGACCACGGTATGAATGTAGCCGCAGATCACGGAGCCCACGAGCAGCAGGAGGGCCAGGCTTTTGTTGAACTGCATGAAACTGGCCAGTTCGTGCGCGGTCTTCTCGGCCCGAACGGCTTCCGACGGGAACCAGCCGTCCCGGACGCACCAGAGGCCCAACAGCATCAGCACGATCGCGGCGATCAGGAAATGCTTCGAGCCTTGAACATGATATCGACGGGCCATGCCTATTCCTTCCTGCCGCGCTTCATTCCCCGCCGGGCGCGCACGCGCGCTTGAGTTCCGCCAGCCGCGCGCACGCGGTTTCCACGGCCGATTCCACGGGCACCACCAGGGTCTCCCCGCTGTGCCGCGCGCGCAGCTCGATCGAGCCCTTCGCGAGGCCCCGCTCGCCGACGTTGATCCGCAGCGGCAGCCCCAGCAGGTCGGCGTCCTTGAACTTCACGCCCGGGCGCTCCGCCCGTTCATCAAACAATACCTCGATGCCGACATTCTTCAAGCCCTCCACGAGCTTCCCGGCCGTCTCCACGCTCGCCGCATGCTGCTCGTTAATCAGCAGCACCTCGACCTCGGCCGGCGCAATCGTCGCGGGCCAGATGATCCCATTGTCGTCGTGGCTCTGCTCGATCACCGCCTGCAGGGTGCGCGTGACGCCGATGCCGTAGCAGCCCATGACGCACGGCCGCTTCTGGCCATCCTCGCCCAGGTACAGGGCGCCCAGCTGCTCGCTGTACTTGGTGCCGAGCTTGAACACGTGCCCGACCTCGACGCCGCGCTTGGCCCGCAGCGTTCCCGCGCAGCGCGGGCACCCGTCGCCCTCGATCGCGAAGCTGATGTCGGCGAACTCCGTCACCTTCACGTCGCGCTCGATATCCACGCTCCGCAGGTGCGCGTCCGCCTCGTTCGCCCCGGTGACGGCGCCGCGGTAGCCCCGGAGCTTGGCGTCGACCACGAGCGGGATGGACAGGCCGACCGGCCCGGCGAACCCCACGGGCGCGCCGGTGACCCGCGCGATCGTCGCCGCGTCGGCCAGCTCCAGCGCCTTCGCGCCGAGCGCCCGCCGGAGCTTGATCTCGTTGACGTCGCGGTTTCCGGGCACGAGGGCCGCCACCGGCTTGCCGTCGGCCACGTAAATCAGCGTCTTGATCAGGCGCGCGGGCGGCGACTGGAAGAAGCCGGCCACCTCCTCGACCGTGCGCAGGCCCGGCGTCGCGATCTTTTCCGGGTCCTTTTCCGCGTCGGCGAACGACGGCGCCGAGCGGAGCACGCTCTCCGCCCGCTCCAGGTTGGCCGCGTAGGAGCAGGCGTCGCACTCGACCAGGCCGTCCTCCCCCGAGTCGGCCAGGACCATGAACTCGTGCGACGAGCTTCCGCCCATCGCCCCCGTGTCCGCCTCGACGATCTTGGCGCGCAGCCCGCACCGCTGGAAGACGCGCTGGTACGCCTCGTACATGGACCGGTAGCTTTTCTCGGCGCCGTCCAGGTCCGCGTCGAAGCTGTACCCGTCCTTCATGATGAATTCCTTGGCCCGCATCAGCCCGAAGCGCGGCCGGATCTCGTCCCGGAACTTGGTCTGGATCTGGTAGAGATTGACGGGCAGTTGCCGGTAGGAACTGACCTCGTGGGCGACCAGGTCGGTCACGATCTCCTCGTGCGTGGGTCCGAGGACCATCTCGCGCTGCTGGCGGTCCTTGACCTTGAACATCACGTCGCGGAGCAGTTCGTAACGGCCGGTCTGCTCCCAGACCTCCTTTGGATGGAGCGCGGGCATCAGGATTTCCAGGGCGCCGGCGCGGTTCATCTCCTCGCGGACGATGCGCTCCACCTTGCGCAGCGCGCGCAGGCCGAGCGGGAGGAAGGTGTACAGGCCCGCGCCCAGCTTGCGGATCAGCCCGGCGCGCAGCATGAGTTGATGGCTCGGGATCTCCGCTTCCTGCGGCACTTCCCTCAATGTCGGAATCAATTGTCTGGACCAGCGCACGATATCCATCCTTCGGTAGGGGTTTGCGGCTTCAGCCGGACGCCCGTTCGCGCGGTGTTTTCGCCGTTTTGAAGCCCCAGCGCAACAAAAAACCGCGCCGGCGCGGCCCGCCGCTCTTTTCCATTGCGCCGGTTCCGCGGGGCGGGTATTTTCGCGCCCCGAGGAACATCACCATGAAAAAGAAGATCTACCTCTGCGGGCCGATCATGGACGAGCACGAGGGCCTGGCGCGCGCCTGGCGCGAGGAGGCCAAGAAACGATTCGGCCAGGATTTCATCCTGCTCGATCCCATGCGGCGGAACTTCAAGGACCGCGAAGTGGACAGCGCCAACGAGATCGTCGAGTTCGACCTGCAGGACATCCGGGACGCGGACATCCTGCTGGTCAATTACAGCAAGAACTCGGTCGGGACGTCCATGGAGGTCTTTTTTGCCTCGCAGAACCTGGGCAAGTTCGTCGTGGCCTTCTCGCCCTACACCTTCAAGGACTGCAGCCCGTGGATGGTGCGGTTCTGCACGAAGATCCTGCCGAACCTGGAAACCGCGACGGACTACATCCGCGAGCACTTCCTGGTGCAGCACATGGCGTGAGCCGGGGCGGCCCCGCGCGAAAGGTCAGGTGCCCTTGGTCTTGGGCAGGCCGTAGGCGCGATCGCCGTCTTTCCACTTCCCGCCCTTCTTGAGCGATTCGATGCGCTCGAACCGCTTCAGGACGTTCCGTTTCGCCGCGATCTTGCTGCCGGTCTTCCAACTGGAGTGAAGAGACATGCCGCCATCCTACTTTTGTCGGTCCCCGCGGACCCGTTTTGTTTTTAGCAGGGCGTACAGATAACAGAAAGCGCGCGGATGTCAATCTCCGGCATGGCCGGAGACCGGGTCCATCCACAGGAGGCGCGGGAGTTCCGCCCAGCCCCGCTGCCGGCGGAGGCGCGCCAGGACCGCCTCGCCGTGCCCGGCCAGGTCCGCCCGCCAACGCCGGAGCGCGCGGCCGCTGATCCCCGCGGGAACGCCGCCGACCACGCCCAGCACGCCGTGGCCCCCGGTCGCATCCCACAATTCGGCCATGTCCTCGATCAGCCGTCGAACGACGGGGAACCACAACAGCTCCAGCCGGTAGCACGGCAGTCCGCCCACCTTGCCCAGGTCCAGGATCCACACGCGGTCTCCGCCCGCCCATTCCGCCGAACGATACAGGCGCGAGGCCAGGCCCCGCCAGGCCTCGAGCGATCGGGCCGGGGACCCGGGGCCACCCGGATTCTCCACGCCGCGCCACGCGGCGGCGATCAGGTGCTCGACGTAATCCGAGGAGAGCCACTGCCGATCGTAGCGCTCCCTCCAGAAGGCCGCAACGCCGCGCGCCACGTCGTCCGACGCTTCGTCCGCGTCCGGCGCGACGCGGGCCACCTCGGCGCGAAGTTCGCCGACCAGGGATTCTTCTCCATTCGTGGCCGAGGTCCAGATCATTGCCGCCCGATCAATCCTTCCACTTCGCTCAAGAACTGGTTCACATCGCGGAAACGCCGGTACACCGAGGCGAACCGGACATAGGCCACCTCGTCGAGTTTCTCCAGGCGGTCCATCACCTTCTTGCCGATGACCGTGCTCGGCACCTCCCGCTCATACTCGCTCTCCAACTCCCCCGCGATTCCGTCCACCAGCGTTTCGATCTGCTGGGTGCTGATGGGCCGCTTCTCGCAGGCCCGCGTCACCCCGTTGACCAGTTTCCGGCGGTCGAAATCCTCGTGGCGCCCGTCGCGCTTGATGACCCGGAGATGGGCCTTGATCACCTCTTCGTACGTGGTGAACCGGTGGCTGCAGCCGAGACACACCCTGCGGCGCCGTATGACATCACCATTCCGCACGGAACGGCTGTCGATGACCTTGTCTTCCTGCTGGCCGCACTTGGGACATCTCATGGCTGCACACCCGTTCGATAACCCCTCTCCATTGGGTTAGGTTAAAGAATGGGACACCATATGTGGGACTGTCAAGGGAAACTTCGCCCATCTTGGAAAGAAAATGGCGGTCCTGCCATTTTTCCGGTGACAGGAACCGCCATTTCAGATACGAATTCTGTTGGATTTCCGGCTTGGTGAAAAGCCGGTTCCATGAAGAAGAATTTACTTCTTCGCCGCTTTCTTCTTGGCGGGTTTCTTCGCCGCTTTCTTCTTGGCTGCCATTGCTATCTCCCCCCCTTCATCCCCGGGCGTTGCCGTCCCGGGATTGGTTGACCGCCGGCGCTGCCTACGCGATTCCTCTTACGCGGGTGAACCCGCCTCGAAGGGCATCTATCTTCAGCGCCAACCTCTCCTCGGCCCCTCCTCCGCATAAGGGCGCCGACTCAAGACAAGACCTGCCGTTCGTTCTCCCGATCCTGCGCGACGGAGATCGGAGTGCCGCCGATCTCTCGCCGACTTCATCTAAAAAAGAACAGGATGCCGTCAACGCGTTGCATCGATTGGAAAAATAAATCGCCTCCGCCGTGTCGTCAACGCTTATCGTGAACTTTTTTTAAGCGTACGAGCATCTGCTGCTCGATCCAGCGCACGAGGCGAACCCCCACGCGCGCCTTGGTCATCAGCGGCCACGCCTCGCGCGCGCCGTCCGCCGAGAGAAGGATCACGCGGTTGGTGTCGGTCTCGAACCCCGAGTCCTGCCGCGACACATTGTTGGCCACGATGAGATCGAGCCCCTTTTCCTTCCGTTTCCTCCGCGCGTCTTTCTCCGGCGCTCCGGTCTCGGCGGCAAAGCCGACGTATATCCGCCGGCCCTTGAGCGCGCGCACGTCCCGTAAGATATCCACCGTGGGCACGAGTTTCAGCGAGAGCGCGCGACGGTTCCGCTTCTTGATTTTTTTTACGGCCGTTGCGGCCGGACGCCAGTCCGCGACCGCCGCTGACATGACCAATGCGTCGCACCAGCGGATGTGGCGTCGCACGGCCAGGCGCATCTGATCTGCCGTGACGACATTCACAACATTCATATTCGCAGCCGGTTGCAATGATACGGGGCCGGAGACCAGGGTGACCTCGTGACCGCGATGGGCCGCTGCGGCAGCGATCGCATACCCCATTTTCCCGGACGAGCGGTTGCTGATGAAGCGGACAGGATCAATGGCCTCGCGGGTCGGACCGGCTGTCACCAGGATCTTCATGCGCCCAGCGCGCGAGAGACTTCCGCGACGATCGCGTCGACGTCTGCGAGCCGGCCCGCACCCACGACGCCGCACGCGAGTTCGCCGTGCCCAACGTCCATGACCTTCACGCCCCGCTGCCGGAGCGTGGCCAGGTTGGCCTGTGTCGCCGGATGCTTCCACATCTTTTCGTTCATCGCCGGGGCCACGACGAGCGGCGCCGTGCAGGCGAGCGCGGTCGCGGTGACGATATCGTCCGCCAGGCCGCAGGCCAGCTTCGCGATCACGTTGGCGGTGCAGGGCGCGATGGCGAGCGCGTCGCACGACGCCAGGTCCAGATGCTCGAAGACCGACGCCGGCGTCGCCTCGCATTTCCCCGCCGCGACGGGATGCCCGGTGAGCGCGTGGAAGGTCAGCGGCCCGACGTATTTCGTCGCCGCCTCGGTCATCATGACCCAGACGTCCCACGACTTCGCCGTAAACCGGCGAACCAGTTCCGCCGCCTTGTACGCGGCGATGGACCCGGTGACCCCCAGCACGACGCGCTTGCCCATGGCCCCCTACTTTCCCCCGCGGATCAGGTGATGCTCGGCCAGGATGATCGCGCGCAGGTTGTCATAGGCCTCCGCGAGGTCATCGTTGACCACCATGTACTTGTACTCCGTCCACCGTGCGATCTCGTTCTCGGCCTGCTTCAGCCGGCGTGCGATGGTCTCGTCCGTGTCCTTGCCGCGCTTGGTGAGCCGGTTCCGGAGCACCTCCAGGGACGGCGGCACGACAAAGATATCCACCACCTCGATGCGCATCGGGTCCCCCTCCGGCGCCCGCCGCGCGTATTCCCGGACGGCGGCCGCGCCCTGGACGTCCAGGTTCATCAGGACGTCCCGGCCCTCGCCCAACGCCTTGACGACAGGGGTCTTAGGCGATCCGTACAGGTTGCCGTGCACGATGGCGTGCTCCAGAAATTCGCCCTCCGCCAGCTTCCGCTGGAACTGTTCCTGGGTCAGGAAATAGTAGTTCTTTCCGTCCACCTCGCCCTCCCGCGGGGCGCGGGTGGTGCTGGTGATGGTGTAGAAGAAGGACGGGAACTCGGCGTAGAGCTTGTCGCAGAGCGTCGTTTTCCCGGCGCCCGAAGGCGCGGACACGATAAAGACCTGGGGATGTCGGGGCAGCGTGATCATTCTATGTTTTGCACCTGTTCTCGTAGGCGTTCCAGTTCGGCTTTCAAATTCACCACGCGCCGCGCGATCGCGGCATCGTTGGCCTTGGACCCGATGGTCGCGGCCTCGCGCAGCATCTCCTGGGCCAGGAAATCCAGCGATCGGCCGGCCGCGCCCCCGTCCCTAAGCATCCGGCGGGCCTGCCCGATGTGGCTCGCCAGGCGCGTCAACTCCTCGGCGATGTCCGCCCGGTCCGCGAAGAGGGCCAGTTCGCGAAGCACGCGCTCGTCGGCCGCTTCCTTGTCGAACCCGGCGTCGCGCAGCCGCGCCGCCAGCTTGGCGCGGTACTGCTTCACCACCTCTGGCGCCCGGGCCCGGACGGCGGACAGGTCGGCCTCCATGCTCTTCAGGCGCTTCTCGATGTCGCGCCGGAGAACAGCCCCTTCCCGTCCGCGCATCCGCACGAGTCCCCCCAGCGCAAGCCGGAGCGCCTCGCGGATCACCGGCCAGGCCTGGTCCGCCTCGCGCGCCGCGGGCTCGAATCGCACCACCTCCGGAAGCTGGAGCAGCACGTCCGGACTGAAATCGCCGCGCAGGCCGATGCGGCGCGCCGTCTTCCGCAGGGCATGAACGCAGGCCTCGGCCAGATCCTCGTCCACGCGCAGGCTCTTGCGACGCCACGCGGCGGACCACTGCACGCCGACCGTCACGCCGACGCGCCCGCGGGACAGAACACCCCGGATATCCTCCTCCACACGCGGCGCGAGCGCGCCCAGGACGGGCGGCAGGCTGACGGAGCAATCCAGCTGCTTGCGGTTGACGGAGTTGACCTCCACCTCCGCGCTGATCCCTCCGCGGGCCGCCTGGCCCCGCCCATGCCCTGTCATGCTCTGGATGCTCATGCCTTTGGCCCGCCGTGCTTGGCGCTCCACGCGGACACCTGCTGCACGTCTTTATCGCCGCGGCCGGACAGGTTGACAAGGATCAAGTCCTTCTTCCCCCAGCGTCGCGCGTTTTTCATCAGCCACGCCACGGCGTGGACCGACTCCAGCGCTCCCAGGATGCCCTCCCACCGCGCCAGGGTGTAGAACGCGTCCACCGCCTCGCGGTCCGTCACGTGGCTGTAGTCCGCCCGCTTCAAATCCCGCAGGAGAGCGTGCTCCGGACCAACGGCGGCGTAGTCCAGGCCGGCGCTGACCGAGTGGGTCAGGCGAATCTGCCCCTCGCTGTCCTGCAGCACCCACGTGCGCGTACCCTGCAGCACCCCCACCCGCCCGTCGGCGAACCGGGCGGCGTGCTTCCCGCTGCGGATGCCGAGCCCGCCGGCCTCGACGCCGATCATTTCCACGCCGCGGTCCTGGAGGAAGGGATAAAAGAGTCCGATCGCGTTGCTGCCGCCGCCGACGCAGGCGACGAGCGCGGACGGGAGCCGGCCTTCCTGCTTGAGAATCTGCCGCCGCGCCTCGCGCCCGATGACGCTCTGGAAGGTCCGGACCATCACCGGGTACGGGTGCGCGCCGTAGGCCGTGCCGAGGACGTAATGCGTGGTGCGAACGTTCGTCACCCAGTCGCGCATGGCTTCGCTGATAGCCTCCTTCAGCGTTTGCTGGCCGGCCGTCACAGGCACAACCTCGGCCCCGAGACTGCGCATGCGGAAGACGTTGAGCGCCTGGCGCTCCATGTCCACTTTGCCCATGTAGACGACGCACTGCATCCCGAACAGCGCCGCGCAGGTCGCCGTCGCGACGCCGTGCTGGCCCGCGCCCGTCTCGGCGATGACACGCTTCTTGCCCATGCGCCGCGCGAGCAGGCACTGGCCGATGCAGTTGTTGATCTTGTGCGCGCCGGTGTGACACAGGTCCTCGCGCTTGAGATAAATCCTCGGCCCGCCGAGTTCCCGGGTCATGCGCTCGGCAAAATAGAGCGGGGTCGGGCGCCCGACGTACTCGCGCAGGTAGTACTCCACGTCGCGGCGGAAGGACGGATCGCGCCGCGCCGCGCGGAACTCGCGCTCGAGATCCTGGAGAGGAGCCATCAGCGTTTCGGGGACGAACATCCCGCCGTACGGCCCGAAGTGGCCGTGCGCGTCCGGCTCCGTGTCTATGCGTTTTCGCGGCATGCCCGAATAAATTCTTCCACCTTCTTCAAGTCCTTGCGGCCGGGAGCGATCTCCACGCCCGAACTGACATCCACGCCCCACGGCCGCACCGTCCGAATCGCCTCGGCCACGTTCTCCGGCGTCAGGCCCCCGGCCAGCACGACGGGCTTGCCGCAGCGCTCCACGAACGCCCGCGCCGCGGCCCAGTTCCCTAACCGCCCGGTGCCCCCCGGCGAATCGGCACTATAACTGTCCACCAGGAACGCGTCAACGAACGCGGACTCTATCGGCGGCGGCCCGCCGCGGTCGAGATGGACGGTTTTCCAATGTTTGGAAAAAAGCCGGATATTTTTTCCAATGTCTGGAAAATTCGCGGATTCTTTTTCCAATGTTTGGAAAACATGGTACTGGACCACGTCCAGGCCGGCCTTTCGGACCGTGGCTTCCAGTTCCGCCGGCGCGGCATTGACGAACACGCCCACTTTCAGCAGGCCCGGCGGCAGATCGCGCGTCCAGGTTGCGACGTCCGCGGCCCGGACACACCGCTTCGAGCCCGGCCAGAAGACGAACCCGAGCGCGTCCGGCTTCAGCGCCGCGACAGCCCGGACGTCAGCCGCCGAGCAGAGCCCGCAGATTTTCACGAGGACCGGCATGGATAGGTCAAAGGGTTCAGGGGAAGAGCGCGGACTTCTTCTCCCCCGCCCCTTGGCGTTCTTTGCGCCTTCTGTTCAATGCTTGAGCGCGGCCAGGATCAGCATGGGCCCGACGAAGAAGGCCTTGCCGATGAAGTAGAGCCCGATGCCGGTGGACATCACGTCGTCGCCGTGATCGAAGCCCACCTTCGTCAGGATCCACAGGCCTGCCGCCGCGCACAGCACGAACGCCACGAGTCCGGACAGAATACCGACTGTTTTCATGATTCCCCCTCCCATGCCAAGCCCATCAGTTCGCGCACCGCCCGCTCCAGATCCGGCTGCCGCAACAAGTGCTCGCCCACCAGCACGGCCTGCACCCCCGCGGCTTGGAGACGCAAGACATCCGCCGCGGTACGGATCCCGCTTTCGCTGACCAGTGTACACCGCGTCGGCGCGAGTGTCTTCAATCGTTCGGTGGTACCGAGATCTACAGTGAACGTGCGCAGGTCGCGGTTGTTGACTCCTATGCACTCCGCGCCGCTAGCGGCGGCCCGCCGCATTTCGGTCTCGTCATGGACCTCGAGCAGGACCTCCAGCCCGGCCGCCCGGCATTCCGTGAGCAGCGCCGCCAATTCCCGGTCGTCCAGGGCCGCGGCGATCAGAAGGACCGCGGACGCGCCGAGGGCCCGGGCGTGCCAGACCTGCCAGGGGTCCACCACGAACTCCTTATAGAGCAGAGGCAGGGACACCGAGGCTCGAACGGCTCGAAACGCCTCTTCGCCGCCGGCAAAATACCTGCGGTCCATCAGCACGGACATGGCCTGTGCGCCGGCGCGGGCGTAGGCGGCCGCGATGGCGGCGGGATCGAACGGCTCGCGGATGGCGCCCGCCGACGGCGACCGGCGCTTGGCCTCGGCGATCAGGCCGATCGGCGCGGCGCGCAGCGCGGCGGCAAAGGGCGGCGGCGGGGCGACCTGCACGGCGCGAAGCATCTCCACGGACCGGGCTTGTTTCCATTCGGCCAGTTCCGCCCTCTTGTGCGCGATAATTTCAGCCAGGATATTCACGGCAGCTCACGGGCCGGAGGCCCGGGTCACGTTACGGCCCCTCACTCGTTCCTGGATTCTGGCGAAGATAGGCCTGTATGAATGGATCGAGGTCGCCGTCGAGGACGGCGTCGGCGTTGCCGGTCTCGACGTCGGTCCGGTGGTCCTTGACCATCGTGTACGGTTGGAGCACGTAGGACCGGATCTGCCGGCCCCAGGCGATCTCGCCCTTCTCGCCGTAGAACTTCTCCATCTCCTTGCGTTTCTTGTCCGCCTCGTACTCGTAGAGCTTGGCCATCAGCATCTTCATGGCCCGGGCGCGGTTCTTGTGCTGCGAACGCTCGGCCTGGCAGGCGACCACGATGCCGGTGGGCAGGTGCACGAGGCGCACGGCGGAGTCGGTCTTGTTCACGTGCTGGCCGCCGGCGCCGCCGGACCGGTAGGTGTCCACGCGCAGGTCATTTTCACCGATCTCGATATTGATGGAATCGTCGACTTCCGCGATGACGTCGAGCGAGGCGAAGGACGTGTGGCGGCGCTTGTTCGCGTCGAAGGGGCTGATGCGGACCAGGCGATGGACGCCGCGCTCGGCGCGGAAGTAGCCGTAGGCGTAGGGGCCGCGGACGAGGAAGGTGATGCTCTTGAGGCCGGCCTCCTCGCCCGAGAGCGAGTCCATGATCTCGACCTCGAAGCCGTGGTCCTCGCAGTAGCGGCGGTACATGCGGAACAGGATGCTGGTCCAGTCGCAGGACTCGGTCCCGCCCGCGCCGGCGTGGAGGCTCAAGTAAGCGTTGTTGGCGTCGAAGCGCCCGCTCAAGAGCAGCCGGATCTCCAGCGCGGAGAAATCCGCCTCGATCCGCTTGAGATGGCCCTCGATTTCGTGAAGGACGGGTTCCTGCTGGGCCGGATCTTTCTCCTGCTCGGCCAGTTCCAGGAGCACGCCGGTGTCCTCGATATCCCGCTCGGCCTTCTCGTAGGGCTCCAGCACGCCGCGAACGGCGTTGGTGCGGGCGATGACGTCCCGGGCCCTAGCCTGGTCGTTCCAGAATTCTGGCGCGGCGGCGAGGGCTTCCAATTCGGCTAGCGAGCGGCGGCGGGTTTCGACGTCAAAGATACCCCCGCATCTCCTCGAAACGCTTCTGGAGGGTTTGCCATTGCTGCTGGAGTTCGTAGAGCATGGGGAGGGTTCCCGCCTACGCCGGGCCTCCGGCGGGCAAGCAGGGTTCAGGGTTCAGGCTACTATTCACTAATCACCATTCACTATTCACTCTTCTTTCCCGCATCCCGGCCGCGCCGTAAAGCAAAAAACAGCGCCAGGGCTCCGAACCCTGCGCACGCTTGAGCGAAGAGGTCGCCATGCCGGGTATAGAACGTCAGGGGCATGTCCTCCGGCGGCACGCGGACTTCGGCCGCGCGGATGCCCATCACGCGCGTGAATCCGTTCCCGTCATCGAGCACGTCGTGGACGCGGCCGCGCCGGTCGATGAAGCAGGAAATCCCCGTGTTGGCGCAGCGGACGGACGGCACGGCATTCTCCACGCTGCGGAAGACGCACTGGATCATATGCTGTTTCGGCGCCCAGCCGGGGTCGAACCACGCGTCGTTGGTCTGGTTGAAGAGGACGCGGGCCCCGTTTCGAACGGACTCGGCGGCCAGCGGGGCCACCGTGTCCTCGAAGCAAATGAGCGCCGAGAAGGGAACATCCGGGCGATCCAGCCGGAACACCGTGCTGGTGTGGCCCGGCGAGAAGCTGGCCTGGATCGGCGTGAGCGCCCGGACGAACGGCAGGAACGGCTGCAGCGGCACGTACTCGCCGAAGATCACGAGGTGTCGCTTGTCGTAGCCTTTGACGATCATGCCGTTGGTGTCGAAGAGGAAGGAGCTGTTGTAGTAGCGCGGGCCCTCGTCCAGCCATTCCGTGTCCATCGAACCGACCAGCAGCGGCGCGCCGTTGGTGACCATTTCGACAGCGAGGCCATAACTGGCCTCGCTGTCGCGGATGTCGTCGGGGACCGCGGTTTCGGGCCAGACGACGAGGTCCGATCCGCCGACGCGCAGGGCCTGCTCGGTCAGCGTCCGCAGGCGCCCGTAGATCATTTCGAATTTTTCGGCGGTCCACTTCTCGTCCTGGGGGATGTTCGGCTGGATCACGGCGACGCGCAGCGGCAGGCCTTCCGCGCGATCCGCGCGTACGCTCCGCCAGCCGTACACGACCGCGAGGGCGACGGCGAGGAAGCCCAGCATCAGCTCGGGATGCGGGCGACGGCCCCAATGGCCCCGGACGTCCAGGTAGCGGAGGATCGTCAGGGCCAGGGCGGCATTCACCCAGACCACGAGCGCGGAGACGGCATAGACACCGCCCCCGCGCGCGAGCTGGATCAGCGGCAGGTTGGCGTACTGGGTGGCGCCCAGCGGATTCCAGGGCCAGCCGGTGAAGAGCGTGGCGCGCAGGTACTCCGCCCCCGTCCACGTCGCGGCCAGCAGGAGCATGAGCGCGAGGTTGCTCCAGCCGGAGCGGACGCCGCGCCGCGCCGACCAGGCGGACATCAGCACCGCGGGCGGGACGAAGTAGAGCGCGCTGTAGAGCGCCAGGATGATCCAGCCGACCACGGTCACGCGCGTGAGCCACGCGATGGAGGCCAGCCAGAACAGGGCTCCGGCCAGGAGGGCGCAGAACGCGGCCCGGCGAACGGATACGAAGCGGGCAGCCAGCAGAAGGGGCGCGAGCGCCACCCAGGCCGCGTTCCGCCACTCCAGCGGCGGAAAGGCCGCGAAGAGCAGCAGCCCGCTCGCTGCCGCGCCGGCCCGCGGGAGGGCCGCATGTAGTTTTTCCTTGAGAGCGCCATTCATGGTTCGAGACGCGGAAGAATAGCGGAAATCCCTGCCATCGCAACTTTGACGATATGAAGCCGATTCTGCTACACTTCATAAAGGGGGGATAACCATGAAGAAATTTGTTGCCTGCCTGATGGTTGCGACGGCTGCCGCGTGCTCCGCGCAGGATTTCATGTGCGAGACGTTCGACGGCTACCTGCTGGGGCCCGTCTCGTCCTATTCGGGCTGGGGCCAGACCAACGACCCGCCTATCCTCACCAACACCCAGCCCGCACAGGTCACCAACGTGCGCCCGGCCACCAGTCCCAACAGCCTCCTGTTCGCTCCTCCGTCCGCCGGCAAGCAGTGCACGCTGGCCATGTACACCAATCTGAACGCGTACTATTCCTACACCGACCCGAATCATCCCGTGCTGCGGACCTCGTTCATGCTGTACAAGGAAAATGCGCGGCAGAATTTCGCCTTCTTGCAGGGCCTGGCCAACACGGAAATGGGCCTTCTCACGGACACGAATGACGGGACCATCATTGTAAACGCGACCGACACCGGCATCCCGTTCGTCACGGGCCGCTACGCCGAGGTCGTCTATCTCTACAACATGTCGAACAACGACAGCTGCGTGCAGTACGACGGGACCAACATCGCCGACTGGACGGGCGCGGACGCCCCCTCCCTGACGCAAATCGTATACACGGCCTTTTACCGGCTGCCGGACCCGTATGCCGGGGCGCCGCTCTACGTGGACCAGGTCCATGTGGACAAGCCCACGCCCGGCACGGTGGCCTGGTGGCGCTTCGACACGGCCGGGACAAATTCCGCCGGCGACCATGCCGGCCTCTTCAAGGCCGCCCGGTTGGTGAGCATGGATACCACGCCCAAGCCCCCCGCCTCGACGCCTCTCTACGACGGGTGGCAGGATCGTTCGGATGCCCAGGGCCGGCGATCCTTCAAGCTGGACGAACTCAACCCGTGGCGGGACACGGGCAAGATGCCCGAGTGGACGCTCGAGGCCATCATGGCCGCGGAACCCGGGGCGGTGGATCTTCCCAGCAACTTCCAATTGCTGCACTGGGGCACCGGCATAGGCGGCGGCAGTTCGACCAACTCGGAAATCAACTTTGTCTGGTTGAGGCTGACGGGCCAGTTTTCGGCATACCTGCGCGACGCGCAGCAGACGAACAACAGCATCCAATACCTGACCCCCCTGGGCCGGATGCCCGCGGACGGACAGTGGCACCACGTCGCCTTCGTCAAGACGGGAAGCTGGCTCCACGTGTACACGGATTACCGGCCGACCATCCAATACCCGCTGGATGCGGCCTCCACGGGTTACTACAGCTTCGCGACCAGCAGTCACGCGGGCATCGGGGTCAGCCTCAACAACGGGAACCACGCCAACACCAACCAGTGGCTCGACGAACTGCGCTTCACCGCGCGGGCCCTTCCTTCCAGCGAGTTCCTTCAGTGGGGGCAGCCGCTGATGGTATCCGCGCCCGATCCCGCCGCCCCCAGCTGGAACCTCGACGTGCTCTCGATTTCCGGCCGCACCTACAACGTGCAGACGGCGCCCTCGCCGGGATCTTCGACGTGGTCCGATGTCCTGCCGGGAGCGATCGCCACGGGCCACTACAGCACCCTGACCATCCCGGCCACCACGAACCGGATCCTCCGCGCCGTTCGGCAGTAGGACGGATTCGGGCCACCCGCTTCCATGAGGCACAGGAACATGCAAGACGCCCGCCACGTATGGCACCCGTACACGCGGATGTCCGCCGTGGACGCCGGCGCGCCCCCTTCCATCGTACGGGGCGAAGGGATATATCTGTTTGACGAGGCGGGATGCCGCTACACCGACGCCATCGCGTCATGGTGGTGTTGCGCGCTGGGGCACGGGCATCCCCGGATCGTCGAGGCCATCCGGCGGCAGGCGGGCGAACTCCAGCACAGCATCCTCGGCAACCTCTCCCATCCGCGGGCCGAGGAACTGGCCGAGCGCCTGGCGCAACTGATGCCTTCGCCGGACCGGCATGTTCTCTTCGCCTCCGACGGCGCGAGCGCGGTCGAGGCGGCGCTGAAAATCGCGCTCCAGTTCAGGACGAATACCGGCCAATCCTCCAAACGGCGCTTCGCCTACCTCGCAGAGGCCTACCACGGGGACACGCTCGGCGCCGTGTCGGTCGGCTATCTCGAGAATTTTCACAAGCCTTTTGAGTCGGTTCTGTTCCCGGCTTTTGAGGCGCCCGTCCCGCTGTCGGCGGAGCAGGAGGACGCTTGTTTCAAGAAAACGGCCGCCCTCCTTGCGAAGCACCGCGACGACTTGACCGCCCTGATTGTCGAACCCCTGTGCCAGGGCGCGGCGGGCATGAGGATGTACTCCCCCGCCTACCTCCGCCGGTTGGCGGAGCTTTGCCGCGAAAACGATGTCCTGCTGATCGCCGATGAAATCGCGACGGGCTTCGGGCGCACCGGCCGGATGTTCGCGTTCGAGCACGCGGGGATCGACCCGGACATTGTCTGCGTCGGGAAAGCGCTCTCGGCGGGCTATCTCCCCATCAGCGCGACCATCGTCAAGGATGCCGTCTACCGGACGTTCTCGGATACTCCCGATGATCACTCTTTCTACCACGGCCACACGTTCTGCGGGAATCCGGTCGCCGCCGCGGCAGCCCTGGAGGCCTTGCGGGTGTACAAGGAAGCGCGCATTTGGGAAAAGGCCGCCGCCCTCGAACACGTCTTCCGGGACGTGCTGGAGCCCTTGAAGACGCGGCCCGGCGTGAAGGGGGTCCGCGTGCTTGGGGCGATCGCGGCGGTGGAACTGAATTCCGTCGATGCCGCCTGGGCCGTCCGCGACCGCCTGCTGGCCCGTCGCATCCTGGCCCGGCCGCTGGGGGCCGTGGTGTACCTCATGCCCCCGCTGAACATCGGACGAGAAGTGGCGACCGAACTGGCCCGCTCGCTGCTCGACGCCATCACGGCATGATCGAGGCCTGGCATCATTCCTTTTCCCGGACGGGCGGATGGGACGTCCGGCTGGCCGACCCCTGCGAGGTCCAATCGGCCGACGAGCTGCCGGACGTGCTTCCGCTGGTCCGCCGCGCCGAGGCCGCCGCGCGCGAGGGAAAGTGGGTGACGCTGCTGTTGAGTTATGAATCCGCCCCGGCCTTCGACGCCGCGCTGGTCACGCGCGAGCCGGGCGCGTTTCCGCTGGCCTGGATGGCCGTTTTCGAGAAGATCCGCGGCAGCGGCCCTCCGCCGGCCGAAGGCGCCGCCCCGGCTCCCTGGCAACCGCTGGTATCCCGCGACGAGTATGAGTCCGCCATCCGGCGGATCCGGGAATACATCGCCGCCGGCGACACGTACCAGGTGAACTACACGTTCCCGCTGCGGGCGGCCTTCCCGGGCGACGGCGCCGCCTGGTTCCTGCGGCAGGGACCGGCCCAGGGCGCGCCCTGGAGCGTTTTCGTGGATACCGGCCGCTTCCAGGTATTGAGCTTCTCGCCGGAGCTGTTTTTCGAGTGGACGGCCGATCGTCTCGTATGCCGGCCGATGAAAGGCACGGCGCAGCGCGGTCTCTGGTTCGAGGATGACGAGGCGCGGCGCCGGGCCCTGTCGGAGAGCCGGAAGGACCGCGCCGAGAACCTGATGATCACCGACATGGTTCGGAACGATCTCGGGCGGATTGCGGAGGTCGGCTCCGTCAAAACGGCGCGGCTCTTCGAGATCGAGCGCTACCCCACCCTTTTCCAGATGATCTCCGAGATCGAGGCGCGGCCGCGGCCCGGGATCCGGTTGGAGGACGTGCTGCGGGCGCTCTTTCCCGGCGCGTCGGTCACCGGCGCGCCGAAGGTCCGCACGATGCAGATCATCCGGGAACTGGAGCCGCAGAGGCGCGGGCTGTACACCGGCGCCGTCGGGCTGCTGCGTCCGGGCGGCGCCGCGCAATTCAGCATACCGATCCGAACGGTGGTCGCGGACCGCGCGGCCGGCGAAGCCGTATTCCATGCCGGAGGCGGCGTCACGTGGGATTCGACGGCGGAGGGCGAATACGACGAATGCCTGCTGAAGACCGCCTTCCTCCACGAATCCCCGCGTCCCTTCTCGCTGCTTGAAACCCTGCGCCTGGAGGACGGCGAATACTACCTGCTGGAAAGGCACCTGCGGCGTTTGCGTCAATCCGCCGTCTATTTCGAACTTCCGGTCGACGAATCCTGTGTTAGGACCAGGTTGGCCCAATTGGCCGCGGATCACAGGGCCGGGGTCTGGCGGGCGCGGCTGCGGCTCGATGCCCGTGGCGAAATCGAGATCGAGGCTCAACCCCTGATTCCCGACGAGGAGCCGTGGCGCGTCGCGCTGGCAGACGAACCGGTGAACAGCCGCGATCCGTTCCTGTATCACAAAACCACGCGGCGCGAAATCTACGACCGGCGCCTGGCGGCGCATCCGGGTTGCCGTGATGTCATCCTCTGGAACGAACGCGGAGAGATCACGGAATCCTGCCTGGCCAACGTGTCGGCGGTCATCGGCGGGAGGGAGTACACGCCGCCCGTCGGGTGCGGATTGCTGCCGGGCACCCTGCGCGGGGAATGGCTGGAATCCGGCCGTCTCGCCGAACGGGTGATCCGGATCGAGGAATGGCGGCAGGCCGAAGCCGTGCATCTCTTCAACTCCGTGCGGGGCCGAATCCGGATCGAGCCTTCCCACGGATAGCCGTGAGGATCGGAAATAGTATCCGTGTGAAGAAGCAACGCCGCGCCGTTTACGCCAACAGCCCGTCCATGACTTGGAGGACGACGTCCACCGCCAACTCGTTCAGGTCGGAGTCGGGAGCGCGGACTACGCGCACGAGCGGGCCGCGCGGGCCCCATCGCACGGCGTCCGACGGCCCGAACAGCGCCACCGTCGGCACCCCCACGGCTGCAGCCAGATGCGTGATGCCGGAGTCGTTCCCGAGATAGAGCCGGCCGCCGGACAGGACGCCGGCCACCTCCAGCAGGGGCGCTTCCTTCAGGACAGGCCGGAGGCCATCCATCCGGTGAAGGGCATCGCTCAATCCGCGATCCGCCTCGCCCAGCACATAAAAATAATCAAGATGGCGAGCGGCCCCGATGCGCCGGGCGGCTTCGACAAAACGGTCGAGCGGCCAGTTTTTCGCCGCGCTGCCGCTGCCGGGATGCACGGCCAGAACGGGTTCCCGGAGGCCCCGCTCCCGGAACCAGCGCCGGCCGGCCTCGCGGTGAACCCCGGGCAATGCCAGCGATGGATGCTCCCCGCCGGCATAGATGGCCAGGCTCTCCAGCGGCTTCATCAGGTGCTCCACCGCGTGCCCGCGCTCGACGATCGGCGAACCGTGCAGGACGACCCGGGCGCCGGCGCTTTTCAGGTTCTCCCGGACCAGCCCTGTCGGATCGTGCAGATAGGAGAGGACGAAATCGAAGGAGCGCAGGTGCCGCACCTGCTCCTCGGGGAAGTCCGGCGCCACCGAGAAAAGCCGCGCCACGCCGGCGCGATCAAGGGAATCCACCCGGTTCACGAGCCCCGCGGCCGAGGCCAGTCCGGCCACGTGCGGATAGCCCAGGACCTCGATCCAGGCATCGGGCCAGCGCGCGCGAAGGGCCTGGAAAACCGGCAGGGTCAGCAGGAAATCCCCGATGGCGCCGCCGCGCAGGACCAGGAATCGGGCCGGCCGGCTCATGGAAGATCAATAGACGGCCAGCGCCAGCGCGACGAGGGCCGCCCCGAACGCCAGGCGAAGGAGACCGAGCTGCCGACAACGGCCATCCGTCGCCAGCGCCCAGGCCGCCACGCGGCGGAAATAGAACGGGCTCAAGACCAGCACGATGCCCGCCACGGCCCATACGTAGGCCAGGCCGATCATCACCAGCCGCCAGTCGGACTCATGCCAACGGGCGGCGATGATCACCGGGTTCGCCAGCAGCAGCAGCAATCCACCGAGCGCCCGCGGGGCCAGCAGCTCGTCCATGAAGATGACGATCAGGAAAAAGGACAGCGGCGCCGCGGCATACAGGTACGGCTTGACCCATTCAAAGCGTCCCAGCTGGGCGTGCAGCACGATCCAGGCGACCCAGCCCAGGTCGAGCGCCGTCAGCAGCCAGGCCGGTCCGCGGCTTCGGGGAAAAGCGAGGGCGGCGGCGCGCACCCTCCCCGGCCAGAGCAGGCAAGGGACGTTCAGCCCCGCCACCACGAGGCCAACGGCCAAGGCCATGAGGGCCAGCGTCGAGCAGCTATGCATCCATGCGGACACGGTTCACTCCCGGAACAAAACGGCGCAACAATAACGGGAGCCTGCCGCTTTGTCATGGGTTAATTTGCCGGCGGGGATCAGTCGAAGATGAGAAACATTTCCTTGGGCAGGTTGACCGGCCGCCACTTCGGATCCGCGATGGTCCCGGACAGTTTGAACTCGAGCAGCTTGGTGAGGGGCGAGGTGGCCAGGCGCACGGCTTCCGCCACGACGCCGTCGCGCAGGGGCTGGACCTGGACCGTCATGTCGATACGCCGGTCCAGGCGATAGTCGCCCTTCGCCTTGAGGCTCAACACGGAACCCTCGAGCAGGGCCTCCTCCGTGTGAAACGCGCCGTCCTGGAGGAGAAATTCCGAGCGGAAGTCCGTCTGCGACGCGAACCCGAGGCCGGGATAGAGACGCGTCAGCCACTCGGACAACCCGCCCATCAGCGGGATCTGGAAAAGCGCGCCGTCCCTGATGCGGATGCGCCCCTCGCCGAGGGCGGTCCGGCCGCGGCCCTCGCCCACCCGTCCTTCCAGGCGGAAGTCGGCCGAAAGCCGGCCCTTGTAGGGATTCTCCGTGAGCCGGATCAGCGCCGCCATCAGGTCTTCGAAGCGGGTGTCGGCAAGCTGGCCCACGGCGTCGTAGCGCAGATCGTTCGGCTTGTTCAGGGGGTAGAAGGCCATGCGCCCGGTCAGCCGTCCGCCGTAAGCCTCCGCGCGGATGTCGGTGATTTCCACGCGCTGGTTCGAGGCCCGCACGCGGAACGCGGCCTCGTCCGAGAGCGCCCAGCCCAGGCCGACGCCGCGCCCCTCGACCCAGGCCTCCACGTCGACCGGGGAGAACCCGACGTAGCTGACCACGCCGCTGGCCGTGACATGGGCCGGGCCTTCAAACCGGTAATCCTCCAGGAAGCGCCCGGGCCCCGGGCCGATCATGCGGGCCACGGCATGGGGATCGGCCGTGCTGTCTATTTGAAAGGCCGCTGTTTGCCGGTTGTAGTCGAGTTCGATCCAGCCGTGCGCCCCGCCCTCCTCGCGCGCGATGTCCAGCGGGTCCAACCTCATGACACCGTCGCGCAAGGCCAGGCCGGCGGAACCGGCGGTCAAACCGACCCCGCGGTAGGCGAACGAGGTGGCGCTCATGCTCCCCTGGAAGGCAAAACGCTGCAGGTCGCCGACGACACCGGAAAACTCGAGCTTCACGACCGGGGGAACGTCCCCGAACTGGAACCAGTCCAGGATCTCCATCTGCTGTTTCAGCAGCAACGGCTTCCACAGGTGGGGATTGAAGGCGCCTTCCATCTCCCCGTGGAAAGCTCCCGAGGCGGTATCGAGAACGGCCGCCGCTTTCAGGGGGCCCTGCCGCACGCCCCGGCCCACCACGCCGTCCAGCTTCTCCAGCGTAAAAACGCCATTCTCCCGGCTGACGGACAGGAAGGCCTTCTCCACCCATACCCCGCCGCACTCGGCCTTCTCGAGCGAGATCCAGCCGCCGAGGTGCTGCTTGATTTCGCTCCACGGCGCCGGCCCGCCCCAGAGTTCGAGCGAGGCCTCTCCCTTCAACTCGTATCCCATCTGTTCCAGCCGGAGCCGCCACGCCCGGGGCAGGATGGCCATCCACTGTTTCAATGGAAGATCGCTGAACAGCCGGAATTCCGCCTTGCGATTCGCCAGCGACAGGGCGCCATTCAGGTTCAACCGGGCGGCCCCCTGCCGCAGGATCAGCGATTTGAGCATCATCCGGCTGCCGTCCAGGGCCGCGTCCACGCTCCAGCGATCGAAGAGCCCGACCGGCGTCTGCGTCCGGCGCGACTGGATTTTCAACTCCACGCGCGACTCCGCCGGGTCATCCAGTTCCAGCGCGAAATCCAGGCGGACCTGCGGAGGCTGGCTGAACTGCAGCGCCCGGACCTGTTCCAGCGCCTTGAAGAGCCAGTCCGGGCAGCGGCGCAACAGGTCGGCGCCGGATCGCCCGGTTTCCTTTTCCGGCAACCGCCGATGGATCGTGCCCGCCCCCCGGAACTGCATGCCGAGCCCCTCCGCGTAGAGGCGCTCCATCTCGACCGCGCCCGGCCGGAACCGGATGGCGGCGTGGAGGTTTTCGAGAACAACCTGCTCCGAGAGGTTCGGGTCGTCGCGGGCCTCCAGGTAGAGGCGGAGCCTGGCGCCCCGGATGCGAAGCCCCACGATGCCATGCCGCCGGGACAGCCATTCGAGGGCGTTCAGGCCCAGGGCGAAACGATCGGCTTCGATCACGGGCGCAGCGGCCGCCGGGTCGTCGTACAGGCGGAACCCCTTCAGCACGATCCCGTCCATGACGCTCAACCGCGCCCGGCGCACCCGCGCATGCACGCCCTGCTCCTCCAATCGCGCCAGCACGCGCTTAACGAGCCAGGCGGGGAAGCCCGCCGCGCTGCAGTACAGTAGGAGCGCGGCAGACACCACGAGGACGAGTCCCGCGAATCCCGCCAGGAATCGGAGGAGGCGCCGGCCCGCCCTGAAGAGAAAGGCGGGCCGTTTTCGGCTTGCGCGCGCGTCAGGGGACGGCGGGGCTGCCGGCGGCGTCTGCAGCATGGGCTCCATTCTCGGCGCTCCCGGAAACCGGGACGGTCGACAGCAGGCGCGGCAGCAGCCGCTCGCAGTCCTCCCGGTTCAACTCGAAAATGCCTTCCTGCCCCTGGATCATCGCGTACCGGCCCGACGGACCGGCCTCCTGACCGAAGTACAGCGTATTGCCCAACCCCGCCGCGCCTCGGAGCCCGATCTCCAGCTTGTCCGCGCCGGGCCCGAACCCGTAGCGGTCCGCCGGCGCCCCGGTCTCCGCCAGGAACCGCTCCGCGCGCAGATCGTGGAGAAGCCGCAGGAGGTCCTTCACGGCCTCTACCTCGACCCGGGTTCCCTCGCCGCCCGGGCCCGACTCGAACTCGCCGGATGATCCGCGCCGGATTTCCTCCGTCCAGCCGTCTCGCGAGACGGCCAGGCGCGCGACCTCGTCGGGATTGATCCGCAGCACCCCGCGGTCGCGGTAGAACAGCGGATCGGCCGAAACAAACTGAAGGAGGCTCTCGGGGATCTCCGCCGCGAATCCATCGGGGCGCACCCGCACCGACCGGCAGCCGGCCGTCGCGGAGGCCGGTCCGATTTCCAGGACGGTTTCCTCCTCCGCGTCTCCGCCGGCCGCCCCCGCCGGATCGGCGCGCCGGCCCATCCGGATGACGATCTCCGCGTCCGGGGCGGGAGCGGCGGCGTCGGGAGACGGCAGGAACTTCTGGATCACCGGGGCGGTCCACACGGACAGCAACTCCTGCATCCGTTCCGGGTCCGCGTTCCAGCGGCGGGGCTCGACCAGGCTCCAGCCCTGCGCCTCCTCCCGCAGGGCCACCCGCTGCTCTCCCGCCTCGATGACCACCCGGTGGACATCGCGCGCCTCCATGGTGGTCAGTTTCCGGTCGCGCAGGTCGTCGAGCGTGACGTTCAACGGCTCCAACTGGGCGGCTTCCACCATGCCGGCGGAATCATCCGGCCGGCTCAACGTGTAGAAACGGGCGGCGCTCCGGTCCACCGGGTCCCCCACCAGGACGGACGCCTCCCCGCCCCGGCTCAACGTCACGCTGACCCGGAGGCCCGGATCGTCGAAGCCGTAGGCGGCCGGATCCTTCATTTCCGCGGGAAGGAATTCGGCCGCGCGCAGCAGGAAGAGGGCCTCGAGGAAACGCTGCACCTCGCCGGAGGAGGCGCGGGCCGTCACGGGCTGCTGGATCATCCAGCGGCCTCGCTCGCCCCGGGCGATCTGCAGGAATCCGTCCCCGCGGCGGATCTCCAGCCGCTGCACCAGTTCCGGCCCGCCCGGCAGCAGCGCCCGGTCGCGGAGGTCGGTGGCCGATGCCGGGAGAAGGGCCAGCAGGGCCTGGTCGACGGCCACGATCTCATCCTGGCCTTCCTCCCGGATGTAGACCGAGCCCCCGAGCGGGGCGACGCGGCCGATCCGCACGGCCCGGCGATGATGCGGCGTGCCCAAGACGAGGCGGGGGGCGGACTCCGAGAGACCGTACTGCTCCGGCGTCAGCCCGCGCCCCTTCTGGTCGCGGCGCGTGATCACCTCGCCGCGCGCCAGCCCGCGCAATCCCTGGAGGAAATGCTCCACGGTCCCCGCGTCCGCCCGCGCGCGGAACGGCCGCGTGATCATCCAGCGTCCCCCCTCCTTGACGCACTCGACCATGAGATTGGTGGACTCGAGGCCAAGGAAGACGATATCGGCCGGCTCGTAGTCAAGGGCCCGGCGCGCCGCCTCGGCTCGCTCCCGCGAGGAGCGGGTCCCGCGCTCGAAACGCCACATCAGCGCGCCGACCAGAAGGACGGCCAGCAGCAGCATCCATGTCGTCTTGAACTTCATCGCTCACGTCCTCCGGCGCCACCAGACCAGGACGCCGAGCAGCGCCGGCAGCGCCGGGATGACGCCGACCACCGCCCAGAACAGGCCGCGCAACTGGCGCTGCGTCATCAGCAGCCGGTTATCCTCGACGGGCTTGGCCGCGATCCCCAGCAGTTCGTCGCGCTCCAGCAGCCAGTTCAGCGCGCTCAAGAACAGATCCTCGTTGGCGCCGGTCATCACGCCGTTCGCCGCAAAATCGGAGTCGCCGATCACCACCAGGCGGGTGGGCCGGATCTGGACGTCGATGCCGGGCACCGGCCCCTTCTCCACCGCGGCCGCGACCGGGACGGGGCCGGGCCGGTCCCGCTCGGGATCGTAGCGCATGGGGCTCTGCAGGCTGTCGGTTTCCGCCCAGCCCGACTCGCTGCAGGAGGCCAGCGGCGCGGCGGCGGGCCGGTCCGCGGGATCGCCGCCCCCCTCCTCGCCCTCGATCGGCTCGACGGACCGCGGCAGGTACAGCACGGTGCTCAAGCCGTTCAGTTTCGCGGTGACGGGATGCGGCTCGTACTCGGTGATGAACAGCTCGCGCCCCGTGAGCGTGCGGGTGGCGTCGAGCACCACGTCGTTCACCAGGCGGAGACCCCATTTTTCGCAGAGCGATTCCAGTCCGGTGGCGGTCGCGGCGTCCAGCAGGAGCAACAGGCGGCCCTGCCGCTCCAGGTAGTCGCCCAGCACGTCCAGCTCCGCCGCGGAGAAGGCCTTCTGGGGGCCGGCGACGACCACGGCGGAGGCGTCGTCCGGGACGGCCGGCGTCCGGCCGAGGACCAGGGGCTTGACCTCGGCGTGATCGCGGCGGACGAGCTCCGCGATGGCCGAGTAGCCGGCCCCGCGCTCGAAGCTCTCGATGTCGCGCTCGCCGTGCCCCTGGAGGAAGTAGACCACGGGCTGGCTCGCCTGCGTGATGCTGTAGAGGGCGGAGGAAAACGCCTGCTCGCCCTTGAAGGACACGCGGCGCGGCGCCTCGCCCATCTGCACGGGCTCATAGTCATAGTCCGCCAGCTCGGCCATCCGCACGTACTTGCGGCGCCCGCCGCCGTCGAACACGATGACGTTGGCCTCGGTCACCTCGTAGCGCCGCATCAGCTCCTCGGTCCGTGCGAGGTCGCGGTCCGGGTCCACCCTCTCGACATGGATCAACGGCGAGGCCGCCTCGTACTCGTCCAGCAGGTGCACGGCGTCTTCGAACACTTCCTGGCCGGGCTGGAGAAACACCACGACCTCCACGGCGCCGGTGAGGCCGTCCAGCAGGCCCCGGGTTTTTTCGGATAGCGTGTTGGATCCGGACCGGCTCCAGTCCGCCCGGGCGTAATGGCGGTAGGCCAGGTAATTGACCATGAGCGCCAGGACGGCCGCGAGGGCCAGCGCCAGCAGCGTGTTGGCGCGGAGCAGCGCGCGGCGCCACGCGCCCGGTTCCACGGGGGACCGCCTTTCCGGGTTCCTGGGTTCAAGCGTTTCCATGCGTCATTTCCACCGCCGCGCTTCGACGGCCCGGACCGCGGCGAAGAGCATGAGCGCCGTCAAGGACACGTACAACGCCACCGGGCGCGTGTCCACGACGCCGCGGGCGAAGTCGAGCATGTGGGACACGGAGGAGACGTAGGCGAACGCGTCCCGCGCGGCCTCGCTGCGCGCCAGGAACGCGAAGAAGCCCGTGAAGAAGAAAACGCCGATCGCGGCAAAGCACGCGACGGCGGCCATGATCTGGTGGACGGCCACGGCGGAGCACAGGACGCCGACCGACAGGTAAAAGGCGCCGACGAGCAGCGCGCCGAGATAGCCGCCCATCATGGGGCCCAGGTCCACGGGGGCCGTGAGGGGGCTGAACGCGTGCAGGATGATCCCATAGGCCGCGGTGGGGATCCAGAGGATCACGTAGAAGCTCAACGCGCCCAGGTATTTGGCCATGACCACGCCGACCTCCGTGACCGGCGCGGTCATCAGCGTCTCGATCGTCCCCGTCGTTTTCTCCTCCGTGAACAGCCGCATCGTCAGGACCGGGGCCGCCACCAGCAGAACGATCCAGAAGAAGAGCGAGCCGAACAGCTCCTGCATCACCGACGCGCCCGCAGGGCCCTCGACCAGGGCATGGACGAGGAGCCAGAAGCTAAATCCGAAGACCAGGAGGAAGAAGATCATCACCACGTAGGCCATCGGCGAAAGGAAATAGGCGGCCAGTTCCTTCTTCCAGAGCGTGAGGAAGTTCTTCACGGCCGCTTCTCCCCCGGCGCCGTGCCGGTCAGGCTCACGAAGATCTCCTCCAGCGTGTTGCGCTCCTGGCGCAACTCGCGCAGGGGCCATCCGTTCCGCGCCGCCAGCTCGAAGACCGCGGGCCGGACATCCGTGCCGTGCGCGCCCTCGATAAGATAGCGCCGCCACGGGCCGTCTTCCTCATCCGGGCGCACGCTGCGCACGTCCGGCAGCGCCTCCAACCCCCGGCGGACCTCGTCCGCGGGGCCCGCGATCTCCGTCACCGCCCGGGCGCCGGACTGCAGGTTCTCGCGCAACTGCCCGGGCGAGTCCGAGGCGACGATCCGGCCGCGGTTGATGATCAGCACGCGCCGGCAGACGGCTTCGACCTCGGGGAGGATGTGCGTGGAAAGCAGGATCGTGTGCCGCCGGGCCAGTGCCCGGATCAGCTCGCGCACCTGGATGACCTGGGCGGGATCCAGCCCCAGCGTCGGCTCGTCCAGGATCAGCAGTTCGGGATCGTGGACCAGGCAGTCGGCCAGGCCCACGCGTTGCCGGTATCCCCGCGAAAGCTGCCCGATGATCCGCCGGCCGGCGTCCTTCAAGCCGCAGCGATCCTTGACCTCCTGCACGCGGCGGCGGCAGGCGGCGGGCGAGACGCCCTTGAGGCGCGCCCGGAAGCGCAGGTACTCGTCCACCCGCATCTCGGGGTACAGCGGCGCGTTCTCCGGCAGGTAGCCGATGCGCCGGCGGACCTCCAGGGAATCGCGGAAGACGTCAAAGCCCGCGACCTCCGCCGTGCCCGACGTGGCGGGGAGGTAGCACGACAGGATGCGCAGCGTCGTGGTCTTGCCCGCGCCGTTGACGCCCAGGAAGCCGACGACCTCGCCGGGCTCGATGCGGAACGAGACGTCGTCCACCGCCACGCAGCCGGCGAAACGTTTCGTGAGATGGGTGACCCGGATCATGCGTCACTCCGCGTTCATCCGGACCTGGGAACTCTGGGCGATCAGGTAGGGCCCGCTCTCCTCGAGGTTGACGACGGTCAGCAGGAGCGGGTCGCCGGTCCGTACGGACTCGAGCGCCAGGCCCGCGTCCTCGAGCGAGTTGATCTGCATCTCGTTGATGCGCGCCACGTAGAGCCCCGGGCGCAGGCCGACTTGCTCCCCCGCGCCGCCCGGGACGACGCCGGAGATGGCCACGCCGTTGCCGAACGGCGCGCGCCCCTTCTCGGGGCCGAACGGCTTCTCCGCCAGGTCCAGGCCCAGGCGCCGCCGCGCCAGCTTTTCGCCCGCGGGTTTCGGGAGCGCCGCCACGGTCACGGGGACGGCCGCCGGTTTCCCCTCGCGCTCGAAACCGATGTCCACCGTCTGCCCCACCCCGTACGCCAGGAGCGCCTTGTGAAAATCGTAGAGGTCGCGGACGGGCGCTCCGCCCACGGACCGGATGACGTCGCCGGCCGCCAGCCGCTCGTCGACGGCCAGTTCCGGCATCGCCTCCGGGTGCGCCACGCGGAGCACTCCGTTGGACGCATCCGCCTCGAAGCCCAGCCAGCGCTTGCCCAGCAGGCGGGGACAGAGCCAGCGCGCCAGCAGGTCGCGCACCCGGCGGACGGGCACCGCGAACCCGATGTTCTGGGCCTCGCGGTAGATCGCCACGTTCACCCCGATCATCTCGCCGTCGGCGTTCAACAACGGGCCGCCGGAGCTGCCGGGATTCACCGCGGCGTCCGTCTGGAGGATGTCCCGGTAAAGCACCTCTCCCTGGTACCGCGCCTCGCGGTTCTTGGCCGAGAGGACGCCGACGGTGACCGTCTGCGCCAGGCCGAACGGGTTGCCCAGCGCGATGACCGTCTCGCCGAGCATCAGGTCGTCGTCGCGCGCGAATTCCACGGGGGTCAGCGGCCCTGCCGGCTCGATCTTCAGCAGGGCCAGGTCGTTGACTTCGTCGCCGGCGAGAAAGACGGCGTCGTAGGTGGTGTCGTCCCCGAGGGTCACCCGGATGCGCGACGCCCTCTCGACGACGTGGAAGTTGGTCAGGATATAGCCGGCGGGGTCGATGACGATCCCGGAGCCCAGGGAGTGCCGGACCTGGGGCGTCGCCGGGCCGGCGAAGAAATCGCGGTAGAACTGGTCGAACAGGTCTCCCCGGAACCGGCGGAACGGATCGGTGTGGCGCACGGTGACCAGCTGCTCGGTGCCGATGTTCACGACGCCCGGCATGGCCTTCTCGACCGCCTCGACGATGGGCGTGCGGCGGTTGGACGCGTCCGCCCCGCCGGTTGGCCACGCCAGGGCCACCGCGCCCGCGGCTATCCACTTGCACCATTCCGTTTTCATATCCGGCGGCAACAGGAGGGCTTCACTTTTCCCCGGCCCGCGCCGGGTCCTGCTTCAGGCGCTCGATGAACGTGCGGATCGTTTCCCGCACGGAGGTAAACCGGAAGTCGGCGTCCTTCTGGAATTTCGTGGAATCGAGATAGGTTTTCTCCGGCCGAAGGTCGATGAACTTCAGTTCCTCCTGGGTCCGGCAGACGATCCGGGCCTGCAGGCCGAGCAGCCGGAAGAACTGGCGGGCCAGTTCCTCCCGCGTGAAATATTCCGGGTTGGCGATGTTGTACACCCCCGTGAGCCCGCGCTCGCAACCGGCCTGGATGGCCCGGGCCACGTCGCGCACGTTGGTCGGCGAGAATAGCTGGTTGGCGATGCACACGACGGGCTTGCCCTGGAGATGCCATTGGTACCACTCGGTGAACATCTGGTACTCGGCCGGGTCGTCGCCGATGACCTTGTCGAGCCGGTAGTGCAGCGTGTCCGGGTGGTGCGCGGCGCAGTATTCCTCGACCTCCGCCTTGTGGCGGCCGTACTCGTTGATCGGCGCGTGCGGCTCATCGTCCGCGTAGTAGCCCGAGACGCCGTCGTAGGCGAACCCCGAGGTCATGCAGATCGGCCGCGCGCCGATCGCGAAGGCGTCCTCGATCAGGCGGATCGTCCCGACCACGTTGATCTGGTAGCTCAACTCGCGCTCCAGGAAACAGCGATCGGGCTGGGCCATCGCCGCGCAGTTGACCACGTGGGTGGGCCGCCCTGCTTCGCCCATGATCTCGTCGACGCGGTCCGCCAAGCGGTCCCGCACGATGTCGAACGCGCGCAGGCCGCCGTCCTTCCCGCGCATGCGCGTGCCGACCACCTTCCATCCGAGGCTGCACAGATGCCGCAGGGCATGCCCGCCCACGAAGCCCGAGGCGCCGACGACGAGAACGGTTGGAGGGGTGGCGGCCATACGGTTCACAGTTTCAACGCGTGTTTGCTGGACGGATTGATCGAGGAAAAAACGCCGCCGCGCGCCAGGAAGGCCTGGTTCCGCCCGATCACCTTGTCCTCCGCCTCCGGGCTCAAGCTCAACAGGCAGAGCTTGACGTTCTCCGTGAGCAGGGCCTCCGAGCCCCGGATCGGCAGGCGCGAGCCCGGCATGAACAGCCCCTTCTTCTTCGGGTGGTCGTCCACGACGAAATCGATGACATCCGCCAGGCCGAGGATGTTGATGTAGGTGCAGGCCAGGTGCCCGGCGCCGAAGAGCGCGACCCGCCCCCCGCCCGCCCGGTAGCGCGCAAAGAGGGCCCGGGCCTTCCGTCTCTGCTCCTCGATACCGCGGACAAACCGGCGGGCCCGGTCGAACTCCGGCTCCAGCGACGAGGCCGGCGGGAACGCGCCTTCCGACGCGGCGGCGTCCGCCTGCACGACGGCGACGAGCGAGTTCTCGAAGGGATACGGGAAGCACTCGTAGTGCACCAGCTTGAAGCCCGCAATGGCCAGGTTCCACCGGAACGTCTGGGGGGTGAAATAGACGATGTGCTCCTCCCAGAGGATGGCGGCGTCCCCGTTCTCGACCGCCCGCGTGCAGTCGGGGACCTCGACGACGACGAACCCGCCCGGGTAGAGCAGCCGCTTCAGCCCCTCCAGGAAGTCCCGCATGCGGTGGGAGTGCTCCAGCACCTGCCGGCCGATCACCATGTCCGAGCGCCCGCGGCCGTGCGTGATATGCGTCGCGCCCTCCGGCGAAATGCGCCCCTGGAGCAGTTCGACGCTGGCCCCCGTGCTCTCCATGTCGAGGTCGCGATGCGCGTCGAGCCGCCAGGTGTACCGGTGGCCCCGCTCCCGCAGCCGCCGCAGCAGCGTGTCGTCCTTGTAGCTCACCCCGGCGATCACGCCGCGCTTGAGCAGCCCGGGCAGCCCCGACAGGATATCCGCCAGCCGGTCCAGGTGGCCTTCCGGCTCGTTGTAGACGATCCAGTCGTACGGCGGCACGATCTCCTCCGCCGGCACCGGCCGCAGCAGCTGGACCAGTCCGCACGCCCCGCACTGGCCGAGCGCCATCGGGTGCATGAACTCGGGCCCGTCCGGGCGCGGGAGATAGCGGTTGCAGATGGGCTGCGGGCCGAAATCCGCGAGCTCCCGCACCGCGCTCTGCGCGCACAGGCAGCACTCCGTCAACTGGATATCGCCCTGGGTCATGCTTCGACTTCAGCCTCGTGATGGTGGCGCATCATACAGGGCCGCCCTCCCCTTGTCCATTTCGGAGACGCGGCCGCCGCTTGTGCCGCCCCCCGGCGGCTGGTACAGTAGGCCCCGTCGCCGGAACTCGGTCCGGCGCGGCAGGCCCATGAAAGGACTCCTGATTTCAGCGCTGGCGCTGGTCGGCTACGTGATCTCCATCTGGATCACGGCGCATCTCGTCCGCGTGGAGCGGTATTCGAAGCTCTTCTTTTCCCTGTTCGCCGCCTGGACGCCGCTCTACTTCCTCGCCTACTTCGCCACGCCGGACCACGTGTGGATCCTGCCGCAGGCCTGGAGCCTCGCGCCCTGGAAGCTCGACGCCGCGTACGGCTACGTGGTGTTCGCCCTGAACATGCACAATGTCATGGACTTCTTCTTCGGCGTCAACGGCGGGTTCTCCACGTGCCTCCTGCTCGAGATCCTCCGGAGCGGCTCCCGCGGCCTGGCCACGGAGGAGATCATCGCCAGGTTCCGCACCGCCGACGGCGCGGACAAGATCTACGCCTGGCGCCTGCCCCGCCTCGCGGAGACGGGCTACATCACGATCGAGCCGGCGTCGGGCGATTGCCGCCTGACGGCCAAGGGCGTGTGGGCGGCGCGGATCGCCTGGCTCGGCAAGCGAATCCTCAACCTGGGAATGGGGGGCTGATGTTCACGCACGGCCTGTTGACCGCCATCGTAGTTTCGCTGGCCTGGATGCTCCTGCAGCTCGCGGCCATGCACATCCGCCCGGCGCGCAACCGCTTCTACGCGATGCTGACCGGCTACCTCTGCAGCCTGCCCTTCGTCTACGCCGCCTACCGCTGGCTGCCGCTGCCCGTCGACGCGCAGACCGATGTCGAGGGCTGGTTCGGGTTGGGCCTGTTCCACGCCTACCTGTTCCACCTGCTGCTGTTCTTCCTGTACGTGGAGTTCTTCTACCATGTCGAGCGGTCGGTCACGCTGCGGTTCCTCGTGATGGTGCTCCAGGCGCCCGGCCGCACGGCGCATCCCGCCGACCTCCAGCAGGACTACTCGCTGGAGGACATGATCACGCGGCGGCTCGCGGACCTGGAGCAGAACCGGTTCATCGAGCGGCGCGGCGGCCGCTGGCACGACCGCGCGCGCGGCGTCCTGATCGCCGTCATCATGGGCGTGTCGTCGTGGCTGTTCCGGTCGAAAACCCAGAGCGAGCGCCTGTGAGCCCGCCGCCCCCGGTTCGGGACACATCCCGCGCGTACAGATAGCACATCTCGTCGGTCCCGCGGACGGTTTCATCCACCTTGTGCAGGGGGACGAAGCCGGGCGGGACGCTCTTCAGCGGCTTGTCGGTGAGCAGGAGCAGCGGCTCTCCCGCGGGGACCTGCTGCTCCAGCAGCGCCGCCGCCTCCTCGTGGGACATCTCGTTGGCCCGGCGGTGCGCGGCGTCCTGGCGCACGTAGGTCACCCACTCGCCGCGCCCGATGTACCAGAATTTCCGGCCCGGGAAGTAGGGCGCGATCGAGCTCAAGTGGGCGTACCGGTGGACGGCGATCGGGTAGCGCGCCAGGCCTTCGCGCCAGATATACTCGGCCATCCGCCGCGTGCCCGAGAAGTCGTGCTTCCGGTCCATGGCGTTCAGTTTCCAGCCCTCGTACAGGGAGAAGGCCAGGCACAGGTTCAGCCCCCAGAGGAACGCGCGCCGCTGTTTCTGGAAATCGGCGCGGCCGCCCGCGTCCGGCCCGTCCGCCGCCACCCAGAGCGCGAACACCCCGCCCAGGAGGAACAACCCATAGTGGCGGGAAAGCGCGCTGGTCAGCCAGAGCAGCAGGCTCACGCCGACGACATGGGCGGCGGCGAGGAACAGGGCCGCCGGCCTCGCCCGCAGCGTCCAGAACAGCAGCGCCATCATCGCCAGCGCAAGCGGGGCCAACCATCCGTAGAAATTCTGCACGCCGGGGAAGAACGCCGTGGTGACGCCCCGCAGGATCACGGAGGGCGGATTGCTCCAGACAAAGGACCCGCCGTGCATGTTGTCGGGCGGGGGCCGGAAAAAATCGAATTGCCAGACGAGCAGCAGCGCGCCGGCGCCCATCAGGGCCAGGGCCAGGCCGTGCGCCGCGTCGGCCCGGCGCGCGCGCACGGTCTCCCACGCGAACAGGGCGGACAGGCCGGCCGCCAGGAAGGCCATGTGCAGGTTGCTGTTGAACAGCAGGGCCACCAGCAGGCCATGCCGCCACGGCTGCTCGTGCCGCTGCGGGTACCGCCACGCGATCAGGAACATCAGCAGGATGCCGACGGCATACACCCGGCTTTCGACGGCATACATCCACACCATCCAGAACGAGAACACCAGGAGCGCGCGCGTCAGGCGGGGCAACGGAGCGAACCGCAGAACCAGGAACGCGCTGCCGACCGCCAGCAGGCCGTGCAGCAGGCCCATGAAGGCGTACGGAGCGCCCAGCCGGGCCAGCGGCCGGACCAGGAGATACCACAGCGCCGGGTGCGCCTGGTAGCGGAGCAGCGCGAACGTCTCGGCCAGGGAGGCGTCGCGCCCGATCAGCCAGGTCTGGGCCTCGTCGCGCCACGGCTCATGGACCCGGATCGTTCCCAGCACCAGCCAGGCGTACAGCGCGGTCAGCAGGAGGGCGAAGAGCCGCTCGTCCATCCATTCCCGCGGTTTGTCGTTCATCCCGCCCGCCTTTCGCGCCGCGCCATCCGTAACACTATTAATCACGGGTGTGAACAGTTTTGTTACAACTCCCACCCGGGCGCGTCAGCCAAAGCGGCCCCGGAAGATCCGGAACAGCGAGCCCATGACCGATATGATGTTCTTGCGCTTGAACGCGGAGGTCGGGCCCGAGGCGCGGTCGAAGTTGTGGATTTTCACCTCGAGGTAGGTCACGTCCGGGTTGTTCAGCACGCGGCAGAGCAGCTCCGCCTGGTAGCCCAGCCCGTACGTCGGCACGCGGTATTTCACCACGTTCTCGCGCCGGTGGAGCACCAGCCCGTTGAAATAGCGCAGCTCGTGCCCGCTCAACAGCCGGACCAGCCGGGCGAAGCAGACGGAGAGGAACCGGCGCGTGAAATTGCGGTGGTCGCAGTTGAATTTCCGGCTGAAGAGCCGGGTGCCGTAGTACGGGACGATGATGTCCGCGAGGCCCAGCAGTTTCATGACGTGCTTGATCTGGTCCTTCGGGACGGCGTTGTCTCCGTGGACGATCAGGTAGTAATCGCCTCGCGCCTTTTCCGCGCCCCGGAAGTAATTGACCCCGATCCCCTGGTTCTTCTCGTTGGCCACGAGCTCGAACTGGCCCTGGAGGCCGTTCTTCTCGATGTACTCGCGGATGACCCGGACGGAATCGTCCCTGGAAGCGTCGTCGTAAATCAGCACCTCGTACGTGTGCGGGAACAGCGCCATGGTCGTGCGGATCGTGTCCAGGGCCTGCGTCACGAGGTCCCGCTCGTTGAAACAGGTCACCATCACCGTCACGTCCACTTTTTCCTTTTTCACTTCATCCATGTTGACCCCCGCCTCGCTTTTACACGCGCCTCGAGCTGCGCTAGGTACCGGGCCGCCTCCCCCGCCTGCCCGTCCTCCGGCGCCCACGCCGGGAACGCCGTGTCGGCCCGATTGAACGGACCGTTGGTGACTTCCTTGAAAACCAGGTGCGGCGTGTAGATCAGCAGCGTGTGATACACGGGTCCCGCCAGCCGGTAGTAAAACGGCTGCCCCGACCCGAAGGGGCCCATCCGGATCACCCGCGCGATCTCCCCCTGCTCGTCGAACATCACCATATCCGCCTCGCCCTCGACCACGTGGAACGACTCGATCCGGGTCAGGTGCTTGTGCGGCCGCACGTAGGTCATGCGCGCGTGCACGATGAGCATCTCGTGGATCGGCTCGCCGGGATCCTCGTGCGCGCAGATCCGGATCCGGCGGCGCGGGTTGAGGTCCGCCTGCCGCTTGAGTTCCTCCACGAAGGCGCGGTCCAGCACCACCGGCTGCTCGGCCGGGTACAGCACCTCGTCGTTGAACTTCCGGGTCTTCATGGGTTCCCTTACGCGCTACGGCCCACAGGATAGAAGGTTGGTTACCGCGGCACAACGTAAAACATCACCGCGAAGTACTGCGCGACGGCCGCCGCGAGCACGAACAAGTGCCAGATCGCGTGGTGGTACGGAATGCGCTTGAACAGGTACAACACCGCGCCGCCCGTGTACAGCAGGCCGCCGCCCGCCAGCAGGGCCATCCCGCCCGCCGGCAGGACGCGGGCCAGCGGGCGGATCGCGATGACGATCATCCAGCCCATCGCCAGGTAGATCGCCGTCGAGGCGTAGCGGAACCGGCCCGTGAAGAAAAGCTTGAGGATGATACCGATCAGCGCCAGGCCCCAGACCACGCCGAAGAGGCTCCAGCCCCACGGCCCGCGCAGGTTGACCAGCATGAACGGCGTATACGAGCCCGCGATCAGCAGGTAGATCGAGGCGTGGTCCAGCACCCGCAGCACATGCTTCACCCGGGGATTCGAGAAGCTGTGGTACAGCGTCGAGCACAGGAACAGCGCGATCAGCGTCGTCCCGTAGACGCTGCAGCTCACCACGTGCCACGCGTTCCCGTGCAGCGCGGCGAACGATACCAGCACCGCCAGCCCCGCGACGGCCAGCGCCGCGCTGATCCCGTGCGTCAGGCTGTTCGCCAGCTCGTGGCCGCGGGAATAGCGCGGGGCCTGGGATGGTTCCTCGGCATGCACGGCGCGGAGAGTAGCACGGTTTTCCAATGTTTGGAAAATTTCATGCCGATATTTCCAATCATTGGAAACTTCTCGCAGGGGCGCCGCTTGCCGGCGCCCGAACGAAGCCCGCGAATGGTCTATCCGCCCCATGTCGGTAGGTGTATTCTTTCCTCGGGAGTTCAATGAGACGCGAAGAGGCCCCGCCGTGCAATTGATATCCATCTCGCTCGCATCACCTCGCCGCGGTATCCGTGCGCGATGGGGAGCGGCCTGGGTGGCCGCGAGCGTCATCACACTTCTGACCACCGAGTCGCGGGTGGCCGCGACGATCCATTACGTGGCTACGAACAGCCCCTCGTCGGCAGCACCCTTCACCAACTGGTCCACCGCCGCTCATGTCCTTCAGGAGGCAGTGGACGCCGCCGCGGCTGGAGACGAAATCATCGTGTCAAACGGCATCTACGATTCAGGCGGCAAGGTGATCCACGGCGCCATGACCAATCGCGTTGCCGTGGACAAAGCCCTGACGGTACGGAGCGTAAACGGCCCTGAAGCAACCGTGATTAAGGGATCCGGCCCGAACGGGAATGCCGCGGTACGATGCGTATATCTGGCAAGTGGAAGCAGCCTAGCTGGCTTCACTCTGACTAACGGATCCACGAGAACCGCAGGTAATAATGTCACGGAGCAGAGCGGTGGAGGTGTATTCAGCACCGGGGGAGTTATGTCGAATTGTCTAGTAACGGGCAATTCGGCGATCGCGGGGGGCGGAAGTTCCTGTTCTCGACTGTATAATTGCGTGCTTGCTGGGAACTCGGCCAACAGTGGTGGCGGCAACTATGAAGGAGTTCTTCAGAACTGCACACTTACCGGCAATCTCGGCATAAAAAGAGCCGGCGGCAGTTCCGCTGGGACGCTCTATAACTGTATTGTTTATTACAATAGCGCCCCAGTCAGCCCCAACTACGAATCGCCGACCATGGTGACCTGTTGTACCACTCCGGCTCCGGGCGGGACAGGAAACATCACTAACGAACCCGGCCTCGTTACTGCATGGAGAATAACCACCGACTCGCCTTGCGTAGGAGCGGGGAGCACCGCGTTTGCCAGAGGAACGGACATGGATGCCGAAACCTGGAAGAGTCCTCCCAGCATCGGCGCGGATGAGCCTTTTGGATCAGGGATGACTGGATCTCTTGCGACAGCTATCAGTGCGATCTATACGCAGGTCGCCGTCAGATTCGTTGCAGGATTCACCGGGCAGACAGCAGGCCGCGTAGCCGGGATTGAATGGAATTTTAGTGACGGAGTAAGTTTCTCAAACAGCCTGCATGTCACGCACGCATGGAACGCTACGGGCAGGTATCCCGTGATCCTACGAGCATGGAATCTGGATTATCCAGATGGCATCGCAGCCACCATTCACGTGGCTGTCCTGGACCATGCATTTTACGTCGCGACGAACGGCAACGACGAGAACAGTGGATTGAGCTGGACGGAGCCCAAGGCCACGATCCAAGGGGCCGTGGATGCCGCCAACTATCCAGGGGCTATGATCTGGGTCAGCAACGGCATCTATAGCACGGGGGGGAAAGTTATTCATGAGCCGATGACCAATCGAGTGGCCGTTGACAAGCCTGTGGGCGTGTTGAGCGTGAATGGACCGGAAGTAACCGTCATTCAGGGCTCCGGACCGCTCGGCGATGCCGCCGTAAGGTGCGTATTTCTGACAACAAACGCCATGCTGGCGGGTTTTACTCTGAACAATGGGAATACAAGGACAAATGGCGATGGCCTTCGCCAGCAGAGCGGCGGCGGCGTATTCAGCGAGGGGAATGGCATAATCTCTAATTGCCTGCTGATGAGCAACTCGGCGAACTACGGAGGAGGGTGTTCCTGCACCATTTCAATCAACTGCATATTGACTGGTAATTCCGCCTTGTATGGAGGAGGAAGCTACCGGGGCACTCTGTGCAACTCTGCGCTTTACTTCAATTCGGCTGGAGAGTGGGGAGGTGGTAGTCGCGAGGGCACACTAGCCAATTGCACATTAACCGCCAATGCAGCCAATGGCGGGGGGGGAGGTATATCAGATGGGGTGTTGAGCAATTGTATTGTCTATTACAACCATGCCCCGGTTTATTCGAACGCAGCACTGTCCTCCATGAATTACTGCTGCACGATCCCGAATCCTGGCGAACAGGGAAACATCACCACCGAGCCCGGGTTGGTGAGCGCGTGGCGCCTATCCACCAATTCAGTGTGCATGGGCGCCGGTCATGGCGAAGTGGCGACCGGAACAGACCTTGACGGCCAATCATGGAGAAATCCGCCCTGCATGGGCGCAGACGAACCCTATGCCATGGGGTTGACAGGCAATATTTCCGTGGCCATCAGCGCAACGTACACCCAGATTGCCGTTGGATATACAGGAGGCTTTACGGCTCATATCGAGGGACTCGTGGAAGGAAACGATTGGGGATTTGGAGATGGAATCATTGCCACGAATCGCTTCCAAGTCAGTCATTCTTGGAGCATTACTGGAAGTTATCCGGTTGTGCTGCGTGCCTGGAATTCCACCTATCCGGACGGCATCAGGACCACAGTCCAAGTTGCCGTGTTGGACCATGCCTATTACGTGGCTCCGAGCGGAGACGATGGGAACAACGGATATAGCTGGACGGCGGCCAAGGCCACCATCCAAGGCGCCGTGGATGCTGTCGATTTTCCGGGAGCCGTGATCTGGGTCAGCAATGGGGTCTATACTACCGGCGGCAAGGTTATGCACGGGGGCCTTACTAATCGTGTCGCCATTGACAAGCCCATTGCCGTGCGGAGTGTGAACGGGCCGGAAGTGACAGTCATCCGAGGCGTCGGACCGGTCGGCAATGCAGCGGTGCGGTGCGTATATCTCACAAATGGGGCTGAACTCGTCGGTTTTACCCTGACCAACGGGCACACGCATACAGACGGCGAGTCGCTGGATCGCAACGGTGGCGGGTTGTGGTGCCAGGAACCTTCCTATGTTTCGAATTGTGTTCTTTCAGGAAACTCGGCGTCTTGTGATGGCGGGGGCGCGAATGGAGGGCGGTTCAACAATTGCCAGTTCATCGGAAACATGGCTGCCCAAGACGGCGGTGGGGTCAGAGGCGGCGTGTTGAACAATTGCTTTATCACGAACAATTCATCCGCACGAGATGGAGGCGGAGCGGCGGACTGCATGCTAACCAACTGCGTCCTGAAGGGGAACTCTACCGGGGACATGGGGGGAGCCGCCGCTGGTGGTGGACTATATAATTGCATACTGATCGGCAATGCCTCTGTCGGCACGCATGACACGCGTGGCGGTGGTGCTTTCAGCGCTCTTCTTGTTGGTTGCACTGTTGTGGGCAATTCTGCATTTTGGGGTGGCGGCACTTACTCTTGCGGCCTCAACAACAGCATCATCTACTACAATATAGCCACTCAACAGTCGGATGTTGCCCAGAGTGGCTATGAGTTCTGCTGCACACCACTGGAGACTGAATGGGGCTCGGACAATGTAACCAACGAGCCGGTGTTCATAGATCGGGCGAACGGCGACTATCGGCTCCAGAGCAACTCGCCTTGCATCAACAGGGGGCAAAACCAGGGCTGGATGACTGACGCAACGGATATGGATGGACAGCCGCGAATTCAACGTCTGCGTGTGGATATCGGCGCCTACGAGTCATCGTACTGGGGAATGCACTCCGATCAGGACAACGATGACTTCAGCGACTACGACGAAGTAGTTTACCTTGGAACGGATCCGACCAACGCTCTCTCCTGCCTTCGGATGGAGGAGTTAATCCTGGGCGAACCTTCTACAGCCGGCATTGTGATCCGCTGGCAAAGCATAGCCGGAAAATGGTACGACGTGGACCGCGCCACCAACCTGTTGGAGTATCCGTCTTTCTCCACTCTTTTTGTTGATGTCCCCGGACAGTCGGGCTCCACAGTTGTGACGGACCAGACCGCGACGGCCAGTGGACCCTGCATCTATCGTGTGAATGTCAAGTAGGGGCGTCGCTTGCGGCGCCCGCTCGCTTACGGCAGGTCGAAGACGTACCCCTCGGGCGTGCTCTCCCACTCGTTGATGACGTGTTCGCCGGCCTGGAGGACCACGAGCCGGTTCCCGCGCACGCTGGACTTCAGCTCGGAAACAGCGAGGCCGGTGAAGAAGCTGTAGTGGGTTTCCGCGGAAGAACTCGGCAACCGCTCCGTCAACAGCACGGCCTCGGCGGGGACCAGGTTCCAGGGGACGCGCTCGCCGCGATAGACTTCCATCACCTCGTCCGGATCATAAATCCAGGCCTGCAGCGCCCAGCCTTCGGCGTGAAAGCCCGATGTGCCGCCGTACGGATCGGGATAGCCGGGCCCGTTATCAGGCAGGCCGTACCACGTCTGGCCGAGCCCGCGATAGACGAAACAGACCACGCCGTGCCGCGTGTCGGTTTCGATCCACTTGATATCGGTCACCTTGTTGCCGATCCACCACGCCTCGTTGGCCGGACGGTTCGCCACCCACCAGGCGCTCGTCGCGTTCGAGCAGCGGACGCTCGGTCCCTGTAGCGCCTCTTCCGGGTGGCAGATCAGCGTCGCCGCCCGAAGCCGCCCGTTCGTGACGGTGGAGTTGATCGCGAACAGGTTCGGGCCCCAGCGGCCCAGGGCCGCCCCGGAAATACCCTCCAGCCCGGCCAGGTAAGTGTACCCGGCATCGCGCAGCGCCTGCGGCGCCTGGCTTAAGTAGCCGCCCACCCGGGAATGATGCGCGTACTTATTGCTGACCGCCCACAGGCCGGAAGCCGACCCGCTGCCGTCGAGACCGCCCGTGTAATAGCCTTGCGTCTGCCAGTCGGTCCCCGCGCCGTTGTACCACTCGTACTTCGTGAAATGGAGGCGCCCGGTGATCAACAGCATTCCGCCGACCAGCAGGCTCCCTTCCTCGCCGCCCGTCCAGCCGGCGGGCACGAGTCCCTTCGTGATGTCGATCCACGAGCCGACGAGCGAGCCCTCGCGCCCGTCGAGAATGGCCGGCAGTTGCACCTGGGCCTGCCGATCGTAGTACGGGTGGCCGACGACCAGCAGGTTGTCGTTGGTCAGCTGGGCATGCACGCCGGAGGAATAACTGAAGCGGTAGTTGCCTGATTCCGCGAGGGGGACGCCGAACGCCCCGGCAAAGCCAGCCTCCAGGTCCGCCCAGGTCAGCCTTGATTTCGTGCCCGCTCGTTTCATTCGGAAGAACGCACGCGACGCCCCGCCCGCGTCCAGCAGCCACCCGACGGCGCCGTCCACGCGGGCGGTCCGCGTGCTGTCCGTGACGTCCGCGAAAGGCTGGGCCAAGTCATACGCCGACTGCATGACGTATCGCTCTCCCGCGGGCGCCACCCCATCCAGCCGGACCACGCCCGAGGCCTCAACGGCGACATTCGTGATCTCGGGATCCGATTGCCCCCAGCCCGTCCCCGCCCCACCCACCGCGAGGAGACCGGCCATCGTCAAAACTATTCGCCTAGAGAACATGAGCCTTTTCATATTAGCTGAGCACGTATCATGCCGTTTGCGCATGCCTCAACCATGGGGTCGGTGCGAACGCCCTGATTATCTCATTACGCCACCTCCATTCGAAGCGCAGCACGGCAGATTGGCCTTGCGCTACGCCAGTTGTCATACCACCATGCGGCATCTTGTGGGGGGAAGGATTGAATATGCGCGCCGCTCGACATCGAGGAATCATGCTGATGCTGGCCCTGCTCTGGGGAACGGGTGCCCCGAGGATTCAGGCGGAACCGCGCACCTGGACTTCGCGGACGGGCAGCCAGGTGACGGCCGACTTGGCCGGCGAAGAGGGTGAGCGGGTCCTGTTGCGCAAGGCGGATGGACAGATCCTCGGCATCCTGTTTACGGGATTGTCCGAGGCCGACCAGGAGTTTGTCCGCCGCCAGCGCGTGCCGACCGCGGAGGCGCCCGCTGTTGAAAATCAGCCTCCAGCGCCGGCCCCTGCTCTGCAGGGCGCCCTGACGTTGGGGGGAGTGGAGATCACGCCGGGACAGCTCATCCGTTTTCATGCCCCCCTGCCCGCCGATGCCGTTCGCGCGTTGGACAAGGACCACAACACCGTCGTCACCAACGCGAAGGTCGGCATCGCCGTGCCGGTCTCGTTCGATCCGGCGAAGCATTGGAATATCATCATCATCAGCGCCACGTCGGACATGAACTCGTTGAGCATCGGGCACGCCGGGCAGTATCTCGACGCCATCCTTGGCCGAAACTGGGTGGTCATGGCGGCGGACGGTCCGAACGACGACGCACCGGTCAACGTCAACAACACCTGGCGCTGGTCGCTGATCCGCGCCGGCCTGGAGGAACTGCACCGCCAGTGGCCGGCATCCAAGTCCTGGTCCTACGCGACGGGCGGGTTCTCCGGGGGAGCCAAGCGGTCGGGTTACATCGCGGCTCTGCTGGCGTCGTCCGGCTACAAGGTCATCGGCATGTTCATGGGCGGCTGCAACCAGGACATGGCCACGGCCGGGGCCAACGAGTACAAGCCCAGCCGATGGACCTTCCTGAAAGTGCCCATTTTCTTGAGCAACGGCCTCGAGGACAAGGTGGCCACGGTCGAAGCCGGACGCCAGGTGCGGGATTCGATGAATAAGGGCGGGTTCAAGAATATCCGAGTCGAGACCTGCCCCGGCGGCCACGACCCCTACCCCGAGCACATGCGCCAGGCGCTCGCGTGGTTCGAGGAAATGGCGGCCCAACGCGAGCCGTAGGGGCGTCGCTGGCCCGCGTCCGATTTTATTCAACGACGATCCGCACCCGGTCGCTCTGGCCGACGGCGTTGCAGCATACGAGCTGGTGGGCGCCGCGTTCGATCGGCCAGAACAGCTCCGCGCCCTGACCGAGATACCGGTCGTCCGCGAACCAATGCAGTTCGCCGGACCCGGCCCCCCCGCCCGCCCGGAGCGCGATCTGCTGGCGCTCACCGGACCAGTTGTCCAGCTGGCGATAGACTGTCCCGGCGGCCGGCGACGTGATGCGTAGCGCGTCGGGCGCGTCATGCTGCCGTCCGGCGGCGGAGACGACAGGGGCGGCCACCGGCCGGCCATGCACGGGACACGGCGCGAACAGGGATGCGCCGGCGATGTACCAGTCCTCGACGCCGTGCCCGCATTGAGAACCAACCGGGCAGCCCGAGGCGGCACACACGACACGCCTCTTCAATCCGTCCGGCCGCACAAACCAGGGCCCGTCGCCGCCCGGATACAGTCCGCGGAAGATATCCCACGCCACGGGCGCGGCCGCCTCGACCCCCACCAGGCCCTCATCGGCCTCGCCGCCCGGATTCCCGATCCAGACCCCGACGACGTACTCCGGGTTGAAGGCGACGGTCCACGCGTCGCGGCAGGCGGAACTCGTGCCCGTCTTCCAGGCCATCCTCGGCATCCGGGCGTCGGCTAGATGCCCGGACAGTTCTTCCATCCGTTCGTCGCCGCCGAGAATATCCGCAACGAGCCAGGAGGCATCAGGGCTGAACAGGCGGCGCGGCGCGCCTGGCGCTTGTCCCTCCCACACCGTCCAGGAGCGCCACACGCCGCCCCGCGCGAACGCGGCGTAGGCGTTGGCCAGGTCGAGCAGGCGCACCTCGCCCTGGCCCAGGACGAGGCCCAGGCCGTAATGTTCCGTGCCGCGCCCGAGCGTTTTGAGGCCGGCCCGCCGGAACAGGGCATGCAACCGTTCCGCGCCAATCCGTTCCGCCAGCGCCAGCACGGGCAGGTTGAGAGACAGGATCAGGGAGTCGCGCACCGTGATGTCGCCCCGGAACGTCCTTCCGAAATTTTCCGGCCGGTAGTCCCGGTACAGGGCCGGCTCGTCCCGCAGCACCGTCAGCGGCGTCGCCAGCCCGCGATCGAACGCCGCGGCGTACACGAACGGCTTGAGCGTGGACCCCGCCCCGCGGGGCGCGAGCGCGCCGTTGACCTGGCCGCGGCGCGCCGCATCGAAATAATCGGGCGACCCGACCATCGCCCGGACGGCCCCGGTCTTCACCTCCAGGATCACCACCGCCCCGCCCATGATACCTAGAGGGTCTAGGTATCCATGCCGGCGGGCCAGCGAAGTTTCCGCCAGGGACTGCAGGGACGGATCCAGCGTGGTGCGCAGCGTCGTGCCGTCCCGGTCCGGCGGCAGGCGGTCCAGGACGAACTGGGCAAAATGCGGCGCGGTGAACGCGTGCCGGCCCGGCTTGATATCGCAGGGACGCTCGAGCGCCCGGGCGCGCTGGTCCTCCGTGATCATCTCCAGGGCGGCCATGCGCTCCAGCACGTAGGCCTGCCGTTTCCTCGCGCGCGCGGGGTGCCGGTCCGGCCGGAAGCGCGCGGGGGCTTGCGGCAGGCCGGCGAGGAGCGCCGCCTCGGCCAGGTTCAAGTCGTGCGCGGACTTGCTGAAGTAGCGCCGCGCGGCCGATTCGATCCCGACAATGTTTGATCCGAACGGCGCGCGGTTGAGGTACTGCTCGAGAATTTCCCGCTTCGTCAGCGCGCGTTCTAACTGCAGAGCGCGGAAGGTCTCGATCACTTTCGTGCGCAGCGTGCGCGGGCGCGGTTGCACGAGACGGATCACCTGCGTGGAGAGCGTCGACGCCCCGGACACACGCCGGAGATGCAGGACGTTCTGCCCGACCGCCCGGAGCAGGGCCAGCGGATCGATGCCGACGTGCCGGTAGAAGCGCTGGTCCTCCGCCGCGACAACCGCCTTCGCAATCCAGTCGTCCTCCCGCCACCTGTACAGCGGGACATTATCCATGTCGCCCGGCCCCAGTTTCAGGCGCAGGGGATTTCCCTCCCGGTCCGCCAGGACGGTGGCCGCGGGAAACTTGTCGAGCGCAGCCCGCGGAAACGGATAACAGGCGTTAAGGACGGCAACGATTCCCCCGCCGGCCAGCGCTCCGGCCGCCCCCCGGAGAAGCCATCGGGCATAACCCATCATTCCGTTAGTCGGGCACTTCCTCATTCCAGCACTATCGCTCGCCCGCCCCCGTTCACGCTGCGGAGGGCCGGGTCGTACATGCATTCCACCACCGACGGCGGGACGACGTACTCGCCGGGTGTGACGGCCCGCATGGAATAGTAGAAGGCATGGCGGCCGCTGATTGAACCGGTGAAGAACAGCATCCGGTCATCCCGGGCCTGCCGGCCGGCCACGCCGGTCTCCCGGTCCCGGATCCACGGCACGACCTGCGCGGTCGCCAGGGCGGGATTCTCAACATCAAATCCGGCCGGCAGCAGGTCCTCGATCACCAGGTTGTCCATCGGCTCGCCCAGGGTGTCGAGGGTCAGCTTGACGACGACCAGTTGGCCTTGCGGGACGGACTCCGGGTCCACGGGATTGCCGTCGAGGTCCAGCCATTCCCGCCGTATCTGCAACCCGTCGTCGCGCTCCGCCGCTGGACGGTCAGCCGCCGGCACGCCTTCCAGCCGCACGGTGTAGAAGAACTCGCCCGGCCCGCGGTTGGCCAGTATTCCGGACGCCGGCCACGGCACGTTCCCGTTGGCGCGCCGGAAGGAGTTGGTCGGACCGGAGACGACAGGAGGAGCGCCGTTCGCGGCCCACTCGGCTGTCCAGGGCTTGGGATCGCGCGGCCGGGTCCGGGCGTACTTCCCGAGCGCCATGAGCGCGAAGGCGTTATCCTGGGTCGTCAGCCAGCGGCCGTCCTGCTGGGCGTCGTCCAGCCAGCGGGCCAGCTGGGGCGCCAGCGGGTTCTTCGGATCGCGCTCCAGCCAGGCGGACAGCAGCAGGGCCGCGTCCCGCACATCGCTGTTGAGCGTGCGGCCGCGGGCTCTCGGCATGCCCGGCGGCGGGATGCCCAGCCGCTCCAACACGCCGCCCGCGAGGCCGGGCTCGCCGCCATGCATCAGTGCCAATGCGAGATTGATCCGCGTGCCCGGCCGCAGCAACGATGCTTGCTCCTCGAGGCGGGACATCCAACTATCCGACGGTGTGCCCGCAAGGGCCAGGAGCAGGCAGGCGTAGGTGCGCTCCTCCATGTCGGTCTGCCAATCGTCGCTGTCGGGCGACGCGTCGGCCGGCGCCCGCGCGTCCAGCCGGCCACGGACCCAGGCCAGCGCGGAATCCAGCCGGTCCTCCGGCACCGGGATCCCCGCCTTGCGCGCCTCGATCAGGAAATGCGTGGCGTACAGACTGCCCCACGGGTAGACCTGCGTCCCGCCGGGCCACAAGCTGAACCCGCCGTTACCGAGTTGCATCGAGAGCACGCGGTAGACGCCCGACAGAATCGTCTCGCGGTCGGCCTCCGGCCCGGCGAGGTCGGGCCAAAGGGTCTTCCGCATGTCGTCGAGGTACAACAGCGGGAACACGGTCGAGGTAACCTGCTCAATGCATCCGTACGGATACGCCGTCAGCCAGTCCAGCGCCCCCTTCCAGCGGCCCTCCGGACCGGACAGGCAGAGCAGTTCGCCCCAGACCGATTCCGCGATCCAGTCGTCCGGCGCCTCGATCGTGAATTGCGCGCCGGCCTTCATTTCGCCGTGCAGGAACCGGATTTCCCTCGGCGAGACCGGCCGCACGGACAACTCGACGCTCTCGCGGTAGACGTCCGTCCCGGACGCGACTTCCACCTGGCACAGCGCTGCGCCCGGGGCCGCGCCCGCGCGCAGCGGGATGCGCAGCACCGCCGAGGCCTGCGCCGCGAGGTCCTGCGTCCACTCCGACTTCTCCACGGAAAGCGGCCCCCCGCAGGTCACGCGGATCCGCGCCGCCCGTTGGTCATCGGTTTCGTTGAACAAAGAAACCGTCATCTCGGCCTCATCGCCGGGCGCGAGAAACCGCGGTAAACTGGTCTGGACGACCAGCGAGCGCTTGACCAGCGCCGCGCGTTCGGCCGACCCGGCCTGGTCGCGGGTAAAGGCGACGGCCATGAGCCGGAGCCGCCCGGCGAACTCGGGGATGTCCAGCATCACCTCCGCTTCACCCGAGGCATCGGTCCTGATCCCGGACTTCCACAGGGCCAGCGGCTTGAAACGCCGGGTTCGGATGGGATTCAAGCGTTTACCCAAACCCTCCTCCCCATCGCCCGGCGGGCTGACGGCGGCGGTCGCCTCGTCGTCGAGCAGCGGCATGAGCAGGCTGTACAGGTCATAGAGCGACGTCGCGAACCAGCGCGGGGCCAGGAACCAGGCCAGCGGGTCCGGCGTCTGGAAGTCGGTCAGCATGCAGATGCCCTCGTCCACGGCCATCAGCGTCACGTCGGCGTCCGCCACGGGTCCCTGCTCGCCGGCGACCCGGACCTTGATCTTCGCGGCCTGCTGCGGCGGCAGGATCTCGGGGGCCTCGACGGCCACGGTCAGCCGGCGGCCGGCCGGCTTGACGGGCAGGTACGCGATCCCGGCGGCACGGTGTGCGGTCCAGACCGACTCGGCCACGGCCGGACGGATCATCGTCACCGCCGCGTACACGCCCGGCGCGTACTCGTCGCGGAGCGGGATCTCGACCAGCTCCGACGAATTGGTCATCCGCACCACGCGCCGGTCCAGGATACGGTCGTTCTCCACGGTCAGCAGCGCCGTTCCGGCGAACGGGGCCTGGATCGTCACGCGCGCGGACTCGCCGGGCGCATAGGCGTCGCGGTCCGCGGTCAACGCGACCTTGTCCGGCCGGTCGCCGCCCCAGGCCACGCCGGTCCCGCCGGGCTCCGTGGCATAGAAGCGCAGGCTCGACGAGGCCCCGCTGGCCGGGTCCGTGACCCGCAAGAGATACGATCCGGCTTGATCCACCTTGAACGAGTGCAGCACGCGCCCGTCTTGGAGTTGGACCAGTTCCTCGCCCGCCGGAATAAGCTGTTGCTCCGACTGGTACGTGAAGCGGTTCTGCGCGTTGCGCTTGAGCACCGTGTTCCACACCGAGCGGTACAGGTTCACGCGGAGAGCCATGTTGGTGGCCAGCAGCTGCTCGTCCGGCCGGACCAGAGCCAGTTCGAGGGATTGCGCGGCGCCGACTGCCGCCATGCGCGTCGCGGCGTTCTTGAGGCCGATATAGAACGGATACGGATCAAACGGACAGGCCGCCGAGGCGGTCACGGCCCGCCCGCCCGATTCCATCACGGTTCCGCTGATCACCGCCTGCAGGCGCGCGGGCGGACGCCACCCCGCCGACGGCTCGAGCGGGAACTCGAATCCGCCCGCCTCGTCCAGCCGGCCCTGACCGGCGGACGAGTAGATGGCCGTGAACTCTTTCTCTCCGTCGCCAAAGATGAAATCCGCCCAGCCTTTCGGCTCGAAAACCAGAGTTTTCCAAACCACGAACCCGCTGACAGGCAGACCGGCCGCCGGCTTGCCGAACAGGTGGTCGGCATGAACCGTGAAATCGCTCTCCACGCCGGGCTGCAGCGGATCGGCCGGAGGCTTCACATCCACGCGGACCTGCGGCGGGAAGAAATCTTCAAAGGCGATGACAGTGCTGCCCAGCGTCTTGAATGTGCCGGGCAGGTCGAGTTCCACGGTATACTGGCCGGTGGGCAGGTAATCCGGCATCTCGATCTTCATTTCCGCCGCGCCCAAAGGGTCGAGCATCGCGGGCACGTCACGGAAGACGCGGCCGTCGGGCCGCACGATACGAAACAGGACGGGGAACGGTTCCGGGCATTTCAGGGCACGGTCGCGCACGACCGCCTTGGTCTCGATCGTCTCGCCCGGCCGGAACACGCCTCGCGCCGTGAAAACATAGGCCTCGTACCCTTCGGCGAGGAACGCCCGGTCCCCCTCGCCCGCGGGCAGCGACACGCCGCCCTGATCGAGGTTGAGGCAGGACACATCGTTCGACAGCGAGGCGACGACGAGCAGCGGCGACTGCTCCCAGCCCTTTTCATCGAGCGCCAGGAAGGAAAGGCCATCGCCGTCCGTGGTCCCGCTCGCCAGCTCCACGTTGTTCTCGGCATAGAGCTTCACCTCGACGTCCGCTACGGGTTGCGCCGCGGACAGCGAGTTCACCCATACCAGCATGCCGTCGTCCGCGGACTTCACGGAGAGGCCCAGGTCGGTGATCATGACCAGCTGGCGAGTTCCCTGCCCCTTCTCCGGCTCGGCCGTCAGCCAGTACGCGCCGCGCGGCGGACCTTCGGTAAGCCGCGCCAGGTCCACGGCCGTTCGCGCAACGGTCTCGGGCCGCGAATCGAGCGCGTTCGTCGGGTACACCCAGGCCGGCGCGGTGAGCTTTTCCACCAGCCCGTCGCCGCCCCAGGCCCAGAAATGCTCCATGCGGCCGGCCTCGCGCAGGGCCAGCTGGATGAGGTTCTGCGGCGGGACGGGATAGGCGGCGAGCCGGCACTCTCGCGCGTTGACGTGCATCAGGGGGATGCGCAGGGAGCCCGACGGCGACAGGTATCGTCCCTCGGCGGAGAAGCAGAGCGCCGGATCGCGCGAGGGGAAATTGACCCGGCGCGTGATGGGCTGCGCCAGCGACAGCCCGCTCTCCGACCGCAGACCGGGCTTCAGCGTGACGGTGTAGACGCGGCCCGGCTCGAACCCGCCGGTCAGCCGCAAGCCGCTGGACCACCAGCTATTGAGCGGCTCTACCGAGAACGAGGCCGCCGGCTGCACCTCGATGAACTCCCGCGCGCCCTGCGCGTCGGGCGCCGTGCTGAAGGAGAGGGTCACTGACGGCTGTTCGAAAGATGGGCTGGCCGCCTCGACGCCGGTCAGGCGAAAGGAGGAGGACAGCGGCACCTGGCGCACGATCCGCTTCTCCAAACCCAGCGGGCCAGTCGAGGCCGGAACGCCCGGCTCCAGCGTCACTTCGATGGCGTCCTGTTCCACCATTTCCGTCTGCACGAGCACCACGGCCGACGACGGGGCCGGCGCTGAAATCTCGTACGACAGATTGGATTGCGAACTCGTGGCGAGCGAAAGGAATTTGCCGAGCAGCCGCGTATCCGTCGGCGCGTTGAACTGGAGCCGGAGCGTGGCCCGGCGGTCGGGAGTGAAATCCACCTGCGCGACCGAGGCCAGGTTCAGGGCAGGCGTGCGGAAGCGTTTCGGGCCGGGATTCCGAAACGTCATGCCCAGCGAGCCGAAGAACTCCGCGTCCAGCAAAGACTCGAATTCCGAGCACAGCGGCCAGGTGCCATCCGGCGTGAAGACGAGCACGCGCGGCGATTTCCAGAGATAGCTCCCCGGAACCGCCGGGCGCAGCGAAACGGGACCTTCGGGTTTCGGAGCCCCCACCGCTTCCGACCCGACCACGTCCTCGTTGAACGCCCACGAGAGGGGTTCCTGCCCTTGCAGCGGCTGGTCGGGTCGCGCCGAGAACTGCACGCGCAGGACACGGCCGTCCCCTTGCGCCGGCGCGCGCGACCACTTCCACACAGCCCAGCCGTTCAGCGCGAGAAAGGTGCAGGCCAGCAGGAACCAGTGCCAGCGCAGGAGCGGGACCGGCGGCGCCATGGCCGAGGCGGTCACCGACGTCTCTCCTTCGGCGGCGAAGGATTCGGGCGGGTCCATGTCGGCCAGCACAAGATCCACCTCCTCCGTGGACGGGCTTCCCGACCTGGCGGCAAGGGCCTCGTGAATATGGCGGCGCAGCGAGTCCATGATTTCTCGGCGCACGGCCGGCGGGCGCGCGCGCAGGTTTTCCTCCACTTGGGACAAGTACTCCTCTACGCGGCGGGACAGTTCAGGCTCCAGCTTCATCCGGGCGATCCTCCTTGGCGTCCTCGCGCAAGCGGCCGAGGGCGCGATCCAGCGATTTCCAGTAAGCGTTCATCTCGGCCAAGCGCAGCCGGCCGAGGGCGGTCAGTGAAAAATATCTCCGGGCGGGCCCCTCCGGCGAAGGGACGTCGCGGGTCTTCACAAGTTTCTCCGAACGCAACCGCCCAAGGATCGGATAGACCGTGCTCTCCGAAACGGCGAGCTCCTCTATGCGCTTGAGCTCCTGCACGATCTCGTAGCCATAGCTCTCCCCGCGGCGCAGCAGCAAAAGCACGCAGTAGTCCAGCAGCCCCTTCCGCAATTGTGTGATCCACCCGTCCACGGCTACTCCGTATTAAGTATTATTTAATACATAGTAGCGTGCCCGCGCATCGATGCAAGGGAAATATGCGTGAGATTTCTTCGCGCCCTTCGTTCAACCCGCTGCCGACAGCAGACGCGCAATCCCCTCCTCCATCGGGGTGAACCGCAGGCCCGGCAGGACGGTCCGGAGGCGATCGTTGACGAAGACGTTGTCCACCTTGCTCTTGCTGCGCGGGCGCGACTTGATGTCCAGCGGCCTCCCGAGTCGGGCGGAAATGATATCGAGCATCTGCCGGAAGGTGACGCTTCGGCCCGTGACGAGATTCAGCACGCCGGCAAACGAATTCGCGGCCAGCGCGATCACCGCCTCGACGAGGTCGTCGAGCCACAGGAAATCGCGCAGTTCCTCGCCGTCGCCCCACAATGTGATCGGTTCGCCCTTCACCGCGGCCTGGATGAAGCCGGAAGGCCCGTAGGTCTTCCCCGCGTCGCCCGGCCCGTACACGGTCGGGGGCCGGATGATCGCCAGCGAGCCCCGCCCGGCATCGGTCATGGTCTTCCAGAGCATCCGTTCGGATACGAACTTGGCCATGCCGTAGAAGGACGTCGGGCAGATCGGCGCGTCCTCGGTAATCGCCGTGTTGTGGATGTCCTCGCCGTACACCGCGGCCGAGCTGAAGAAGATGAGCCGCGTTACCGGCCGGGCCTTCAGGGCGCGGCAGACGGAGCGCGCCATCTGTACGTTCCTGTCGAACGTGTCCAGGTCGTCGCCGAACTGGCGCTTGATGCAGGAGAGGAATACGACCAGCGCGTTTTCATCAAAGAGCGACGCCAGTTCCGCGTGAGCGTCGGGCCCGGCGAGATCGAACGCGGGGAACGACCGTCCTTCGATGGGCGCGCCGGGATAGGCCTTGCGAAAACCATCCGCCAGCCGGGACCCGATGAACCCCGTGTGACCGAGGAGGACGATTTTCGACCAGTTCGTCATGCCTTCATCTGCACGATGCACCGGCCGGGCACGTTGCCGGCGCGGATGTCGGCGATGGCGTCGTTGATCTTCTCGAACGGATAATGGTTCGTGATGAGTTGCTTCAGGTTCAGCTTGCCGGCCTGGCAGAGCTTGACGTAGTTCGGGATGTCCCGCTCGGGCCGCGTCTGGCCGCCCTCGGAGCCGCGCAGGATCTTGTCGTGGTGGAGCGGCAGCGTGTAGATCGTCGCCTTCTCGCGCGGCACGCCGACGAGGATCGTCCGGCCCTGCGCCTGCGTCACCTCGTACGCGGTCTCGATCACCCGCGCGTTGCCGGTGACCTCGACCACGACGTCCGCGCCGTTCTTGCCGACGATCTTCAGAATCTCGGCCGCCGCGTCCTGCTTCTTCGAGTTGATCAGGTGCGTCGCGCCCAGCCTGCCGGCCAGTTCAAGTTTCGAGTCGAACAGATCGATCGCGATGATCGGGTGCGCGGAGACCATGGCGGCCGCCTGGACCACGTTCAGCCCGACGCCGCCCGCCCCGAACACGGCCACCGATTCGCCCACGCGGACACCGGCGTCGTTGTTGATCACGCCGAACGCCGTCGTCACGGCGCAGCCCATCAGCGCGCCGGCCTCGGGATCGAAGTCGGACGGCACCGTCGTGACGCGGTTCTCGGAGACGATGGCCATCTCGTTGAACGTCGTCACCCAGCCCGAGTTGACCGTGCCGACGGGCGACTTGTACTTCGGCGTCGGGGCATGGATGCCGGAGCCCTTACGCCAGTGCATGACCACGCGGTCGCCGGGCTTGACCGTCGTCACGCCCTCGCCCACCTCCACGACGGTGGCCGTCGCCTCATGGCCGAGCAGGTGGGGCAGGAATTTGTCCGGCCCCTTGACGGCGTCGATCTCGTTGATCTGCGCGCCGCAGATCCCCGTGCAGATGACCTTGACCAGCACCTGCCCGAACCGCAGCGGCGGGATTTCGATCTCCTCCAGGACCAGGGGCTTCTTGCTTTCGACGAGGATGGCGGCGAGAGCTTTCATGCTTTTTCCTTCATGTCGTGATTCAGGTAGGGCGGCTTCGCTGAAGCCGCCGCACTTCGGCGCGTTGAGCCAACGCGCCCTACCAGGACCTGTTCACTCAAAGTAGATAAACCCGTAATCGCCCTGGTACCCGCAGTGGTCGAACCACCAGCGCCAGCCGTCGGGGGAGAAGAACGCCTCGCAGGTCAGCTGCCAGTACAGCAGGTTGGCCTTCTCCTTCTCGTTGCGGTAGGACTCGACGCCGATCCAGGCCTCGCCCTTGCGCACGCGCTCGATTTCCTTGATCGCGGGATAGAGGTCCTGCGGCTGGAGGTTGTGCAGGGTCGTGTTGGAGTAGACAAAGTCGAAGTGCTTGTCGGGATACGGCAGCTTACGGCAGTGCCCGACGGTCAGGAACGGCTTGACCTCTTCCTTGGCGTTATCGATGCCGTACTGCGAGATATCGAGGCCCGCGACCTCGACGCCCGGCACCGCGCGCGTGAACTCGTGCAGGAGGAAGCCCTTGCCGCAGCCGACGTCCAGGATCCGGTGGCCCGGCTTGATGCCGTAGTGTTTAGCCAGCTTCTGCGCAAACGGGAGCCAGCGGCCGTCATACTTGTACCCGCCGAAGCCATACTGCCGCGGGCCGTCCCAGTATTCCTGGCCCCACTTCTTCGCGATGGCCGCGCACTCGCCCTTGTCGAACGCCGTCACGCGGCCAACGTAGTCGCGCTTGCTCGACATGTTGTATTCCTGGAGCCAGTCTATCTGCTTCTTCATGGGATCTCCTCTGGTTGCTGGATTCCGGTCAGCTGATCTTCAAAAGCGTTTTTGCCGTGCTGCAGAGGCCGTCCACGCTGATTCCGTACTTGCCCATGATGTCGTTCTGGGAGCCGAGTTCCTCGGTGAAGACATCCGGGAACCCAAGGCGCTTGAACGGCTTCGCCACGCTGGCCTCGAGCAAGGTCTCCGCCACGGCGCTGCCCAGGCCTCCGATGATCGTGTGCTCCTCGGCCGTCACTACCGCGCGGGCCCGGCCCGCGAGGGCGATCAGTTGCTCCGCGTCGAGCGGCTTGACCGTGTGCATGTGCAGGACGGCCGCGCCGATCCCCTCGCCCGCCAGCGTCGCGGCGGCTTCGAGGGCGATCTGTGTCGTGATGCCGGTCGTGACCAGCAAAACGTCGGAGCCGTCCTTCATCAGGATGCCCTTGCCGATCTCGAAGGGCAGATCGGGCCGCGACACGACCTTGTCACCGCCCTTGGCGAAGCGGATGTACATGGGGCCGGGCCACTTCAGGGTGAGCGGCATCAGGCGCGCCATTTCCTCGGCGTCGCACGGCGCGACGATGCACATGTGCGGGATCGCGCGCAGGATGGCGATGTCCTCGTTGGCGAGGTGCGTCGGCCCGAGCGGCGCGTAGACCACCCCGCCTCCGCTGCCCAGCAGGCGCACGGGGAGCTTGTGCAGGCCGGCGTCCAGCAGGACCTGCTCGTAGCACCGGCGCGTCAGGAACGTGGCGATGGTATTGATGTAGGGCATCTTCCCGCACAGCGCCATGCCGGCGGCCATGCCGACGATGTGCGCCTCGTAGACACCCTCCATGAAGAAGCGGCTGGGGAAGTTGTCCGAGAAGTCCTCAAGGTCGCGCTTGGTGATGTCCGAGCCGATGAAGACCACGCGCTCATCCATCGCGGCCAGCTTCGCCATGCTCTTTAAACAGACCTTCCTCATTTTCGCGGGAATCCCAGGTCGGCGTACAACTGGTCGAACTCGGCGTCGGTGATCTTGGTCTTGTGGTGCCACGAGGGATTGCCCTCGATGCAGGACATGCCCTTGCCCTTGACTGTGTGGGCGATGATGGCGGTCGGCTTGCCCGGGTCCAGCGGCAGGCTCTTGAAGAGCGCGCGCAGGGCGTCCACGTCGTGCCCGTCCACCTCCGTCGCGGCGAACCCGAACGCGCGCCACTTGTCGGCGAAGGGCTCGAGGGACTGGATCTCGTCGATCGGGCCGTAGGACTGCATCTTGTTGTAGTCCACGATCGCGGTCAGGTGGCTCAACTTGTGCTTGCCGGCGCTCAAGGCGGCTTCCCAGACGCTGCCCTCGTCGCACTCGCCATCGCCCATCAGCGCAAACACCTTGTAGCCCTTGCGGTCGATGCGCGCGGCCAGCGCCATGCCCACGGCGATGGAGAGCCCGTGGCCAAGCGCGCCCGTGCTCGCCTCGACGCCGGGCACGACCCCGTATTCCGGGTGCCCGCCGAGGATGCCGTTGAACTTGCAGAAGCGGAACAGCTCGTCTTTCGGGAAGAAGCCCTTCTCGGCCAGGTTCACATACAGCGAAAGGCTGCCGTGGCCCTTGCTCAACACGAAGCGGTCGCGGTCCGGCCACAGGGGGTTCTTCGGATCGATCCGAAGGATGTCGTCGTAGAGGACGCGCACGATTTCCAGCAGCGAGAAGGTGGACCCGATGTGCCCACGCCGGGAGAACTCAAGTATCTTGAGTATTTCCAGCCTCTGTTCGAGGGCTCGCTGGTCCAAGGCTGCGCTCATTCATCATCCGTGTTAGGCCGAGACACTATACCGGGATCAGAAGGCAATTCCATCAAAAAGAGACGGCGCGGCCAGGTAGTCCTCGATGTCCATGAGCCGCCGCCGCGATTTCTCCAACTGCTCCCGACGCCGGTCCTCCGGCCGCGTGCCCGCGAAACGCCGCCGCTCCTCGGACACCGGGAGGAATTCGTTCAGCATGATGCAGGCCCACTTGAAGCCCAGGATCGGGTAGGCCAGCCGCGACCGCGCGGCCAGGGCCGCGTCGCCTTCGAGGCCCTTGAATACCCGTTTCAGGAACGGCTTCCGCTGCCGGTCCGGCAGGGGCACGGCGGGCTGCCACAGCGCGTTGCAGATCATCTGCGCCGGGTCGTCCCAACCGGAGTACTCGAAATCGAGGAAACGCAGCCGGCCGTTCGCCTCGCGGAGCGTGTTGTGGAAACCGTGGTCGGCCGGATTCAGCGTCTGTTCCGCGCGCTCCAGCGGCAGGGCCGCGTCCAGGCCCGCCTCCTTCGCGCCCTGCTCCATGAAGTCCAGGATACGCTCCCATGTCCGCGCCATGTCGCCGCGGATGTACGCCTCGGCCTCGAGGACGGCCCCGCCCTGCTCCAGCGCATTCCGGATGCGTTGGAACCGGCCGCCCACGTTTTCCATGTAACCCCGGATCGAGAAGCAGGCGTCGGACGCGGGGGCCATGTCCTGCGCGTCCGACTCGCCGCGCAGCCGCCACATGGCGGTCAGCAGGTCCACCAATTGCCGGACATCCGGCGCGGTCACTTCGCCCGGCGCGAGCCGCATGCCGTCCACGTATTCAAAGATCCCGATCTTCCGCGCCGGGTCGGACTGCAGCGGCTCGGGCACCTCCCTGACGCCGTGCCGCCAAAGGAACGTCAGCATGCCGAACTCCGCGCCCAGCCGGTCGCGGGGATCGTTCTTGTGCTGAAAATATGCCTTGGCCAGGTAGCGGGAATGCCCCAGCACGATTTCCAGGACCAGATTGTTCGCGCCGCCCGGAAGCCGCGTGACCCGCTCCGGCGCGCGGCCCAGCATCCGCTCGAGGGCGGACAGGATTTCCTTCGGAATGTCCGGTATCATGGTCTCATCGTCTCCAGGTGGCTCCGGATCTCCGCCCATGAGCCGAATCGCCGGGCGCCCGCGGGCCATTTGGCGCTGCCGGTCGGATCGAAGAACCACTTCTCGACGGCAGCCGGGAAACCGGGCGCGTCCAGCACCTCGGGCAGGTCATCCACGAAATGGGTGCAGCGCTCGCCCGCGATGCGGGCCAGCTTTGCCTCTCGAGACGATTCGAAGAATATCGCCTCCCGGGCCAATCCTATCGCGGCGGGATCGAAGAACCCCTGCGCCTCCATCCATTCCAGCGAGGCCTTACGCAGGCTTACGCGCGGGCCCCGCGCCGGAAACTCCAGCTTGTGGCTGATGATGGAAACCCGGATGCCGCGCTCCCGACACAGGACCAGTGCCTCGCGCGCACCGGCAAAAAAGGCCGCCTCCGCCATGCGCGTCCCGTAGACCAATCCCTGCAACTCGGTCCATGGCGTGTTGCCGTCCGGCAACGCCCAGAGATGCGCGCGGACGGCCGACTTGGTTCGCGGCAGGTCCGCGGGGATCAAGCCGCGCTCCAGCGCGCACCGGTGGAACAGTTCGTCGTAGCTGACCAGAGTGTTGTCGAAATCCACGCCGAGGTGCACGCGATCCGCCTTCAGCCCAGCGACAACTGGTGCATCCGCTTTATGTTGTGGTACATCGGGTTGGTCATCGGGTCCGGGATCTTCCCGGCGCGGTAGGCCTCGACGATGCTCCGCACGGCGTCCTCGATGTTGTACTTCGGTTCGAAGCCCAGGACCCGGCGGACCCGGTCCGAATTGACATGGTAGGAGCGGTTGTCGTCGGTCGGCACGTATTCCAGCGCGATGCCCTCGTCGCCGATGGTGCGCTTGACGATCCCGGCGATGTTTTCGACGGTCTCGTTCCGGAACCCGACGTTGAACGGCACGCCGTCGATCTTCTCCGCGGGGGCCGCGAGGAACATCTCGTAGGCGCGGACCATGTCCAGCACGTGCAGGTTCGGCCGCATCTGCCTGCCGCCGAAGATCCGGATCTTGCGATTCACCAGGGCGTGGATCGTCAGGATGTTGACCGTCAGGTCGAGGCGTAAGCGCGGCGCGTAGCCGCAGACCGTCGCCGGCCGGACGATCACGCGGGTCATCCCGCCGCCGAGTTTCATCAGCAGTTTCTCGCACTCGAGCTTGAACCTGGAGTAGTCCGTCAGCGGAGCAGGCGGATCGTCCTCGCGGACGTCGGGCTGCTCCTTGACGCCGTACACGCTGGACGAACTGGCGTAGATGAACCGCTTCACGCCGCCGGCCTTCGCGGCCTCGACAAGGCCGGGGAAGGCGTCCAGGTTAATACCCTTGCCGAGCTTGGGATCGAGCTCGAAGCTGGGATCGTTGGAGATGCAGGCCAGATGGATGACGGCGTCCACGCCGCGCATGGCCTCCTTCATGGCGGCCGTGTCGCGGATGTCCTTCGCGATGCGCGTCAGGGCCGGGTGGCTGTTACAGTCGGCGAACACGTTCTCGCCGTACCAGAACGTGTCCACGACCCTCACCTTGTGCCCCTGCTTCAGGAGGGCCGGCACAAGGGCGCTGCCCACGTAACCGCCGCCGCCCGTGACCAGGATCGTCGGAAATGTCTGCGCGTTGCTCATGGTTTCTCCCGTCTTTTTGCCTGTCGGCAGGGAGAAAATGCCTGTCCGCGGCCTGAAAATCAAGCCGAGTCATCAGGATTCTCCCGCGGCTTCAATATGGTATACTCGCGGCCGGAGAATCGGAAGACCATGTCTTTACAGGTTTGCGTGCTGGCCAGCGGCAGTTCGGGGAACTGCATTTTCGTGGGATCCACGCGGACGGGGATCCTCATCGACGCCGGGTTGAGCGGCAAGGAGACGCTCCGTCGTCTCGACCTGCTCGAGATACCGGCCGCCCGCATCCGGGCGGTGTGCGTCAGCCACGAACACAACGATCACACGGCCGGGCTGCGCGCATTGCAGCGGCGGCACGGCCTGGACCTGTACGCCAACACCGGGACGATCGAGGCGCTCCAGCGCAACCCCGACCTGAACGACCTGGCGTGGAAGGTATTCAGCACGGGATTTGCCTTCTCCATCGGCGACCTGACCGTGGAGCCGTTCGCGGTGTCCCACGACGCCTACGAGCCGGTGGGCTTCGTCATCGCCGCGGGCCGCGAGCGGGTGGGCATCGCCACTGACATCGGCGTTGCGACGGGCCTGGTCCGCGAGCGGCTCAAGGGCTGCCGCGTGCTGGTAATCGAATCGAACCACGACGAACGGCTGCTCCTGGAGGCCGAGCGCCCGTGGCAACTGAAGCAACGGATCGCCGGCCGGCAGGGCCACCTCTCCAACGCCTCGGCGGCGCGCCTGGTCTGCGAACTCGCCGGCCCGGAATTGGAGCACGTGTTCCTCGTTCACTTGAGCGAGGAGTGCAACCGCCAGGACCTGGCCCTGAAGACGGCCCGGCAGATGCTCGACCAGGCCGGCCATGCGCGCATCGGCGTGAGCCTGACCTTCCCGGACCGGGTCAGCGAAATATGGTGCAGCGCGTGAACTCCGCGGCGAATCCCTACCGGGATGCGCTCCGGGGCCTGGAGCTGGCTGATCCCGTGCGGGCTTTCTTCGACTGGTGCCGGGAACGGGAGCGCATCCGCGAAAAGCGCGAGCGCGGCGAACCGCCGCAGTGGAGCGCCGACCCGATCTTCCAGCGCGGCCGGTTCCTGAACGTCTTCCGCGAGGACGACCGGGGCTCCCGGGCCGTCGTCCGGTTCGTGCGGCGGGCGGGATCGTCCCTGCCGGAACTCCTGCACGCCCTGTTCTTTGCCCGCTGGTGCAACCGGGACACGACGCTTGACGCGATGGAGCCCCCTCTCCTTCGACAGCCGGCGCGGCTGCGGCATTTTCTCCTGCATGAAACGGCCCAGCCGTGGTTCTCGGAAGCCTATCCCGTGGTCGAAGCACGCTGGGAGAATCGGACGTACGATCGCCTGGAAGGCGGCATCGAACTCATCCCGCGCGCGCTCGGGTTCCTGGAGGCCTGCGTGCGCGGCGCGGCGGGCCACGTGGTCACGGCCACGCGGCGAATCAACGCGGAATTCCGCATGAGCAACGACTTTCCCATCTTCATGGCCGTCGCCGATATCGCCTGGTTCGATCCGTCGCTCATCCGGCCGGACAGCCCGGTCCCGACCGGCATCGGGTCCGCGCCGTTCATGGACCTGCTGCAGAAACACCTCGGGCTGCCGGATCACGAAGCGACCATGGCGAAGATGATCGAACTGCAGTCCGTCTATTGGCCCGAGGCGCGGCGGGCCTTCACGCCCATCGACGTCGAGTACCTTTGCTGCGAGTGCCGGAAGTACTACAGTTACGTCAACGGTACGAAGCGATTCGAGGGGCGGAACCTGTTCACGCCGAACCGGTAGGGCGCGTTGGCTCAACGCGCCGTATCACGGCGGCTTGGGCCAAGCCGCCCTACCTGCCTGATCCGCGGCATCTCGGCATGCACGCCGAGGTCGAGCCCCTGCCCCAGCACCTGCCGCGCGATGTCCTCCCAGATTTCGCGGACCGTCGCCGCGTCCGGCATCGGATTGAGCCGCTGGCCCTGGGTCAGGTTGTCGGTGATGATCCCCGGCCGGCGCAGCACGGGCCGCGCGAATCCCGTATTGGCTTCCTGCCGATACGGCCGGCAGGGAAAGAAACTGTACATCCCCTCGCACGGCCGGTCGAACGTCGCGCCGATGTACAGCCGGAACGTCTGCGAGGGCGTCAGGTTCCGGACTTGCATCTCGTAGGCAATGGGTTCGAGGGTCGAGTGGAAGTATTCCGGCGGCACGACATCCTTCAGCCGCTCGCGGTAGTTGGAGAGGTTCCAGTCCACGTAGTCGGCGACGACGAAGACCGTGTCGACCACGAACCGGTCGCGTCCGCGGCCGGAGCCGAAGAGAATGACCGAACCGCGGGCCAGGCGCTGAAGCGCGGTCGGGCCGCGCCGGTTGTTCTGCTTGCAGATGCTGTAGAAAAACCGGCCGCCGAAGACGAAGGGATCCGTGTTCATCAAGGGCGGATCGTGCGGATAGAAGGCCACCGGATCGGGTGTAAAAAGGTGCCGGGGCATGTCCCCGCCGGTCTCGGGGAATGTCCTGACCAGCCGGGTCGGCGGCTCGAACTCGCCCCAGAAGACGAGGTCCGCGGCGACGGGTTTGGATTCCAGCGACGCGAGATAGCGGCCCGGCTGGAGGAGAAACTTCCGGCGGTGCGCATCCGTGTTCCAGGAGCGGCCATCCGCCGAATCCGGCTCGTGTTCCGAGCCCGGATGGATGAACTGGACCACGGCCAGGCGCTCCTCCCGCGTCCCGGCAAAACAGGGCTGCAGAAGGAGCAGCCCCAGCAGCGCCCCAACGCTCATTCCCCTCCGTTTCGAGTGCAACATTTTACTTCACACGTGTGAATAGTATTGTTACGGATGGGCGCGGGGTCAGGGGCTGGGCCGGAAGTCTTCCAGCTTGAGCTGCAGCGTCTCACGGCCCATGTAGGAATTCATGTCCAGCGTGAAGGCGATGTCCATCGGCCCGTCCGGCAGCGGCTGGCCGGCCAGGTTGAAACCGATCGCTTCCCGCTGGGCGCTGCCCGACACGACGCGCATCTTCAGGTGCTTGTCCTTAAGGATCCTCGGCTGGCCCAGCACGCGCACGCGCGACGATGCCCAGACCGGGCGCGGATTGCCGCAGCCGAAAGGCCGCAGCGCCTGCAGGCCCTCGAACAGCCGCTCGTCGGCGTCCGCCAGGTCGAGCCAAGCGTCGACCCGCTGCACGGGCCGAAGCTGGTCAGGTGGCACGGTCTCCGACACACGCCGGTTGAAAGCCTCGCGGAACGCCGCCAGGTTCTTCTCCTTCAACTCGAGCCCGGCGGCCATGGCGTGACCGCCGAACCGGACCAGCGAATCCCTGCAGGCGGCCAGGTTCTCCACCAGGTTGAAGCCCTCGATGCTGCGGCCCGACCCCCGCCCCGTGCCGTCTTCGTTCAACGAAATCATCAGGACCGGCCGCCCGAATCGCTGGACTATCCGGGACGCCACGATGCCGATCACGCCCGGATGCCAGCCGCGGCGGGCCAGAACCAATCCGGCGTTATTCTCCAGATCCAGCGCGGCTACGTCCTGCATTGCCTCTTCGAGAATATCCGCCTCGATCTTCTGCCGCTCGCGGTTGCCCCGGTCCAACTGCCGCGCCAGCGGGAGGAGGGCCTCCGGGTCGTCGCCCAGCAGGAGTTCCAGCGCGGCCTGCGCATCGCCCAGCCGCCCGGCCGCGTTGAGACGGGGACCGATCGCGAAGCCCAGGTGATATTCCCCGATGGCGTCTTTCACTTCCGCCGCCTCGGCCAGCGCCGCCAGGCCGGGCAGCGGCTCGCGGTTCAGCTGCCCGAGCCCGTAGTGGACGAGAATCCGGTTCTCCCCCGTGAGGGGCACCACGTCGGCCACGGTCCCCGTCGCCACCAGGTCGAGGCGGCGGAAGATCCGCCGGATGTCCACGCCCGAGCGGAGGGCCAGGGCCCAGGCCAGCTTGAAGGCCACGCCGACGCCCGCGAGGTTGGCCAGGTCCCCACCGTCGCCGAGTTTGGGATTCACCACGGCGATGGCCGGCGCGATTTCGCCCGCGGGTTCATGGTGATCCGTCACGACCACGTCCACCCCGGCCGCCGCGGCGGCGCGCACGGCGTCCACGGAGCCCGTTCCGCAGTCCACGGTGATCACGAGCTGCGGGCGGTGCGCCTCGAGACAGCGATTCAGGGCGTCCACGCCCAGGCCATAGCCCTCCTCCAGACGCAGCGGCAGAAACGGCTCCGCCTCGGCGCCGAGTTCCCGAAGGCAACGGGTCAACAGGGCGGCGGCCGTGACGCCATCGGCATCATAGTCGCCGAACACGGCGATGCGCTCGCGCCCCTTTGCGGCCCGCCGTATGCGGTCCACGGCCCGGGGCATATCGGGCAAAACGGTCGGATCGGACAGATCATCCAGACGGGGGTTGAGGAACCGGCGTGCCTCCACCGGCTCGGCAAGTCCGCGGGTGGCCAGGACCTCGGCCAGCGGCCGGGGGATGCCCAGAGACGCCGCGAGCGGATCGGCCTCCCGGCCAACCCGCTCGACGGTTTTCCACAGCTTGGGCATAACGCAGACCGGCAGGGCGCGTTGGCCCAACGCGCCGATACGCGGCGGCTTGAGCCAAGCCGCCCTACCCTTAGGCCTTCTTCTCGTCCTCGCGCGGCTTCTCGCGATGCCACAGAAGGGCGATCGGCGTGGCCATGTAGATCGTCGAGTAGGTGCCGGCAATCATACCGATGAACATGACCAGGGCAAAATCATTGATCGCGCCGCCTCCCAGCAGCAGCAGGGCGAGGACCGTGATCATCGTCGTGCCGGAGGTCAGCACCGTGCGGCTCAACGTCTGGTTGATGGACATGTTGGCGACGTCGGCATACTTCATGCCGCGGTTGAGCTTCAACTGCTCGCGGATACGGTCGAAGATGACGATCGTGTCGTTGACCGAATACCCGACGATCGTCAGCACGGCGGCCAGGGTCGTCACGCTAAGCTGGCGCCCCAGCAGGGTATAGATGCCCACGGTGACCAGCACGTCGTGCACCAGGGCCAGCAGCGCTCCGATCGCGTACCCGAATTCAAAACGCCAGGAGACGTAGATGATCATCACGATGAAAGACAGGATCAGCGCCTTGAGACCCTTGCGCTTGAGCTCCTGCCCGATTTGCGGGCCGATGCTGTCCTGCTTCAGCACGGAGTATTTCGCGTCCGCGAGTTTCTCCGTTATGACCGATGCGGTCTTGTCGCCGTCGGCGAAGGGGGTTTTGACTTCCAGGTACTCGACCTCCGTGCCGCCGCTCTCCGCGGTGACCAGCCGCTGGTACTGGATGAACGGATCCTCGATGCCTTCCGATTCCAGGAGCTGCCGGATGGTTTCCTCGGGCCGCTTCTCCTCGAACTGGAACGTGATTGATGAGCCGCCGGTGAAATCCACGCCAAAGTTGTCCTGGCCGCGTAGGACAAACAGCACCCAGGTCACGATGATGATGGTCAGCGAAAGCCCGCCCGCTACAAAGCGCCAGCGCAGGAAGTTGATCTTCGTGGACTTGAAGAACTGGAGCATCTTCATCGAGCCGATGTCGAACCGCTGGGCCAGCGTGGTGAAGATCATGCGGGTGACGGTGATGGCCGTGTACATGCTGACCACGATGCCCGCGCTCAAGGTGACCGCGTACCCCCGGACCGGGCCCGAACCCTGCCAGAACAGGATGATGGCCACCAGCAGCGTGGTCAGGTTGGAGTCCAGAATGGCGCTGAAGGCCTTGTCATAGCCGGCCGGGATGGCCGCGGCGAATCGCTTGCCGGCCGCCTGCTCCTCGCGGATGCGCTCAAAGATCAGCACGTTCGCGTCCACGGCCATGCCCGCGGTCAGCACGATACCGGCGAGGCCGGGCAGCGTGAGGGTCGGCAGGCTGATCATCCCGCCCCCGCCCAGGCCCCTGGTTTCCAGGATGCTGAAGAAGCCCGCCACGAGCCACATGCCGAACGGCAGGAGCACCAGGTTGAGGACGAGGGCCAGGTTGGCCACCAGCCCGGCGCCCAGGTAGTAGATGCACATGAACACCACCACGCCGATGCCGCCATAGATCGCCGCGCGCTTGCCGCTGTTGATGGAGTCGCTTCCCAGCGACGGATCGACGCGCCGCTCCTCCATGACCTTGACGGGGGCGGGCAGCGCGCCGGCGCGCAGGACGATGGACAGGTCCTGCGCTTCCTTGACGGAGAACGAGCCCTCGATGATGGCTTCGCCGCCGTGAATGGCGGTCTTGATGAACGGGGCGGAGCGGAGTTGGCCGTCGAAAACGATGGCGAGATAGCGCCGGCTGTCCATGCCCGGATTCAATTGGCCGCCGGGGGCGTAATCGGAAGTCAACTTGGCAAACCGTCGCGAGCCCTTGGCGTCGAACTTCAGGGTGACGATGGGCTGGTTCAGCGGCGGTCGGAAATCCACGCCGGCGCGGATGAGGTCCTCGCCCTTCAACTCGGCCAGGCGCCGGACGTAATAGGGCTGAAACAACTCCTGCCCATTCCGGATTTCCTTCATCAGCATGAAATCGTAGTTCGACTGGGGCTTGAAGAGTTTCAGCCGGTCGCGCACCTCGCGATCCGTCGTGCCGGGCGTGTCGAGAGACACATCGCGCTTGTAATAATTGACGGCTTTCCACTGGCCGCTGGGCATCTGCTCGTCGATCGACACGATCTTGTAGCCGTCGGGGACCAGTTTCTGATCGAACAGGTCCTCGACCAGGTCGTCGTTCTTCGGATGGACCATCCGGAATTCGAGGAAGGCGGCGCTCTGGATATTGCGGACCGCGCGGTCGCGGTCCTCGGCCCCGAGGCCGGGCATCTGGACGACGATGCGGTTGTTGCCGGGTTCGGGATAGATGATCGGCTCCGCCACGCCCATGGCGTCCACGCGGCCGCGGATGACTTCCAGGGCGCGCGCCTGGGCGTCTGAGATGGCGTCCGGCGCCAGGGTGGTGGTGTCCACCTCCAGCACGAAGCTCATGCCGCCCCGCAGGTCGAGGCCGAGTTTCACTTTTTCATGCAGCGGCATGACCAGCACCATTGACCAGGCCACCAAGCCGATGAGCACCAACCATTTCCAGAGCGAATGCTTGTCCATGTTTCCGAATCCTCTTTCGAGACCACGAGTTGAGACGTACGTCACTTCTTGGCCGGACTATCCTCGGGCGTCTCGCCCTTTTCCAGCACTTGCGTTACGGCACTGCGGACGACTTCCAGTTTCACGCCCTCATCCACCTTGATGGTGAAGGTCTTTTCCTTGGCGTTCGTGACAATGCCCAGGAGCCCGCCGCAGAACACGACGCGGTCGCCGCTCTTGATCTGCGTGAGCAGGGCGCGGCGTTCCTTTTCCCGCCGCTGCTGGGGGCGGATGAGCATGAAGTAGAAAATCACCAGCATCAGGCCGAGCCACCCGATCATAAACGCCGGGGACTGCTGCTGCCCGCCCGTCCCGCCGGGCGCGGGCGCCATGGCCAACCACGTCATCAGAAAATTCATTCGTCCCGCTCCTTACTCGTCGCGGCCGGGTTGGTCCCGGCCATTTCCATACTGTTCCACGAATCCTTTCGCGTACTCCGCGAACCCGCCGGCCCGGATCGCCCCGCGCATCTCCTGCACGAAGGCCTCGTACCGGAACAGGTTATGAATGGACAACAGGCGGATCCCCAGGATCTCGCCGACGTTCATCAAGTGCCGAACGTAGGCCCGCGAGAAATGGCGGCAGGCATAGCAGCCGCAGCCTTCCTCGATGGGCCGGGGATCGCGGGCGTACAGGGCCGCCTTGACGGGATACTTCCCCGCCCGCGTGAACGCCGTGCCGTGCCGCGCCAGCCGGGTCGGCATGACGCAATCGAACATGTCCACGCCCCGCGCGACGGCCTCGACCATGTGCTGGTGCGAGCCGACGCCCATCAGGTAGCGCGGCCGGTCCGCCGGCAGGTGCCGCACGCTGTCCTCGATCCCCTGCAGGATCAGCGCGTGCGGCTCCCCCACGCTCACGCCGCCGATCGCGTAGCCGTCGAAGCCCAGTTCGATCAGCCCGCGGGCGCACCGCTCGCGGAGGTCCGCATACACGCTGCCCTGCACAATGCCAAAGACCAGTTGCCCGGCTGCCCTCGGCTGCCGCGCACATAAGGCCGCCCATGCTAGGGTCCGCTCCACCGCTTGGCAAGCGTATTTCCTGTCGCACGGGTACGGCGCGCACTCGTCGAAAACCATCGCAATATCCGAGCCCAGCCGCCGTTGGATCGCCATGGCGGACTCGGGGCCGAGCACGTGGGTGGCGCCGTCGACGTGCGACTGGAAGATGACGCCGTCGGCCGTGATCCTGTTGAGCCTGGCGAGGCTGAAGACCTGGTACCCGCCGCTGTCCGTCAGGATCGCCCGCTCCCACCCCATGAACCGGTGGAGCCCGCCCTGCTCCTCGATGATGTCCACGCCCGGCCGTATGTTCAGGTGGTAGGTGTTGCCCAGCACAATCTGAAAGCCCAGATCCTCCATCTCCGCCGGCGTCATGGCCTTGACGGTGGCCTGCGTGCCGACCGGCATGAAAACGGGCGTATCCACCGGCCCGTGCGCCGTCCAGAGCCGGCCCAACCGCGCTCCGGCGCCGGGCGCCTGCTGGAGAATTTCGAACGTGCCGGGAGTCATGGAGGGTGTTCGGGTTTTCCAACTAGTCACTACTCACCATTCACTATTCACTTCCGAAACGGATCCGGCACCGCCGCCAAAAGCGTCCGGGTATACTCGTGCGACGGACTTTCGTAAAGCCGATCCGTCGGGGCGGATTCGAGAATACGACCTTCGCGCATCACCAGGATCCGGTCGGCGATGCTGCGGACCACCGCCAGGTCGTGCGATATAAAGAGGTAGGCCAAGCCCAGTTTCTCCTTCAACTCGATCAGCAAACGCAGGATTTGCGCCTGCACGGACACGTCGAGAGCCGAGAGCGCTTCGTCCGCCACCAGGAAAACCGGTTCGACGGCCAGGGCGCGGGCCATGGCCACGCGCTGGCGCTGTCCCCCGCTGAACTCGTGCGGGTAGCGCCGCGCGGAGGACCCCGGTAAGCCGACGAGTTCCAGCAACTCGGCCACCCGCGCGGCCCGGTCGCCCGCCCACCGGTGTACGATCAGCACCTCCTCGATCGTCCGGCCCACCGTGATGCGCGGGTTGAGCGAACCGTACGGATCCTGGAAAAGGATCTGCGCCCGCTTCCGGAATGCTTTCAGCGCCGGGCCGTGAAGGCCCGCGACATCGGCGCCTTCAAAAAGCACGCGGCCGGAATGGATCGGCTCCAGGCGCAGCAAGGCCCGGCCCAGGGAACTCTTTCCGCTGCCGCTCTCGCCCACCAGGCCCACGGTCTCCCCCCGCCCGACCTCGAAGCTGACCTCGTCGACCGCGCGGACGACTTCTTTCCCGCGACGGTACTGCACGCGCAGGGCGCTGACCTCGCAGAGCGGCGTCATGCGTCCCTCCAGAAATGGCACGCGACCGACCGCCCCGGGCCGGCCTCCTCGACCGCGGGTAGCCGTTCGCGGCACAGGGCCTGCGCGCGGGGGCAACGGGGGTGGAACCGGCAGCCCGCGGGCCAGTCCGCCGGATCCGGCACCGAGCCCGCGATGCCCGACACCCGCGCGCGGCTCCCGGTCAGCCGGGGCACGGCGTCCAGCAGCGCCCGCGTGTACGGATGGGCCGGATGATCCAGCACGTTCCGCACCGGGCCGGACTCCACGATGCGTCCCGCGTACATGACGTAGACGCGCTGCGCGATGCGGGCGACGATGCCGAGATTGTGCGTGATGAGCAGGATCGCCATGCCGAGTTCCGCCTGGAGATTCTGGAGCAGATCCATGATCTCCGCCTGGATGGTCACGTCCAGCGCCGTGGTCGGCTCGTCCGCGACGAGCAGCCGGGGCCGGCAGGCCAGGGCCATGGCGATCATCGCGCGCTGCTGCATGCCGCCGCTCAACTGGTGGGGATAGGCGCGCATCAGCGCCTCGGGAGCGGGCAGGCCGACTTTTTCGAGGAGCGACGCCGCGATGGATTGCGCCTCCTCGTCCGGCCGATGCAGCCGGATCGCCTCCATCACCTGCGCCCCGATGGTGAACAAGGGATTGAGCGCGTCGGCCGGCTCCTGGAAGACGTACGCGATTTCGCGCCCGCGAACCCCGCGCAATCCGGCGGGACGAAGTCGCATCAGGTCCGTCCCCACGAACCGGATCTCGCCGCCCGCGTACCAGCCCGGCGGTTCGGGCACAAGCCGGGCCAGCGACAGCGCCGTGACGGACTTCCCGCAGCCGCTTTCCCCGACCAGCGCCACCGTTTCGCCGGCATCGACCCGGAACGACACGCCATCCACGGCGCGCGCAGGCCGGTCGGCCGGCCCGAAGCAGACGCGCAGGCCCCGCACTTCCAGCAATGGTTCCATGGATGCCATACCCGGTTTTCCGACGGGCGCGTACTCTAGGCCGAACGTCCCCGTTCAACCAGTTTTTTCAGCGTCGCCGGTGCGCCGTTGACATGCCCAGACACCTCCAGTATGAAGAGGCCGACTTTCAATGAACCGCCCCGCCAAAACGGTATTCCTCTCCGGCGCCGGAGGCATGGGCAATCTCGGCGCCGAGGCCATCACGCTCGCGGTCATCCCCTTTTTCCAGGAGCGCTGGGGCATGGAAACCCGGTTCATCCTGGCGGCCTGGGACCCGGCGCGCATGACCGAACTGCTTCGCGGCCTGCCCGGCGAGTTGGAGGTGATCAAGCAGACCGTCCCCTTTGACCGGCCCGGTTCGCTCCGGCGCTCGGATATGTTCGTGGTGTGCGGCGACGTGGCCCTGACCGAGACCGTCATTCCGATCCTGCCCTGCTACTGGGCCTTCAAATCGTGGTGGGCGCGCCTGTTCGGCTGTCGCGTGCTGTTCCTCGGCGTGGACGCCGAGCCCATGCGCCGGCGCCTGAACCGTTGGGCCATCCGGCTCGCGCTCGACCGGATTGTGGAGCACTACCTAGTGCGCAACGACGAGGCCCGCCGGCACCTGCTCGGCGTTTCACGCCGCCCCGACCGCGTCCTGCTCGGTTGCGAACCCGCGCTGCTGATCGAGGACCGCTACCTGTCGCTCTTCCCTCCGCCGGCCTTCGACCGGAAGGGCGCGCGCCGGATCGTCGGCCTGGGGATCCGCGATTTCTTTTCCGAGCCGCTGCGGCTCGACCCGTTCCGGCTGAAACTCGTCCGCCGCGATGCGGCGCCCGGGCAGCTGTCCGACCGGATGAAAAAGACCGTGGCCGGACTGGCGCGCATCGCGGATCGCCTGGCGGAAAGGCACGATGCGCGCCTGTTCGTCGTGCCTCATCACGCCCTGGACGAATCGAAGAAGGTCATTCTCTCCGACCGCGAGGTGGCCGAGCACCTGCGCCGGGCCATGCGGAATCCGGACCGGCTGGAAGTGCTGCCGGAGAACCTGCATCCCTACGCCGCCATGAACTTCTATCGCCAGTGCGATCTCGCGGTCTCCATGCGGCACCATACGAGTTCGTTCGCGTTCCGGTTCGGCGTGCCGGTCATCGGGCTCGGGGTCAGCGAGAAGATCCGGGGCCACTTCCGCCTGGTGGAACAGCCGGAGCTGCTGCTGGACCCCGCCGCCCCCGGGGATGCGATGGACCGCGTCGTGGACGACGCCGTCGCCCGTCGCGATGAGCTTTCCGGGCGCTTGCGACGGAAGCTCCCGGAACTCCAGGCGGACATGAAGCGAGCCCTCGATGCCGCCATCCGGAATGATTGACCCCTCCAGGATCGGGATCTTGCTTCGCGCGTTCGCGGCCCTGGCCATGGCGGGGGCTTTCACGGTCACGGCGTATGCCCTCTCCCTTCGGCTGGCCGGACAAGGCTCGGCGCTGCGCCGGCTGTGCGCGACCGTGATCGTGGCCATGGCCCTGGCCACGATCCTCTTCCACGCCCTGATCGGGTGCGGGCAATTCCGCCTTGCGATCGCGATGGCAGCCCTGGCTTGCCTGGCGGCCGCCACGCTCCGCTGGATCGTTCCGCCGGCCGAATGGCGGGAGCGATGGCTCGACGACCTCGCGCGGTTCCGCCGCGCCGGGTCGCTCCTGCTTTCGACGGGGGCACGGCGCGCGGGCGCCGCCCTGATTTTTCTTTTCATGCTGCTGGCCCTGACGCGGACGCTTCTGCTTCCCCCGCTCGGCTGGGATACGCTGACCTACCACGGCGTGAAGGCCGCGCTCTGGGCGCAGCAGGGCCGGCCGGACCTCTTTCCCGCGCCGGGCGGCTGGGGCAGCAAGATTCTCCTGCCCGGCGGCAGCGAGTTGCTCCAGGCCTGGGCCCTGCTCCCGTTCCGAAGCGATCTTCTGCTGGGCTTTCTCGATTTCGTGTTCTGGCTGGCCCTGGGCGCGTTCATCGTGCAATTCGCGCGGGAACTGGGGCTGACCACGAAGGCCGGCGCGCTGGGCGCCCTCTATCTTCTTTTCCTGCCGGCCCTCCGCCTGCAAATCGGCAGCGGGTATGGAGAGCTGCCGCTGATGTGCGCGCTGCTCGGCGGCCTGTCGTATTCCATTCACTTCCTGCGCCAGAGGGATCCTCCGTCGCTGGTGATTGCTTTCGCCGCTTTTGGGATGGCCGCCGGGATCAAGGCACACGTCTGGCCGGCCCTGGCCTGGGCCGGACTGGTCCTGCTGGCCGGCGCCTGTTGCCGTGGCCGGGCTTCCGCGCGGAAGTGCAGGCCGGCGCTGCTGGCTGGAATACTGGCGGCCCTGCTCATGGTCCTGCCCTGGCCGGCCCTGAATCTCCGCGCCGGGCGCCTGCCGCTTTCTCCTTTTCCGATCCGGGTGGCGGGCCTGGTCCTGGGCGAGTCCACGCCCAGCTACCACACCTACCACCATCGCGAAGGGGTGAGACACGGCGATCTGCGCGAGGAAATCCAGGCGGGGCGCGATCTCTTCGCGACGCCGCTATCGACGTGGCCGCACCTGGGGCTGCTCACCCTGCCCCTGGGCGTGGCGGGATGGATTTCCCTGGTCCGCTTCCGGCGCATGGGCGCGGCCAATGCCCTGTTGCTGGCCGGGTTCATCGGCTTGACGGCCTGGGTGTTCTGGGGGCCATCCTTCGCGGTCATCCGGCTGCTCTGGAGCACGACGTCCGCGCGGTTCCTGCTGCCCGCGTTCGTCCCGGCCTCCCTCCTCGGGCTCGCCTGGCTCTGGACTAAACCGCGCCTTCGACTGGTCCTGGCCGCCGCGCTGATCCTCCTTGCGCTGCTGCATGCCGGGCGCGCAGCCTGCCAGGGCTGGGCGCCGTTCGAATTCCGCGTCATACCGAAATCCGCCGGGCTCCTGGCCGCCCTGGCGGCTTCGCTGGTCATCCTTTCCCGGATCAACCGGCGGGCCGTTGTCTCCGGCGTCGTGACGGCGGCGCTCCTGGCCGCCAGCCTGACGGCCATCCAGAAAGAACGCGATCACCTGCGCTACAAGGCCCTCAAGCAATCGATCGTCCTGCACTGGGTCGAGAATCCATGGGCCGACGGCGCGCGGGCGCTCGACGATCCCGCCGTCCCCCGCCGGCTCGCTGTGACCACGGGCATCGACTACAACGGCGACAACTGGTTCCTCTACTTCTTCCTCGGCCGGCGGTTTCAGAACACGGTGACCTACATTTCGCCGACCGCTTCCGGCCGGGTTCTCGACGCCCAATCCGTCGAGGAACTGCGCGATCGGGTCGACAGCCGCGCATGGCTGCGCCGGCTCGGGCAGGCCGGGATCACCCACGTGGTGAGCCTCGCCCCGGAGTCGCTCGAACTGGCGTTCATGACGAAGCATCCCGGGCTCTTCACTCCGGTGGCGGGCGACGGCGGCACCTGGGGGGTCTTCGAGGTGGCGACAAGCCCTTCTTCCTACGGCCGTTCGACGCCCAGCCGGAAGTAGCGGACCGGCGCGGTGTCTGAAGGAGGATTGGTCCACGCCATCGCGCCGGCCGCGCATCCACCACTCCATCGTGAACCGGTCGTTGCCGATACCCGCCACGGCGCTCGCATTCAGGCCGTTGGCCTTGTCGTCGACAGGCCGGCGGTTCTACAAGGGCCTACTCGTACCGCAGCGCCTCGATGGGATTGAGGCCGGAGGCTTTCCGCGCGGGCCAAAGCCCGAAGACCACGCCGACGAGGGCGGAGAACACGGTGGCCAGCAGCACGGTCGGCGCCGTGACGGATACCGCCCAGCCGGCAAGCCGGCTCATCGCCACGGAAATGCTCCACCCCGTGAGAATCCCGAGCACGCCGCCGCAGACGCTGATGACCACGGCCTCGACCAGGAACTGGACCAGGATGTCCGACCGCCGGGCCCCGATCGCCTTGCGGATTCCAATCTCCCGCGTGCGCTCGGTAACGCTGACGAGCATGATGTTCATGATGCCGATCCCGCCGACGAGCAGCGAGATCGCCCCGATGCCCGCGAGCAGCAGGGACAGCGTCCGGCTGGTGTCGAGGATGGTCTTCTGGATATCGGCCATATTGAAGACCCGGAACGGCTCTTCCTCCTCCGGGCTGATCCGGTGCCGCTGGCGCATCAGTTCGACGGAGTTCGTCTCGACGGCGGAGAGCACGTCGCCGTCCGTCGACTGGATCTCGATCGTGTCCACGTAGTCGCGGCCGAGCATGCGCCGCATGGCCGTGGTGACGGGGAGGATGATCTGGTCGTTCGGATCGAATCGGAATCCCGTGCCGCTCTCGGTCAGCACGCCGATCACCTCGAAGGCGACCCGGTTGACGCGGATGGACTGGCCGACGGGATTCACGCCGCCGAAAAGCTCCCGCGAGACCGTGGCGCCGATCACCGCGACGCGGGCGCGCGTCCGCGCGTCCTCCTCTTCCAGGAACCGGCCCACGGCCACCGTCAGGTTGCGCATCGACGCGTAGGCCGGCACCGTGCCGACGATTTGCGTCCGCCAGTTCTTCCCGCCGAACGTGGCCTGCGCTCCGCCGCCGACCGTCGGCGCCACGGTCTTGACGCCCGCGACCTCCGTGCGGACCGCGTCCACGTCGGCCAGGCTCAACCGCGACGCCGCCCCCACTTCCATGGCCACGCCGCGCGCCTCGATACGGCCGGGCCGCAGGACGAGCAGGTTCGCGCCCATCGCCCCGATGCGCTCCTCGACCGACTTCTTCGCGCCCGTGCCGAGGGCCAGCACGGCAATCACCGCGCCGGTGCCGATCAGCACGCCCAGCATGGAGAGAAAGGCGCGGGTCTTGTTGGCCGCCAGCGCTCTGAACGCCTGGCGCATCATCGAAAAACCTTCCACCAGCCGGCGCGCCCAGCCTTTCCGCCCCTTGCCGGCGGACGCACCCGCGAGGTCGGGCCCCGCCGGCAAAGCGTGATGGGTCTTCCCGGCGGTCGGGGCATCGCCGACGATCCGCCCGTCGCGGATGGTGATGACCCGTTCCGCCCGCGCGGCGACCTCGGGATCATGGGTGACGATCATCACCGTCAGCCCGGACGCGTGCAGGTCGCGCAGGATCCCCAGGATCTCCACCGCGCTGCGGCTGTCCAGGTTGCCCGTCGGCTCGTCGGCCATGAGGATCGGCGGCCGGTTGACCAGCGCGCGGGCGATGGCGACGCGCTGCTGCTGCCCGCCCGAGAGCTTGTTCGGCGCGTGGTCCATGCGGTCGCCCAGCCCGACGCGTTCGAGCAGTTCCTTCGGCGAGGCGGGATTCGGCTGGTCGCTGTAAATCAGGGGCAGGGCGACGTTCTCCTTCGCGGACACGCGCGGGAGCAGGTTGTATTGCTGGAAGACAAAGCCGATCGAGCGCGCGCGGACGTCGGCCAGTTCGCGGTCGGACAGGCTGGAGACATCCTGTCCGTTCAGCCGGTAGACGCCCTTGTCCGGCACGTCGAGGAGGCCGAGGATATGCATGAGCGTGGACTTGCCCGAGCCGGACGGGCCCATCAGGGCCACGAACTCGCCCGGCGCCACGGACAGCGACACCCCGCGCAGCGCGCGGACGTCCACGGCGCCCATGCGGTAGGTCTTGTGTATGTCGCGTACATCTATCATGGGCGTCGGCCGGGCGGGCGAGGCATGAACGGCGAGCTTCCGGATTCCTGGCGTTTCGGCAGGTCAAAGGACGAGCGCACCACGCGCTCGCTGCCGTCCAACCCCTCCAGGATCTGCACCCGGCCGCCGCCGGTCAGACCGGTCTTCACTTCGCGTTCTTCCGGGCGCGCCCCGGGGCCGCGGGGCGCGAGCAGGACCACGCTGCGCCCGTCCCGGCGCACGAGGGCGTCCAGCGGCAGGGTCAGCGCGTCGTCCGCCGCCTCGACCACGAACTTGACCGTCGCGGTCATGCCGCTCTTCATGCGCTCGGGCACGGTCGCGGGCTCGACCTCGACCTCGTAGATCGTGACGTTGTTCACGGTGGTCGCCTCGTAAGCGATGTGCCTGACCTGGCCTCGGAACCGATCATCCGCATAGGCATCGAGCGTAAGCGTCGCTTCCTGCCCTCCCCGGACGAGGCCGATGTCCGTCTCGTCCACCTGCGCCCGCACGATGAGCCGGTCGGAGAGCACGAGGGCCGTGTCCGCAGCGGTCAGGGTCTGGCCGGGCTCCGCCTTGCGCGCGATGATCGTGCCGTCCAGCGGCGCGATGAGGGGCGTGGCCTTGTAGACCTCCTCCCACTTGCGCAGCACGGCCTCGCCCTGCGCACGGGCGGCGTCGAGCAGGGCGGCGCGGTCGGTGGAACTCATCCGGGCGATCACCTCGCCCTGCCTGACGGCCTGCCCCTCGACCACCAGCACTTCCTCCACGCGCCCGCCGATCGGCGGCTTGATCTCGATGCGGTTGCCGGGCTCGACCACGCCCGTGGCCTCGATGGCGACCTCGATCCGCTCGCGGGTGAACTCGACGGGCTCGAAGGACGGCGCCTTCACGGCCGCTTTCTCGCGGTGGGTCCACCCGTACCAGCCCACGCCCGCCGCGGCAGCCAGGACCAGGAACAGCAGCAGCTTTTTCATCGGCTCACCTCGTTTTCCGCCGGGAAATCGCCCCGGCCCGTGACGTAGCGCCACGCGGCCTCGGCCAGCAGGGCCTGCTGCTGGGACTGCAGCAACTGGCGCTGATAGGAGATGCGGTCGTTCTCGATCACGTCCCAGTTCTCGAAGGTCAACAGGCCCGCCCCGTATTGCTCGCGCGCGATCTCCGCGCGCAGGTCGGCTGCGGCGAAATAACTTTCCTGCACCACCACGTTCTCCACCGCGTTGCAGTAGGAGACCCAGGATTCGTTCAGATCGTTGATCAGCCCGTTGACGGTCTCGCTCTCCTGCGCTTCCGCGCGGGCCAGCGAGGCCCGGGCCGAGGCGACCTCGTAGCGGGTCCGGCCGCCCGACCAGAGGGGAAACGACAGCCGCACGCCCGCCGCCCAGCGGTCGGTGTCGAAGACATCCTCGTTCCCCGATCGGCCGGCGGTGGCCGAGAGGCTGATGTCCGGCCGGTAACCACTGCGGGCGCTGCGGACGCCGGCCTCGGCGGACCGGGTGGAAGCCAACGCCTGCGCGTAGGCCGGGGTCCCTTCTGCCTCCGCCTGCCAGTCCACGGAATCCGGGGCCGGGCGGCAGGTCAGCGAACCGGAAACGGTCAGCGTATCGTCCGCGCGTTCCTCGCCCATGGTGCGCAGGAGGATGCGCCGCGCGGCCTCCACCTCCCGCTGCCCCTGGCGGACCTGGATTTCGGCCTGGTTGAGCGAGGCCTGGATCAGCGCCAGCGAGCCCTTGTGTTCGCGCCCGCCCTCGTAGCGGAGGTTGACCAGTTCGAGGTTGTCCCGGCGGCGCTGCTCGATCTGGCGCAGGACCTCGACCTGCTCCTGGGCCAGCAGCAGGTTCACGAAGGCCCGGCGGAGATTGTAGGTCACCTCGGCGTCGGCCCGTTCATAGTCGGCGCGGGCCGAGTCGAGCGCCGCCCGGGCCGCGTCCACGGACGCGGCATTGCGGCCGCCGGTGTAGAGCGTCTGCTCGGCGCTGGCGGAAACGCTCATGGAGGCGTCGCCGCCGGACGCCACGCCGTCCTGCTCGGCGTGCTCCGCGCTGCCGCCCAGGGAAAGCTGCGGCCGCGAGGCGGACTTCGCCGAACCCACGTTGAATTCCGCCGCGCTGAACTGCTCCCGCGCCGCCACCAGCGTGGGATTCAGCGCCGCCGCCCGGCGGACGCAGGCCTCCCACGTCATCGGTTCCGCGGCCGCGCTCGCCGCAAGGGCCAGCCACGCCAGACAAGTCCACCCGTTTTTCACGGCTTGTTCTCCGGGGGCGGTTCGGGAGGCGGAGCGTCCTTGAAGGGGCGCGGCCGCAGGTCGTCGGCATCCATGGCATCGAGACGGGCCCGCTGATCTTCCGTCAGGCCGGGCCGGATTTCAACCAGCGCTTTTTCCCAGCAGGCATGAAAAGCCTGGCGTCCCTCGTCGCGTATCCGATGAATCTCCGCGGCGGTGCGCTGCACGATCTCCCGGATCACGGGGAGCTGTTCGTCGGTCAATTTCAGCTGTTCCTCGAGCTTGTTCATCACCCAGTCCTCGATCCGTGGCGGCCCGGCGCGCAGGATGGCGTGGAAGCGGGCCTGTTCCCAGGCTCGGCCCCCAAAAAAGCCCAGGGCCAGGCCGGAGGCGAACAGCAGCAGCAGGGCGATCCAGAATTTCGTTTTCATCGCGTCAATCTCCGTTCGAGGCGAGCCAGGTGACCCCGGCGCCCGACTCCATGATTTGCCACGCCCATTGCGGCTCGGACGGGGCGCGGGCCAACAGGATGAAACTCAACACGGCCACGGCCGCGGCGGCGGCCCACGCCATCCGCCACGTAAACGCCGAAGCGCGCTCCGGGAACGGAACCACGCGGGGCGCGCCTTCGCGGCGCACCGCCTGCATGACCCCGCGCATCCAGTCCGCCGTCGGCCCGGGCACAGGCGTCCGCCGCCACGCCTCGGCCATCGATTGCTCGTGGAATTCGAGTTTCATGCCGATTCCTTCCCGCCCCTCCGCCATTGTTCAAGAATACCGCGCAACGCGCGGCGGGCCCGCAGGGCGCGCATCTTCGTTTTCGCCAGTGACCAGCCGAACCCGGCGGCCACGTCCTTCAGCGGCGCCTCTTCGAAGTACACGGCTTCCATCATCGCCCGGTCCTCCGCATCGAGGGAGGCCAGGGCCTTTTGAACAAGACTAATGGATTCCTCCCGGGCCTCCGATTCGCGCTGCTGTTCCCGGGCAGTCGCCGCCATGACACGATCGAGTTCGGCGCGTTCGTCGGCGTCCAGCGACTCCGCAAACCGGCCTTCCCGCCGGCCCCGCGCCCGCCAGTAATCGCAGCAGCGCCGCCGGGCAATCCGCAGAAGCCAGTGATCGAACGGGTTGCGCTGCCCGTACGCGCCCAGCGACCGGTAGGCCGCGAGGAACACGTCCTGCGCCACGGCGGGGACATCCGCGGCGGGCACCCGGCGCCCGACGGCCTCGAAGACGCGCGGGGCATGGCGTCGAAGCAGTCTTTCATACGCATTGGCGTCGCCATCCAGCACCTGGCGGACGATCTCGGCATCCGATTCCATTCCGAAGTTCCCGTGCCCGCGTTCGCCCGAACGCGTTCCCGGGTTCACTATATACGTCGCCGGCGGAGATCGAAAGGTCACAAGAAACGAAGGGCGGCGGGGAGCCGACCGAATCCGCGTTAGAGGAGCCGGCATGGCGGAGGGAGTGAGATTCGAACTCACGGCGCCCGTAATGACACTCCGGTTTTCCCCGTGATGGGGCTGCCATGCGGCCCCATACGGGGCCACGTTGGTCCCGCCGCGCGGGACCTCACGTGGCAAGACCGGCTTGCTTCAGCCACCGATGTCCCCACCCACCTTTCAGATACCGCTCCCTCTTCTCGGCGGTCGTTCTATCAGGATGCGTTTCGAGGAGGATGCGGGCCCACGGCCGGTACGCCTTGGTGGACCTGACCCGTCCCGCATTGTGCGCGGCCAACCGCTCTTCCGGCGAAGCGCTGCTTCCAATATACAAGCGTGAGCCTGTCTGACTCTTCAGAACATAAACAAAGTACATGAACACATCATGGCGGAGGGAGTGAGATTCGAACTCACGGTGCCCATAAGGACACTCCGGTTTTCAAGACCGGTGCATTAAACCGCTCTGCCATCCCTCCATTTGTCCGTCCGGTTTTCCCCGTGATGGGGCCGCTATGCGGCCCCATACGGGGCCACGTTGGTCCCGCCGCGCGGGACCTCACGTGGCAAGACCGGTGCATTAAACCGCTCTGCCATCCCTCCATTTGTCCGTCCGGTTTTCCCCGTGATGGGGCCGCTATGCGGCCCCATACGGGGCCACGTTGGTCCCGCCGCGCGGGACCTCACGTGGCAAGACCGGTGCATTAAACCGCTCTGCCATCCCTCCACTGTCCATCCCGGGTTTTCCCGTACGGGGGAAGCCCAGTGGCCTTTTTTACGATACACCCCAAGGTCGCGCAACGCCAGTTTACGGCTCCACAGAGGCTGAAGAATCCGCGCCGGACGGCACGCGCAGCACCCGCCACGCCACCCAATCCAGGGGCACGTCGTTGAGATAGGTTCTCGCGCCGGCAAGAAGACGATCCGGAGAGCCGAGCGCCTCGAGGGGAATACGAAGGCGGATGTCCGCTCCCGAGCGCTTCACGGAGACCAGGCCCGGTGGACAGGGGCGCGCCTGATCCAGCACCTCCGCGGAGAACGCCTTGAGGGTGATAATCAGCTTGGGCATATGCTCGAATGGATGATCCGGGCGATATCCGAACACATACACGGACGCGCCCATGCCAGGCTCGAGGGCGCGGTTGAGCCGAAGGTCCACCTGCACGATGCGCCCCTCCAGAGACATCGTGCAGGCCTCGACTCCGACATGGCGCTCCTTCTCCTCCGCGGTGAGTTCCTCCGGCAGGATCTGCGGCGCTTTTCCGGACTCCAACGTCTCGGGCCCGACCGACAGATCCGCGTCGGCAAAATCGCCGTACAGGTCGTTGGCCCGGGCAAACAGCCGCAGCCGCCCGGAACTGAACGTCTCGTCGGTCTGGTGGGCGGCCAGGGCGCGGTCGCGGGACGCGGCCTGCTCCGGATCCGCGGCCACGGCATGCCAGTCGATCGCGCCCGCGAGGTCGGTCGGGGGCAAGAGCCAGGAGGTTCCATCCCTGTCGGGCCAGTGCGTGTAATGGATGAGGTACGGCCGGCGGACCGGTTCGGGCTCGTCCGACAGGTCCCACAAGGCCACGCGGCTAAAGAGGTAGAGGGCCTGGTGATCCGGATGCTGGTCCGCCGGATGCGAAACAAGGATGCAGGTGGGCCGGAAATCCCGGATCACGTCCTTCAGGTCGGCCAGAAGAACTTCCCCCTTGTAGGGCGCGCCGGGGTGAAGCGCGTCGGCATAGGGGACCTCGCGGGTCCGGGTCAACAGGCTCCGGAAGGGCATCGCCTCGGCCCAGTGGGCGCACCAGATGTTCAGCGTCCCAAAATCGGGATAGCCCAGAAACAGCAGGCTGTCGGCCGCGAGCCCCAGTTCCCCGGCCGCAGCCCGCGCCTCCTGCATGCGCCGGGGACCAAGCAGGCTGACCTTGTCCGGGTTGACCACCAGCCTCTCGCGATAGAGTTGCAGGGACCACTGACTGTGCTCGCCACACGTGAGGAACACAATGCGGACGGGGATGCCGGTTGCCGTCAGCTGCCGGATGGTCGCTCCGCACCCGATGGTTTCATCGCCAGGATGCGGGGCCAGCACCAGCACGCGATCCCCGGCTTTCCATTCCACGGCGGGCAAGGGCAGCGCCTCGCCGCCGCGGACGGGAATGCCCGCCAGGACGGTGGCCAAGCCGATCCATCGGGCGATGCTGTGAATACGTTGCTGCAAGAGAGCCCGGTTCCTTCGTTTATCCATTCTCGCCCGTGCCGCAACCGGATGCAACCACGTAAAATAGCGGGATGGATCAAGAAAAAGGGCATCCCGAGGGATGCCCTTTTTCGGTCTCTATGGTGCAGCCAGCGATTAACGCCGCCGGTCCCCACCCCTCCACTCACGGCCGCCGCCGCCGCCGAAGTCGCCACGGGGGCGCTCTTCACGCGGACGCGCTTCGTTGACCGTCAGGGCCCGGCCATCGACTTCCTTGCCGTTCAACGTGGCAATAGCCTTGTTGGCCTCGTCCTGCGAACTCATCTCAACGAAGGCAAACCCTCTGGACTTGTTGGTGAACTTGTCCATGATGATGTTGCAGCTCGTCACCTTGCCTGCCTGTTCGAACAACCGCTGGAGTTCTCCTTCGGTCGTGTTGAACGAGAGGTTGCCCACGTATAACCTTGTACCCATCTGTTTGCTTTCCTTTTATCGTTCGGAGGGAGTATCCAACAGCACCACCCTACACGTTCGGGCTTCTGATATGCTGTCAGAAAGAAGGTTTGCTGACCATCCGGCTGCTTTCTGCCTGCTCTCCTGCCTGCGACGGTAATGTAACCGGCCCCGGCGCAAACACAACTCATTTTTTTAAGTTTTTGCGCGGGTCACGGGCGCAGGCCCGGCGCGCTTGCCCTCCCGCCGCAACCCGCTATGCTGGGCCGCGGAGAAGAACATGCTCTCGCTCGGCATACTGGGATCGGGAAGAGGCAGCAATGCCCGCAGCATCCTCGAGTACATTGAGGCAGGCCGCCTCGATGCGCGCGCGGCCTGCGTTGTTTCCGACGTCGCCGGGAGCGGCATCCTGGAACTGGGACGGATGCATGGCATCCCCTCTTTCCATGTGGACGGCGCCCCGTTCCGGACCAAGCTGGACGGCGCCGCGCAGGATCAGGTCATCGGCCTCCTGCGTGAGCATGGAGTCGACACGGTGGCCCTGGCCGGCTTCATGCGCATGGTCAAACCGGCGCTCCTGCGAGCCTTCCCGGGCCGCGTCGTGAACATACATCCCGCCCTGCTTCCGGCCTTCCCGGGTCTGGAGGCATGGGAACAGGCTCTGGCCGCCGGAGCGTCCGAGTCCGGTTGCACAGTCCATTTCGTGGACGAGGGCATGGACACGGGCCCCGTCATCCTGCAGCGCAGGGTCCCCGTCCTGCCGGACGACACGCCCGCCAGCCTGCACGCTCGGATCCAGGAGCAAGAGCATCTAGCCTATCCCGAGGCGCTCGCGCTGCTGGCCAGCGGCCGGGTGCGACTCGAAGGGGGAAAGGTGGTCCGTTCATGACCCGTCGCGAGACGGACGCGGTGTTCCGCCGCCTGACCAGGGCGTACGGGCCCCCGCCCCGGCTCCGCCGGTTGCGCCCGCTGGACGCGCTGGTCCAGACCATCCTTTCGCAAAACACCTCCGATACGAACTCCTGGCGCGCGTACCAGGAACTGACACGGACATTTCGAAGCTGGCCCGCCGTGGCTGCGGCCCCGGCGCGTTCCATCGAGCGCGCCATACGGAGCGGCGGGCTGGCGCGCACGAAGGCCCCGCGCATCCGGCTCGTGCTCCGCCTGATACGGGAGCGCGAGGGACGATTGAGCCTCGCCCGGCTGAAACGGTTGTCCGACCCGGAGGCGCGGGTCTGGCTGACCAGCTTGCCCGGTGTCGGATCGAAGACCGCAGCCTGCGTGCTGCTGTTTGCCCTCGGCCGGCCGGTCATGCCGGTGGACACGCATGTCGAGCGTGTGTGCCGGCGACTCGGCTGGGTCGGCGCCAAACTCCCCGTGGATCAGATCGGACCCGTCCTGGAGAGGCACGTGCCGGCCCGGCGGATGCTGGCCATGCACCTCCAGTTGGTTCGGCATGGCCGTCGCACCTGTCGCGCCCGCAAGCCCGCGTGCGCCCGCTGCCCACTTCGTTCCTGTTGCCGGAACGCACAGTGACATGTTTTATAAAACATGTCACAGGGTGTGGGAGGAGGCGGATCGAACGGCGAGAAATCGGCGCAAAACTCCTTGGACGCGCCCCCCGTCCTCGCCTATGATGTCGCCCTGCTCAACCGATAGGGAGAAAGACGATGACGGAAACGACCCGGAAGCTCGTGCTCGGGTTGCCGAAAGGCAGCCTGCAAGAAGCCACTTTCCTCATGATGAAGAAGGCCGGCTTTAATGTCTCCGTCGGCTCGAGGTCCTACCTGCCGACCATCAACGACCCGGAACTCGAGGGACGGCTCATCCGCGCCCAGGAAATCAGCCGCTACGTCGAACATGGCATGCTGGACGCCGGCATCACAGGCTACGACTGGATCCTGGAGAACGAGTCGGATGTGCACGTCGTCGCCGACCTCATTTACGCCAAGCAGGGCCTGCGCCCTGTCCGCTGGGTCCTCGCGGCACCGGAGAAGTCCCGCATCCAGTCGGTCAAGGACCTCCAGGGCAAGCGCATCGCCACCGAGGCCGTCTCGCTGACGAAGCAATACCTCCGCCGCCACAAGGTCAAGGCGGAGGTCGAGTTCAGCTGGGGCGCCACGGAAGCCAAGGCCCCCGAACTGGTGGACGCCATCGTGGAACTGACCGAGACGGGCTCCTCGCTGCGCGCCGCCAACCTGCGTATCGTCGACGAGGTGCTGACCTCCACCACGAAACTGATCGCCAACCGCAAGGCCTGGAAGAACCCCTGGAAACGGGCCAAGATCGAGCAACTCGCGCTGCTGCTCTCCGGCGCCCTCGCCGCGGAAACCAAGGTGCTGCTAAAGCTCAACGTGAACGAGAAGAACCTGAAAAAGGTGCTGGCCATCCTCCCGGCCCTGCACGCGCCGACGATCAACAGCTTGAGCTCCACCGGCTGGTTCTCCGTCGAGTCCGTCGTCGAGGAACCGGTGGTGCGCGAGATCATCCCGGCATTGAAACGGGCCGGGGCCGAAGGTATTATCGAGATCGGGTTGAACAAGGTGGTGCCCTGATCCGGCCGACCGACGGGGCGCCGAAGGAGAACACATGGGCTCGGTGAAGAAGAAACGCCGCAAGAAGATGGCAAAGCATAAACGCCGGAAACGCTTGCGCGCGATGCGGCACAAGAAGGGTTGATCGTTTCCGGGATGGCGAAACGGCGCCCCGACGTCCTGTCGGGGCGCTGTTTGGCTCCCGGTCGCAAGGGGCCCCATCACCGGGCCCGCAGGATGGGAGATCGGGAATGCGGCGTGTGTTGTCCAGCCTGTGGATGGCCGGGGTGCTGCTGTTGGCCGCAGCCGGCGGATGCCGGACGGTTCCCCCGCCGGTCGTCATCGTCAATCCCGAAGCCCCTGACTTGGCGGCGTTGAGCGCCGAGGGCCAAGCCAGGGCGGACTCGCTGGCCTGCTACGCGAAAGGCCTGCTGGACGAGCGGCGGCGCGACTACGCGTCCGCCTTGAGCAATTTCCAGGCGGCGGCGCGCCTGGCCCCGGACAACGAGGAACTCGCGCTGCGCGTCGCCCTGCTCCTCCTCCAGCAACGCCGGGTGGACGAAGCTGTCGGGGTAATGGACGAGGCAACCCGGCACCAGCCGGATTCCGACAAGATCCTGCGGTGGACGATCCTGGTTCACCGCGCCGCCGGCCACACCGAGCGCGTCATCGAGCTCTACCGCGATCTGATCCGGCGGGAGCCGGCCAACGCCGATCCCTATATCGAGCTGACGGCCCTGCTCATCCAGGAAGGCCGGCACGACGAGGCCATACGCCTGCTGGAGTCCGGGCGGGACCGGGTCGACGAACCGCTCGACCTGCTCCGCCTGCTGGCCGGCCTCCACGCCGAGAAGGCCGAGGCCGCCACCGATGACCGCGAGGCGGGCCGCTCCAGGGCGGCGGCCATCCAGATCCTCGAAAGCGCCCGCGAGAAAGCCCCGGCGGACACCTCCATCCTGTTCCAACTGGGCGACCTCTACATTGCGGACCAGCAGATCGAGAGGGCCGTTGAGTACTTCGAAGCCGTCGAGCAGGAGAAACCCGACAGCCTGCTCATCCGGCAGAAGCTGGCCTTGAGCTTCCTCAAGCTCGGTGACAAGGACCGGGCGATCCAGGCGCTGGAAGAGCTCACCCGGCAGGCGCCCGGCCACCCGCGCCTGTTCTTCTACCTGGGCGAGCTCTACCACGACAAGGGCGACACCGAGAAAGCGCTGTTCAATTTCAGCCTGGCCGAGAAGGCTTTCCCGGACGATCCCACGCCGCTCCTTCGAAAGGCCCTGATCCTTTCCGAGGACCTCAAGCAGCCGGCGGAGGCGGCCCGGGCGCTCGAGGAGGGATTGGAAAACAGGCCCGAAGACGTCCATCTGCTGGAGATGCTCGCATACGTGCTCTATGACATGAAGGACTATGCCCGGGCCCTGGCGCTTTTCGAGAAACGCCACGAACTGGCGGTCCGGGACGAGGACGGGGCCAGCCCGCTCTTCTACTTCAATTATGCCCTGGCCGCGGAGGCGGCCGATCGCGTCGACGAAGCGGCGAAGCATCTGCACGAGGCCATCCAGCTGAACCCCGCCTATATCGAGGCCTACCTGCGCCACGCCTTCGACCAGGAGGACGACGCGTCGCTGTCCCGGTGCATCCGGGTCCTGGACAAACTGGCCCGGCTCCAGCCGCGGGATCCCACCACCCACTACTACATGGCCCTCCTCCACAGCTCCCGGAAAGCCTATCCCGAGGCGCTGTCCGCGTTCGAGAAGGCGGACGAGCGCGCCGAGAAATCCGCCTTCCTGGGCGAGGCCCTCGACGCCAAATTCTATTTCTGGTACGGCGCGGCCGCGGAACGGAACGGGGAGTTCGAGCGGGCGGAGAAATTGATCGGGCGCTGCCTGAAGCTCGATCCCCAACATGCGGACGCGTACAACTACCTCGCGTACATGTGGGCGGAAAAGGGGCGGCACCTGGACCGCGCCGAGGAGTACGTGCGCAAGGCCCTGGCCGTCAACCCGACCAGCGCGGCGTTCATTGATACGCTCGGCTGGATTTACTACATGCGGGGCGACTATCCGAAGGCCCTGGAACAGCTCGCCAAGGCCGCCGAACTCCTGCCGGAAGATCCGACGATACTGGACCACCTGGGCGATGCGTTCGACAAGCTTGGTCAGAAGGACAAGGCCCTGCCCCGGTGGGAGCGCTCGTTCATCCTGGACCCCCAAAACGAAGACGTGGCCCGGAAACTCAAGCAGGCCGGCGTGGATCTCGCTCCGCTCCGGGCGGAAGCCGAGGCGCTCCGCAAGCAAAACGAGACCGGGGGCAAGAAGTCGGAGAGCAAGCAATAAGGGCGCCCCGGCGCTTCGCCGGGACGCCCTTTCGCGGCTCGAGAACCAGTCCTACTCGGCGCGGACCACCGTGCCGCCCGCCGGGTTCTGCTCGCCCTCCGTGACGTCCGCGTAGGAGACCTTCTCCAGCACCTTGGCGACGCGGATCTTGCCGATCACCCGGCCTTCCTCCTGGCCCAGCATCTCGCCCGTGTCGGGATCCATCAGGGTCTCGCCCTGCTCCGCCATCACCAGTTCCTGGCCGACCTCGACGCCGAACTCGGAGCCGCGGTTGACGATCACCTGGCCGCTGTCCGACACCTTGATCACGCTGCCCTCGAAGGGGAACTCCTCCATCTTCTTGGCGATGATGCTCGCGGCCTGGTTGATGCAATCCTGCGCCGCCTGCCCAAGCGGCGTCTTCACAAAGCCGCCCACCTCCGTGCCCAGACTGTGATAGGACAGCCCGACGCGCAGGGCGGTGTTGCCCGCCTTGCCGACGACACGTTCCTTGGCCACGATCTCGCCCGTCGTCGTGTCGATGAGCTTCACGATCACCGTCACCTGCGCCTCCGAACGGCCGCCGCCCACGCGGACGCCCTTGAAGGAGATGCCGCCGTCCGCGCCGGACTGGGATTCCTCGACCTCCGTCACCGCCCCGGTCGCCAGGTAGCGCGCCGGCCGGACCTTGCCCGTCTGGGCAACCTTGCTCGCGCCCGCGGCGCGCCCGCTGGCCACGAGGTCCTGCTCGGCCAGCACATCCTGCAGTTTCTCCCGCTCAACGATCACGAAACGGCCCGAGTCGAACAGGGCGGACTCGAGCATGATGGAGAGGTTGTCGCCAAGGTTCCACGAACCGTGCCAGCCGGCCTCGTTGTCAAATTCCTTGCAGCCGATGGCCTGCTTGAGCCCCTTGTACTCTCCCAGTTTCATGTCCGCGTTCGCCGATTCGGTCGCGGTCTTCGGCTTGCCCCACAGGGCGGACGCCTGTTGAAGCGGGATGGAAACCAGGACGGCGAGCGCCACCACAACCACGAGCATGCGATTCACGTGATTTCTCCTTTGCTTGTCTTCCACGCGCCGGCGTGGCATTTAGAGAAGGTACCCGCGGGCAGGTAAAAAGCAAGCGCACAGGATAGCGAGGCATCGCCATGGAACTGGGCATCGGACATCGCAGGGCCCTCGTGGGCGGAGCCAGCGCCGGGCTGGGCCTGGCCTCGGCCGTGGCCCTGGCCCGGGAGGGCTGCCAGGTCGCCATTGTTTCGCGCTCGGCCAATCGTCTCCGCAAGGCGCTCGAAGCCTTCCCCGCGGGCGCCGCCGTTGTTCCCATCGCGGCGGACCTGGCCACGACGGAGGGCCTGTCGGCCTGCCTGGCCGCGGCGGACGCCTGGGGCCCGGTGGATATTCTCGTCAACAACACCGGCGGCCCGCCCGCCGGGCGGAGCTTCGACCATGATGATGCCGCGTGGCAGCGCGCCAGCGACTCGCTCCTGCGGTACGTGCGGCGGATGTGCGAGCATGTTGTCCCTGGCATGCGCTCGCGGCGCTGGGGCCGGATCATCACGATCACCTCGCTGACGGTAAAGGAGCCGGCCGTCAACCTGGTCTTGAGCAACGTTTTCCGCGCCGCCGTGACGGCCTACCTGAAGGGCCTCGCCCGCGAAGTCGCCCCCGATGGCATCACGGTCAACACCGTCCTGCCGGGGGCATACCACACGGCGCGATACGACGAACTGATCGAAAACACCGTGCGGCAATCCGGCCGGAGCCGCGAGGCGGTCACGCAGGAATGGCTGGCCCGCCTGCCACAGGGGCGCTTCCAGAAACCCGAGGAACTCGGCGCGCTGGTCGCGTTCCTCGCCTCGGAACAGGCGGCCGCCATCACCGGCGCGGCCATCCCGGCGGAAGGGGGCATGCTCCAGGGGTTGTTGAGCTGAACTCGGGCGCCGAATGCAAGCGGCCTGTCGGCGGACCGTTTCTCCCGGAATTCGAGAATGCAGGGGGAAAGATTCGACGACCTGTTTAATCGGTGGCGCTGACGGCGGCTTGACTTGGCTTTTCGGACCGATACCCTGTGGCATCATCTGCGGGCGGTTAGCTCAATTGGCAGAGCGCCAGCTTTACACGCTGGATGTTACAGGTTCAAATCCTGTACCGCCCATAGCCATTCCACAACGCTGCACAGGGCGCCTAACCGCGCCAGCATGACCCATAACTCATAACTATAATGGGTCATAATGACGCATTCCAGTAAAATATATACTTATGTTATTTGTTTATATTCAATATATTACATTTTATACCACTTTGTGGCATGCATATTGCTCTTCAGTTTCGTGGCTGATGAATAAGAAAGGAGCTAAACATGTACTGGCATGAGCTAGGTAGTTTGGATCCATTTGCGAGCGTCCGCTCGCTTCAGCGGCAGATGAACAGGCTGTTCGAGGGCTACGGCGTCGAAGAGCGCGAGGCGTTCCCGTCGGTCAATCTCTGGAGCAACGCGGACGAGGTCGTCGTCCAGGCCGAGGTGCCGGGCGTCGAGCCGAACCAGGTGGAAGTGACCGTGCAGGGGGACCAGTTGACGCTTCAGGGCGAACGCAAGGCCAACGAGCTGTCCGCGAACGTGGCCTGCCATCGCGCGGAGCGCGGCTTCGGCAAGTTCGTCCGCACCTTCCGCCTGCCGTTCGAGGTGGACAACGCGCGGGCGACGGCCCGTTGCACGAACGGCGTGCTGACGCTGACCCTCCCGCGAACGGAAACCAGCAAGCCGAGGAGAATCGCCATCGCGGCGGAATAACACAGGAGAACACCCATGACTACACCGGCCAAGGATATGCCGACGCAGAAGAAAGAAGCAGCAGGCGCCGTCGAACTCGCGCAGGACCGGCCCGTGTTTCTCCCCCCGACGGACATCTACGAGCGGGAAGACGCCGTCCTGGTCGTGTGCGACATGCCCGGCGTGGATGACCAGCACGTGGACGTGATGTTGGAGGACGATGTCCTGACCTTGACGGGAAGCCAGGAGGCGCAGGAGCCGGCCCGGCATGAGCTGCTTTATCGCGGCCACTGGCCCGGCGTCTTCCGCCGGTCGTTCACGCTGACCACCGAGGTCGACCGCGCGAAGATCAAGGCGCGCATCCGTCACGGCGTGCTGGAGGTCGTGCTGCCCAAGGCGGAGGCCGCCCAGCCCAAGCGGATCAAGGTGGAAACGGACTAGGAAGGAGGCGGACCATGAAGAACCTGATTCCCTGGAGAAGGAAGGAGCCCACCGCCCTCCCGCGGGAAACGGCGAATCCGTTCGAGCGGCTGCATCGCGAGATGAACGAGCTGTTCGACGGCTTCCTGCGGGATTTCGGCGGGACCGCCCTGCCCTCGCTGTGGCGCGAGCGGGCGGAGGACCGGGTATTGCCGAGCGTCGAGGTCGCGGAGACCGACGAGTCCGTCCAGGTGACGGTCGAACTGCCCGGGATGGACGAAAAGGACATCCAGGTGAGTCTGGATGACAATGCCCTCATGGTGAAAGGCGAGAAGAAGCAGGAACGGGAGGAAAGGAAAAAGAATTACCGCCTCTCGGAGCGCAGCTACGGGCAGTTCCAGCGGGTCATCCCGCTGCCGGCCGGCATTGAAACCGACCAGGTGAAGGCGCAGTTCAAGAACGGCGTGCTGAACATCATCCTGCCCAAAGCCCGCTCGACCGCGGCGGAGTCCCGCCGCATACCGGTCCGTTCCGAGTAGCCCGACCGCGGCGGCAGAGCCCTTTCCCGGGCGCCGCCATCGCGCCTCGATCGGCATGAGTCACGGTTCCTGAACGGTGACTCATGCCGTTGTTCTTGCATTTCGCCCGCTTTCCCCCTAGCTTTGCCCGGTCTTTTAACGCCAACCCATGGGAGAACCGACATGACGGAAATCGTGGAAGTGCTGGGCAGGGAAATACTGGATTCGCGGGGCAACCCGACCATCGAGGTGGAAGTGGAACTGGCCTCCGGCGCGCAGGGCCGCGCCGCGGTGCCGTCGGGCGCCTCGACCGGCGAAAACGAGGCCATCGAATTGCGGGACGGCGACAAGGCGCGCTACCTCGGCAAGGGCGTGCTGAAGGCCGTGGAAAACGTCAACAACGCGATCGGCACGGAGATCGTCGGCTTCGACGCGCTGGACCAGGCCGGCCTGGACCGCAAGCTCATCGACCTGGATGGCACGGAAACGAAGAGCAAGCTGGGCGCCAACGCTATCCTCGGCGTCTCGCTGGCGACGGCGCATGCCGCGGCCCAACACGTCGGCCTGCCGCTCTACCGCTATATCGGCGGCACGAACGCCAAGGTCCTGCCGGTGCCGATGATGAACGTGCTCAACGGCGGCGCGCACTCGGACGCCCCCGTGGACGTGCAGGAGTTCATGATCTGCCCCCGGGGCGCCCCCTCCTTCTCCGAGGCCCTGCGCATGGGCACGGAGGTTTTCCACGCGCTCAAAGGCGTGCTCAAGAAGCAGGGCTTGAGCACGGCGGTCGGCGACGAGGGCGGTTTCGCCCCCGCGCTGGCCAGCAACGTCGCGGCGCTGGACGCGATCATGAAGGCGATCGAGACGGCCGGCTACAAGGCCGGCAAGGACGTTTTCATCTGCCTCGATCCCGCCGCCAGCGAATTCTACGACACCAAGAAGAAAAAGTACGTGTTCAAGAAGAGCGACAAGTCGGAAAAGACTTCCGAGCAGATGGTGGACTTCTGGGAAAAGTGGGTCAAGGCCTACCCGATCATCAGCATCGAGGACGGCATGGCGGAAGGCGACTGGGAGGGCTGGAAGATCATGACGGACCGGCTGGGCGGCAAGATCCAGCTCGTCGGCGACGACCTGTTCGTCACCAACACCAAGTTCCTCAAGAAAGGCATCCAGAAGGGCGTCGCCAACTCGATCCTGATCAAGGTCAACCAGATCGGCACGCTCACCGAGACGCTTGACGCGATCGAGATGGCGCGGCAGGCCAAGTACACGTCGGTGATCAGCCATCGCTCCGGCGAGACAGAGGACGCCACGATCGCGGACATCGCGGTCGCGACCAACGCCGGCCAGATCAAGACCGGCTCGGCGAGCCGCACCGACCGCATCTGCAAGTACAACCAGCTGCTGCGGATCGAGGCGGACCTGGGCAACCAGGCCGTCTACGGATTGCGCTGAACGAAACCGCCGGGGCCGGCGGACCGCCCGCCGGCCCCGAAAAATACCTGTTGAGACCGCGAGGGGTGGCGGTCTACCATTGTTTCCGCGATGAGCTTCTGGATGGGTCTATACCGGGCGGCCTGGATCGCCCTGGGCGTGCTGTTCGTCATCGGGGCGGTGGCCGCTTTCGCCCCGCCGATCCGCCAGTACCGCGAACTCCGCCGGATGGAGGCCGACCTGCAGGAGGAAATACGCCTCAAGGAGGAGCTGCTTCATCACCTGAAGCAGCAGCAGGAGCGGCTGCAGACCGATCCCGAATTCGTGGAAAAAATCGCGCGCGAGGAACTGGGCCTGGCCCGGCCGGGCGAAACCGTCTACAAGTTCGCGGACGACGAGCCGCAGACGGCGCCGCCGTCCCCATGAAGATCGACGCCTCGAAGTCCTTCGGCGAGCGGGAGTGCCCGTCCTGCGCGTGCCGGGTGCCCGCCAACCATAACCGCTGCCCCCTCTGCGCCTACGAGTTCCCGGCCCTGACCGCGCGGCAACGCGGGCTGAAGCTGGGCCTGGCGCTCATGATGCTGGCGGCCCTGCTGGCCTGGCTGCTGCTTTAATCGGCGTCAGTGGGCCCGGTGGACCAGCCAGAAGCCCGCGATCTCCGCGCCGACGATGGGCGCCCAGACAATGAGATCCGGCCGCCACTCCGGATGACCGACCAGCGAGTTGGCCAGGATGATGAAGAAGTAAAAGAAGAACACCAGCAGCAGGCTGATCCCCACGCCGGCGGAGGATTCCTTGCGCCGCGAGATCATGCCCAGCGGCGCGCCCAGCAGCACGAAGGCAAAACAGGAAAGTGACAGCGCCAGCCGCTTGCTGGCCTCCACGACGAGGGACATCCGCTGCTTGGCCAACTCCCCCGGCGTCAGGTGCCGGTAGACCTCCTGGACGTGGCTGATCGCGTGTAGCAGCTCGGGGTAGGTCATGTCGGACGCCTTCTTGTGCAGAACGCGCGAGCCGGCGAGCTCGTTGAGGTCCAGGCGAACGGGATAGTGCTGGGCCGTCAGGTACTGCGAGCGACTCGGGTCGTCGCCTTTCGCGCGCGGCTGGTCGATGCGCACGTCGTAGAGGTTGATGATGATCACGTTCCGGTTCTCGCCCGGCTCCATCTCCCCGCTGCGCGCGCGGATGTTGCGCTTGATGCCGCTGTCGGCCATCTCGTAGACCACCACGTCCTCCACGCGGCGGCCGGATTTCTTCCCGATGTAGACCATCAGCCCCGGGAAATCGCGGACGAACCGGCCTTCCTCGAGGAGGTTGATGGGCTGTTCCATGCCGAGGCTGAAGAGCAGCTGCCGGCGCGCGAAGTGGCTCCGCGGGGCCACCGAGCTGTTCAGGTAAAGGCAGAGGAAGGTCAGGCCGATCGAGGCGAGGACGATCGGCGCCAGGATCTGCCAGAGCGTCAGCCCGCAGGACCGCATGGCCGTCAACTCGCCGTCGAAGGAGAGCCGCCCGAACAGCAGCAGCACCGTCGTCAGGACGCTGATGGGGATCGAGAAGGTCAGGAGAAACGGGATGTTGTACAGGAAGACCTTCAGGATGAAGACCCCCGACATCCCGCGCGCGAGCAGGTCGATGGCCTTGACCACCGCGCTCAAGGTCATGACGAACGTGAACACCGCCAGGGTCAGGACGAAGGAGGCGAGGAAATCGGAGCCGATATAGCGGTTGAGCGTGCGCACCCTAGAGGCTCCCCGCGGGACCGCCGCGCGCGGCCGCCACCGTGTTGAACAGCAGCATCGTGATCGTCATCGGCCCCACCCCGCCGGGCACCGGCGTGATCCACGACGCCTTCTCCCGCACCTCGTCGAACGCCACGTCGCCCACCAGGCGGTATCCCCGCGGGGCCGAGGAATCCGCCACGCGGTTCATGCCCACGTCCACCACCACGGCGCCCTCGCGGATCATGTCCGCGCGGACGGTGTTCGGACGGCCGGCCGCCGCGATCACGATGTCCGCGTGCCGCGTATGCTGCGCCAGGTCGCGGGTGGCGGTGTGGCACAGCGTCACGGTCGCGTTGCCGGCCTCGCCCTTCTGCGAAAGCAGGTTGGCGAGCGGCCGCCCGACGATGTGGCTGCGCCCGATGACCACCGCGTGGGCCCCGGCCACCGGGATCCCCGCGCGCCGGAGCATCTGCAGGATGCCGTGCGGCGTGCACGGGAGGAAGGCCGGCAGGCCCAGCACGGCCCGCCCCACGTTGACCGGGTGAAACCCGTCCACGTCCTTGGCCGGATCGACCGTCTCGAGAACCTCCTGCTCCATGGACCCGTCCGGCAGGGGAAGTTGGACCAGGATGCCGTGCACCCGCGGATCGCGATTGAATTCCGAGACGACCCGGAGGATTTCCCCCCGCGAGGCCGACGCCGGCAGGCGGACCTCGGAGGAATGCATGCCCAGTTCGCCGCAGGCCTTTTCCTTGGCCGTGACATAGGCGCGCGAGGCCGGGTTATCCCCGACCAGCAGGACGCCGAGGCCCGGCACAATCCCCCCGGCGCGCAAGGCCGCCACCTGCGCCGCCAATTCGGCCCGCAGTTGCCGCGACAGGGCTTTGCCGTCGAGTATCTTCGCCGTCATGATCCTGAACCCCACGAGTCGGCCGGCATTATCGCAAAAAATTGCCGCTTGGGGATAAAAAACCGCGGAGCCGGACGCCGGGGTATTCCGGCCGAGAACGCCCCCGCCTTGACAAGACAGGGCCGCGTGCCCACCCTATCGCGCATGCAGGAACGCATAGCACAGCGACCTTCCCTCGTCGACGCCCTTCGGCAGATCGCCGCCGGACTTCTGGCCGCCGCGACCGGCATCCTGCTGCTCCTGTTCCTGGTCTCCTCCCTGTACGGCGGCTTCAAGATGGCCACGCCGCTGGGTTCGTTATCCTGCCGGCATCCCGGGCCGCTGCTGCTGTGGACCGCGCTCTGCGCCGGGGTGTGGGCGCTGATGTCACGCCCGGCGACGCGCGGGGAGGACGACGCGGCGCCTCCTTTCAGCCGGGCGGGCGCCATCGGGCTGCTGCTGGCCGCGACCGCCCTCCTGTGGCTTCGCTTCCTGTACCGGTCCTACGAGCCGGTGTTCGGCCACCGCCCGGTGCCGACGGTTCCGTTTCTTTTCACGCATCTCCTTTTTCTGTTCTCCGGCCTGGCCGCGCTCGGGGTCTGGCGGCAACTCCGGCGGACCGAGGCGGAGCCGGCGGCGCTTTTCGCGGCCTTGTTCACGGCCTTGTCTCCGCTCTGGTTTCACGTCTCCGCGCCCGTCGTCGCAGGCTACGCGGCCATCGCGCTGCTGTGGTGGGGCGCGCCCCGCCTGGAGCGCGCCCCGGGCTGGCTGCTTGCGACGGCGCTCATACCGGTTGCGGCCGCCGTTCTGCGCCACTGGGGCTGGGCCGGAAACAGGCTGACGGATCAGTTCGCTGCCGCGGCTCCCGGCCTTTGCGCCTGGCTGCTCTTGCCGGGGCTGGCCGGATGGTGGTTCAGTCGGCGAACCCGGCGGCCCTGGATGCGGGCCGCCCTGTTGGCGTGCGCGTGGAGCGTGGTCTGCGCCGGCGCGCGCGGGGAGGCCGGCAGCCTCGGCGCCGTCCTGGGGCTGCCCCTGATCGCAAGCCTGCTGGCCGTGGGCGGCGGGTGGTTGCTGTCCGCCGTGCCGGCGGAACGCGGGTGGCTGGCGCGCAATGTCATCATGATCTGCCTGGCGGGCATCCTGCTCGGAATGGTGAGGGACGGCCTGGACCGCAGCATCCGTTCCCCCTTCGCCCCGCCGCTGCCCGGACCGGAAGCCCCGGCCGCCGCATCCGAGCCGGAGGAGGCGCCGGAGTGAAACCGGCCGGCGACCGGCGCAGCCTGGCCATCGCGGCCGCCCTGCTGGGGCTCTGCCTGCTGGCCTTCTTCTTCAAGTACGAACTCCGGTACGGGCCGGCGCCCTACCTTTTCTACGGCGACGCGAACACCGGCCAGCCCAACTCCGACGCCGTGACGTGGAACATCCACGCGCTGCACCTCGTGGAGGGACGCGGGTTCGGCGACTACCTCAAGCAGTTCCGGTCCCGGAATTACGTCCCGCCGGGCCATCCGCTTATCCTCGGATTGTTCTACTACCTTTTCGGCAAGGATCCGGAAGCCGCCGGCTGGTGCGTGGCCATCCTGTTCAGCCTGCTGCCGTGGGTCACCTACCTCTGGGGGCGCGAGATGTGGGGGCGGCGCGTCGGCCTGATCATGGCCGCGCTCGCCGCGCTGCACGCGCCGTACATCCACATCGGCTTCAGCCTGATGTCCGAGCCGACGACGGTATTCACCACGGCCGTGTCCCTGTGGTTCGGCGCCCGCATGATTCGGCGGCCCGGACTGTCCTCGGCGGCTCTCGCCGGCCTGGCGTTCGGCTTCTCGGCCCTGGTCCGGCCTTCCGCCCTGGCCTTCCTGTGGGGCCTGGCCGTCGCGCTCCTGATGGCGCGGCCGCCGGCCGGCGGCGAAGCCGTTCGAACGCCCGGCCGCCCCCGCCTGGTCGCGCTGGCCGCGTTGATCCTCTGCACGCTGGTTCCCCTGGGCCTCTGGCAATACCGCAACTACCGGGTCCACGGCCGGGCGGCCGCCGTCTACTCGTCCATCAGCGCGCGGCACGCCTGGCACGGGGCGCATCCGAAGTACGGCCCGGGCTTCTACAGCCGGGAAGCCTGGCACGAGACGCTGTGGCGCGAGCCGTACGCCCCGGAGCTGGCCATGATCCAGCGGCTTCAGGCCGAGACGGACGAGTTCATCCGCGCCGACCGGTTCAAGTACTGGATGTCCTGCATCTGGCGGATCAAGGTGCTGTTCCCGGAATTCATGCACCGCGAGGCCGGCATCCGCTGGAGCCACGGCGGCATCGGCCGCATCCATTTCATGGCGCTCTCCGCGATGGCAATCCTCGGACTGCTGCGCGCCCTGCCCCTCCGCGTGCGCCTCTCGGGCCCGGACGGCTCGACGGATCTGCCCGGCGCCCTGTGGGCGGCCAGCCTGCTCATCGGCCTGGCCGCGGCCCTGGCCGGCGCCGGCATTTACGGCGCCTCGGACCGCTACCGGTGGCCGCTCGAGTTCGCGCTGATCCCGTTCGCCGCCCTGTTCCTCGATGAGTTGCTCCGCTTGAGCCGCGCGCCGTTCTTCACGAGGGGCGCGCTGACCAGTTCATGGCCGCCGCTCCCGGCGCCGCTGCGCTTCGCCCGGCGGCTGGGCCTTGCGGCGCTGGCGCTTGTCGTGCTGGCGTACGCCGCCGGCCTGGCGCGGGCGCGGCGCCATCCCGATTCGCCGGAGGATGCCGCGCCCCGGCTGACGGAAGCGCAGGTGCTCCGCGGCATAGACCGGGTCGGACTGCGGACGGAGTTCGACGGCCAGTCGCCCCGCTGGATCACCTATGACCAGGTTTTTACGGAGCAGGCCGCGAACTTCGGCGCGCTGACCGGCCTCAACATGAAGCTCGTGGCCTGGTGGGGCCGCCTTCGCTTCGTGCAGACCGATTCCCGGGGGCTGGCCCGGGCCGGCTATGTCATCCTCGACCCGCGGCCCGGCGATTTCGGGGGCGCGAGGCTCCCGATCCGCCGCGCCCCGAACGCGCGCGGCCCCTACCGCCACGTGCGGGACGGCGACGCGGTGACGCTGCTGGCCCGCCTGTACTACGAGCCCGGCCCCATCCAGACTCCGCTCCTGGTCTTTTATGACATCCTGCCCGGGCGCTTCGACGGCCCGGCCCCCGGAGGCGCCGAACCATGACGGATTCCCGCGCAGCGTGGTGGTGGAAGAGATTGCTGCTCGCCATGGTTACCGCCGGCGCCACCGTGGTCGCGGGCGAACTGGCGTTGCGGCTGGTCCGCTTTTCCGCGCCCGTCCAGCCGATCACCATCGTCGATCGCGAGGGCAAGAGCGACCCGGGCGATAACCGGGGGCTGATCCCGGATTCGGAGCTCCAGTTCCGGTTCAATCCGGGCGCGGAGTGGCGCGGGCGGCGGATCAACTCGATGGGTTTCCTGGGCCGCGAGGTCGAATCGAACAAGGCGCCGGGCACGGTGCGGGTCATCTGCATGGGCGACTCGTGCACGGCGACGGGCAACCCGCCGTATTCGGATTTCCTGCACGAGCTGCTGACCGGCTCGCCGCCCACGCCGCAGCCGTGGGAGGCCTTCAACATGGCCGTCCATGGCTATTCCACCGAGCACGGCCTGCGGCTCTTCCGGCGCCGGACGAGGCACCTGCAGCCGGATTACGTCACGCTGTATTACGGCTGGAACGACCATTGGCGCGACGACCTCACCGACCGGCTCAAGCTCGCGCGCCGGGCCGGGCCTGTCTGGGGGCGGGTCCAGAAGCTGCTGAACCGCTCGCGCCTGTACCAGTTCGTGGTCAGCCGCGCCGCCGTGAGGCAGGAGCCCGACGCGGACCATTACGTCCTGCGCGTTCCGCCCGAGGAATACCGGCAGAACCTGGAGAGCTTCATCGCGGAAATCCGCGCGGCGGGCGCCGTGCCCATCCTTCTCACCGCGCCGAGGGCCGCCGTGCTGACCCCGATCCTGGTCGCCCACCGGCAGGTCGCCCGGATCGAGGACGCCTACCGGCTGCACGACGAGTACGGCGAGATCACGCGCGAGGTGGCCCGGGAGACAGGCGCCCCGCTGCTGGACCTGGCCCGGATCTTCGAGGCAGAGCGGCAAACCGTCCTCTTCAGCGACGACGGGATACACCAGAACAAGGACGGGCGCCGCCGTATCGCGGCGGAGATCTACAAACTCCTGGTGGATCTCAACGCCACACGTTCTCCGGAAGCGCGCTGACGATCGCCGCCGGGTCCGCGTAGCCGGGCACATGCACGCGCGGGAGGGCGTACAGGTCCTCGACACCGAGCGGGATGGGCCCGCCACCGCTTAAGAATCCCAGCCGGTATCCGGCCTCCGCGGCGGCCCGGCGCACCTCGCGGCTGTGGCGGCCGCCCGGATACGCCAGGGCCATCGGCGCGACGCCGATGCGCTCCGCGATCTCGCGCCGGCTGGTCTCCAACTCGGCGTTGACGGTTTCGGGCAGCGCCTTCGCCAGGTTGATGTGGGTCCAGGCGTGCGACCCGATTTCCATGCCCGCCTCCTTCAGCGCGATCAGTTCGGGCCACTGCATGGCCCGGGGATCGGGGCCATCGCCCCACACCACGCGCTCGGCCGGCGGGTCGGACATCTTGCCCGTCGGCGCGAAGAACACGGCGGGCCAGCCATGCTTCCGGAGCACCGGGAGGGCGTGAACGTACATGTCGAGGTAGGCGTCGTCGAACGTGATCATCGCCGGCTTCCGGGGAAGCGGACCGCGATCGTGCAGCGCGGCGTGGAGCTGTCCCAGGGAAACGGGCGTGAATCCGCGCCGGTTCAGTTCGCGGACCAGTTTCTTGAGACGGTCCGGGCTGATGATGTATTCCGTCGCCTCGCCCGGCAGCACGCGGTGCAGTACGAAAACCGGGATCGAGACGCGGCTATCCGGCCCCGGCACCCGCCAGGCCACGCGCCAGCGCCAGTATCCCGCGCCCGCGAGGGCCAGGAGGGTGATGCCCGCCGCCAGGAGAAATCGCGCTGCTGGTTTCATTCAGTCGCCGGATTCAATGAAAAGGTCGGGACGATCGCATTGCCCCACGAAGGTTACGCGAACGGCCTCGTTTTTCAAGAGATCGTGCACGAAGACATCCTCGAACAGGCCCTCGGACCGGGAGGCCAGCCAGTTCGGATCATTGGACCACCACTGGTTGTCGAAGGCCATGCCGGCCGGGGCGTTCACCGTGCCCAGCCGCGCCCCGGACACCGCGTCGCGGATCGACAGCCTGCGGTGGTCGCCCTCGTTGTTCGTGACGCGGTTCCCGTCCGGCGACAGGCTGGCCGAGCACCCGCCGGCAATGCGCCACGAGCGGCCGGCCCCCGGATCGAAGCCCATGATGGACACGCCGCGCCCGCGGACCGTGGCCGCCAGCCGCCCGTCGGGGGCGACATCCAACTCGCGAAACACGTGGCCGGAAAGCACGTCCCGCGCCGCGCGGGTCTCCACGTTCACGGCCCGGATCAGCAAGCCGTCGGTGAAATAGATTTCCCGACCGGACGGATGCCAGGCCAGCGCCCGGGGCGCAAAGGCGTCCGCCAGCGCTTCCGGTTCGCCCCCGTCGAGACGGAGCCGCATCACGCGATTGCTCTGGAGAAAGGCGATGTCCCGCCCGTCCGGCGACCAGCGCGGGAATTCGCCCGGCGACACAATCCGTTCCGGGTCCCGCGCGCCCAGGCGTACGACGTAGATGCCGTCCGGCCTTTGGAACACGACCCTGCCCCGCACCCGGCCGGCCAGGTTTTCCAGCGCGGAGACGTCGCCGGCCGACACGGGCGCCGCTTCCGCGCGGGCTTCCGGACAGACGCGGTAAAGCAGGACCGCCATGCCGGCGGCGACGGTCAGCGCGGCGGCCAGTCGCGCGGCAAACCGTCCGGCCGATTCCAGGGCTTCCCGCTCCGGCGGCCGCGCCCGGCGCCAGAAGGGCAGCAGAAGCAGGAGCAGCGCCACGGCGCCCGACCCGTACCCGTAGAGCTGGGTGAACAGGTGGTGGGCAATGCTGGTCGCGCGGGCCAGCGGCGCGGGAAACAGCAACAGTTGAAAGGCCATCGCCCACGCGCCCTCGTACGCGCCGAAGCCGGCGAGCCCGGAGACCGGCAGGCTTGCGGCCGCCTCCGCGGCGCACAGGCCCGCGAGGACCCGCGGGACCGGCAGCGCCGCCCAGCCGTATCCCAGCGGCGCCACGAGCGCAAAGAGGAAGAAATAGAGCGCCGCGTACTTGAACAGCCTGACCATCAGCGAGAGCACGAACACCCTCCCGTATATCCCGGCCTCCCGCGCCGCGCGCAACTCGCAGGCCACGTCCTCCAGCGCCTTCGCCCAGCGAGGGCCCCTCTCGTGACCCAGCCACGAGAACGCCGCGACGCGCCGGCCGACGATGCCGACCAACGCCGGAAGCCAATGCAAAACCGCGATCATGCCGGCGGCCAGGACCAGCCCGAACCCCGCGAGGACCCAGACCGAGGCCCCGCCCAACCCGACCGCCGCCCAGGCGATCAGCGGCGCCAGCGCGATCATGTCAAAAACGAACGCGAGGGCAAAGCTCGACGAGGCCGCGCCGAACGGGATGCCCAGCCGCGCCGTGGCCACGTAGATGTAGACCAGGGAGCCCAGCCGCGCCGGGAGCAGGTCGGAGAACGTGTTGCGGACGATCACCGCCAGGAACAGCGGCAGCGTCCCCGGCGCGGGCCCGGAGACGCGCAGGATGATCCGGTACCGCCAGGCGCGGAAGACGCTCATCAAGAGCGAAGCCAGGACGAACAGCGCCACGCCCCGCGGGTCCACGCCCCGGAGCAGGCCGGCCACCTCCGCCAGGGACACGTGGCTGAAGAGCCACGCGAAGATCCCTCCCGTGACCAGGACGCTGAAGATGACATAGAAAATATTCACGACGATATCCGGGCGGCGCTCCGCCCTCGCGCATTATCCAGTCCGCGCCGGCCCGGGCAACCATTTTTCACGGCTTGCCTTCTCGCCTCGCGAGCGAGCAGGAAGGAATGCCCGGTTACGCGGCAGACGGCCGCCAGGAAGCACGATCCAGACCGGCGAACTCTGTCGTTTCGCTTCCCGGCGTCAATTTTTTCTTTGTCAAACCGGCTGCCCGCCGTACCCTGCCCGCATGAATTCCCGGGACAGCCGCCGCATCATCCTGCCCGTCCTGCTGCTGGCGGCGGCCGGACTGCGGCTCCTGTACTTCGGCGAGATTCGCGGCCGCGCGGACTTCATTCATCCCGGGCTCGACGCGGGCTACCACGATTACTGGGCGCGCGGGATCGCGTTCGACCGGTGGACGCCCCCGCCCGACCAGCCCGATCCGCTGATCCGGCAACTGCCCTATTTCCGGCCGCCGGGCTACCCCTATTTCCTGTCGGCGATCTATCGCCTGATCGGGGCGGCGCCCGCGCCCGCGCGGCTGGTCCAGTTCGCCCTCGGCGTGCTGAACGTATTCCTGGCGTTCTGGTTCACGCGCCGCTGGTTCGGCGAGGCGGCCGGCCTGATCGCCGCCGCGCTGGCCGGGACCTACTGGGTCTTCATTTACTACGAGGGTGAACTGCTCGAGCCCGTGCTGCTGATCACGCTGACGTGGCTCGCGCTGCTGGCGCTCGGGCAATGGACCGCGGACGGCAGGCCGGCCTGGCTGCTCGGCGCAGGCCTGGCCCTGGGCGCGTCCGCGCTGGCGCGCCCGAACGCGCTGGCCTGGCTGCCCGCCGTCGCGCTCTGGCTGGCGTGGCGGATCGGCGACTGGAAGAAAGCGGCGCGCCCCGCCGGCTTGCTGGTCGCGGGAACCTTGCTGGCCGTCCTGCCCGTGACGGCGCGGAATTATATCGTCGCGCGGGATGTCGTCCTGATCTCGTCGAACGGCGGCATCAACCTGCTGCTGGGCCAGGATCCCGAGGCCGTGGCGGATCACGCCTCCAGCGAGACCGGCAACTGGAGCTGCTTCGACTATCCCGCGCTCCTCGCAAAGGCCTCTGCGAAGGCCGGCCGGCCCCTGAAAGCGTCCGAGGCGTCGCGCTGGTTCGCCCGGAAGGCGAGGCAGCAGATCATCGGGCGGCCGGGCGTGACCGCGCGCCTGCTCGCCCTCAAGACGCTCCTCTTCTGGGGCCCCCGGGAAGTTTCCAATAATAAGATCGAGGAACTGGAGCGTGCGGCCTCGCCGGTCCTGCGCCGCCTTCCGCTTTCCTTCTCCTTCGTGCTGGCCTGGGGCCTGGTCGGCGGCGCGCTGACGTGGAGAAAGCGCCGGGACACGCTGCCGGTGGCCGCGCTGTTGCTGCTCCTCATCGCGGCTTACTTCCTGTCGTTTCTCCCCTTCATCGCGGCCGGGCAGTACCGCGCCCCGCTGACGCCGCTGCTGATGGTTTTCGCCGCCGTCGGGTTGGTCGAAACCGGGCGCCTGGCGGCCGGATCGAAACCCGTCGAGGCCGTGGCCGGCCTCGCGGCCGCGCTGGCGCTCTGGTTCGTCATCGGGATCAACTACACCGGCTACTGTCCCAGCGAAGCGCGCTGGCACCTCGGGCGCGCGATCAGCCTCGAACGCGCCGGCGACCTGGCGGCCTCGGAAACGGCGTACCGCGAGGTGCTGCGCGCCAAGCCGGACCTGGCGCTGGCCCATAACCGCCTGGGCGTGATCCTGGCGAAGCAGGACCGCACGGCCGAGGCGCTGAAGTGCTTCGAGGCGGCGGTGGCGGCCGATCCCGCCCTGACCGATGCCCGGTTCAACCTCGGGCTCGCCCTGGCCCTGCAAAACCGGCTCGCCGAGGCCATCCCGGAATTTGAAGCGGTCCTGCGAATCCAGCCGGATCACGCCGATGCGCGGCACAACCTGGAGCAGGCGCGGCGACTGCTCGGATCGCCGAAAGCGAATGAGCCGTAGGCGGGGCGCGTCGGCTCAACGCGCCGACCGCGGCGGCGTGGGCCAAGCCGCCCTACCGGGCCGGTTCCACGTAAGCCCGGCCGGCCTGGTATAAGGCCAATCGCTCCTGGACTTCGCGCTGGAATTCTTCCGGCGACCCCGCGCCGAGTTCCAGCGCGCGCCGGGCCGTCTGCGCCGCCTCCTCGAAGCGACCGGCGGCCGCCAGCGCCGCAGCCTGCGTGTCGAGGAACGGCGGATGGTCCCGGCCGATGAGCCGACAGGCTTCGGCGGCCAACCGTATCGCCTCTTCCGGGCGGCGATCGGACGGCTCGGGCGCCACGGCAAGCATCCAGGCCCGCTGGTTCAATATTTCCGGATCGCCCGGCTTGAGGCGGTCCGCCTTTCCAACCAGGTCCAGCGCCTCCCGGGCCCGCCCCTGCTTCCACGCCACCATGGCGCGCGTGACAAGCAGGTCGGTTCGGTCGGGCGCGGCCGCCAGGCCGAGGGCCAGGATTTCGTCGGCCCGCGCAAACTCGCCCATGCGCGCGAGCGTCATGCCGAGATTAAACAGGACGTCGGCGTTGCCGGGGTGCAACCGGAGCGCTTCTTCAAACTCGGCCCGCGCCTCGGGCAGGCGGCCGGTCCGGGCGAGCGCCACGCCGCGCAGATGGCGGACCTTGGCATCGTCGGGCAGCAGGCGGGCCGCCGCGTCGAGGCACTCGACGGCCTCCTCGGGCCGCTGGATATTCAGGAGCAGTCCTCCCAGCAGCTTGAGCGTCGGCGCATGGCCCGGGCGCTGGCGGATGGCCAGGACCAATTCGCTCATTGCGGGCTGGGTCTGACCCAGGCGCTCGAAGGCCAGGCCGCGGAAATAATGGTAATCCGCCTCCTGCGGCCGGTGGCCGGCCCAGTTGACGCCGAGAACCAGGTAGAGAATCACGGCGGCCGCGAGGCCCGGCACGGCCTCGCGCATTCGCTGCTCGCGAAAGAGCTTCCACCACTCGGACAGCGCGTACGCGGCGAACAGGAGCAGAAACGGAACGATCGGCGCGCGGAAGCGGCCGGCCACGAAGAACGGCAGGTACGACGCGAACAACGAGAGAACAAGGAGCAAGATCAGGGCCACGGATTCCGCGGCTCCGGCGCGCGATCCGGCGGGAGCCGCCGGCCGGCGACGCCACAGCCAGAACCCGACGAGCGCGAGGGCCAGCGCGGCCGTGAAATTGCCGGGCAGCCGGCGCAACAACGGCGAGAAATGGCGCTCCCAATGGTCTTCCTTGTTGTTGCCGACCTCCACGGGCCCCCAGAAAAGAAGCGTTTTCCTCCCGGCCAGTTCCAGGGCGCGGCGTGGATACCGCCACGCGAACCGGGCCGCCGCCCGCGTCAGCATCGACGAGACCTGGGAATGCCGCAAGGGCCGGCCGGCCTCGCCTTCCAGCCTCTTCACGAGGGCGGGCCAATCGAACACCGAGCGGAAGGGCCGCAGTTCCGGCGGCTCCACGAAGATGCCGTTGGCGGCGGGATTGTTGCCGATGTACAGGTTGATCCCACCGTTCGAGCAGATCAGCACTCGGTCGTGACCCCGACGGTAGTTCCGGATCGTGGCGGGCAGGATCGTGGCCAGCGCGACGGCGGCCAGCAGCCCGAAATGAAGCCACCGGATCCGCTTCTCCCCGCGCCGGCGATGCGTGATCCAGAGCATCCACAGCGGCAGCGCGGCGGCAAAGACAAGGACATTGGGCCGCGTCAACGCGTACAGGCCCAGGCAGAGGCCGGCGGCAGCAGCCATCCAGACGCGCGGCGACTGGAGCCACGAGGCCAGCAGGAGGACCATCAGCAGCCCCAGCGTGACCAGCAGGACCGGCTCCAGGAATTCCGCCTCGAAGTAGATGAACGACCAGTAGACGGCCATGAGCGCGGCGAACACCAGGCCGGCGGCGGAATCGAACATTTTCCGGCCCAGCCGGAACGCCAGCAGGACGTTCAGGATGCCCAGTCCCATCTGCAGGATTCGCGGCGCCATATAGCGGCCGCCCAGGATACGGTAGGCGGCCGCCAGGAAATACGGGTAGCCCGGCGGCCGGAAGAACGGCGTGCTCGGAACCCGCGGGTCGGGCGTTTCCGGCGGCGGGGTCCAATCGCCGGTGACCAGCGCCCGCGCCCAGTAGTCGTGGAAGGCCGCGTCGGAGGCCGGCATCGCGAACGACGGGTCGCGCCGGGCCTCGGCCAGGTAGAGGACGCGCAGGACCAGCGCGGCCAGCAGGATGATCCCCAGCCAGGCGGCCTCGCTCCGCGCAAAACGTCTTACGATTTGCATCGCCGCGCATTATAGCTTACAAAAAGGCTTGCACAATGGCATTGACCGACATGCGTATCTTCAGACAACTCGTTATCGTTCTGCTGCCCGCGCTATGGCTGGGAGGCCTGCCGGCCGAGGCCGCGACGCCGCGCGCGTTCCGCCTGCTCTCCGAATCCAATACCGAGGCCGTCGGGCTGACGCCGGCCGGCACGCTGACGTGGAGCAATCAACTGCCCGCGGGCCGGTTCCAGGTGGAGCAGAATTTCAACCTGTCCACCGGGCAGTGGCACAGCTTCATCTCCGGCCCGGCCACGGCGACGTGGCACAGCCTGAAGCTCTGGGACTTCAACGCGCCGACGGGCATGGTGTACATCCCGGCGGGGGATTACGTGCGGGGGGACGGCTACGCGTGGGACCTCCGCTCGTTACCCGTACATACGGCTTGGGTCAGCGCCATATACATGGACCGTCGTGAAGTTACAAAGGCCCTGTGGGATGAGGTTCGGGATTGGGGGCTCACAAACGGTTTTACGGATTTGTCGGTCGGCGTTGGCGGGGGCAAGCGCGTGATGGTCACGGTGACCAATGACGGCGTGCCGACCAACATCTGGGTCAACATCGAGGCCGGCCCTGAACACCCGGTGGTGTACATCACCTGGTATGATATGGCCAAGTGGAGCAATGCCCGCTCACTCCGGGAATCACTGACGCCGCCCTACTACACCGACACGGCCCTCACGACGGTATACCGGACCGGGCAGGTGGACCTGGCCACGAATCAGGTGAATTGGGAATGCACCGGATACCGGTTGCCGACTGAAGCCGAATGGGAGAAAGGCGCTCGAGGCGGTTTGATCCAGCATCACTATCCTTGGCCCAGTACGGGGACCTCACTGCCGGACGTCATCGACGGAACTCGGGCCAATTACTGGGAAAGCCGCGATGTCTTTGATCAGGGCACCACGCCGGCGGGATACTACGACGGGTCCCAGGTCGTCACGAATGAACTGGGCGAAATCCAGCCCGTCCAGGACATGGCCAATGCCTATGGCCTGTATGATATGTGCGGGAATGTCTGGGAGTGGTGCTGGGATTACTACTCGTTTACCTCGTACACGTGGGCCGTGCAGAACACAAACCTGCGGGACATCCGCGGCCCACCTTTCCACGATACGGCACAGCCCTATCGCGTGGACCGGGGCGGAAGTTGGCGAACTTCGACCAACGCATTGAACGATATGCGTTGTGTACAACGCTGGTTTGAAACGGCCGGATGGGCATCACCCAGCCTGCATCGCGGCTTCCGCACCGTCCGGCGGCCTGTGACTCCATAGCAAGCCCATGCGCTCGATCCGGCAGATCGCGGGGCGGGCGGCGCTGGCGTCGCTGGTTCCCCTGACGCTGTTCGGCATCGCGGAACTGGCCCTGCGCGTCCTGGATCTCGGCTACCCGACGGAGTTCCTGCTCGAAACCACGGTCCGCGGCCGGGCCGCGCTGGTGGACAATCCTTTTTACGGCTACCGCTTTTTCACGCCCGCCCTGGCGCGCAATCCCGCGCCGATCCTGACCTCCCGCGACAAGCCGGCGGACACCGTCCGCGTCGTGGTCCTGGGCGAATCTGCCGCGCAGGGCGATCCGCTGATGCAGTTCGGCCTGCCGCGCATGCTCCAAACCGTCCTAAACGGGGCCGCCGCAACCGGTCGGTTTGAGGTCATCAACGCCGCGATGACCGCGATCAATTCGTCCGTGATCGTGGACATTGCGCGGGAGACCACTGCCTGCCGGCCCGACCTGTACGTCCTCTACATCGGCAACAACGAAGTGATCGGCCCCTACGGCCCCGGCACCGTGTTCACCGCGCTGCCCGGCCTGACGCGGATGGCCCCGTGGCGCGTCTCCCTGACCGGCTGGCGCTTGGCGTTCTTTCTCCGCGAGGGGCTGACCTCCCTTTTCCCGTCCCGACCGGGCTCTTCGAAATGGTCCGGCCTCGCGATGTTCTCGGAGCGCCCCGTGCCGTTCGGCGATCGCAGCCTGGGGCCGATGTACGACCTGTTCGAGCGGAACATTCGGGCCATCGTGAATTGCGCCCGGGACGCGGGCGCGCAAGTCATTCTCTCGACGGTCGCCGTGAATCTCTCGGATTGCCCGCCGTTCGGCGGCCCGGAGGCCGCCTCGGCCTTCGCGCTGGCCCGGGAACAACAGGATCGCGCGGGCTACAAAAAGGCCCGGGATCTGGACATCTACCGCTTCCGCACCGACGGCATGTTGAACGAGCGTCTCCGGAAGCTGGCCGGGGAACTGCGCGTGCCGCTGGCGGACGCGGAACGGGCCTTCGATGACGCCGACGCCGACGCGGACTTTTTCGTGGACCACGTGCATTTCACCTTCTCCGGGACACACCGGCTGGCCTCGACCATCGCGGGGGCCGTGGCCGGCCTGTACCCCGGTCGTTTCCCGCCCGCCGCCTGGCCCGACGAGGCCCGGTGCCGCGGGGAACTCTTTTACACGCCGTGGAGCGAGCTTCAGATGGCGATGATCATGCTCGACCGACGACGCCAACCGCCGTTCGACCGGCAGCCGGACAACGCCGCGTGCCTGCTCCGCCTCGAGGACGAGGCGAAACGCCTGTCCGTCCAGATCGCTCAAACCGACCCGGCGGAACTCGCGTCCCGATACGAGGCGCTGAAATCGAAGAACCCGGAAGACTTTTTCCTTCCGTTTGACTGGGGGGCCATCCTGTCCGACCGGTCGCGATGGGCGGATGCGGCGGAGGTCCTGCTCCCGGCGCTGGAACTCGTCCCCCTGCATTTCGAGGCCCGCAAACTGCCGGCCCTGGCGCTGTGCCGCAGCGGGAAGACGGAAGAAGCGGCCGGCGTGCTCCTGGGTCCCGAGAAGCGGAGGGGCTATTTCGTGGCCGACTATGCGCTGGAGATCATGGGCCTGCTGGCGGCGGAGGGACAAAAGGAACAGGCCGCCGCCCTGGGCCGGGCCCTGCTGGAAAAAGACCCGCGCCTGCCGTGGCACGAGTGTATTGAAGCGATGACAAAACGCCTGGAGGGGCGGCGGGCGGACGAATGAAGATCACCAGGAACGAGTTGCTTGCCTCGGCCGCGCTGACGCTGCTGGTTTTTTTCCTCTATGCCCCGGCCGTTCGGTTCGCTTTCGTCGATTACGACGACCCGATCTACATCACCGAAAACAGCTGGGTTCAACAGGGCCTCTCCGCGGAGGGATTCCGGCTTTCGCTGCGGGAATGGGTGAGCGGCAACTGGCATCCGCTGACGATGTGGACGCACATGCTCGATGCAGAGCTGTTCGGACTGAACCCGGCCGGTCACCACGCACAGAGTATCCTCTGGCACGCGGCGAACACCGTGTTGCTGTTCCTGTTGTTGAGCCGGATCGCCGGCGGCTTCTGGCCCGGCCTGTTCATCGCCGCGCTCTGGGCCGCGCATCCGCTCAACGCGGACAGCGTCGCCTGGATCTCCGAGCGCAAGAACTTGGTCAGCACCTTTTTCTGGCTCGCGACAATCGGTCTGTACATCCGATTTACCCGCCGCCCCTCGCCGCACGCGCTGATGGCCGTGATCGCCGGCTTCGCCCTGGCCCTGATGGCCAAGCCCATGCCCGTCACGCTGCCGTTCACGCTGCTCCTGCTCGATTTCTGGCCGCTTCGGCGGGTCGAGGGGATCGGCCGTTCCGCCTGGCCGACCTGGAAGAAACTGGCCCTGGAGAAACTGCCGCTCTTCGTCATCGGCGCCGTGTTCATCCTGACCACGCTGAAGACCCAGGTCCTAGCGGGCGCCACGGGCATGAGCAGTTTCCTCTCCCTTCACGCCCGCCTGGCCTGGCTGCCGATCTTCTACCTGGATTACCTGCGCCTGTTCTTCTGGCCCCGGGACCTGTGCGTGCTCTATCCCGCCCCGACCGCGGCCCCGTCGATCCCAGCGAGCGCGGGCGCGCTGCTGATCCTGCTGCTGATCACGGCGGGCGCGCTGGTCCTGGCGCGGCGGCGGCCCTGGCTGGCCGCGGGCTGGTTCTGGTTCCTCGGCACCCTGGCGCCGGTGATCGGACTCGTGTCCGTCGGCCTGCACCGGATCGCCGACCGGTACCTGTATGTCCCGATGCTGGGGCTCCTGCTCATGGTCGTGTGGAGGCTCTTCGACGCCGCGAGCAAACGGTGGCGCCCGGCGGCCTTCGCGCTGGCCGCCGCGGTCGTCCTCGTCCTCGGGCTGGTCACGCGGCACGATCTCCCGCACTGGCGCAACAGCGAGGCGCTATTTCGCCGGGCCCTGGCCGTGACGCGGGACAATTACGCCATGCACTACAACCTGGGCCGGCAGCTCACGCTTCAGCGGAAATTCGACGAGGCGATCGCTGAATTCCGCGAGGCCATCCGGCTCCGGCCCGACTACGCGCTGGCGCACAACAATCTCGGCTGGACGCTCTGCCTCCGGGACGATAACGAGGAGGCCCTTCCGTCGTTCCGGGAATCCCTGCGGCTGATGCCGGACAACCACCAGGCGCGTTTCAACCTCGGTCTAGCCCTGATGCGCCTGGGACGCTACGCCGAGGCGCGCGAGCAGCTTGAAATCCTGCTCCAGCAGGCGCCGGCTTATCCGGAAGCGCAGGATGTGTACCAGCAGTTGTTGAAGGCCGGCCGTTCGTAATCGCGCCGCCCACCGATCACAACCCCACCTTCCCGGCTTCACTCCCGCACCGGGATTCCCTTCCGGAATATCTCCGCGTGGACGCGAATCCGTTCCGCCAGGTCTCCGGCCTGCTTCTCGCGAGCCAGCGCCAGAGCCCTTTCGGCCGTCGCGATGGCTGCATCGAAGCGCCCGGTCTCGGCCAGCGCCGCGGCGAGCGTATCGAGATGGGCGGGATCATGGGGCTGAAGCCGCACGGCCTCCTCCGCCGACTGCACGGCGCGGGCCCCATCGCGCACGGCCGGATCCTCCGCGGTGGCCAGCAGCCAGGCCAGCGCATCCCAGGCCTTGGGTTGTTGCGGATCGCGCTGCACCGCCTGGTCGAGACTCTCCCGGGCCTCCGCGTAACGCTTCAGGCGGCTCAACACGTAGCCGCGGAAGGCCAGCGCATGGGTGGTCGGCTCCATGGATACGGCCTGGTCCAGGTCTGCCAGCGCCGCCTCGGGACGGGCCTGCTGAACCAGGATGGCGGCCCGGCTTAGGCGGCACTTGACGTAGTGCGGCATGATTTCCAACGCCCGGTCATAATCGGCCAGCGCTCCGGCCGGATCCCCCGCAAGAAAACGCGCGACACCCCGGCAGTAGTACGCCCGCGCATTGATGGGCCAACGGGCAATCGAGTCGGTATACAGCGCAACTTCCGACCGGTATGCCGCGTTGCGGTGGCGGCTGGCGACGGCGAGGGAAAGAGCCGCCACGCAGAGCAGGACGGGCGCCGCGGCCGTCGGCCATTTCCAGAAGCGCGACAGATTCCGCAGGCCCATGACGATCAGGGCCGCCGCACAAGCCAGGGGAACATACATGCGATGCTCGGCAATGGTCTGGCCGATGGCCGGGAAAAAAACCGACGGGGCCAGGAAAGAAAAGAAGCACAGGCCCGCGAAGCCCCACGGCGGCTGACGGACCAGCGCCCAGCCCGTGGCCGCCAGGAGAAGCAGGAGTCCCAGCGCGGGAATCCACACCTCCCCCAGCGACCGGATCAAGATGCTTCCGTAATCGAAGACAAGGGGATGGGGCCAGAGCACCAGTCGAATCATGCGATTCAAGCCCCAGGCCTGCGTAAACAGATAATCCCACCACGTATCCGCGCGCAACCCGGCGTGCGCCAGATGGGGGGAATAGACCACGTGGCGATAGACGGGCCATAGCCCCGTCGCAGCCAGGGCCGCGAAATACGGAACGCGCCCGCGAAGCAACTCCTTCCATGAGGGCGCCAGGAAGATCCGGCCGTAGATCAGCGCCAGGACCGGCGCCACGATCATGCTTTCCTTGCTGCCCATGCCGAGCAGGCAGGCGAAGACGGAGAGCGCCAGCCAGAGGATCGCGACCTTCGGCTCGCGGGGACGCTCGCCCTCGCAGACCTTGTCCATACTCATGGAAGGCCAGCTTCCCGCGAGCCGCATCCCATGGGCCCGGTCGAGGCCATAGAGCATCAGGAAGAAGAAAAGCCCGACCGCCAGTTCGCCGCGCTGCGAGGGGTAGTTGACGGCCGCCGTCGCCAGGGGATGCACGGCCCAAATCAGCGCGCAAAAGAAACTCCATTGCGCCGCTTCGGCATCGGCGAACCCCAGGCGGCGAAAGGCCCGGCTCAACAGCCCGAACAGGGCCATGACAGCCGCCAGGTGAAAGGCCATGTTGGTCAGGTGGTATCCGCGCGGATTCAAGGCCCCCAAGGCATAGTTCGCGCACATGGTCAGGTTGATGAAAGGCCGGGTGCAGAACGTGCACTCCGCCGGCGGCGGATTCAATGCTTCGGACAACGATTCCAGGCGGCGGATGGCGGGATTGCCTACAATCGAGTCCTGATCATCCAGCACAAAAGGTCCGTCCAGCGTGTTCTGGTACACCAGCCCGACAGTCAACGCGAGGAGCAAGGCATAACCCGCCTTGAGCAGAGATGATTTCATGCCGGAGCCCACAGTAGCGGAAAATGAAGAAAAGTTCCAACAACCAACAGCCGCGGCATCTCGTTGCGGCTACAGTTGATTGACGAAGAAAAGAAGCGGGCCCGGGAGGACCCGCTTCCTTCGTTCTGCGGATGTTACGAACTAGCGACGACGGCGATAGGCCAGCAGCCCGGCCACGCCGAGGCCCACGAGGACCAGCGTCGTCGGCTCCGGGATACTCTGGATGAAGAACGTGGCGCTGTAGTTTTCGCCGCTGACACCGGACAGCCAACTGTCCCCCTGCCCCGTGCCCCAGCTCTTCGCCCACACCGTCAGGGTGTGCGTCCCCGGGCTGCCGCCCTGCACCACCACGTGGGTCGCCGGCTCGGTGCCCTGGTAGTCGTTGCCGCCGAGGTAGGTCTGGGTCCAGAGGATTTCCTGGTAGCCCGTGCCGTCGAGGGTGTAGTAGAACGCCCCGCCGTCACGATCCGCCGTATCGCTCCAGTACCGCATGTCCGCGCCGATACGAACCGAGTTGGCCGCGCCCACATTGCCGAGGAAGGCGCCGTTGAACTGCGTGCCGAATGTAGGATCGCCGCCTATCCAGTAGTAGCCCGCGGGATCGCCGTTGAGGCTGATCAGGACATAATCCTGATACCAGCCCGTGGCGCCCATCGCGGATAGAGCGGCCGCCAAGGCCACAAGACCGATAATGATTTTGCGCATAATGGTGTTCTCTGTGAAAAAAAAGAAGCGGGCCCGTGAAGGCCCGCTTCTTTTCAACCGTCATGCCGTCTTAGCGACGACGACGATAGGCCAACAGACCGGCCACGCCGAGGCCCACGAGGACCAGCGTCGTCGGCTCCGGGATCGCCGTGATGCCGAACGTGGCGACATAGTTTTCGCCGGTGACGCCCGTCAGCCAGCTGTCACCCTGGCCCGTGCCCCAGCTCTTCGCCCACACGGTCAGCGTGTGCGTGCCGACAGCCAAGCCCGCCGCGACGTTGTCGCTGCTCGCCGCGAGGCCCTGATAGTCATTGCCGCCGAGGTAGGTCTGGGTCCAGATGACTTCCTGGAAGCCCGTGCCGTCGATCGTGCGATAGTACGCGCCGCCATCGCGGTCCGCCGTATCGCTCCAGTACCGCATATCCGCGCCGAGTTCCACCATCTGACCCTGAACAACGCTGCCCAGGTTCGCGCCATTGAACTGCGTGCCGAACGTCGGATCGAGGCCGATCCAGTAGTATCCATCCGCGCCGCCATTAAGGCTGACGAGGACGTAATCACTGTACCAGCCCAAGGCGCCCATCGCGGACACCGCGGCCATCAAGGCCACCAACGCTACAATCAGTTTACGCATTTCTCTGTCACTCCTTTTACGGGTTTGCCTGCACTTAAGTGAATGACCACAACAGCCACTCACAAGTCGGTAAATCGTTTAACAAAGAGAGGTGCACCTTGGCAACAACTATTTTTAAATAAAGTGCATTTTCAAGTTTTCCTTCGAAATTCATGCTGTTTTTTAATCTGAACGGCCCGCTGTGTGGGCGTCAGGATGCCCTTTCGGAGGCAGGCTGACCAGGGCAACTATTTTTTTCCACCTGAACAAAGCGGGCACGCCTTAAGGATTGGCTCCATCCCGCCGCCCATTGTACAGTGTGCCGTCATATGAACGCCCAGCCAATCCGCTCGATCACGCTGCTCGGCTCCTCGTCCGGCCGGAACGCCGGCGATGCCGCGCTGATCGCCGCCATCATGGACAACGTGGACCGCGCCCTGGGACGCCGGGTCCGCTACGAGATTCCCACGCCGCGCCCGGACTACCTCCGCCATCACTACCCGAATGACGTTCATCCGGTCGGCATGATGCCGTGGCAGTTGTCGGTCAAGATGCTGGGCCTGCCGACGCTGCGCTCCATCCTGCGCACGGACCTGACGCTGGTCTTCGACGCCATCCTGTTCGACCGCTCTCTCTACAACCCGCTCTTCAACTTCCTCTCGACGCTCTACCTTCTCCTCCCGCTGGCCCGGAAGTTGGGCAAGCGCATGGGCTGCTACAACGTCAGCGTCGGGCCCATCCGGACCCGGGCCGGCGCACGCATGCTCCGGCGCGTGCTCGGCTGCATGGACTTCGTCGCCGTCCGGGACACGGAAGCCCTCGACCTGTTCCGCGAGATCGGGCTCGAGCATCCCCGCGTGCGCCTGACCGCGGACGCGGCGATCGGCGCCCCCGCAGCCGACCGGGCGCGGGTGGATGAGATTTTCCGAAAGGCCGGGCTGACTCCCGGCGAGCCCGTGCTGGGCATCAACATCAACCGCTACCTGGACACGTGGGCCTCCAGGAGCCGGCCCCCCATGGGCGCGGAGGCCTTCCTCGGGACGTACGCGGGGGCGCTCCGCCGGGTCTGGCGGGAACTGCGCGTGCCGCTGGTCTTCGCGTGCACCCAGCATCATGACGTCGAGATCACGCAGGAGCTGATGCGGCGCCTGGAACCCGATGTCCGCGCGGCCTTGATCGCCAACCGCGACTATGATCACGCCGAGACCAAGGGCGCGCTGGGCCGGCTGGACCTGCTGTGCGGAATGCGGCTGCACTCGCTGATCCTGGCCTCCTCCGGGCTGGCGCCCATCATCGGGATCGCCTACCAGCCGAAGGTGAATTACTACTTCAACACCCTGGGCCTGGGCGACTTCGTGTTGGGCTTCGACGAGTTCACCGAGGAGAAACTGGCCGCCCATATCCTCCGGGGCTGGCGCGAGCGCGCCCGGCTCCGCGCGACGCTGGAACAGCGCATCCCGGCGATGACCCTCCAAGCCGCCCGAACGGCCGACCTGGTCGCGGGGATGGAGAGAGGGGTTTAGGCTGTAGGGGGGCTTAGGCTGTAGGGGTGATGAGATGAGGGATCATACCAAGCTGCGTGCTTTTGAACTGGCCGACCAGGTGGTCATGCTGACCTATCAAATAACCCGCCATTTCCCGAAGGCGGAAGCGTACGGATTGACCGCCCAAATGAGAAGGGCCGCTGTTTCCATTGCCTCGAACATCGTGGAAGGATGCGCGAGAGGGAGTCAACCGGATTACCTTCGTTTCCTTGAAATCGCATTCGGCTCGCTGCGAGAGCTTCACTATCAACTTACTGTTGCGCGACGCTTGGGATACTGCGACGAGGCCGGCTTCATCGAAGGCGACACGATCATGCTGGAAGCCGAAAAAGTGCTCGGGGCATTGATCCGTGCACTACGAAGGAATTGACAAACCTACAGCCGACGCCCCTACAGCCTAAAACCCTCCCGTGTCCTCCTCTTCCACGCGACTGTTCATCGTCACCTTGATCCTAACCGCCGCCGTGTGGCTTTCCTTTTCCTGGCCGCTCGCGCTGCACCTCCGCGACGGAATCCCGATGTCGTCGCAGAATGTCGAGAAAGGCCACGCGCGGGCGATGGTCCCGGGGGATCATCTTCAACTCCTTTACCACTTCGAACTGCTCCGCGACATGCTCGCGGGGCGCGTCCCGTGGTTCCATAACGTCTACGAATTCAACACGGGCGACGACGCGGAGCGCTACCGGCCCAGCGCCTACTTCGCGCCGTTTTCGCTTCCCTATGCCCTGCTGGCCGCCGCCGGGGGCCGCGCGCTCGCGTGGAACCTGGTCGGGTTCCTGTCGCTGTGGCTGACCGCCCTGGCCACGGCGCTGCTCGCCGGGCGTTTCGCGACCAGCCGGCTGGCCGTGTACGGGGCCGCCCTGGCCGCCCTGCTTATTCCATTCCGGTGGGTCAACCTGCTGGGCGGCAGCCCGGCGGGACTCGCCATGGCCTGGGTGCCGCTCACGGCGCTCGGCGTGGACCTGGCGGTGCGCGACCGCCGGATGGGCGGCGGGCTCCTCGCGGGCCTGGCCATCCTCCTGGCGTGCTGGAGCGACACGCAGGTGTTTTTCTTCTGCACGATCAGCCTCCCGCTGTGGCTGCTGCTTTCCTGGATCGGCAGCGCGGAAACCGGGACGCGCGACCTGAAACGCGTCGCGGCGGCGCTGGCCCCCATCGCGCTGTTTCTCCTGGCCGCATTCTTCTACCGGTATCTCCTTCACGAGCACCTGTCCTCTTCCGGCATGGGCCGCGGCCGCAGCCTGGCCGAGGTGAAGCTGTTCTCGCCCACGTGGCCGGGCTTCTGGCAGTGGGCGGCGGAAGGATTGCAGAGCCACATCTACATCGGCTGGATGCTTCCGCTCCTGCTGCTGGCCGGGGGGTACGCTCTCCGGCGGAACGTCCGGACGGGCGCGCCCGGAAGCTTTTCCACGTTTTTTGTCTTCCTGCTCTGCGCGGCGGCGATCGGGGACGTGATGATCCTGGCGCTGGGCGTACACGGACCGGTCGACGGCCTGGCGCTCAAGATCGTGCGCAAGCTGCTCCCGCCCTACTCCATGGTGCGCCAGACGGCCAAGATCTTCTGCCTGGTCCCGACGCTGGCGGCGTTGGCCCTGGCGCTGGGTCTCGAGGGCTGGCTGGCGTTCGCGACCGCGCGCCCCCGTCTCGCGCGGGGCGCGGCGATCCTCGGGCTCCTGCTGCTGGCGGCGGAGATGCGCGGACAAGTGCGCCCGACGGTATGCCTGCTGGATTCCGGGCAGGGCGCCTATGCCGCCGTGGCCGAAGACGCGCGCGGCGCCGGCAACCCGCCCGGCGCGCTGGTGCTGCCCCTCTGGCCGGGCGATTCGTCGTGGGCGTCCATCTACGAGTATTACGCGCAGATGCACGGGATCCGGATGATCAACGGCTACAGCCCCGTCGTACGCCGGGATTACGTGGAGCAGGTCTTCCGCGCCCTGGAAAGCGCCAACCAGGGCTGGCTGACCGACGAGCAACTGGACCTGCTGGCCCGGATGAAAACCGGTTACGTGCTGGTGCACGAGAACGCGTTCCCCGAGAAAGTGAGCCCGTTTCCGGTCGGCCTCACGCTGGATCGATTGCGGCGGCACCCGCGCCTGTCGTTCCTGGGCCAGGCAGAAAACGTGTGGGCCTTCCGCATCGAGCCGGCGGCCGCCCCCCGCGCCCCCGCCCCGCCCGGCCCCGGCTGCCCGGTCGCCTTCCCGGCCCGCCGATGGGAATGGGAATCCGTCGAATCCGGCAACGGGACGGCCATCGAGGATGCGTCCGCGGGCGGCGGGGCGTTCTGGCGGGCGTCCGACCCGGGAGCCTGGGCGGGCACCCGTCCCGTGCGCGCGGCGCCCGATCCCGCCCTGTACTGGCTTGTCCGCGGCCGCGGCCGTGGCGCGGTTGAGGCGATCACGTTGAGCGGCGAGGCGGCACTCCCCGCGTCCCGCCTCGCGTTCGATTCCACTGAATGGACCTGGCAATCGATCCCCGTGTCCGGGCACGACACCTACGGACCGCTTCAACTCCGGTTCGCCCGCGCGGAAGGCTCCGTGGATCTGGATGTGGCGATGCTCTGTTCGGGAAGCTGGCCGCAGGCCTGGCCACCCGGCGATCGCGTGGAGATCCCGGCGGCCTGCCTGTTCCACGGCGGGCACAGCGGGGGAGACGAAGTGATCTTCCGCGCCCGGCACGACCCGGAGTCCGCGATTCTCTACGGCCCCAAGCTGCCGCTGCCGCCCGGTTTGTACCGCATGGAACTCGTGTTTTCCTCCGGCGCCCCGGCCGGCGAGCCGCTCGGCCGGTTCAACGTCCGGACGCGGGAGGAGGATGAGTCCGGCGCCGTAAGGGTGACCGCCGGGCGGCCTTGCGTAACAACTTGGCGACAAACAGGAAGCTTGCCTGTGAATGCCGTCTTTGTATATGCTCGAAACCACGATGTTAAGGTGGTCGGTCTGATCATCGAGGCGGTCCATGCTGCGCAAGAAGGATTGGCTTTACCGGGTCTATAGCGTCGGTTCCGTTTTCTGGTTGCTCACCTACCAATCCATTCCGGGCTGCTCGGACACGGGACCCAGCGGCCCGCCGCCGGTCGGCGCGGACATCCATGGGAAATGGAAAGGCGAGTTCTACCGGACCGACCGCGGCTATCAGATCGAGGTGACCGCCCGGGTGGAACAGGAGTCCGATGCCGTCATCATCGACACCAGCAAGACCGAAGGCGTCGCGCAACTGCTGACGGGCTCCATCAGCTCCAACGGCTACCTGCGCCTGACCGACGCCAACACCGGCGAGAAATGGACCAGCTACTTCGGCCCGGCCAGCGAGACGAACCTAGTGGTGGCCGACTACGCCGAGACCCCTACCATCGAACATCCCGAGCCCGGCCTGTACGTGCTCGCGCTGCACCGGTGAGCGGCCCGCCATGACCTGCGAGCGCCATTCTTGAAACGGGACCTAGCCAGGCTTTCGGACGAATCGTTCGACCTTGTCATCATCGGGGGCGGCGTGTACGGCCTGTCGGCGGCCTGGGACGCCGCCCTGCGCGGCCTGCGGGTGGCCGTGTTGGAAAAGGGCGACTTCGGGGCGGCGACGTCGTCCGGCTCGCTGAAGCTGATCCACGGCGGCCTGCGCTACCTGCAGCACCTGAATTTCGCCCGCATGCGCATCTCCATCAACGAGCGGCATCGCATGCTGCGCATCGCGCCGCACCTGGTCCACCCGCTGGAATTCGTCATGCCCTGCTACGGGCATGCCATGAAGGGGCCCGAGGCGATGCGCCTGGCCCTGCTCTTCAACGACCTGATGTCCTTTGACCGCAATCGCGGCGTGGACCGGGCGCACGCGATACCGAACGGCCGCACGCTGTCGCCGGCCGAATGCCTCGACCGGCTGCCGGGCATACGGCGGGAAGGCCTGACCGGCGGGGCGGTGTTCTACGACGCCCAGATGCACAACTCCGAGCGCCTGACTCTGTCGTTCGGGCTTTCCGCCGCGGAGCAGGGCGCCGCGCTGGCCAACTACGCGGAGGTCACGGGATTTCATGTCGAGCAGGACTCCATCCGCTCGGTCATCGCGCGCGACCGGTTGAGCGACCGGATGTTCCATGTCGCCGGCCGCCTGTTCCTGAACCTGACGGGACCGTGGGCGGACATCACCTCTCGCCTGCTGACCTCGCCGTCCCCCGACCGCCGCGTCGTCCGGTCCAAGGGCATCCAACTCGTCACGCGCGCGCTGCCGCCGGCCGCCGCGTTCCCGATCGAGAGCCGGCAGCGCGACCTGACCGCCGTCATCAAGCGCGGCGGCCGCAACTACTTCGTCACGCCGTGGCGGGGCCTGTCCATTCTCGGCACCACGGACACGCTGTACGAGGGCTCCCCGGACGAGTTCGCGATCACCGAGGCCGACATCGGGGAATTCCTGGCGGAGATCAATGCGCTCTACCCGGCCGGCCTGGAGCGTAAGGATGTCCGATTCTGGATCGGCGGCATGCGGCCGCTGGGCGACGAGGACACGAATCCCGAACATGCCAAGGCCTCCCACAAGTCGCAGATCCGCGACCACGCCCGCGAGGGCGGGCCGTCGAACCTCATCAGCGCCGTCGGGGTGAAGTACACGGTCTGCCGGCACATTGCCGAGAACCTCGTGGACCTCGCCGTCCGCCGGCTGGGCGCGGCCGCCGGCCGCTGCCGCACGCGGGAGACCCCGCTGGCCGGGGGCGACACCGGGGATTTCGAGTCCTTCCTAGCCGAGTCGCGGCGCGTCGCGCCGGCCGGAACTTCCGAGCACCTTGCCCGGAACTACGGCACTCGGCTCCGGAGCGTCCTGGCCCTGGTCTCCGGGGATCCTTCCCTGGCGCGGCCACTGGCGGACTCCACGGAGGTCCTGCGCGCCGAGGTGGTCCATGCGGTCCGGGAGGAAATGGCGATGCGCCTGGACGACGTGGTCCTGCGGCGGACGGGCCTGGGCACGCTCGGCCATCCCGGGCGCCCCACGCTGGAGGAATGCGCCCGCCTCATGGCGGCGGAGCTCGGCTGGTCCCCCGCCCGCCAGGCGGACGAACTCGCGGCCGTCGAGCGGGTGTTCACCCCGCCCGCCGGCTGAAGGGCGCGACCGCCCGACCGTTCAGGTGAAGCGCTGCTGCGGGTTGGGGTGCTGCAGCGAGCGGCACGAACCATCGTTCATCAGCACCCGCAGGTACATGTTCGCGGGATACAACTCGACGGGCTTGGTGCCGTAGTAACGGGGCCGCCCATCCTCCTCGTCCGGGAACTCCCGCCAGAATTCGTCGAAGAACCGCCCGTCGCTGGTAAACACGGTGACCCGGCTGATCTGATCGCGGAAGCTCGCGGGGAAAACGAATTTCAGCGTCTCGTGCATGTTGTCCGGATTGCTGACGAACCCGCCGGCCCCGTCGTTCAGAGGCAGCGTCTCGCAGAAGGTGTCGACGAACAACTCGCCCTGGTACTCGTAGGCCGCGATGCCGAGTTCCTCCTGGCCGGCGGCCGCCGCGGGCTCTTCCGGGTTTCCTGCCGCCGCGGGCTCCTCCGAGCCGGCCGCGGCGGCGGTCTCCTCGGCCGACCCGGACTCGGCGGCCGCTTCCTCGCCGGAGGATTGCGGGGCGGGCTCTCCCCCTTCCGGCTCGCCGCCTCCCACCAGCTCGCAACCGGCAGGCGCGACAGCCAGGGCGGCCAGGGCGAGCACGGCGGCCATATATTTCCAAAACTCGGATCGGCAGCGCATCGCGGAATTTTTCATGCGCCGGAATGTAGCGCGCCAGCCAAAATCCGTATAGAGGTATTTTCGCGCCGCCGGACTTTAGTCTTTATCGCCGCCGCCCGCCGGGATATGTTTTCCGCTCATCGGCATGAGCCTCTTCGGCGACATCCTGGCGCACCGGGAACTGCTGCAGAACCTGGTGGCGCGCGACATCAAGAGCCGGTACAAGGGCTCCGCGCTGGGTTTTCTGTGGAGCGTCCTGAACCCGCTGTTCATGGCGGTGATCTACATCTTCTTCCTCCGCCTGCTGGCCGGGCGCGGCGTGCCAAGCGAGGACGTGATCATCGGTGTGTTTGCCTGGCAGTTCACGGCACAGTGCGTCACCGGGGGCATGAACTGCATCACGGGCAACGCGAACCTGGTGAAGAAGGTGTTCTTCCCGCGGGTTCTGCTGCCGCTCTCCGTGGTCGCGGCCAACCTGGTCAATTTCCTGCTGACCCTGGCCGTGCAACTGGTCCTCGTCGCCCTCCTCCTCGGCGCGCGGGGCGCGCATCTCTCCGCCTGGAGCGCCGCGCTGCCCGCGATCATCGCGTATCACGTCCTGTTCAACCTGTCCCTGGCCCTGCTCGTCGCGGCGGCCAACGTGTACTTCCGGGACACGCAGCATCTCGTGGGGCTGCTGATGAGCGCGTGGTTTTTCGTCAGCCCGGTGATGTATAACCTCTCGTTCGTCGAGAAGTTCGCCGGCCCGGCGCTGACCCCCGCCTACCTGCTCAACCCCGCGGCCCTGATCATCACCGCCTACCGCGCCGCGCAGGTGCCGGGCGCGCTGCTCCCGTGGTCGGGCGCCGCGCTGGTCGCCTGGCTCTGGCCGGCGGCCCTGCTGGTCCTGGCGTGGCGGCTCTTCCAGCGGGCGCAGCGGGATTTCGCGGACTGGCTATGAGCGCGATCGAAGCCATTCAACTCGGAAAGGCCTACCGCAAGCAGGGCATCGGCCCGCCGACCCTCTTCGGGGCCCTGTCGCGGACGCTGCGCGGACGGCGCAACGAGGAGTTCTGGGCGCTGCGGGATGTCAGCTTCGCGGTGGAAAAAGGCCGCACCGTGGGGGTGGTCGGGCCCAACGGCTCGGGCAAGAGCTCCCTGCTCGGACTGGTCTCGGGCACGATCACGCCGACGCGCGGCGCGGCGCGGACCGAGGGGCGGGTCTCGTCGCTGCTGGAGCTCGGCGCGGGATTCCACCCCGACCTGTCGGGCCGGGAGAACGTTTTCCTCAACGCGGCGCTGCTGGGCATCCCGCGCGAGGACGTCCGGCGCCGCTACGACCATATCGTCGCCTTCGCCGGCCTGGCCGAGTTCATGGACATGCCGGTGAAGCATTACTCCAGCGGCATGTACGTGCGGCTGGGCTTCGCCGTGGCCACGGAGCTGAACCCGGACGTGCTGCTGGTGGATGAGGTGCTGGCCGTCGGCGACATCGCCTTCCAGCTGAAATGCCTCGACCGGATCCGCGATTTCCAGCGGCGCGGCAAGACGCTGCTGCTGGTCTCCCACGCCCTCCAGACCGTCGAGGAATTCTGCCACGAAGCGTTCCTGCTCTACCGCGGCGAGCTCGTGGCCCGCGGGGACCCGCCGGACGTGATCCTGAAATACATGACCTCGTTCATGGGCGAAGGAGGCTATCTCTACCGCCAGGAGTTCGGCACGCGGGACGTGGAGTTCACGCAGGTGGCGCTGCGCGGACCCGACGGGGCGGAGTCGGCCAGCTTCCAGACCGGGCGCGCCCTGCGCGTGGACATCGGCTACCGCGCAAAAGCCCGGATCGAGAACCCCGTGTTCGGCTTTTCGATCAAGACCGGCAACGGGCTGTACGTGTTCGGAAGCAACACGCAGATCGCGAAGCATCCCGTGCCGTTCATCGAGGGCGAGGGCGTCATGCGGCTCACGCTGGACCCGCTGACCCTGAAGGGCGGCAATTTCTTCCTGTCGCTGTCCATCCACTCGGCCGACCACGCCACGCAGTATCACCGGCGCGAGGACTGGTACCCGTTCGTCGTGAAGGATCCGACGGAGGCGCCGGGCCTGTTCGAGCTGCACAGCTCGTGGCGCCTCGGGGCCGTGTGACCACGCCGCCGGGCCTGTTCACAGGCTCGGCCGGCTGACGCGCACGGTGTACTCCACGGTCTCCCGGCCGCCGGCCGGCAGGTCCAACTCGTACCGCAACCGGCGGAACACTTCGCGGCACGGCCGCGTGGAACTGACGAGGGCCCACTGGAGGATGAGCGGCGGCTTCTCGTCCAGCTCCACCGTGATCGCGCCGTCGCGCCCGTTCAGAACCTCGATCGCAAAGGTTTCGATCTCCCCGCCTTCCGGCCGTTCGGCCCGGGCCTGCCGGCCCCGCCGCCCCGTGACATCCGGGGAAGGTCCCAGGTCGATCCGGATATCGCCGTCCACGGGCGTGTGCGGCAGGTCGCCCGTCTGCAGGAGCTGGGACCGCATGCTGCCGAGAAACAGCTGCACGGGGCCGGGCGGCAGGGGGAGGCCAAGCCGGTTGGCGGCGATGTTGCGCACGATGATGTATTTCCGGAGCGGCTGCGGCGGGGCCTCCAGGGAGGCCGAGAATTCCTCCGCGCGCAGGACATAGCGCCTCGCGGCGGGCACGCGGGCGCTTTTGACCAAGGTGAACTCGCGGGCGGACCCGGCCGGAAGATCGACGGGATCCGGCAGCGCGTATTCGTACTCGATGTCGGCTTCCGGCGGGCGCCAGCGCCAGAGGTCGGACATGGGACTGACCTCGTCGAGCATGAGGAAGCCGGGCGGCCTCCCCTCCTCTTCTGGAACGCGGCGGCCGACCAGGCGGACCGCGGCGTTCGTAAAGGCGACCCCCGCGCGGTTCTGAATGCGCACCCAGCCGGTCAGATCGGCCGACAGGGGCTCGCGCTCCTCCACGCGGTCGCCGCGGACGACCACCTGATAAGCCGCCGACCAATTCAAGCCCGAGGTCCGGTACGCGACTTCGACCTCCAGGGCGCGGCGTTCGTCCGGAGCGTAGACCTGCGCCCGCACGGAAACCGGGCCGGCAGGACGTTCCCCGGCCGGCGCGGATGCAGCCGCAGGCGGCCAGACCGCTTCGCCGGAGGCCTCCGCGGCGACCCCTGTCCCGCCGTCAAGCGCCCAGCCCCTTAATTCCAGATCCACGCGCCGCGCCCGCAACGTCAACGTATCGAGGTCGATCCCGGAGGGCAGGTTGTCCAGCACCACGGTTTGCAGGCCCTGCGCGAGCGCAAGCGTGCGGACCTCGCGCACCAGCGCGCGATCCTCGCCGAGGATCACCTCGACGCCGGGCGCGCTCCCGCCGGCCATCCCGAGCAGGAGGGCCAGGAAGCCCATCTTATGCAACGCGGCGCCGGACATGATAGGCCCCGTTCACCAGCGGTAGCGCACGGTGTAATGGATGGACTTGTCCCCGCCCGGTTTGAGCGTCGGGCGGAATTCAAGGGTCTGTTCGCCGGTCATGGTGTAGTCCGCGTCGGATTTCACGATCTCGAACTGCCCGCCCCGGTACACGTGCTCGACGACGCGTATTTCCACCTCGTCCGCCGAACGGTTGGCCAGCCGGATCTCAAAGCTTTCCTCGTATTCGCGCAGCGGCACGATTTCGTTGTAGCCCGTGCGCTCGCGCTCGCCGCTCAAGCCCCGCGCCGGGCCGAGGGACACATCGGCGGAGGCCCCGGGATCAAGGGCGGCCAGGCGTCCTTCGACCAGCCCGTCCGCGGTTCCGTCCGCTCGCCGGGTGTAGAGCCGGAGCCGGCCGGGCGGCAGGACAAAGCCCAGCCCGGCGGCCTCGGTATTGTCAAATCCGATGCGCAGGTCCACCTCGCGATGGAACTCGGTGCCGAAATTCCAGTCGGTGCGCCGGTTCCGCTGGAATCGGTCGAAGCGCACGCCGTCGTAGATGTAGAAACGGCGGACGGGCAGCTTGGCCGCCCTCGCCAATTGCACGTAGCGGGCGCCGCCGGACGGGAGGGCCACGACGCCCGGGACATCCAGCGCCGACTGGGCCGTCGGGGCCAGGGACGATTCGGGCACAGGGGTCTCCAGGCCGCGGGCGTAGCGGAAGGGAGTCGTGACCTCCTCGCCCGGCAGCCGGCTTGCCGCGCCGGGCGCGCCCGACTGCCGGCCCTGCGTCGTCGTCACCAGGCGGACGCGCGCATTTTCAAAATCGCCCCCGCTCCGGTTGTGCAGGGCTGCGCGCAGCAGCAGTTCGGCCTCGCCGGCGCCCTCGTCCAACTGCATTTCGTAGGAGGCCTCCCAGGCCAGGCCCCGGGTGGTGTACCACATGCGGAGGTTGGCGGGGCCTTCCCCCGGACTGGACAGCAGGCAGGTGAGCGCGGGCCCCGGGACGGCCGACGGCACACGGATCCGCTCGATGGCGGCGGGATCCGGGAACAGGCTCACCGACCCGTCGTCGGCCTGCAGCAGCACCGCAGGCCGATCAGAGGATTCGGCCGCGGCCAGCAGTTGCCCCTGGCTGATTCCTCCGTTCGCGGCGACTTCCGCCGGCCGGCCCTGGTACCGGGCAAGGAAGCCCGCGAGATCCTCGGGGGGGCGAACGAACGACTGCTCGTTCAGCGTCAATTCCGTCGCCCCGCCCACGGCGCCCAGGGACACGCTGGCCGGGTCCAGCAGCGCCGGCAGCCCGCCGAAGCGGACCCGGTTATCGCCCTTGGCCAGCGTGGCCGACCGCAGGTCCGAAACCAGGGTCTGGCCGGTATCGTAAATGGAAAGGATCACCCCCCGCGGCGCGGAGGCCTCGACCTCGGGCAGGCCTTCCGCGGCCGCCGACGCGCATCCGGCGAGGAGCACCACCCATGCATATGCTTTCATCGCGCTTCCCTTTCCTTGCCCGCGAGGCGCGGGCATGGAGTGAACTGTACACCGTTCTTCCCGGGCCTGTCACGCCCCGCGGGTTTTGCTCTTGCCGGATCGACCGCCCGACCTATGCTGGCGCCATTCACAAAGGAAGCCCTCATGGAAATGACCGGACTGGGGACGACCGGCCTGCGCGTATCGCGCCTGGCCATGGGCACGATGACATTCGGCAAGGAGGCTGACCGCGCGACCTCCGCCGCCCTCTTCCACCGCGCCCGCGAGGCGGGCATCAACCTGTTCGACTGCGCGGACATCTACGCGCTGGGCGAATCCGAGAAGATCCTGGGCGAATTGATCCGCGGCGTCCGCGACCAGGTCGTGATCACCAGCAAGGTCTATTTCGCCATGGAGCCGGGCCTGAAGAGGGCCGGGCTGTCGCGGGAACACATCCTGCGCTCCGCCGAGGGCAGCCTGAAGCGGCTGAAGACCGACCGCCTGGACATCTACTTCGCTCATGCGCACGACGATCTCGTGCCGATAGAGGAGACGCTGGGCGCGCTGGACGAACTGGTCCGGCAGGGAAAGGCGCTCCACACGGGCGCGAGCAATTTCGCGGCCTGGCAGGTCGCCCGCGCGCTCGGAATTTCCGACGTGAACCGCTGGACGCGCTTCAGCTGCATCCAGCCGATGTACAACCTCGTGAAGCGGCAGGCGGAGGTCGAGCTCTTCCCGATGGCCCGGGCCGAGAAGCTCGGCGTGCTCGTGTACAGCCCGCTGGGCGGCGGCCTGCTGACCGGCAAGTACCGGACCGGGGAGCATTTCAAGGACAGCCGGCTCGTTCACAGCGACCTCTACCGCCGCCGCTACGGCCCGGCGTGGATGCACGACGCGGCCCGCGAGTTCACGGCCCTGGCCCGGTCGCGCGGATTCCATCCCGCGGCCCTGGCGGTGGCCTGGGCGGCCGCCCACCCGGCCGTGACCGCGCCCATCCTCGGGGCGCGGAACCTCGAACAACTGGAGCCGGCGCTGCAGGCGGCGGACATTCCCATGACGCCGGAATTGTACCAGGCCGTCAGCCGCCTCACCCCCGCCCCGCCTCCCGCCACGGATCGCAGCGAGAGCGCGGCGGGATAAAAAACGCTTGCGGGGCGCGGCCTCGTGGTGTAAGTATGCGATGCGTAATCGGGACAGCGTTGTTCGCGCGCCCGTTGGATGCGAGCGTAGCTCAGTGGTAGAGCGTCACCTTGCCAAGGTGAGGGTCGAGGGTTCAAGTCCCTTCGCTCGCTCCATTTTTTTTATTTCCCCTGTTGAATTCCGGGCCGCTTTCCGGTATTGTCGATCCCGGAGGCTTAGCTCAGTTGGTAGAGCAGCTGACTCTTAATCAGCGGGTCGCGGGTTCGAGCCCCGCAGCCTCTATTCCCCCCTTACCGGATCGGAATCCGGCGTTCTGTCGCGTATGCCGCGGCGCTCGCGGCAGGGGGCGCCGAGCCTCTTAACAGGAGGCCGGCATCGGACTACTATTTCGTATCCGCGGGTCCGCCCGCGCACGGAAGGAATCGTCTTGAACAGAAGGATGGCGGCCATCGTGATGCTCCTGGGAGCCGCGCCTGCGGTCCGCGCCACGGCGCTTCCCGACCTCATCGTGACGGCGCTGACGGGGCCGGCCTCCGGCAGCACGGCCGCGTCGATCACCATCAGCAACACCGTGGCCAACGTCGGAGCGGGCAACCTGGTCGACGAGTGCTATATCGGTTTCTATCTCTCGACCGATACCGTTGTCACCACGGGCGACATCCTGCTCGGAAATCGCGGCATCTACGGCGGCATCCTGCCCGGCGGCACGAACTCGGGCAGCGCCAACGTCGGCGTCCCCGCGTGGCTGGCCGCCGGCACGTACTACCTGGGCGCGATCGCGGACTATGACAGCCGAAATGCCGAGTCGGACGAGGGCAACAATGCCTTCGCCGGGAGCTCGATCGCCATCCAGATCGGGCCCGACCTGGTCATGACCCAGGTGAGCGGCCCGTCGACCGGCCACACGGCCGCAGCCATCTCGATCGATTACGCCGCAGCCAACATCGGCGTCGGCAACCCGCCGGACGAGTGTTACATCGGGTTCTATCTCTCCACGGACACGGTCATCACCACCGGCGACACCCTGCTCGGCACCCGCGGCATCTACGGCGGGTTCCCCCCCGGCACGACCAACTCCGGAACCGCCACGGTCAATATCTCGCCGGCGCTGGCCGCCGGCACCTACTACCTGGGCGCCATCGTGGACGTCTACACACTGAATCCCGAGTTCAGCGAGACCAACAACGCCCTCGCCGGCGCACCCATCCAGATCCAGATCGGGCCCGACCTGGTCATGACCCAGGTGAGCGGCCCGTCGACCGGCCACACGGCCGCAGCCATCTCGATCGATTACGCCGCAGCCAACATCGGCGTCGGCAACCCGCCGGACGAGTGTTACATCGGGTTCTATCTCTCCACGGACACGGTCATCACCACCGGCGACACCCTGCTCGGCACCCGCGGCATCTACGGCGGGTTCCCCCCCGGCACGACCAACTCCGGAACCGCCACGGTCAATATCTCGCCGGCGCTGGCCGCCGGCACCTACTACCTGGGCGCCATCGTGGACGTCTACACACTAAATCCCGAGTTCAGCGAGACCAACAACGCCCTCGCCGGCGCACCCATCCAGATCCAGATCGGGCCCGACCTGATCATGGCCGGGTTGAGCGCGCCGCCGACGGGTTGCAGCGGATCGCCCCTCGCCGTGGATTACGCCGCGGCCAACATCGGCGTCGGCAACCCGCCGGACGAGTGTTACATCGGGTTCTATCTTTCCACGGACACGGTCATCACCACCGGCGACACCCTGCTCGGCACCCGCGGCATCTACGGCGGGTTCCCCCCCGGCACGACCAATGCCGACGCCATCTCGGTCAACCTCCCTGCCGGGCTGTCACCCGGCATCTACTACCTGGGCGCCATCGTGGATGTCTTCAACGTGAACCCCGAGTTCAGCGAGACCAACAACTCCCGGGCTTCGGACCCGGTCTACCTCGCGCCGGCCGCGCGGGTCGTGAACCGGGAAGCCAGCACCGTTTCCCTGTCCTTCTCGGGTCTGCGGGTGTCGTCCGTGTATCATGTCCAGCGGACGGCCGCCCTGCTCCCCGAGCCGACCTGGACCAATACCGGGGCCGCGATCACCGGGGTCGTTTCGACCAACTGGTCGGAGACGGTTTCCGAGGATGCGTCGCGCGCCTTCTACCGCCTTGTCGAGGAATAAAACACACCAACTGGCCGGCGCTTCCCACGCCAGCGGCACGATCGCTCTGCCGGCTATCCCGGTTCAGCCTATTTCCTCGAGAAGGATGCCCGCCGCGCGGTCCGCGGCCCCGCCCTCGCCGAGGGCGCGGATGACTTCCCGGTAGCCCTCCCGCATCGCGGCGCGTTCAGGCGTATCGCCCAACAGCGGCTCAAGGGCCGACGCCATGGCCTCGGGCGTGGCCTCGTGCTGGATCAACTCCGGACAGAGCCGGCGGCCCGCGACCAGGTTGACCATGCCCAGGTGCGGCACGCGCACCACCCGTTTGCCCACCGCATACGTGAGCCAGGACGTCCTGTAGACCACGAGCTGCGGGCATTCCATCAGCGCGGTCTCGATGGTCGCCGTGCCGGAGACCACCAGCGCGGCGCGCGCCTGCCGGAGGACCTGGCGGGTCTGTCCGACAACCACCTCGGCGCGGGAGGGCCCGCCGGCCAGACCCGCCAACCCCTGCCGGACCAGGCCGGCCACTTGCTCCGAGGGCGCGGCCAGTATGAACGACATCCCCGGATGGCGCTTCTCCAGCAACCCGGCCGCGCGCCACATCAGGGGCAGGATGCGATGGATTTCCTGCCGGCGGCTGCCCGGCAGCAGGGCCACGCGCGGCTCGCCGTTCCACGGCAGGGGCGCCGGGGGTTCCGCGCGCGCCCGCGCGGCCTCGTCGGCCAGCGGATGCCCCACGAAATCCACCCGTAGGCCGGTGCCCTCGAAGACGGCGGGCTCGAACGGGAAGATGGCGAGCAAGCGGTCCACGACCCCGGCCATGAGCCCGATGCGCGAGCGATGCCACGCCCAGACCTGCGGGCACACGTAGTAGAGCACTTTCAGGCCCAGCCGCCGGGCCTCGCGCGCGAACCGGAGGTTGAACCCGGGATAATCCACGAGCACCACCAGATCAGGCTTCAGCGCGCGCGCCAGCTCCACCGTTTCGCGGAACACGCGCCGGAAGAACCCGTAACGCCGGAGCACCTCGCCCAGGCCCATGACCGCCATGTCGCGCACGTGGCGGCGCAGTTCCAGGCCGGCGGCCTTCAACTCGTCTCCGCCGATCCCGACGAACCGCACATCCGGCGCCCGCGCGCGCACCGCGCGAACAAGGCCCGCGGCAATCATGTCGCCGGATACCTCGCCGGCGACCAGGAGGACGGTGCGGCTCACGGACTCCCTTCCCGGATGCGCCGGGTGATCGCCACGGCCAGCTTGAGGGCCTCGGCCGCATGTTCGCCCGAGACGACCGGCCGGTCCCGGCGCAGGACGCAACCGAGAAACGAACGCAACTCGAGCGCCAGCGGCTCGCCCTTTTCGATCGGTATCTCCTCGCGGGAGATGCCGCCGGACGATTTACGGAAGAGCTCGCCGGCCTGGTTCTGGTAATCGAGCGAAATGTACGTGTCCTCCAGGAACACGCGTATCTTCCGCATGCGATCGGGACTGATCCGGCTGGCCGTGATGTTCGCCACGCACCCGTTCTCGAACTCCAGGCGAACGTTGGCGATGTCCTCCGTCGGGCTCAAGACGGGCACGCCCACGGCGCGGATCTCACGGACGGGCGCGCGGACCAGGTGGAGAATGACCTCGATGTCGTGGATCATCAGGTCCAGCACGACGCTGACCTCCGTGCCCCGCGGCGGCAGGCCCGGCCGCGGCGGCGGATACGGCGCCAGCCGGTGGGCCTCGATGAAACGCGGCGGCCGTGCCAGGCCGTCCAGGAACGACAGCACCGGGTTGAATCGCTCCACGTGTCCGACCTGGAGGATCGCCTTTCTCTCCTGGGCGCGCGCGACCAGCGCCTCGGCTTCCGCCGCGGACGCGGCGATCGGCTTCTCGACCAGCAAGTGGATACCCCGGTCCAGGAGGCGGAGCCCGACCTCGTGGTGGCGGTCCGTCGGCACCACAACGCTCAACGCCTCCACGTGCTCGGCCAGTTCGTCCATGTCGGCGAAGGCCTTCGTGCCGTATTCCCTTGCCATGGCCTCGGCGCGCGCGGCGTCGACGTCGCAGACGCCGACCAGTTCGGCCTCCGGCAATTCCGAGTAGATCCGGGCATGCGACTTGCCCAGGCTGCCCACGCCCACGACGCCCACCTTGACCCGGCGCATTTTCATGCCTCGCGTGGCCCTCCCATCGTCACCGCCGTCAGGCACAACCCCATCCGGTCCGCCTCCCCGATCACCTTTTCGCGCTCCAGCAGAATCGTCCGGCGCGCCTCAACGGCCAGGACGGCGGCGCGGATCTTTCGAAGCGAGCGCAGCGTGTGCATGCCGACGACCGGGATGTCGAAGCGCATGTCGTGCCCGCGCTTCGCCACCTTCACCACGACCGCGCCCGGGCCACCGAGCCGGCCCGCGCGCAGGATCGCCGCGTCCGTGCCCTCGAACGCCTCGACGGAGAGGATCGTGCCATTCTTGATCACCACGGTCTGCCCGACTTCGAGGCCGCTCGTCAGCTTCGCCACCTTGAGCCCCAGTTCGATGTCGGCGCGCTCGCCGTCCGTCGGCGGACGCCGGCCGAGCAGGCCCGGCTCCGGCATGGCGGATTCCATGAAGAGATGGGCCGGCAGCAACTCGACGCCAACCCTCTTCAACTCCTCGCCGACCGCCCCGAAGATCGTGTGCGCGTTCCGCTCCGGCAAGCGGGCCAGCAGTTCCCGCAGGGCCCGGTCCATCGCCAGGCTGAACAGGTGCGTGGGCTTGATCTGGCCCGCCATGACCGCCTGGCGGATGCCGCTGCGGCGGAAGGCGTCCAGCATCGCGCCGAGTTGACCGAGGCGGATCCAGGCCACCTCGTCGGCCGCCCGGCCGATGGCCGGGTCGGTTTCCCAGCGGAAAGCCACGGCAAAGATCCGGCGCACGCCCTCGCGCCGCGCGGCTTCAGCCAGCAGGCGCGGATAGGCTCCCCGCCCGGCGATGATGCCCAACGATTCTGGTATCGGCCCCTCCATCCGTCCTTTCCGCCCTACGGCCGCTCCACGCCCAACCGGTACACCCGCCTCGAACCCGCGTTGGTGTCCGTAACGGACATGACCTCGCCGGTCGCGGCCAGGCGCGTCAGCCATTCCGTCCAGCCGGGCGCCATCAGGTTGGTCGTGTAACTTATCGAATACAGCCGCTGTGTCGAGGCCGGGAACGTGAGCACGCGTCCGGAACTCTCCTCCAAGCCCGCGAGGCGCAGGTACGAGGCATCCGAGCCCGGGTCGGTATCGGCCACCGCCTCCTCGCCGTTGGAGAGGCCGTCGCCGTCGTCGTCGCCCGCGGCGTCGGACGGATCCAGCGGGTCCAGGCCATGCAGCCACTCCCAGACGTCGAACATGCCGTCCCCGTCCAGGTCGGTCGCCCACCCCAGCACGAAGAGCGAGACCGGCACCTCGGCCGGCGCGCCGGGGGCGTCGGACGCGACCCGCAGCATCGCCGCCCGCACGGTCCCGCCCGTGAGCCCCGTCGCGTCGAAGGTCACGTCCGCGGGCTCCGAGGACGCCGCGCCGACCGTCCCGGTCGCCGGGGACAGCGCGACCCAATCGCCGGCCGCCGTGTCCGGCGACACGCCAACATCGTCCACGTACCAGCCTTCCGAGACCTTGCTCGAATCGGACCCGAACCGGAAGGCGACCAGCACGTCGAGCCCGGCCCACGCGGCGAGATCGAAGGAAACCGACTGCCAGCCGCCGCCCGTCCCCGCCAGGCAGGGTGTTCCGTTCGTGAACGGCGAGCCCGATCCGCCGACGATGCGGTACGGGTAGCCGCCGACCGGCTCGATCCGGCGGTACGCCACGCCGCCGTTCGTGGAAAGCTCGACGATGCCCCCGTCGTAGGCTTGGCTGGCGTTCTTGACTTCCGTGTCGGCGTAATAGCGGAAGGTCAGCGTCGCGTGGCCGCGGACAGGGACGGGGCCGCAGGCCAGCCGGGCATCCATGCCGTTGGCGTACTCGCCGGCGACGTCTGACCCGGCGTACCAGGCGTTCGTCCCGGAAAACACGCGCCGCGCCGAGAGATGCCAGAGGTCGGCCGTTCCCCCGTGAACCCAGCCCGTCGCTCCGAGTTCCATGTCGTCCCGGAACCCGACGCGCTCCACGCCGCCCGTCCAGCGCAGGCTCCCCCCGCCCGTGTTCGATACCTGGAGCACCCGGCCGGTGACCGTGTTTTCAATGACCAGGATGTTCGTCAGGCCGGCCGGCGCCACCGCCAGCGCCGCCACCCAAACGGCGAATCTGTGCGGCCCGTTCGTGGAGCGCCAGCCGGCGGCATCCACGGCTTCGATCTGGTACACGAACAGGTCGCGATTCGTTCCCGGCGCCGGGATATCCGCCGAGTACACGGTCGACGCCGGCGCGGAGGTCATGGCCGCGCTCTGCCAGCCTTCGCCGTTCCGCTGCCACCGGAGCACGGCCTGCGCCACGAGCACGTTGTCCGTGATCGTCGCGCTGACGGGCCAGGGCGCGTCAACGCCCTGCGGGTCGCCGAGGGGCGTGTGATCGATCGCGGGCGGGACCGGCACACTGGCCGCGTCGCGGGGATCGCTATGGTCCTGGAACTCCTGCAGGTTGGTGAAGCCGTCCCCGTCGGGATCATCCGTCCGCCAGGGATCGAGCGAGCCGAAATGGTACTGCTCCCAGCCGTCCGGCAACGAATCGCCGTCCGCATCGAGGTCCGCGCGCAGGTAGACGGCCACGGCCACCCGGGAAGTGGTCATGGGGATTCCGGCCGCCGGATTCCGCGACGAGTTCGTGGCGTCCGGCCAGCGGGCGCCATCCACCGTCCAGCCCGCCAGCATGAAATTGGTTCCTTCGGCCGCCATCTGCTCCGGCACGATCGCGGTCGCGGCTTCCGTCCCGGCAAACCACCAGGTCGTCGTTTGCAGCACGCCGGCCGGCAGGGAGGTCTGGGCCAGAGCGAACTGGACCGACCATTGCCATTCGAGCGAGGAATCCTCGCCGATCAAGAATTCGACCGCGTTGGTTCCGCCGGTCGCGGGGACGCTGCCCGTCCCTGTCCAACCGGCGCAGGCCAGCCGGGTCCCGCCCTCCTCGGGACCGGGCGCCGCCGAGGCTATGACGACCACGCCGGACGCGTACGGATGATCGCCGTACGCGGGCGATACGACGCCGGACGGCGACGGCGCGCCGGTGACCGTCAGCATGACGGGCGTGTCGGAAACCGAGAACTCGTGCTCGCCCGCCGGCGGCTCGCGCGCGAGCAGGCCCGCGCCCTCGACAGCGGTGAGATGGTAGCGGACCAGGGTCCCGGCCGGCTGCGCGGGAATAAAGGCCTCGAACAGGTCGTTGGTTACGCGGGCCAACAGCGTCGTGGCGCCGGACGGCGAAACGCCCTCGGCGGACCAGGCCAGGAACAGCGCATTGGTGTCCAGGCGCACGCCCGAGGTGATCGCCGCCTCGACCCGGTACGGCGCGTTGGTTTCCAGCGTATTCTGGAGCGGCGCGTGGAGGATGACGGGCGGCTCGCTCACCGTCATGAGGACGATCTGCCGGTTGGTGCGCGAGGCCGCGTCGCTGCTATCGAACCGGAGCAGGAGGGCCCGCGAGTCGCCCGGCGCGAAGCCGTGCGAATCGAAGGTCGGCGCCAGCTCTGCGCCCGTGCCGCTCGAAAGCAGGCCGTTCGTGACCGCGAGTGCGAACCAGCTGCTGTCGCCCGTCGTCGGCGTGATCGCCACATCGTCGATGAACCAGCCCTCCGGCGGGTAGTCGTTCTGCTGGTCCGAGCCGAAGCGGAAGCGGATGAGCACTTCCTGCCCGGCGTACGCGGAGAGATCGAAGACCGCCTGGGTCCACCCGCCCGAGCCCGCGAAGCACCCGGTGCCTCCATTGAAGGGCGATCCCCATCCGCCGTTGATCACAAACGGATAGCCGCCCTCGGGCGTCACCTGGACAAAGGCGAGCCCGCCGTTCGTCGAAATCTCCACGATGCCGCCATCCCAGGCCATGGAACTGTTTCGGAGTTCCGTGTCCGGCCAGTGCCGGAAGGACAACTGCGCCCCCGGCGGCATCACCAGGGACGGCATGACCAGCGACGCGTTCATGTAGTCCACGTAGGTCGCGGATGCCTCGTCACCCTGGTGCCAGCTGTGCGCGCCCGAGACCGCGCGGGCGGTCGTGAGGTGCCAGGCGTCGGCGGCGCCGGAGTGGGTCCACTCGTTGCTGCCCGACTCCATATCGTCGGCGTAGCCCAGCGGCTCGACGGCGGCCGTCCAGGCCAGCAGGCCCGCGCCGGCGTTGGACACGACCAGCGATTCCACCCGCGACGTCGCGGGACGAATCCAGTAGTCGGCGTAGGAGGGCCCGACGTCGAACACCGGGTGCTCGACCCCGAAGGCATGGGGTCCGTTGGTGGCGACCAGGCCCGCGCCATCCCGGGCCTCCAGCCGGTAGAGATACTGGTCCCCGTGCGCGCTGGGCGCCGGGATGCGGTCGACAAACCGGTTGGACGGGACACCGGTCATCAGCGACGACTGCCAGGCCTCGTCGTTGTGCTTCCAGTACAGGCGCACGTCCGGGCCCGAGAAAGCCGTCGAATTGCTCCATGCGGCGCCGGACACCGCGCCGTCCATTCCGCCGCCCGAGAGGTCTTCCGCCGTCGCGCCGGCCCCCTCGTCGAACCGCCAGCAGCCGGCGAGGCCGGATTCCGTGCCCGCGACCCGGTTGCTCATGCCCGCGGCGATCTCCGCGGGAGTCCGCACGACGGACCACACGCGGACCTCGTCCAACAGGCCGCTGAACGCGTCGCCGGCCGTGAACCCGCCCCCGAGGCTGTCCTGGTCCTGGCCGAAGACCAGCGTGCCGCCGGGCCGCAGGTCCTGGCCGGCGGCGATCTCGCCGGACCAGGCTTCGACGCCGTCCTTGAAAAGCCGGGCCGCGCCGTCCGCGCTCCGCCACGAGACGGCGACGTGGTGCCAGGCGCCGTCGGCCACGGCGATCCCGGTGTTCGTATACGCGGCTCCCCGGTACAGCAGGAACGTGTTGTAATTGTAGAGCGTGAATTCGTTCGCGTCGCCGAAGTCGCCGCTGACCGCGTACGATACCGGCGTGCCGTTGTCGGAACGGTCGGACGAGCGCATCCAGAATTCGACCGTGATCTCGTTGGACGGGAAACGCGTCACGGGATTGCGCAGGACGTAGTCGTCCTCGCCGTCGAACCAGAGGGCCGTGCCGGACAGCGGCGTGGAAGCCAGCGCAAAGTTATCCGTCGCCACGGCCTCGACCGACCACGGCGCGGGATTCGTCTGGGGATCGGCCAGCGGCGTGTGCGCAAGGAACGGCGGCGCGGGCGTGGAGGAAGGATCGTTCGGGTTCGTTTCCTCCTTGAACTCCGTGTAGTTCGAATAGCCGTCGCCATCCGGATCCTCCCCCGCGTCCGCGGCGTCGGTCCCGAACTCGAAATGCTCCCACCAGTCGGCCAACCCGTCTCCGTCGTCGTCCTGCTCGGCCGGCAGGTAGAGCGCGCCCGCCTGGTGGGGCGAGAACATCGCCAGGCCCGTCACGACGAAGGCCGCCCGCCCGGTCGACGCGGGCCAGCGGCTGCCGTCCAGTTGCCAGCCGGCAAAGCGATAGGCGGTTTCCTCCCATGTCACCCCCGCCTCCGCCACGGCGGTGGACACGACCGCGCCCACCGGCCACCAGGTGGTCCGCAGGATGATGCCGGCGGGCGTGGACGTCTCCGCCAGGCGGTACCGCGTGCTCCATTTCCATTGCAGCGTCGAGTTCGTTTCAATCGTGAAGCTCACGTGATTCGTGTCGCCCTGCGCGGGCACGCTGCCCGAGCCGACCCACCCGGTGCACGTCCGCCACGTTCCGCCCGCGAGCACGTCCGGCGCGGCGGCGCTCACCGGCGTGCCGATCGCCAGCGTCGAGGTTCCATAGGGCGGCTCGGGGCTCCCGTAGGCGGCCGGCTGCCCCTGTACCAGCAGGTCGGCGGGAGCCGTGATCTGGAACGTGTGCACGGCGGCCGGCGCCCCGGCGGGATGCAGGGCGTATGCCGCGCCGGCCTGCGCGTGCAGGAAGTAGTACAGCCGCGTGCCGCGCGGCTGCGCCGGGATGGCGCCCGTCCATACGTTGCCGGCCGCGTGCGAGAGGTCGTTCGTCGCGAAGGGCCCGAGCGCGCTCGACGCGCTCCATAGCGCCCGCACGCTCAAGCCGTTGGTCGGCAGCGGGCCCTGCGGCGTCGCCTCGGCGCTCACCGCGTAACCGTCCGTCGTGTTCGTCGCGTTCGACAGGGGCGTGTGCTCGAGCGTGACCGGCGCGCCGATGAATATCGAGAGCGGTATGGAGATTTCCGGGTTCACCGGATCGTCGGACAGCAACGCCAGCACGACGCCGCGGCTGTCCCCCGCCGCCAGGCCCGCCGCATCAAGACCGACGCTCGCCGCTTCGCCGGAAACCGCGGCCAGGACACCCGACGTCGGGGCGATGTCGAGCCAGTCGTTCGTTCCCGTCGCCGGCGTCAGGGCGATGTCGTCCACGTACCACCCCTCGCCCTCGGCGAAGCTCTCGTCCGAACCGAACCGGCACGCCAGCCGCACCTCGCGGCCGGCGTAGGCGGACAGATCGAATTCCGCCGCCTGCCAGCCGCCCGTGCCGGCGAAGAAGGGCGTGCCCGGCGCAAAGGGCGATCCGTACAACCCGCGGGCCAGCGCCGGGTATCCGTCAACCGGCGCCACGGCGAAAAACGAAATCCCGTCGTTCGTGGAAATCTCGACCAGCCCGCCGTCGTAGGCATAGGGCGGATCGCCGGGATCCAGTTCGGTTTCGATCCAGTACTTGAGCCGGAGACGCGAGCCCTGCACCACCCGCAACGGCGCGCTGACCAGCCGGCCATCCATGCCGTTGTCATAGCCGGGATCGCCCGAGCGCCCGGCATACCACGCATGACGCGGCGACACGCTGCGGTTCGTCGACACCCGCCACAGGTCGCCCGGACCGGAATGCGTCCACCCGCCCGCGCCGGCCTCCATGTCGTCTTCCAGCCCGGCTTCCCGGACTTCCATGCGCCAGGTCACGGCGGAGTTCCCGGCGTTTTCCAGTTGCACGGTCCGCCCCAGCGTGCCGCCGGGCATCAGCCAGTTGAGATCGAGGTTCGTCGGATCGGCGGTCAGGACAGGATACACCACGTCCACCCCGCTGGTGGCGCTGTAGGCCGTGTGGCCCGCGGGATCGGAGGCCCGGATGAAATACTCCACGTGGTCGCCGAAGACCGCCGGCGCCGGGATCGCGCTGGTGTAGAGGTTGACCGGCACGGACGGCGACATCGCCGCGCTGCTCCAGCCGCCCCCGTTCAAAGACCATTCAAGGGCCACTTCGTCCAGCGTGTAATTGTCCGTCACGACAGCGGTCACGGGCCAGGGCGCGGGCGCGGTCTGCGGATTGGCCAGCGGGGTATGCTGGATGACCGGCGCCGTGGGGATGGAGGCCGGGTCGGACGGGTCGCTCTGATCGTCCCATTCGTCCAGGTTCCTGAACGTGTCGCCGTCGAAATCGCCGGCCTCATCCTGCGCGGTGTCCCCGAAGAAATACAGCTCCCACCAGTCCGGCAGGCCGTCCGCATCGCCGTCCTGCACCCCCGGCAGGTATAACGCCGCGGCCTGGAGCGCCCCGGTCATGACCAGGCCCGCCACGGGATTCACCACGCGGCCGGTCGCCGCCGGCTGGCGTTGCCCGTCCATGAACCACCCGGCGAACATGTACGGGGTCGAGCCGAGCAGGCCCGACGCCCCGGCGGCCACGGTCTGCCCGGCGGAGCCCGCGCTCCACCAGGTCGTCGTCGAAAGCAATCCCGCCGGCATGGACGTCTGCGCGAGCGACCACTCCCGCCGCCATTGCCAGTCCAGGACCGACGGCTCCCGCACGGTGAACGTGACCGCCGTCCCGCTGCCGGAGGCCGGGACGCTGCCGCTCCCGAGCCAACCGGTGCAGACATACCGCCCGCCCCCGGCGGGGACATCCGCCAGCGCATACGCTTCCACGACCTGACCCGACGCGGCCTCCACGATCCCGTAGGGCGGGCTCACGACGCCGGCGGGCGGAGCGCCCGTCACGAGGAGAGAAACGGGCGGCGTCACGTCGAACGAGAACAGTCCGGCCGGCGCGTTGGTCGGGAGCCGGGCGACCAGGCTGTTGGTCGCCGCGGCGTGCAGGTAGTACTCCACCCGCGTCGGCGCGGGCTGGGCCGGGACCTGCGCGCGATACAGGTCGCCCGTGACCTTCACCAGCGGCGCGGACTCGAAACCGGCCCCGCCGTTGGTGCTCCAGAACACGAAGGCCGCGGCGGCATCCACCAGGTTGGACGGTGTCACGACGGCGTCCAGCGCATAGGGCGAGGCCGTGTTGGTGGTCGGGCCCGGCGCGGTGTGCGCGATGGTGGGAGCCAGGCCGATGCGCAGCACGACCGGCACGATGCCGGTCGGCGCGACCGGGTCGTTTCCGCGGAACACAACCTGCGCGGTGCGGCTGACGCCGACGGTCAGGCCGGCGCTGCTGATGGAGAACGCGACGGACGTGACCGAGCCGGCCGACACGGTTCCGCTCGTCGGGGCGCCGGTCAGCCAGCCGACCCCGCCGGTCGAGACCTGCGCGTTCCACGTCAATGACGCCGCGCCGGGATTGCCCACCTCCACGGTTCGGCTGGTCTGGCTGTTCGGCGGCATCCAGACCGTTCCCAGGTTCGTCGGCGCCAATCCCATCACGGGATACTCGACGCCGAATGTCGTCACCGCGCTCGTGCTGATCAGGCCGGCGTAGTCTTCCGCCGTGATGTAGTACGCGAACTCGTCGCCATTCGTCCCCGGCGCCGGGATCGCGTTGGTGTAACGCGTCGGCTGCGCGGAGGGCGACAGCGCCATGTCCTGCCAGGGCTCCGCGTTCCGCTGCCACCAGAGCCGGACCTCGGCCACCTGGTAGTTGTCGGTCACGACGGCGGCCACCGGCCAGGGCGCGGGCCGTGTCTGCGGGTCCCACAGGGGATTGTGGGCGATCACCGGGAAGCCGGGCGACGAAGCCGGATCGGTGGGATCGGTCTGGTCCTGCTGCTCCAACCCGTTCGGGAATGTGTCGGCGTCGGGATCGCCCCCCGCGCCCTGCCCCGTGGCGCCGAAGTAAAACAGCTCCCACCAGTCCGGCAGCCCGTTGACGTCCGAGTCCCGGTTCTCGGGCAGGTAGACGGCTTCGGCCAGGCGCGACGCGGACATGACCAGGCCCGTGACGGGATTGACCGCCGGCGAGGCCGCATCCGGTTGCCGCGCGCCGTCCACGTTCCAGCCCGCGAAACGATGATTGGTCGCGCCGAGCAGGAAGGCGGGCTCCGCGGTCAGCGTCTGTGCGGACGCGCCGGCGAACCACCAACTGGTGGCATTCAGGATGCCCGGCACGCTGGAAGTCTGGAGCAGCCCGTACTGGCCCGACCAGTGCCAGGTCAGCGCGGAACCCGTAAGGATCGTGAACACGACGGAGTTGGTCGCCCCGGAGACAGGCACGCTGCCCGAGCCTGTCCAACCGGTGCAGGCCCATCGCGCCAGGCCCGCCGGCGCGGTGAACGCCTCGACGTCCGCCGTCACGGAAGCCTGCGGGGCAAAACCGTGCGTCCCGTACGCCGGGCTCGGCGTCCCGCAGGCCGCCGGCGATCCGGAAACCGCGAGCGACACGGGATCCATCACGCGGAAGGAATGGAGCGAGGCTGGGGCGTTCGTCGGATGCCTCCGCCGTTCGCCCTCGACCGTCCCCTCGAAATAGTAATAGATCCGGGCGCCGGACGGGTGGGCGGGAACCGAGGCCCTGTACAGCGTATCGCTCACGCGCGCGACGGCGGCCGTGGCGAACCGCGCGCCCCCGTTCGTGTTCCAGTACACCGTCATGCCAGCCTCGTCGGGCGCGTTCAGGCCCGTCACCGTGAAATCGAGGTGGTAGGGCGCCGTGGTGTTAGTGGTCGGCAGCGGCGCCGTGTGATCCACCGGACGCCAGGGGCCGTTGAACACCAGCGCAAAATTCTGGGGCCCGCTCGGCACGTTGAAGGCGCTCACCCGCACCGTGTACACGCCCGAGACGGGCGTCGGCACGTCCACCCCCTCGACGTTGTTCGTGCGATCGGGCGCGGCCCGGCCGTTGGGATAAAACACCGAGCCGTCCGGCGCGAGGACGAGCAGGTCCAGGTCGTTGACCAGTTTCACGCCGCTGCCCGCGGTGCCCGGGTAATCCGTCCAGGCCAGGGTCAGGCGCGCCGTGCCGTTGCTCTCGAGGAACAGCCGGTAGAGGTTCGTGCCGCCGGTCGTCAGCGCCAGGACGTCGTGGAAGAGGACCGACGCTGGCGCAGCGGGGAACAGCGTGTTCTCCAGGTCGCCCTGCCCCCACCCCTCGGCGTTGTTCGGCCGCGGCGGCGGCGGGATCTCGCGGAACTCGTGGGCGCCGTACTGGCCCGGGGTCAGCGACCGCGCCCCGTTCAGCAGCGTGGCCTTGACCAGCGCGGCGCTCGGCAGGGCCCAGCCGCGCCGGTCCATGTAATACTGGCGCACGAGCGCCGCCGCGCCGGCCATGAGCGGTGTGGCCATGCTCGTGCCTCCGCTGAAGGCGTACTTCGGGTTGGGATGCGTTCCCCACAGCACGCCCGCCCCCGGGAGCTGCGACCGGCACGAGATCACGTCGGAGCCCGGTGCGACGATGTCCGGCTTGAATCGCCCGTCGTCGGTCGGCCCGCGGCTGGAAAACGCCACCAGCCCCTGGTGCGCGCCATCGTAACTCTGCGAGATGTAATCGCCGTTGATGGGATCGGTCGTGTAGTCCGCCGGCCAGGCCTGGCCGAAGGTGTAGGAACTGTACCCGCCCGAGCCGGGCGCCCGGTCGTTCTCGCTGGCGCCGACGGTCATCATGTTCTTGGCCGTGCCGGGCGACCCGATGGAGTCGGGATCGATCACGCCGTTGGCGGGCGAGTCGAATCCCTCGTTGCCCGCGGAGAAGACCAGCAGCATCTGCGGGTGGTCCCACATGAACTCGTCCGAGGACTGCGCGTCCTCGTTGTACACTCCGTACACCGCCGCGCCCCAGCTGTCGGAATGAATGCGCGCGCCGTTGGTGTACGCCTGCAGGTACAGGTCGTAGAGATCGGCCGGCAGGCCGCCGAGCCCGCCGTACGCGTCCATGACCGACTGGTGCACCAGCGACGCCTCGTACGCCACGCCGCGGAACTGCCCCGTGCTCCCCGCGCCGTCGCCGAGGATCGACCCCGCCGTGTGCGTGCCGTGCCCGTGCGGGTCGCTCCAGTCGCCGGGCCGGCCCAGCGCATAGATGGCCTTCACCCGGCCCGCGAAATCGGGATGCAGGTTGGTCAGGGATCCCGTGTCGAGCCCGGTATCCGCGTGCGCCACGACCTGCTTCCGGCCGGTCAGCCCGTGCCCCGCCCAGACATTGGTGACGTTGATATGATCCCCGCGCGCCGCGAAATCGTTGTTCCACGCCGGGGGCACGTATTCCTCGATCCACTGCACCCCGCCGAGCAGGGCCAGGTTGCCCAGCAGTTCCTCCGTCACCTTCGCGCTCGCGCGGACCAGGCCCCAGCGCCGGCCGGGACTGACGGCCTTCACCTCGGCGCCCGCCGCCGACAGAGCGCGCGCGACCTCGGACGCGTCTTCCGGGGCCATCGTCTGCACCGTGAACGACAACGGCTCCGCGAGCGCCTCCGCCACCTCCGGGTCCGTCGCCGCCCGCGCCGCAAGATCCCGGAGGAAAGGCTGGATCTTGTAGTCGGGCTTGTACTCGCCCACCCAGCGGACGCCCGGCAGGGCGGCCACACGCCCCGCGGACGCGGAGTCCATCTCCACGAGAAAGGCGTACGGCGGCAAGTACCCGCGCAGAACACCGCCCGCGCCCGCGACGGCCGCCTTCCACTCCTCGCGGACCGGGCCCTCGAACTGGACCATCCAGGGAAGGGTGCCTCGCGAGGTCGGTTGCTGCTTCGGCGGGGCCACGGAAGCGGCCCCGCCCGACGTGTCCACCACGGCGGCGGCCAATTCGATCTTCTGTTCCGGCGGCCGTCCGGGCGGCGCGGCGCGCGCCGGCGTAAAGGACCGACGCCAGACCGCGATACGCTGCGCGGGCGACGGGCCGGCCTCCGAGGAGCCGGACGCCGCTCCGTTCCTGGACGCGGCGATGGCCGGCTCGCGAACGGGATAGCCGGGTCCGGTTTGTGAATCCGCAGCAGTGAACAACCGCCCGGGCCGGACCAGCGCCAGGATGAAAACGAGAGCGGCCACCCCGAGCAAGGCCGCCATCGTTCTGCGCCAGTTCATCGGTTACAACGTACCAGGATTAGCGGGCCCGGTAAACGCGGACGGCCGTCAGGGCACGCCCAGCGCCTGCCGGATCGAGGCCGACAGGTCGGAGCCCTTCAGGTCCCGGCCGATGATCCGGCCGTTCGGATCCAGCAGGAACCGGGCCGTGTCCCCGAACACGCCGAGTTGGCGGGGCAGGTCCGTCGGGCCGACGATCTGCGTCCAGGTGATGCCTTTCCCGGCCAGGAACTCGGCCAGCCCGCCCGGGTTACGCTCGAGGTTGACGCCGAGGATCTCGAATCCGCGCGGCTGGTACTCCTGGTAGAGCCGGACCAAGTTCGGCACTTCCCGCTGCCAGGGCAGCGAACCGCGGAACCACAGGTCCACCAGCACGACCTTGCCTCGGAGGTCGGACAGGCTGACCCGGCGGCCGTCCGGCGTGAGGCCTTCGAATTCCGGGAACGGGCGGCCGGCGGCGAAGCGCGCTTGCTGCCGGTACTTCTCCATTGCCGTGATGGAAATGGAGTCGCTGCCTTTCGGGTTGGGCCGGACGATCGCCATGGGCGTGTCCCGGCCGTCCTGCACGGAGTAGGCGTACTGTTCCGGATCGAAGAATTCGCTCGCGCGGAATTCATCGATCAGCCGGCCGATCGCGGCCTCGTCGCCGAGCTTGGACAGCACGGCCGCCTCGCGCACGTAGAGCCGCGCCATGTTCTTTGGCTTGTGCCGCGCCAGGCTCTTGCGCGCGGCCCGGACGACCTTCAACGCCTGGTCGTGGGCGCCCCGCATGTCGCTCAAGACCATTGCCTTGATCGCGTTCAACTCGACCAGCGTCTCCCAGGCGCCGGCCCGGGTGGCCCGGTCGGTGACCTCGTCGATCTGCTGGAATACGTCCTGCCATTCCGCCGCGGAATAGTACCCGTGCCCCATGGATTGCAGGCGGCTCAAGATGCGGTTCAGGTCGGCCGACCAGTCCGTCTCCTGCCCGCGCGCCGGCCCGGCCCCGAGCAGCAGCAGGCCGCAAACCACCAGCCACGCCGCATGAATAGCGCTTTTTCGATTCATGGCATTCCCCTCTTTTGGCTGAAGTATGAACCTTTTTGCCCCGGGTTTGAATGAAAATAACCGTCAGCCATTCCCGACAATATCGCCGGGGGCCAGGGCTTCCGGGTGATGCACGAAGTCTTTCTCGCTCAAGGCGGCCATGGCCGCGGGCATGGGCATGTACTTGCCGGCTGCCGACATCAGTTCCCGGCCCTGCTCGTCGCGGATGGAGCCCTCGGCCAGGCACAGCCGGGCGCCCGCCCGCGTCACCCGGCCCTCGACGCGAATCCTCTGCCCGACGCCGATCGGCGCCTTCAGGCGCGTCGTCAGTTCGGCCGCCACGCAGACCTTCCGGGTGGCGACAATGGCCGCCCACGTCATGACCTCGTCCAGGAGCGTCGCGGCAATGCCGCCGTGCACGATATGTCGGTACCCGACGTCGGTCCGCCGCGTGGTGTATTCCAGCACGACCCGGCCGTTTTCCAGCCGGGACCGAAGGCGCAGGCCGTGGGGATTCTCCTCGCCACACACGAAACACGATCGGGTCCAGGGCAGCCAGCCGTCTCTCATGGCCTCCCCCGGCGGGTTACTTCCCCGCCCCATGGCACTTCTTATACTTCTTGCCGCTGCCGCACGGGCACGGGTCGTTGCGCCCAACCTTGGCCTCCTCGCGCTTGAAGGTCTCGCCCTTGGCGTGGAGCGCGGCCTGCATCGCCGCCTCGGCGCCAGGCGGAGAGGCGGCCTCGCCGGCCGGGGCGCGGGCGGGCGCGGGCGCCCGGTGCGTGCCCAGCGTGGAAACCTCGTCGTGGACGTAGACCTGCGAGAGGGTGGCCGCGAAGCTGCGGAAGGCCTCGGCCGACGTCGCGGAGCGGAACATCCGCGTGGAGATGTCCGCCTTGATGCGGTCCATCAGGTCGGAGAACATGGAATAGGCCTCGTGCTTGTACTCGACGAGCGGATCGCGCTGCCCGTAGGCCCGCAGCCCGACGCCCTGGCGCAGGGTGTCCATGTTGCGCAGGTATTCCTGCCAGTGGGTGTCCACGGCCTGGACGATGATGAAGCGCTCCATGTTGCCGAGGGCGTCGGGATTCTCCAGGCGCGCCTTGACGTCGTAGGCCTTGCGCACCCGCTCGATGACCTTGGCCGTCAGGGCGTCCGCGTCGGGCACGCCGGCCAGCTCTTCGAACTTGAGGCCGACCGGGAACGTGGCGTTGACCCAGCCGAGGAACTCGTGGCGCGCCTTCTCGTCCTCCTCCGAAAACATCTCCTCCGCGCGCGCGAGCACGACGTCCTCGGCCACGCTGAACAGGTGCTTGCGCGGCTCGGGATCGGCGACGACCTCGCTGCGGAAGCCGTAGATGATCTCGCGCTGCTTGTTCATCACGTCGTCGTACTCCAGCGTGCGCTTGCGGATGGAGAAGTTGTGCTGCTCGACGCGGCGTTGGGCGGTCTCGATGGAGCGGTTGAGCCAGGGGTGTTCCAGGACCTCGCCCTCCTGGATGCCGAGCCGCTCCATGATCCGCGAGATGCGGTCGGAGCCGAACAGGCGCATGAGGTCGTCTTCCAGCGATACGTAGAAGCGCGAGGAGCCGGGGTCGCCCTGCCGGGCGCAGCGGCCACGGAGCTGGCGGTCGATGCGGCGGGACTCGTGGCGCTCGGACCCGATCACGTGGAGCCCGCAGGGTTTCTCGAGCAGCAGCTGGCGGAGCTTCTGGCCGTCCACCTTCTCGTCCAGCGGGCGGGCGGACTTGACGATTTCGCGGTCGAGCCAGACGACGCCCTCGCCCAGCTTGATGTCCGTGCCGCGCCCGGCCATGTTCGTGGCGATGGTCACGGCGCCCTTCTGGCCGGCGAGCGCGACGATCTCGGCCTCGCGCTGGTGGTTCTTGGCGTTGAGCACGTTGTGCGGGATGCCGGTCCGCCGGAGCATGCGGCTGATCAGCTCCGAGGTCTCGACGGAGATCGTGCCGACGAGAACGGGCTGGCCCTGCTTGTAGCACTCTTCGATCTCGGCGATGATGGCGTTGAACTTCTCGCGCTGGGTCTTGTAGATGAGGTCGTTGTTGTCCACGCGCCGCACGGGGCGGTTGGTGGGGATGACGACGACGTCGAGTTTGTAGATCTGGTGGAACTCGTCGGCCTCGGTCTCCGCGGTGCCGGTCATGCCGGCGAGCTTCTTGTACATGCGGAAGTAGTTCTGGATCGTGATCGTGGCGAGGGTCTGGGTCTCGCGCTCGATGGTCACGCCCTCCTTGGCCTCGACGGCCTGGTGGAGGCCGTCGCTCCAGCGGCGGCCGGCCATCAGGCGGCCGGTGAATTCGTCCACGATGATGACCTGGTTGTCCTGGACCACGTATTGGACGTCCTTCTCGTAGACCGTGTAGGCGCGGATGAGCTGGTCCACGGCGTGGATGCGCTCGCTGCGGTCGGCGAAGAGGTTCTGGATCTCCTGCCGCTTCTTGAACTTCTCCTCGTCGGTCAAGGTCGCGTCGCCGTCGAGTGCGGAGAGGGCCGAGACGAGGTCGGGCACGACGTACATCTCGGGGTCGTTGGGGCTCAAGGCCTCGCAGCCCTTTTCGGTGAGGCTGGCGTCGTTGCCCTTCTCGTCGATGGTGAAGTAGAGCTCTTCGCGCAGGGCGCGGGCCTCGTCCTTGCGCATGTCGGTGAGCAGCGAGGAATTGATTCTCTCCAGCAGGCGGCGCGGGCCGGGCTCCTCGAGGAGGTGCTGGAGCTGCTTGTTCTTCGGCATGCCCTGGTGCACCTGGTAGAGCTTCCGCGAGGCCTCCTCGTCGTCGCCCTTCTCGATGAGCGTCTTCGCCTCGGTGATGAGCCGGGTGCAGAGATCGCGCTGGCGGCGCACGAGCCGCTCCACGTGCGACTTGAGCTCCTGGTACTGCGTCGTGGAATACGGGGCGGGGCCGGAGATGATCAGCGGCGTGCGGGCCTCGTCGATCAGGATGGAGTCCACCTCGTCGATGATGGCGTAGAAGTAGCCGCGCTGGACCTGCTCCTCGGGGCGGTAGGCCATCCCCTTGTCGCGCAGGTAGTCGAAGCCGAACTCGCTGTTGGTGCCGTAGGTGATGTCGCGGCCGTACTGGATGCGGCGCTCGCCCGGGTCCATCGAGTTCTGGATGCAGCCGACCGTCAGGCCGAGGTACTGGTACACGGCGCCCATCCACTCCGAGTCGCGCCGCGCCAGGTAATCGTTGACCGTGACGATGTTCACGTTCTCGCCCGTCAGGGCGTTGAGGTAGGCCGGCATGGTGGCGACGAGGGTCTTGCCCTCCCCGGTGGCCATTTCGGAAATCTTGCCCTGGTGCAGGACGATCCCGCCGAGGATCTGGACGTCGAACGGAACCATGTCCCAGACCAGCGGCCGTCCGCAGACCTGGATCGTGCGCCCGCTCATGCGGCGGCAGGCGTTCTTGACCACGGCGAAGGCCTCGCACATCAGGTCGTCCACCGTCTGACCCTGGGCCAGGCGGTGCTTGAACTCGAGGGTCTTGGCCTTCAGCGCCTCCTCGGACAAGGCCTGGTACTCGACTTCCAGCTCGTTGACGCGCGCGACCAGCGGGCGCAGGAGCTTCACGTCGCGCTCGTTCTTCGTGCCGATGATTTTTTTCAGGATCCAGTTCAGCATGGCAAAGCCCCTTTCCGGGCCGGGCGACAGAGTAAGGGGGCCCGCGGTTTTATGCAAGCAGCCCCGCGCCCGGTCCTTTTCTCCGCCGGCCCCGGGCAAACGGGTCGCCGTCGGCGAGCCGGTACCGGAAGCGCTGCCCCCGGTAATTTTCCAGCAGCAGGGTCCCGTTTTTGCGGCCGAGAATATAATCCGGCGACAGCGGCACCTTGCCCCCGCCGCCGGGCGCGTCGATCATGTACAGCGGCACGGCGTAGCCGCTGGTGTGCCCGTGCAGGGCGCGCAGGATGTTTATGCCGTCCTGCACGGAAGCCCGGAAGGCGGCGGAGCCGACGACGGCGTCGCACTGGTGGAGGTAGTAGGGTTTCACGCGCATCCGCAGCAGGCCGCGCATGAGCCGGCGGATTGTGTCGGGCGAGTCGTTGATCCCGCGCAGCAGCACCGTCTGGCTGCCCATCGGAACGCCGGCCTCCGCCAGCCGGGCGCACGCGCGCGCCGCCTCCGGCGTCAGCTCGTCCGGGTGCGCGAAATGCACACTGACCCACAGCGGCTGGCATTTCCCGAACAATCGCGCGAGGGCCGGCGTCACGCGCTGGGGCAGCACGGCCGGGACGCGCGTGCTGATGCGCAGCAGTTCCAGGTGCGGAATATGCCGGAGCTCCCAGAGCAGCCATTCCAGTTTTTCGTCCGGCAGCAGCAGCGGCTCGCCGCCCGAGATCACCACGTCGCGGATCTCCGCGTGCTCCCGGAGGTAGGACAGGGCGCGGCGCCAGTTTGCGCGGGAGGAAAGCCCCGCCCCGCGGCCGGCGAGGCGTGCGCGCGTGCAGTAGCGGCAGTAGGCCGGGCAGACTCCCGTGACCAGGAACAGCGCGCGGTCGGGATACGTATGCACCAGGCACGGCACGGGCCGGTGCTTCTCCTCGCCCAGCGGATCGTCGTACTCCCCCGCCCCGCGCCGGGTTTCGGCCGCGGTGGGCACGACGATCCGGCGCAGCGGCGACGCCGGATTCAACAGCGAAGCATAATACGGAGTGATGGCCACAGGAAGCCGGAGCGGCCGGCCATCGAAAGCCGCAGCCTCTTCCGGCGACAGGGGGAACAGACATTCCAGGTCCGCCCGCGTCCGGAAGGCGTGCCGCACCTGCCAGCGCCAGTCGTTCCAGTCGCGGACGGTCGCGCCGAATCGTTTTTTCCCAAAATCAAGCGAGCTCATGTGGAATAGCAGGAATCGAGAGCAGAAGTCCGCCGGGAGGCATCAGTCCGCGAGCAGATCATTCATCATGTCCTCGGCCAGATCATCCGTGTCGCGCCAAGCTGAATGGTTCCTGATCGTGGACCCGTCTTCCTCCTCCAGCCAGCTCTCGTCCGCTTCGGGATGCGGACCGCAGAGGTAGATGCGGCCCTTGCCGGAAGGCATCCATAACGCGGCCAGGGAGCCGTCGGAGTAGAAGGCCGTCTTGTGGATTGTTTTGGCCGTTCTCCCGTCGACAAGGAATTGGGGGCCGTACTGGAAGTAGAGGCTCCTCTTCCGGCCCTTCCACTGGACCCGGATGATCTGTGGTTCGTCATCGTCCGTGAAATCGTCCGTCTTCACCGCAACGAGACCGAGCGCCTTGACGAATCGGTCCGTGTCCGGCCACCCCGCCGAGGCGACGTAGGCCCCCCCGCAGATGCCGAGATACCGGCCACCGGCCGCGATGAACTCCTTCACCGCCTTCCTGACCCGGGGCGTCGCCTCCCGCAGGATCGGATCCAGGTCATCCTCGGTGCCGCCCACGATCAGGACCGACGCGTCCTCGAGCAGGTCCGGCAATTTCCTGAAGCTCCGGAAGAACACGGGGTCCAGGCCCGCCTTCTCCGCCAGCGCCGCGACGGCCTCCGCGCCATACGGGTCGGCCGCCGGCCCGTTGTAGATCAACGCGATCTCCTCCTCCGCGCGCCCGACAAAACAGGCAAAGAGAAAGGCCAGCGGAATGAGAACTCTCGATGGTTGCATGCCGATCTTCATTGTAAACGGATGTTGCGGACGATAATGAATCTCCCCGGCCGTCACTTCAGCTCAAAGTTGCGCTCGGCCATGCCCGCGATGGACCGGCCGATGCTGATCGAGGCCGTCGCGGCGGGCGACGGGGCGTTGAGCACGTGGACCATGCGCTCGGCCTCGACGATCTTGAAGTCGTCGATCGGCGCGCCGTCGGGCCCGACGGCCTGCGCGCGGACGCCGGCGCCGCCGGGCTCCAGGTCGTCCATCCCGATCTCCGGCAACAATTTCTGCAACGCCCGTACGAAGGCCCGCTTCCTGAATGAGCGGTAGAACTCGCCCAACCCCATCCGCCAGTGCTTCGCGAACAGCCGCAGCGCGCCGGGATAGGTGAACGTCTCGAACGTGTCGCGCAGGGAGAAACTGGTCTTCGCGTAGCCCTCGCGCTTGAACGCCAGCACGGCGTTCGGGCCCGCCTCGACGCCGCCCTTGACCATCCGGGTGAAATGCACGCCGAGGAACGGGAACTGCGGGTCGGGCACCGGATAGACCAGGTTGCGGACGAGGTGGTGCTTGTCCGGCGCGAGTTCGTAGTACTCGCCGCGGAATGGGACGATCCTCACGCCGGGATTCACGCCGCAGAGCCGGGCCATGCGGTCCGACTGCAGGCCGGCGCAGTTGATGAGGTTCCGGGCCTTGACCGCGCCCTGCGCGGTCTCCAGGACCAGCCCGCCGGTCTCGCGGCGCACGCCGGCGACCCGCGCCGACGTGCGGATCTCGCCCCCGCCCTCGCGGACGATCCGTGCGAACGTCTCCGTGACCTCGGTGTAATCCACGATACCCGTGGTCGGCACGTGCAGCCCGGCAACACCGGTGACATGGGGCTCGAGTTCGCGGATGGCTTCCGGGGCGAGCCGACGTATGCCGTCCAGGCCGTTCGCCCGGCCGCGCTCCTCCAGCCGGTTCAGCGCCGGGATCTCCTCTTGCGACGTGGCCACCACGATCTTGCCGCAGCGATCGTGGGCGATGCCGCGCTCGGCGCAGAAGCGGTACATCGCCTCGCGGCCCGTCGTGCAGTTCTGGGCCTTGAGTGAGCCGGGCTTGTAGTAGAGGCCGGAATGCATCACGCCGCTGTTGTGGCCGGTCTGGTGCGCGGCGAGCCGGGGCTCCGCCTCCAGCACCACGACGGCGCGGCCCGGCTTTTCGAGCAGGGCCATGGCCGTCGCCACGCCCACGATGCCGCCGCCGATCACCGCCACGTCGAAGGGTTTTGCTTCTTGCACGGGTATTCTCCTGCCGGGTTGTGCCGTCGGGGGAGGTTTCATGGCACGGCGCGGCCCGATCATCAAGGCCATTCTTGCCCCCGGCCCGCCGTCCCGTCCCTGGAAAGCAACAAACCGCTTCACGGGTGTGAAGCGGTTTGTTACGATATTATCAGCGCGCCGCGGCGCCGCGCGCCTGCTTTTCCAGGCGTCAGCCGTGCTTGCCCAGGTAGGCCGCCACGCCCTCGGCCGTCGGCTTCATGCCCTCCTGGCCTTTCTGCCAGTTGGCCGGGCAGACCTCGCCGTGCTCCTCGGTGAATTGCAGGGCCTCGAGCACGCGAAGGGCCTCGTCCACGCTCCGCCCCAGCGGCAGATCGTTGACCAGCGCGTGGCGCACAATGCCGTGGGTGTCGATCAGGAACAGCCCGCGCAGCGCGACTTCCTCGTTCAGCAGCACGCCGTAGTCGCGGGCGATCTTCTTGTTCAGATCCGCGACCAGCGGGAAGCCGATCTCTCCGATGCCGCCCTTGTTCCGCGGCAGTTGCCGCCACGCATAATGGGAGTGGACGGAGTCCACCGAGACGCCGATGACGACCGCGTTCTTCTCCTTGAAGCGCTGGATCGCCTTGTCGAACGCGATGATCTCCGACGGGCACACGAAGGTGAAGTCGAGCGGGTAGAAGAACAGGATCACGTACTTGCCGCGATGGGACGACAGGCGCAATTCGGTAATCGAGTTGTCCGGCATGACCGCCTGGGCGGCGAAGTCCGGAGCCTCGCGGGTGACGATGGACGACATGTTCTTTTCCTTTCCCTGGTTTTGGGCGCGCGGGGCGCGCCCGGCTCATGGTGAATGCATAGCGCGGGTACGGTACATGCGAAACGCGAGTTTTCAAGCCGGCCCGGTCAGATTCCGCCGCCGGCGTTGTCGGCGCGGGCGGGAGCGATCCACCCGGCGCGCTGGCGCTCCTGGCAGCGCGGGGCGCCCTGCACCTCGCGCAGGATGCGCACGATGTACTCGCCGATGACGCCCAGCGAGAGCAGGATGAGCCCCGCGGAGAGCGAGACCATGATGATCAACGAGGTCCAGCCCTCGACGTCGATATGGTCGGCGTAGTAGCGGTGCAGGGTGCGGATCACGAAAGCGACGCTGAACAGGCAGAAGCCGAAGCCGGCAACGGCCATCGCGTGCAGGGGCAGCAGGCTCACGTTGCACAGGTAATCCAACGCCATGCGCGCCTGGCGATACAGCGTGTAGTTGCTGCAGCCCGCGAACCGGACGGCGTGCGCGACCGGGACGTTCACGATCCGGCGCGTCGTCTGGTAGATCATCGCCGCCAGCGCCGGGTTCCGGGTGCGCCAGCGGACCAGCGAATCCACGACCGGGCGCCGCAGCGCGCGGAAACTGGACGAGCAGAGGTCGCGGGGCAGGTTGAAGGCGCGGCGGTTCAGCGCGCGGATCAGCGCCGAGCCGAGGTTGCGGAACCAGCCGTGGCGCTTGACCCGGTAGCAGCCGATCGCGGCATCCATGTCCGGGCGCTCGGCCAGCGCGCGGAGGAGCAGCGGGATCTGGTCTGGCGGCTGCTGGAGATCGTCGTCCATGGTGACCACGATGTCCCCGCGCGCCAGGGCCAGGCCGAAGAGTGTCGCCTGGTGCTGCCCGTAGTTGCGCATCAGGCGGACCGCCGCCAGGCGGGGGTATTGCCGCGCCAGGTCTTCGATCACGGACCAGCTCTCGTCGGGCGAGGCGTCGTCCACAAGCAGGATTTCATAGGGTCGGGCCAGGCCGTCCAGCGTCGCCGCCAACTGCCGGGCCAGTTCGGGGAGGCAGCCGGCGGAGCGGTAGACCGGGATGACCACGGACAGGGCCATGCCGTTGTCGCGCATGCTCATTCCTCTGCGCCGGCGCCCGCAAGGCGGTAAATCCCGCGGTCATCGGGCAAGGCTCTCACGTTTTCCACCCGAACCTCCTCCCCGGCGTGCTCGCGCAGCCAGGCGGCCACCAGCTCTCCAAAGTTCTCGTTATAGAGGATAAACAGAATCCCGGGATTATCAACCGCGCGCGGAAGGATCTCGGCCCCGCGGGCCAGCCCGTGCCCTTCCAGCACGGCGTAGAACAGCGGCGAAAACGTCGCCCAGCCGGCGGGCAGGATGTTCCCGGGATAGGCCCGGCGCATTTGCAGAGGGTGCATGAATTCCATGCGGATGCCGATCGCGGGCTCGGTCACGAACAGGGTGTCCGACGGGTACTCCCGAAGCACGGCGGCGGTTTCATCGAGGACGGCCCGGCTGGCGGCGTTCTCGCGGCTCCACGAGACAGCCTCCGCGGCCCAGAGACCGGCGAACAGCGCGACGACCGACCCGACGGCGGCCGCCGGCCATCGCGATCGGGCCATCCGGGCGTTGCCCGCGGACAGGAACGGCAGGACCGATGCCGCCGTTAGAAAGGACGGAGCGCCGACGCGCAGGGGGAACCGGTACAGCACGGCCAGGCCCAGCATGACGGCCAAGGCATAGCCCGTGTACATTCCAAGCGCCAGCCGGGTTCTCGGCGGGGCCAAAGCGCCCAGCCACAACAGGGTCAGCCCCAGGAGCCCCACGTGGCGATGATAGCGACTCCAGAACGCATTCAAACACGAGGCCGCGTATCCCGGCGGCGCGCGCCGGGCGAGGTCCTCGCGCCGCACGGCTTCCTCCAGCCGCGCCCGGCTGAACACCTGTTCGTCCAGGAAGAACCAGTGCGTCAGCATCCGGTAGTCGTTGGGGCTCCACGCCACGGCGGCCATCAGCGCGGCGTTGTTCGTGTTGGCCTGCGCCACCGGGAAGTCCATGAACCGGCCGCGGGCGAGGTTGTACTCCGCGTAGCGGCGGTACTCCCCCGGCGCGAAGCGCGACACGACCAGGACATTCAGCAGCAGCACGAGGATGGCCGGGGCGGCGAAAAGCGGGAGCCGGCGCGCGGCGCCCGGCGCGCACAGGAGCGGCCAGCCGAGCAGCAGCACGAGGTAGAACCCGTCCACGCGGATCAAGTACGAGCCCGCGAGCGCGCAGCCCAGCCCGACGGCCGAGGCGGGACGGGGCGCCGTCCCGGCCGCCCGGAACGAGGGCCAGGCCAGCAGGGCGTTGGCGCCCAGCATCATGCTCGCGGAATTGAAGCTCACGCGGACGAGGAACCCGGCGTAGACGGCGAGGTACAGCGCGGCAACCGCCCAGGACCAGCGGCGCGGGAACGGCAGACGGAAAAGCGCGGACAGGAAAAGGCCCAGGCTGGCGACATGGGCCGCGGCCAGCGAGAGCCCGTACCACGGGACGGACGGCGCGGCGCGGTACAACGCCAGCAGGATCTTGCCAAACAGCATGGAGATGAACGGCGCCTCGAACCCGTTTTCCAGGTTGCGCAGGATGCCGACGTCGTCGCTGATCAGGAACGCGGGCCGGCCGAAAGCCAGCAGCGTGGCGACGAAAAGCAGGGCGGCCATCCACGGCCCGAACCGCGATGCGCGCCCGGCGAAAGTTCCGGCATCATTCATCCGTGCATTTTCCCGGCGCAACTGCGCGGCGTCAACGCCATTCGGCCGCTTGCGACCCCTTCGCTTCCCTGTTATACGTGCCGCGTCATGAAGACCGGGGAGGTCCAACCGCAACCGATGGTCTGCTGCCTGGGCGACACGGTCCCGATCGGCCGGGCGGAGGAGGGAATCCGGCGGCTGGGCGGGACGGCCGCGGCGATCCGGCTGTGGAAGCCGGCAGCATCGTCCGAGGTCATTTTTCTCAACCTCGAAGCAGCGATCTGCGGGCCCCTGCCCCCCCGCGCCGGCAAGCGTTTCAACCTGCGGGGCGATCCCTCGGTTCTCGACGCCTTCGATCCGCGCGTCATCGCCGGCCTGGCGAACAACCATGTCATGGACTACGGCGAGGCCGGCCTGGCCGAGACCCTGGACCAGCTCGATGCCCGCGGGATCCGCCATGTCGGGGCGGGCCGCGCGCTGGACGAAGCCCGGCAACCAGCCTTCGTCGAAGTCCGGGGCCTGCGGCTAGCTTTCCTGGCGGCCGCCGATCCACGGTTCAGCCCGGCCGGCAACCGGACCCCGGGCACGTTCCCGGCGATTCCGGAATTCCTGGCCGAGAGTATTGCGGCGGCGCGGTGCGAAGCCGATGCCGTCATCATAGCGCTTCACGCGGGCATGGAATTCTCGTCCGTCCCCTTCCCCTCAACGGCACGCGTGGCCGATCTCTGCCTGGACGCCGGGGCAAGACTGGTCGTCTTCCACCACGCGCATTGCCCGAGCGGGTGGCGGCAGGACGAACGCGGGCTGGTCTTGTTCGGAACGGGAAAGCATGTCTTTTCAGCGGCCGATTTCGCCGGCGGAAGCCGCCTGATAGATCGGTGGCTTCAACCTGCGCGGCGCGGCGCGGCGTGGCGGGTCAGCCTGCCCTCGCTGTCGGTGCGCCCCGAGCCCTTTGTCATCGGGGAGGACGGACTGCCCGGGGACGCGACGGAGGAAGAAGCCCGTTCAATCCGGGATGACATCGCCCGGAACAGTCGCCGCATCGCCCGCCCGCCGGCGCTCGCGGCCGCGCGCGCGCAGACTTTGCTCCGGCCTTCCTTTCTCGGGCCCAACCTGGAGGCCTACCTGGACATGGTCCGTCGTCACGGGCTCCGGCTGACCTGGGCCGCCCTGCGCGGGGGCCTGCGCGCGCAGGGCGCCGGATTTCGCCTGCTTCCGGTCCTTCGCCAGGCTCTCTTCTGGCTCCTGCCGGTCCTGATCCTGGCCGTTATCTTCCGCCGGATCGACTGGCCCATGTTCCGCGAGAATTTTACGCGCGCGGCTCCCGGCCTGGTGCTGCTCGGCCTGCTGTACTACCCGCTGGTCATCCTGGTCGGCGCGCTGCGCTGGCGGCTGCTCCTCGAGCAGTTTCACCGGGAACGGGTCGGATACGGGTTCGCGCTGAAGCACTACTGGATCGGGCTGGCGCTCGGCCTGTTCGGCCCGGCTTCCATCGGGTGGGACGCGTACCGGCTCGTTGCCGCCGGACGGCATTTCGGACGGTACGCGCCCGGCGCGGCGGCGATCGTCACGGAGAAACTCCTGGCGCTCGTCACGTGCGCGGTCCTGGTCGTCGGGCTCTACCCGCTGCTGCCCATCGAGGCCGGGCCGGCCGCCCGGGCGGTGCTGACGACGGCCTGCGCGCTGCTCGGGGCGGCCGGCCTGTTGTTCCTGTTCCTGCTCCTGGCCCGGCGCCGGCTCGACCGCTTCGTCAGCGCGCTGGCCGCCCGGCTGTTGCGGCGCGCGCCCGGGACGGAACCTCCGTCGCTGATCGAGCCCGTGACCTCGTGGCGCCTGCTGCGGGGCACGCTGGGCCTGTCGCTGGCCAACCTGCTGATCGCCGCGCTGGGCAACCAGATATTCTTCCGCGCCGTCGGCTGGCCGATTCCCTACCTCGCGAATCTTTTCGTGTTGCCGGTGCTCATGTTCGTGTTCCTGCTGCCGATTTCCTTCGGCAGCCTCGGGATTCGCGAGGGCGCGTACATCCTGCTCTACGGCCTGTTCGGCGTGCCGCCGGAGACCGCGCTCCTGGTCAGTTTCTTCAACCTCGCAGGCCTGCTGTTCAACACGTCGATCGGCGTTATACTGATGGCCGCCCAGGGATGGATGCGTCCACGGACACATGAAACCCGAACCGGCAACGGATAAAACGATCTTCATCCTCGGCGCGGGCATCTACCAGGCGCCGCTGATCCGGCAGGCGCGCATCATGGGATTGCGCGTGCTCGTCGCCAGCCGGCCCGGCCCTTACCCCGGCTTCGCGCTCGCCGACCGCGCGTTCCACGTGGACACCACCGACGCGGCGGCGGTGCTCGGCGTGGCCCGGGCCGAAAAGATCGACGGCATCTGCACCTCCGGCACCGACGTCGCCCTCGCGGCGCTGGGTGGCGTCGTGGACGCCCTGGGCGTTCCCGGCCCTTCCGCGGCGGCGACGGCCATCGCGACGAATAAGCTGCTCATGCGGCGGGCCGGGCGGCAGGCCGGGGTCCGGATGCCGGAGTTCCGCGCGGCGCGGACGGCCGCGGAGGCGCTGACCGCCGCGCGGGAATTGGGCACCCCGGTCATGGTCAAGGCCGTGGACAGCTCCGGCAGCCGCGGCGTCGTGAAGGTCCGCGGGACCGGCGAGATCGATTCCGCCGTCGCCAAGGTCCGCGCCGTTACTCGGCGCGAGGAGTTCCTCGTCGAGCAGTTCATCGAGGGCGCGGACTGCGGCGCCGAGGCGTTTGTCCTGAACGGTCGCGTGGTCTACCTCCTGCCCACCGGCTGCACGGTCTTCGAAGGGGAAGCGCACGTGCCTATCGGTCACCACCTGCCCCATTCGGAAGGGCTGGCCCGGCTGGCGGAAGTCCGGGACCAGGTCGAGCGCTGCGTGCGCGCGTCCCGCCTGGATCACTGCGCCATGAATTTCGACTTCATCGTCAACGAGGCCGGCGTCCACGTCATCGAGTTCGGCGCCCGGGCCGGCGCCACATGCCTGCCCGAACTGGCCGGGATTTACGGCGGCTTCAACTACTACGAGCAGATCCTGCGCGCCGCGCTGGGCGGCACGCCGGAATTCCCGGCGGGGACGGGCACGCCGTGCGCGGCCGTCCTCCTGCGCGCGGACCGGGACGGCGTGATCCGCGAACAGCGCAATGAAAACGGGCCGGACCCGGAGATCGTGGACGTCTCGTTCGATTACCGGCCCGGCGACCGCGTTCGGCGCTTCCGGGTCGGTCCCGACCGGATCGGGCATATCATCGCGAAGGGGGCCCGGCCCGGGGATGCGCTCGCGGCCCTCGACCGCGCGCTGCGGGGCCTCCGGATCGTCATCGAATGATCACCGATTTCAATCTCCGCACCTTCTTCCACCCCTGGCGCATCGTCCGGCACCGCCGCTTCCTCGCGCGCGCCGAGCGCTGGCCGGCGGACCGACTCAAGAGCTGGCAGGACGCGCGCGTGCGCGAGCTGGTCCGTTACGCCTACGAGCAGGTGCCCTACTACCGCGAGCTGTTCGACCGCGAAGGGCTCAAGCCCGGCGACATCCGCGGAGCGGCGGACCTGCCGCGGATTCCGACGCTGACCAAGGATATCGTGCGCGAGCGAGCCGCCGACCTGCGTCCCCGCGAATTCGACACCCTGCGCCCCGTCCCGGTCCGGACCAGCGGCTCGACGGGCACGCCTCTCCAATTCTACGCGGATCGCGACCTGGCCATCGCCAAGTTCGCGACGTTCTGGCGCGCCTGGAACCGGGCGGGCTACCGGATCGGGCAGCGCTGGGCGCTGATCGCGGGCCCGGTGTTCGACGACGGCGCGCTGTTCCGGCGGGTGCGCAGCATGAACGCGCTCTACGTCTCGTCCTTCAACCTGACGGCCGAAACGGCGCGGCGGATCCTCGGCGAGCTGCTGCGGTTCAAGCCGGTGTTTCTGCGCGGCTATCCCTCGGCGCTCTACGAATTCAGCCGGTTCATCGGCGATCCCGCCGCGCTCCGGCGCCTCGGCATCCGTTCGATCTCGACCAACTCTGAAAACCTGCTGCCGTTTCAGCGCGAGCAGATCGAGGCGGCGTTCGGCTGCCGCGTCTTCGACGTGTACAGCCAGTGGGAGCAGGCCTGCGTCATCGCGCAATGCGAGCGGGGCTCGTACCACCACGAGGCGGAATACGGCATCCTCGAAATCCTCGATCCGCTCGGACGGTCCGCGCCGCCCGGCGAGACCGGCGAGATCGCCGGCACCAACTTGTTCAACCGCGCCATGCCGCTGATCCGCTACCGGACCCGCGACCTGGCGCGGATCAGTCCGAAATCCTGCCCCTGCGGCCGCGCGCACACGGTGGTGGAAGCCATCGACGGCCGGATCGAGGACGTCGTGGTCACGCCCGACGGGCGGCGCGTGGGGCGGCTGGACGCCGCGTTCAAGTGGAACGCGGGTTTCGACTTCGCGCAGGTGGTCCAGGACGCGCCCGGCGGCATCGTCGTCCGCCTGGTCAGGAACGAGGCCTTCCGGCCCGAAATCCTGGCCGATCTCGAAAAGCATCTCCGCGACCGCGTGGGCGCGGCGCTCGGGATCCGCTTCGAGTTTCCCGACCGCATCGCGCCGGACGCCAACGGCAAGATCCGGTTCGTGATCAACAAACAGCTTCACTCCCCCGCCCCCGTGCCTTAATACTTCCCTCATGTTCGGCTATTCCGACATCCTGTGGGAGTTTCGCCTCGTATGCCGTCATACGCGATGGGCGCCGCTGCGCGCCGTCCTGGTGTGGATCTACGACGCGCTCCAGTTTCTCGGCGGCGGCTGGATTTCGCACGAGGCCGAGTTCGGCGGAAAGCCCTGCCTGCCGCACGGCATCCGGGGCGTCTTCGTGTCGCGGCATGCGCGCGTCGGGAAAAACTGCGTCATCTTCCAGCAGGTGACGATCGGGTCGAACGTGCTGCCCGATTCGTCCGGGCTCGGCGCGCCGGTCGTCGGCGACGAGTGCTACATCGGCGCCGGCGCGAAGATCGTCGGGCGCGTGACGGTCGGCGCGCGGTCCCGCGTCGGGGCCAACGCGGTGGTGCGGGAGTCCGTGCCGGAGAACGGCATCGCGATCGCCGGGGCGCCGGTGGGCGTCGCGCGGGAACCGCCGGACAACCGGTTCTTCACGCGGCGCAAGGGACGCTGGTTCTTCTACCGCGACGGGCAGTGGCTCGACGAGCGCGACCCGGCGATCCTGGAGAAGCTCAACGGGGCCTTCCGGTGAACGCGCCGCGGCCGGGCCGCCTGGCCGGCATCCTCCTCCTGCTCGCCGGCGTCCAGGTCCTCGTCATGGCGCTCGTCAGCCCGTTGAACGCGCATCCCGACGAGGAACTGCACGTGACCACCGCGCGTTTCTTCCTGGACCGCTGGCTGCCGCCCGCGGCGGACGACCCGCGGGTGCCGGGCCACCTCGATCCCGTGTACGGCACGTCGTACCTGCTGGCGTCGCCCCCGCAAATCCTCTACCCGCTCGCGGCGAAATCGGCGCGGCTCTTCGGATTCAGCAACCGATGGGCCCTCGGGCTGCGCCTGTGGAGCGTCGCGGCATTCATGGTCCTGGCGGCGGCGGCCTGGCGCCTCGCCCCGCGCACGCTCCTGCCGGCCGTGTGCCTGCTCTGGACTCCGCAGGTCTGGTATGTCTTCAGCTACTTCAACAGCGACGCGTTCCCTTTCTTCCTGTCCTTTCTCATCGCGCTCCTCGTCGGGTGGCCGGGTCCGACGGATTGGCGGCGGAGCGCGCCGGCCGCCCTGCTCCTCGGCCTGCTGCTGCTCGCCAAGCACAACTACTGGCCCTTCGCCGCCTTCGCCGTTCTGTTCCTGGCGCTGCGGTCCGGCCCGAAACGGGCCCTCGCCGTAGCCGGCCTTACCGCGATGGTCGCGGCGCCCCTGCTCGTCCGCGACGCGGTGATCAATCGCTTCGAGAAGGAGGAACGCAAGGCGGCGCTCCGGGAGGAGTACGCGGCCGACGCCTTCAAGCCCAGCCGGCTCGGCACGCCCGGCGCCGACCCGGGGCTCGCCCTGCGCGCGCAGGGAGTCTCCCTGGCCGATATGCTCACGCAGCGGCCCTGGGCGCGCCGGATCACCCGCAGTTTCGGCGGCGCATACGGGCACATGGACATCCTGGCCCCGCCGGCCTACTACATCATTCAGGCCGTTCTGTTCACGGGGCTGCTCCTCGCGGCGGCGATCGCCTGGCGGCGCGGATGGGCCCCCGCCCGGCTCGCGCTGCTGCTGCTCGCGGTCCTCGCCGGCGCCGCCGTCATCCTGATCGCCGCCCTGTTCTGCTGGATGTACGACTTCCAGCCCCAGGGCCGCTATCTCTTTCCCCTGCTCCCGATCTTCCTGCTCGCGGGGCTCGGGCTTTCCGGGGACGATCCCCGCCGCATCCCCTGGCCCGTTCCGCTCGCCCTCTTCCTGCTGGGCTCGTACTCGTTCGCGCTTGTCGGACTTCCCCGGTTATGGCCGTGAGCCTCCGCGCCTCCATTTTCGCGACTTGCCTGCTGTGCGCCGCAGCATCCGGCGCCGAGTCGCCGGTAACCGGCATCTGGCGGGGCCAGGTGCTTTTTTTCCGGATCACCGTACAGGCCGCGCAATGGGATTCGCAGGCCATGGGCGTGGCCGAAGTCCGTGGGCCGCTCGGCGGGCAGTATACCTACCACTTCAACGGCCTCGTTGAAAGCAACCGACTTCACGGCGTCCACCACTCGGGCCACCGCTTCGAGGGCGAGCGCACCGCCGAGGACCGGATCTCCGGCCTGCTGACCACGCGAAAGGGACGCCGGTTCCGGCTGGAGCTGCGCCGCGAGGAACCCGCTCCCTGACCGGGACGACCGCCTCGCTACCGCGCCTTGCTCCAGATCTCCTTCTCGTAAATCCGGTACGTCTTGTACGGCCTCGCCCCGTACCGCTCCAGCGAGCGGATGAAGACGCGCAACTGCTCGCAGATGAGCGAGCAATCGCATTGCTCGATGCCGGGCTGCGTGCGGACGAGGTGCGCGTAGGTGTCGAGGATCATCGCGTCGTGCAGGCGGCGGTTCCGGAAGACGGGCTTCACGCCGAGCAGGACAGTCTTCACCCGCTTCAGCGGCGCCCACTGCGCGGCGCGGTAGAGGCGCAGCATGTTCCACAACGAGAGCCGACCGTCGAAGCGGCGGATCAGCGGGTTCAGGTCCGGGATCGTGATCGTGAAGGCCACGATGCGCCCGCCGTCCAGGACCAGCCGGATCAGGTCGGTGCGCAGCAGCGGCCGCAGTTCGCCGAGGATGACCTTGAACTGGAGCGAGGTAAACGGGACATGCCCCCAGTTGCCGTCCCAGGCCTCGTTGAACAGCTCCAGTATCTCGTCGGAGCGGCGGACCATTTCCGCCGGGCTGGGCATCCGCAGCACGAGGCCGCTCCGCTTTATGATCTCCGCCGCCTCGGTTTGCATCGCGGCGGGATCGATGTCCGTGTTCGTGACCCGAAGGGCGTGCCAGTCCACGGCCTTGCGGAAGCCCTGCGCCGCGACCAGTTCCGCATACCACGGCGGGTTGTGCGTGAGCAGGAGGGCGGGCACGGAATCGAACCCGTCGACGAGCAGCCCGATGTCGTCGTAGATGGAGAAACTCATCGGGCCGACCAGACGCTGGCGGCCCCGCGCGCGAACCCAGTCGGCGGCGGCCCGGAGCAGCGCCCCGGCCGCCTCCGGGTCGTCCTCGCACTCGAAGAAGCCGAAGAAACCCGTCCCGGCCCCGTGGAATTCGTCGTGCCGGCGGCTGACCTGCGCCGAGATCCGGCCCGCCCATCGCCCGCCCCGCCGCGCGAGGAAGCACTCCGCCTCCCCGAATTCAAAGAACGGCCCCCGCCGCGGATCGAGAAACTCGCGCTGGCGCGACACCAGCGGCGGGACCCAGCACGGGTCCGCGGCCTGCACCTGCCACGGGAAGCGGATAAACGCCTCGCGCTCGCGCGCGGTGCGGACGGGCAGAATCTCCACGGCGGGTCCGCTCACGGGTTACTCCGCGGCCGCGTCGCCGAACTGCAGGTTGACCTTGTAGCCCTGGCGCAGGGCACGGTCGGGGTTGGGTACGGTCAGCTCGACCTCGAAGTAGGACGGCTCGGGCAGCCAGTGCGGGAACGGCGCCCACGCGATGCGCCGGATCGCGCCCTCCAGTTTCGCGTCCGGCCGGGCCAGCAGCGTCATGTGCGCGCGGTCGCCCACCTTCAACTTGACCACGTCCAGCTCGTGCACGTGGGCGCGGACGATCATCGGGTCCATGACGCCCAGGGTCAGGAGCGGCGTGCTGGGATCGAGTTCCACGCCGGGCCGGGCGTCCCCGGAAATCCAGATCACGGTCCCGTCCATCGGCGCGGGCAGCGGGACAGTTTCCGGGATGCCGTTTTCCGGATTCTCGATGCCGAGGCCCTCCTTGAGCCAGCGCAGGTTGGTGTCTCGCTGTCTCCGCTCGTACTCGGCGCGCTCCCGGGCGGCCGTCAGCCGCTTGTCGAGCGCCGCAACCCGGCTCTTCGCCAGGTCAGCCTGCGGCCGGGTCCCAAGCTGCTCCCGCGCCAGACGTTCGGCCTCCTCCGCCGCGGCCCGGGCCTCGCCGGCTTCGGCCTCCAAGCCGGCGACCTCGGCCTCGGCGGCCGCCTGCGACGCCTGCGACGCGAGCGGCTCCAGTTCCGCGCGCGCGCGCCGCGACAGCGTGAACTGCAGGAGCGGGTCGCCGCGCTTCACGTCCTGGCCCACCTCCGCCGCGATGGCCGTGATGGTGCCCGGGTACGGCAGGACGACGCGCCGCTCCACCGAGCAGAACAACTCTCCGCGGACGGCGGTTTCTTCCGGCGCCGCCATCGCCGGGAGGGCGGCCAGCACCAGGGCACCGAGTATTGCTTTCATGGCTGTTCCGTTTCGGTTTTGCAGAGCCGGTCAATCAGCGCGCCGGACAGGGCATCCCGGTCCAGGCAGGCCTTGCGCCAGGCCCATCCCGACTGGATGGCCCGCCGCCGGGCCTCGAGCCAGTCGGCCCGGGCCGCGCGTTCCGCTTCGCCCTCGCCGGCCTGGCGGCGCCGAAGCGCGGTGCGCTCCTCGGCCGCCTGCGCCGCGCGCCACTCGATCTCCGCGGCGCGGCAGGCGCTTTCCGCCGCGCGCCAGCGCGCCCGGAAATCGAGGATGTCCAGGAGGCCCGACTGGTCCTGGCGGCGAAGCTCCTGTTTCTGCCGTGCGATATCGCGGGCCCGCTTCCAGCCGTCCCAGATCGGGATGTCCACGCCGACGGAAAAGTAGAAATCGCCGTCGTTGAAGCCGGAAAGCGGATCGGGCGTGCTGACGCCGAGCCAGAGGTCGGGGATGTACGCGGCGCGCGCGGCCAGGATCCGGATCTCCTGCAGCTTTCTCCGGAGTTCGCGGGCTTGCGCCTCGATGGAGCGATCGCGGACGGCTTCCCAGGCTGTCTCCGCGCCCGGCGGGTCGCCCAGCACCTCCGCCCCGGCATCCTTCGCATCCACGTTGAGCGGCTCCGCCGGCGAAGCGCCGATCAGCGCGCCCAGCCCCTCCAGCACGTCCGCCCGCGTGCGTTTCAAGTGATCGAGCCGCAACCGGCGGATTTCCAGTTCCCGGCCGGCCGCCTGCGCGTCGGGCTCGGTCCCCACGCCGCGCGCCGCGCGGTCCGAGGATGCGGCGGCCGCCGCCTCGGCCAGTTCCAGCCCTGCCCGTTCCACCGCCTCCAGTTCGGACAGGGCCTCGAGTTCCAACCAGCCCTGCCCCACCCGGTGCAGGCATTCCGCGACGGCCTGCAGGTGCGACAGCACCGCCAGGTCGGTCAGCAGTTCCCGCGCCTCGACGGACAGCTTCGCCTCGACGGGATTGTAGGGATCGACGGTGAAGGAGAGCTGGAATCGCTCGTCGGACCCGGCCGGCGGATCCAGGTAGTAGCGGGTCCGGAGCGAGAACTGCGGGATGAAATCCGACCGGGCGTCCGCCTCGCCCAGGCGCTGCACGGCCACGTCCAGTTCGCCCACGGCCAGGTACGGGGAATGCTCCAGCGCGCGCGCCACGCCGTCCCGAAAGGTCAAGGGAGGCTCACCCGCGCGCGCGACCGCGCCTCCGGCCAGCAGAACCCCGATCATGACCAGCCTGTATTTCATCCCGGGCCGCACCATGAATTCATGTTAACCGCATATTCCTGTACAGTTCAAAGAAGAAGCGTTTTGAATCCGGCGGCCTTCAGGTTCTCCGTCCGGGGATCGTCAAACGTCATGCAGGTTTTTCCTGCGGCCGCCATTTCCCGGCCGAAGGCCTCGGTGGCGCTCCCGGGCTCCGCGTGGGCGACGAATATCGTCTTGGCCAGCACGGCGACGACTTGATTGCGGCGCGCGGCGGTCTCCCGGGTGGCGCGCTTCACCCTGGCATCGAAAGGCGAGAGCAACAGCAAGCGATGCTCATCGAGCGGGCGGCGCCATTCCGCCAGGATTCGTTTCGGCAGGCTCCGCGCCAGGACCACGCAGACCGGCGCCTGCGACCGGAGCATGTTCCGTAGGATTTCCTGCTCGACAGGCGAATGAAAGCCTCCGATCAGTGGACGGCCCTCCAACCGCCACTTCTGCGCCAGGTCGTACGCCTTGGCCACCAGGGGCCCGGGACAACGATGAGAACAGAAGAACGCGGTCAAGGGCTGCTGCAGGATGTCGTGCTGGCCCCAGTAGGAATAGGTCGTATAGGTCTTATCGGACCTATCCTCCCGGACCTGGTTTCGAACGCGATACAACCTTTCCGTGAAGCCACCCTGCTCCAGGAAATCGCGCTCCAGCCGGCGGAGTTGCTGGTCCAGGAGAAAATTGGTTTGGTGAACAAGGCAAAGCAAAGTGTTGGCGGCCACCTCGGGGGGAGAGTTCTCGATATAGGTCTTATACGTCGTATAGGACCTATTCACTTCATAAGCCAGGCGGCGGATCTTTTTGGCCATCGGATCGTCTTTGCCCCATTTCGGCAGGCCGCGCTGGCGCAGGAAATCCTCCAGGTCCTGGAGCAACTCTTCGAGGCTGGCCCGGGCCACGCCGATGAGCTTGAGTTCCATCTTCTTCGACGTGCCGGAGGCCATGCACCCCTCGGTGATGTTTTGCTTGCCGCTGCGGGCGGCCTGCACCATCTGGTCGTGGGTTCGGGAACGACGGTCAATGAATCGGCCGCAGAAGGCCACCGTCCCGTCATAGACCAGCTCGGACATCTGAAAGGACTTGAGTTCCCGGTATCCGCCGTGAGGCGGGATGAGATAGGTCATATTGGTCTTATAAGACCTATGTTGCATTTGCTTCATCCCTTCAGCACCCCGTCTTCCAACATGCACACCCGCGCGCAGCATTCCGCGACGGACGGGTCGTGCGTGACGACGATCATCGCCTTGTCGCCGCCGGAGAGGATGCGATGGAAATGGTCCATGATCTGCCGCCCGTGGGCGCGGTCGAGCTGGCCGGTCGGCTCGTCGGCGAGGATCACGCGCGGGCGGTTGACCAGCGCCCGGGCGACGGCAACGCGCTGTTGCTCGCCGCCGGAGAGCAGGTTGGTCGGGTGCCGGATCCGGTGCGCCATGTCCACGGCGTCCAGCGCCTCGCGGATGCGGGCCTCGCGCTCGCCGCGAGGCACGCCCGCGTACATGAGCGGAAACTCCAGGTTCTCCCGGACCGTGGTGTGCTCGATCAGGTTGCAGCTCTGGAACACGAACCCGAACGCGCGCCGCCGCAGGTCCGCCTGGGTCCGGCGGTCGAGCGCGAGCATGTCCCGGCCCTCCATCCGGTAGCTCCCGGAGCTCGGCGGCAGGAGCAGGCCGAGGATGAACAGCAGCGTGGACTTGCCGGAGCCCGACGGGCCGACGATCGCGATGCTCTCCCCCGCGCGGACGTCGAGGTCCACCTGCTTGAGGACGTGCAGGCTCTCGGCCGCCGTGTCGTAGCGCCGGGCCAGCCCGCGGACCTGGAGCAGCTGTCCGTTCCTGGACGCTTCGTCATTCATACTTGATCGCCGTCACCGGCTCCATGCGGCTCGCGTGAAACGACGGGTAGAAGCCCGCGCCGACGCCCAGCGCGAAGGCCACGAACAGGCTGACGCCCATATACAGCCAGAGGGTCTCCGGCGGCGGGCGCGACCCGAGCCACGCGCCGATCCCCCGGACGGCCAGCCAGCCCAGCGCCGTCCCCAGCAAGCCCGCGGCCAGGCTCAAGGTCGCGGATTCGGCCAGGAACTGCGCGAGGATGTCGCGGTCCTCGGCGCCCATGGCCTTTTTCAGGCCGATCTCGCGCGTGCGGGAGCGCGCGGCGGACATCATGATCGTCCAAATGCCGAATCCGCCGAGCGCGAGTGTGGCCGCGACCGCGATATGCACGAAGGCCTGCACCCACCAGACCATGCGCTGGACGTGCTTGAGCCGCTCCCACCCGACCTCGACGCGAAGGTGGTCCGCCGGCTGGACGCGCGCGATCGCATCCGGGATGGCCGCCGTCACGGACCGGACCGCTTCCACCGACCGACAGCGGACATACAGCCGATTAGGCGGGATCAGCGGGTGGATGCGGTCCTGCGCCGTGGTGACCGGGATGAACGCCCATTGGTCGCGGTCGCCGACCCCCGGGCCGTCCAGCAGGCCGGTGACGCGGTAGAGGTCCCCGTCCACGAGAAGGTCCTGCCCCACGGCCGGGCCCGTTCCATACAACTGACGGGCCAGCCCGGCCCCGAGCACGCAGACGGTGCGGCGGCTGTCGATTTCCCCGGCGGAGAACAGGCGGCCCTCCACGGCGGCGAAGCGGTTGACCGACCAGAAGTGCTCGTCCACGCCGACGAGGGTGAAGCCGTAGCGCTCGCCGCGCAGGACCACGCGGGCGTTGACCATTTTCATGGCCATCGCGCTGATCCCTTCGACGCCGGGGATCGCGCGCAGGGCGTCGAGCGTGGCGGGCCGGAACTTCGTGGGCGGGCGGCCGGCGGCCTCGTCGTCGAAAAAAACCTTCACGATGGTCACGCCGCCGAGCACGTCCAGGTCGCGGTCGAGGTTGCTCTTGACGTTGCGGCCGATGGTATTGACCGCGATGAAGCCGGACGTGCCAAGCGTAACGGTCAGCAGCACGCCCAGGTAGCGGGACCGCTGCCGCCGCACCTGGCGGAAACTGACGCGCAACAGGTCGTGAAAATCGAGCATGTTCGCCCCGTGGAACGGCATTCTGCCCGACCGGGGCCTCCGGCTCAACCTGGAATGTTCGCCCGCCCGGCCCGCGGACGTCAACGCTTCCCTCGCGCCTGCGCCCCGCAGGGCGCAAGAGCCACAATCAACAGCCGCGCCGAGCCGCGCCCGGTAATGGATATTTCCTTCTACCGCCGGGGAAATACTGCTATGCTATCCGCTACACGGAGGCGCGTTGTAACACCCCCCGCGGATCAGTGTAAGATCACAAGAATAGTACTCAATAACTTGTTCACCCGGCGGCGATCGGTTCGGGCTCGGGGACGACGCCGCGCAGGCCGTGCCGCTCGGCCAGGGATTCGAGCACGGACAGCACCTGCTCGATGTGCCGGGGCTCGTGGGTGCTCATGTAGGCCGTGCGGATGATCGCCTGGCCGCGCGGGACCGCCGGGAACACAGCCGGCAGCGCGAAGACGCCGAGTTCGAACAACTCGCGCGAGAGCTGGTAGGCCTTCATTTCCGAGCCCACGGTGATGGGCAGGATGGGCGAACCGGAGTAGCGCGTCGCCAGGCCGATGCGGCGGTAGCCTTCCCAGGCCAGCCGCGTGTTGCGATGGAGGCGCTCGACCCGCTCCGGCTCGCGCTCGAGAACGTCCAGGCCGGCGAGCGCGGCCGCAACGCAGGAGGCCGGCAGCGCCGCGGAAAAGATCAGCGGCCGCGACTGGTGCCGGATGTACGTCAACGCGTCGGTGTCGTCCGAGGCGATGAACCCGCCGATGGAGGCCAGGGCCTTGCTGAACGTGCCCATGATGAAATCCACGCCGGCGGTGGCGTTGAAATGGTCGGCCGTGCCCCGCCCGCCGCGCCCCATGACCCCGAGGCCGTGGGCGTCGTCAAGATAGACGAGGAGGCTGGGGAAGCGTTGTTTCAGCGGCAGCAGTTCGGAGAGCGGGGCGACGTCGCCCGACATGCTGAAGACGCCCTCGGTGACCAGGAAGCAGGCCTCGGGGCTCTTCTCCTGCGCGGCCTCGATCTTGGCGCGGGCGGATTCGGCCTGGTTATGCCGGAAGGTCAGCAGCCGGCCGCGGGAAAAGAGGCAGCCGTCCACGATACTGGCGTGGCTCTCCGAATCGCAGACCAGCACGTCCTGGGTGGCGGCGAGGCAGTGCAGCGCGCCGGAATTGGTTGTGAAGCCGGTGGTGTGCACCACGGCCTTCTTCTTGCCGATGAAGGCGGCCAGCCGCTCTTCCAACGCTTCGTGGAGGGTCGTATTGCCGCAGAGGAACCGCGATCCGCCCGGCCCGGCGCCCCACCGCCGCGCCGCCTCCTGTGACGCGGCGACCACGCGGGGGTCGTGGGACAGGCCGAGGTAATCGTTGGAGCCCACCATGATCAGCCGCCGGCCGCCGACATCCACCTCGGGCCCCCAGGATTCGGCCAATGGCCGGAAGAAGGGATAGTAGCCCCCCTCCTTGCCCTGCTCGACCATGTCTACAAACGCCTGGAAACGGCTCCTCGGCAGCATGAAAATCAGTCTCCCCGCCTGCGGTGTCGGCCTCTGTAAGCGGCCGAACGCACCTTGCTGTTTCAAACATAGCCGTTTGCTGGTAACATTTCCAAGTTAAAACGATTCGCGCCTTACAGCGTGTCTTCATGGCGGAAAACATGGCAAATACGGCGAAGGCGCCCGGCCTGGCCTGCATCCTCCGCTGGTTCCCCGCGCCTTCGGAAACCTTCATATTCGATGAAATGACGGCGCTGCAGCGCGCGGGCGCCCCGCTCCATCTCTACACGCTGTATGGATGCTGGCGCGGCCCCCTGTCGCCGGACATGCCCGCGGACGACCTGCCGATCACCCGGCTCGGCACGCGGGCCCTGGGCCGGATGGCCAGGGCCATCGGGTTCTGGCTGAAAACCAATCCGCCCGCAGCGCGCCGGCTCTGGCGCACGGTGCCGTGGCGACGCTGGCGCGACCTGGAAATGGCCGGCGAGAACCTATGGGCTTTCCTGTGCGGCTTTTATATCGCGCGGCTGGTCCGGAATGGAGGCTTCTCGCACCTGCACGCCCCCTGGGCCAACGGGCCGGCCTCGGCGGCCTGGGTCGCCTCGCAGTTGACCGGTATCCCTTTCAGCTTCTCCACGTGGGCCGGCGACATTTTTCCGCCCGACGGCGCGCTGTCCGAAAAAATCCGGGATGCGGCCTTTGTGCGGAGCACCTGCCGCAGTTTCGTGCCACACCTCCGGCAACAGGCCGGCCTCCACGCGGACAAAATCCGCGTTCTGTACAACGGTCAGGATCCGGCCCGCTTCCAGCCCGCGGAGGCGCGATTCCAGTCCCCCCTGAAGCTGCTGGCGCTCGGCCGATTCGTGCGCAAAAAGGGATTCCACGTGGCGCTGCATGCGGCGGCGCGGTTGAAAGCAGAGGGCGTGTCGTTCCGACTGACCGTGGGAGGCGACGGACCGGAAAACAGCCGCCTTCGACGGCTGGCGCGCTCACTGGGCTTGACCGGGGATGTCTCTTTCCCTGGCTTCGTGCCGCGCCAGCGGACAAGCGACCTGTTCCGGGATTGCGACGTGTTCCTCATGCCCAGCGTTGTGGATCCGGCCGGCGACCGGGATGGCATTCCCAACGTGGTACTCGAAGCCCTCCTGCACAGGATCCCCGTCGTCGCCACCAACATCGGCGGCATCGCCGAGGTCATCCGGGACGGTGTCACGGGCTGCCTGGTTCCGCCCAACGATCCCGAATCCCTCGCCGCCGCCGTGCGCCGGCTGGCGGGCGGGCCGGACGCGGCCCGCGCCATGGCGGAGCGCGGCCGCCGGTTCGTTCTGCAGGAGTTCCATCTCGACACCAATGCCCGGCGGCTTTTCGAGCTGATCGCGCAACACTCGGGGCCAACCCCATGAGCGGGCCCCGCCACGGCATCCTCGAAAGGATCGGCCTTCTCGCGGGCGCCCATGCGTTCCGGGAGATCCTCCAGGCGGTCTTCCTGATCGTCCTGGCGCGACGCCAGATGATCACGTACGGCCAGTTCATGCTGGCGATGGGATTCGGCCAGATCCTCCTGATGTTCGCCGAGTTCGGGCTCAACAAGCACACCATCTGCCGGCTCGCGCACCGTCCGGATACGGAGACGGGCCTGGTCTGGCAGGTGACCGCGGTCAAGAGCCTGCTCCTGGCGCTCGGGGGCGGCGCGACCTTTCTCTTCGTCCTTGTGCAGTCGTACGGGCTTTCGCTCGGCACGGTCATCCTGCTGCTGTCGGCCGGCGTCGGCTTCGACGCGCTGACCAGCACGTTCTACGCCCTGTACCAGTGGCGCGGGGATCAGCGCCGCGAGGCCGCGGTCCGGAGCGTGGCCGCCGCCGCCGGATTCGGCTACGGGTTGGCGGCGCTCGCGCTCGGACTTCCTCCCGCCGCCCTGGCCCTGTACAAGCTGGTCGAGTCGCTCGCGGCCCTGGCCGGCGCCATGCTTCCCATTCTCCGCAGCAGCCAGGCGCGGCCGCTCCTCCCCGGCCCGTCCGCCATTGGCGCGACCCTGCGCGACGGGCTGGTCTTCGCGCTGATCGAGCTGGCCGCGATTCTCTACAACAAGGCCAACCTCTTTTTCCTCCAGCGCGCCGCCGGTCCCGGCGGCGTGGCCCAGTACAGCGCCACGTGGCAGATCGTGGACGGCGCGACCAACCTGGTGTGCGGGCTCCTGCTCGCCCGCACGCTGTTCCCCCTCTTTGCCCGCCTGCTCGGCACCGACTTCGCGGCCGCGCGGGACCTGGCCCGCGACACGGCCCGCTGGCTGCTGCCGGTCGCCGCCTGCCTGATGTACGGGCTGGCCATCGAGAGCGACCGCCTGATCCCCCTGCTCTACGGCGGAGAGTACGCCGACGCGGCATGGATGCAGCGCTGGCTCATCATCAGCGTGGCCATCGGCCTGTTTCACAACCTGGCCGCCTACCTGATGTTGAGCCTGGGGCGGCAGGCGCTGCTGCTGGGCATCTGCGCCGCCGGCCTCGTTCTCAACATCGCGCTGTGCGCGCTCTGGATCCCCGGCCGGCCTCTCGCGGGCAGTATCGCGGCGCTGCTCGCGACCAAGGGCGCGGTGGCCCTGTGCACGCTGGGTTATGCCCAGCGACGCCTCGGCCTGCTGCGCCTCCGTCCTCTGGCGGAAACCGGGGCGGCGGCGCTGGCCGGCGCCGTTCTCCTGTTCGTCCTGCGGCCGCTCGGGGTCCGGCTCGTGGCGGAATCGGCCGCGCTGCTCCCGATGCTGGCGCTGATGCTGCGGTGGAAGCGGAGGACCGGGCATGGCGCGTAGCCGGCTCACGAGATGGCCCGGCTGGTTCCGGGCCGCCGCCGACGGCCCCGCGGCAGCCCCGCTGACGGCCGCGCTCGCCGCCCTGGTCCTGGCCGTCGGCGCCGCGTGGTTCAGCGGCATTCCCGTTCCCAGGGTGCACGACGAGTTCAGCTACCTGCTGGCCGCGGACACCTTCGCGCACGGCCGGCTGACGAATCCCACGCATCCGTGCTGGAAGCACTTCGACACGATGCACGTGCTCCAGCGCCCGACGTACCAGTCCATGTACCCGCCGGCGCAGGGGCTTATCCTGGCCCTCGGACAGCGGCTCGGGCACCCGGTCATCGGAGTCTGGATGAGCGTCGCCGCCATGGCCGCGGCGTTCTGCTGGATGCTCCGCGGCTGGCTGCCCGGCCGGTGGGCATGGCTCGGCGCCCTGCTGGCCGTCGCGCAGATCGTGGCGCTGGGCCGCGAATACGACCACGGCGTGATCGGCTACTGGAGCCAGTCGTACTGGGGTGGCGCCGTGGCCGCGACCGGCGGCGCGCTGGTTTATGGCGCCCTGCCCCGCCTGCAGCGACGCCGACTCGCCCGTGATGGCATTCTGTTTGGACTCGGCCTCGCCGTGCTCGCTGCGTCCCGGCCCTACGAGGGACTCGTCGCCGCGCTGCCGGCCTGCGCCCTGCTCGGCCTCGATCTCGCGCGCGGGCGCTTGTCATGGCGCCCTGCGATTCCCATGCTGGCCACCGCCAGCCTCCTCGCCGCCGCGCTGGGATACTACAATCACCGCGTGACCGGGAACGCCTTGAAGTTGCCGTTCACCGAGCATCACGAGCAATACTGCACCTTCCCCGTATTCCTGTGGCAGCACCCAGGGCCTGAACCCGGCTGGACGCATCCGGTCCTCGAGGAATTCCACAATGGCTGGGAGTTGAACCTCTACACGCGGCACTTTCCCTGGCCGGGCCTGGCGAACCAGACCGGGTTGAAACTGCTGCGATTATGGGCCTTCTTCATCGGCCCCCTGCTCACGCTCCCGCTGCTGCTCGCCCTGGGGCCGGGAAAGGGACGCCGTCTCGCGCAGGCCACGTGCGGATTGGTCCTGGCGGCCTGCCTGCTGTGCGTCCGGGTTTCGCCCCATTACTACGCGCCGGCGGCGGCGCTGCTGTTCCTGCTGGTCGCCGCCGGCCTGCGGCGGCTGCATCACCTGTCGTTGCGCGGCAGGCCGGTCGGCGCCGCGCTGGCGCTGGCCGTTATCGCGGCGGCGTGGGTCCGGGCCGCGACCGCGTTACCCCTGCCGGATCGGGGGAATACCAGCGTCTCGCGATACATGCGCTACCGGGCGGACCTGGAGCGGGAACTCCGCGACTCCGGCGGATCGCACCTCGTTGTCGTCCGGTACGGCCCGCGGCATTCCGTCCAGAACGAGTGGGTGTATAATGCGGCCGACGTGGACGCGGCCCCGGTGGTCTGGGCGCGCTCCTTGAACGAAACCGATGATGAGGCGCTGCGGCAATACTTTCGCGACCGCCGCGCGTGGCGGCTGAACGTGGACGAGGATTCCGGGCGCCCGGTACGGACCCTATGGTGAGACTGGACAAACGAACCGCGTGGCGCTGGCTCGCCATCACGAGCCTCGTCATCCTCTATGGCCCGTCCCTGCTGGAGAGCATCCGCCTCGCGGGCGACCCCTACCGCTTCAACGACGACGCGCGGCACTGGCTGGTCCCGTTCGTCCGGGAGGCGCAACCCGGGATCCGCGAGGACGACTACCTGGTCAACTATCGCCTGGCCATGACGCCGGTCGGGCACCGCCTGTTCTACCGCTGCGCCGGCCGCCTTTTCGATCCGGCCTTCACCAGCAAGGTCCTCCCGCTCGTCCAGTACGCGCTGCTGATGGCCGCGCTGGGATGGTGCGCGTTCCGGCTGGGCGGGCCGATCGGCGCGTGGGCGACACTGGCGCTCGCGCTCTCGTCGCGCGAATTCCTGTATCGCATGGCCGGCGGCACGGCGCGGTCCTGGGCGTTCCCGCTTGTCGCGTGGGGCGCTTTCGCGCTGGTCGCGGACCGGCCCCGCCTGCTGGCCGTGTTGACCATCCTCGCCGCGTCGCTGTATCCGCCGATCGCCCTCGTGCTGGGACTGGCGCTGGCGGGCCTGGTTGTGCTCTCCCCGGGACCGAAGTGGAAGAAGGCCGCGTTGCTGCTGGTCGTTTTCGCGGTCTCGGCCCTGTGCATGCTCCCCAACCAGACCTCGGATTATGGCCGCCGGCTGGGCCCGGCGGACGTGGCCGCCTACCCCGAACTGGGGCCGGGCGGCCGATACGGCTTCGAGGACCGGCCGCCCTTCCTCGATGTCGCCTCCGCTCTCGCGGATGCCTTCGGGCGCAGCCTCCAAGGCGGCGATCCCGCCTGGTGGCCGGCGTTGCGCGACCGGATGGCGGCCCGGTCCACGTACGGACACCCATCGCTGCTGCTCGTCGCGCTGGCCGGTTGCTTCGGGCTCCTGACGCTGGCCGGCACGGTCCTGCTTGCCCGGCGGGAAACGGCGGCCGGTCGACTGTTGCTCCTGCTCGCGGCGGCGGTCCTGACCTACCTGGCGGCCGCCCGGCTGGCCCCGTCGCTTTATTTTCCGCAGCGTTACATGATCTACTCGGCGCCCGTGCTGGCCATGCTCCTCCTGCCGGCCGCCGTGCGGCAATTGGCGTTCGCAATTCGCCCTGTGGCAGCAGGGCCGGCAACAGCCGTGGTGACGCTGGCCTGCCTGCTGCTCCTGGGCGGACGCGGCGGCGGCGCGACGGGATTGAGCGTGGACGCCTCCGCGGATCGCGAACTCTACCGCAGGCTCGCCGCCCTCCCGCCGGGCTCGCTGATTGCCGGCTGGCCTGAAGGCGCGCTGGACAACGTCCCCTGGCTCTCCCGCCGCTCGGTGCTCATGAACCGGGAATGCCACGAGGCCATTCACCAGGGGTGCGCGGACCAGATGCGCCGGCGCATGAAGGCGCTCACGGACGCCTATTTCGCCACCACGCCCGAGCCCCTGCTGCGCTTGCGCCGGAACTGGGGCGTCACGCACCTGCTGGCGGATCTCGCTCATTACGAAGAGGAAGCGCCGACCTATTTCGAGCCATTCGGCGACTCGATACGGGAAGCCCACGCTGCGATGCGCCGAAGCGGCAGCGAAGTGCTGCGACAGGCGGACGTCTGCGCGGTGTTCCGGCACGGGTCCATGATGTTGCTGGATCTTTCCCGGCTGCAACACGATTGAGCATGGTCAGGAGTGCGCCCCGCGTGTAGAGTGGCAACAAGCAAGGAGGCGGCTGATGAAAAGCATGCGCTTCGCGACGCTGGCGGCTATTGGTTCTGCTCTCACCGTTATGACTCATTCGCTTTCAACCGGCCTGGCGCGCGCCTCGGCCGTTGAGGATTCCCGGGCCGAGTTGGTCCTCTTCACATCCGGTGACAGTGTCGGCGCGGGCGTGCACACCGAGTTCAGCACCTGGTCCGACCTGACCGCGTTTTTCCGGCCCAGCCGCTGGAAGAATCCGTTCGCGGTGGGCGGGACGCTTTCCTGGCTGAACTTCGGCGCCTGGGGCGAAGCGCCCGGCCGCACGGCCAAGGTCCTGGCCGGCGAAGCGGTCGTGGCGGGGACGATCACGGCCGTGATCATCGCGACCGGCGACAGCGGCGGGGATGACGACGATAGCGAGCCGACGACGGACGGGCACACGGGCGCCTCCTATAAAGCCGGCCGGGACTGACCGCTTCAAATCCTCCGGACCGAGCCGTCTCGCGCGACTTCGTACACGATGCCGCGCCATGTCAGACCCCGCATGAACACGGTCCGGGCGTGGCCGATGCAGGCCAGAACAATCGCCGCCACGCCGCCGGCCAGCCAGCGTCCCCACGGCCCCGGCGATGGGTGAAAGCTGCGCATCCCCACGATGAGCAGCAGGAGCAGCGCCCAGGGCGCCGGGCCCATCGCGGAAAAAGGGCAGATCAGCAGGAATACCGCCATCGCGTATCCCAGCAGGCCGCCCACGAACCACGCGAAGGGGAAATACATTTTTAGATAGAAGAGCTGGCGGGTCAGCCAGCGATACCATTCGGCCCACGATTCCGATTCCAGGACCGTCCGCATCACAGCCGCGGGCGCCGGGACGACGCGCACGGACTGCTTTTTCAGCAAGAGCGCCAGCGAGACATCGTCCACGACCTGCCGCGCCCAGAACTCCGCCAGGTTCAGGCGCTCGAACAGGGCCCGGGTCATCGCGGAGGCGCCGCCCCACGGCTGGGCCAGGCCGGGGATCTGCTGGAGCACGTGAAGCATCAGCACCGTCGCCGCCCGGCCGGCCGACGGAATCGCCGGAGGGGACGGATCAACGAAATGGTAGCCCGTGGAGACCTCGCTTTTCCGCGCGGCGATCGGCGCGACCAGTTCTCGCAGCCAGTCCGGCGGAGCGGAGTGGCCGGCGTCGCAGAAGACCAGAACCGGGCGGCCGGGATCGGAGGCCCGTATTCCGGCTAGAAGGTTGAAATTCTTCTGCCCGCATGATGCGGCCGGGCCGGCAACAATATGGCGTCCGCGGACCCGCCCAAGGACTTCGCGAATGAGCGGCGTCGCCTCGTCGCCTTCGCTCTCCGTAACGAACAGGAACTCGATGTCGGGATAGCCCTGCGCGGTCAGCGAGTCGATTCCTTCCCGGGCGGCGCGGGACAGGCCCTTGACGGGGATGATGACGGACACGGCCGGCCATTCCAGCGCCGGGGCGGGTGCGGCCGGCGTCTTCAGGCGGCGCCCCCCGATCCAGACGAGGGCGCCCAATCCCACAATTTGGGCCACCAGCAAACCCGGCGCCAGCCATTCCATGGCGCGCAGTCAATCACATCGGGCGGGAAATGTTTAGTGAAAAGGGCGCGCCACTTTCTTGCGGACACGGCCGCCGGGCTTTCTTATGCTTGGCACACCATGGCGCGAATCATCTACGGGGTCCACGGAACGGGGCACGGGCACGCCATCCGAGCCCTGGCGATCGCCCGGATGTTCCCGGAGCACGAGTTTCATTTCGTCAGCCATGACACAGGCTTGGACCTGCTCCGCGGGGCCTATCCTGCGACTGCGTGTCCGAACCCGGCGACCGTCGTGACGGGGCACCGGGTCCGCGCGGCCGCCACGCTGGCGAGCCTGATGCGCTTCCAGCGGCGTCGGGCCGATCATCTCCGGACGGTGCGGGATTGTTTCTCCCGGTTCCAGCCCGACGCGGCCCTGACGGACTACGAGTGCCTCGTGCCGGCGGTCGCGCGCGAACTCGGGGTGCCGTGCCTGTCCCTGGACCACCAGCATATCCTCCCCCTCTGCGGGTCATGCGTTCCGCTGGCGAGGTACCCGGAATACCTCGCGACCGTGTGGGCCATCCGGCGGCTCTTCAGCGGGGCTTCCGTTCACGTGGCCACCTCGTTCTTCCCCGCGCCGAGACCGCCCTCGGACGGGTCGCTTCACGTTGTGCCGCCGCTGCTTCGCCAGAAGGTCCTGGAACACGGATCTCGCGAGGGCGAACATGTCCTGGCGTACCAGGGTTATTCCACGTTCGAGCGGTTCGTTCCGTTCCTGCGCCGGATCGGACGGCCGGTGCTGGTGTACGGCCTCGAGAGGACCGGGAGCGAAGGCAATCTGCACTTCAAGCCGAATGCGGAGGAGGAATTTCTCCGCGATCTGGCCGGCTGCCGCTACGTGATCTGCGGCGGCGGCCACAGCCTGATTTCCGAGGCGCTGTATTACGGAAAGCCGGTGCTATCGTTTCCGATCCGGCGCGCCATCGAGCAGTGGCTGAACGCGTGGCATGTGGAGCGGTTGGGCTACGGCCGCATGCTGGCTTCGTTTTATCCTTCGCCGGGGTTCATCCGCGATTTTGAATCGAAGAGTGATCGGTACCGGGAGCGGATTCGCGGCGCCCTGTTCTATGGCAATGAAGTCGTGCAGCAGCGTATCCAGTCGTTCCTCGGCGTCATCTGACCCCTCGCCATACTTTGCAAAGTATGGCGCATAATATGTCATACTACTTTCCCCTGCTGAATATTACATAAATATACCCCCTGGCCACACTTTGCAAAGTATGGCCAGGCTCCACGGAGGAACCGACGGAGGTAAAATGCCCAGGGATCAGGGCGGCGAACCCAGGCACACGCGAAAGCCGCGCGCGAAATTGGCCTCTTCCGGAGCCGGCGCCTGGCGAACGGCGCAACGCAGAAAGGCGGGACGATCGTCAAAGGCCCCGCCCCGTAACAGGCGGTTGGATGTCCCCTTCATGTATATCCGGGCATGCGCGCCATGGTGGTCGTATCCGTCGTAACACCACTCCCACAGATTGCCCAGCATGTCCGCCAGGCCGAACCCGTTCCGGCCGCGCTCTCCGTACGCATCCACCGGCGCAATGAATCCGTATCCATCGCTCCACGGGAACGGATTGTTCCATCGCCACGCGGGATCGCCGGGGACCACGACATCGTCCCCCGCCGCGTTGAGACGACCTTCGCCGCCGGCCAAGCTGTTGCCCCACCAGAAGCGGGTGTCCCCTTGCCCGCCACGACACGCGTACTCCCACTCCGCGTCGCCCGGCAAGCGATACTCGTAGCCCTCGGGCAGTCGCCCGGCCGCCGCTTCGCGCGCCGTCAACCATTCGCAAAAGGCCATGGCATCGTTCCAACTCACGCAGGAAACCGGATGGTCCGGCCGCAGCGGCAGGCCGTACGTGGGTTGACGCCAGTTGGCCCCGTCCACGTTCGCCAGCGTCTTGAGTTGCCAGTCAAATCCCCACGCGAAGCCCTGCCGCTCCCCGTCCGTGACATACCCCGTGCCGGCGACAAACATCTGCCACTGCTCAATCGTTACCTCGGTTTGGCCCAGCCAGAAGCCGGACTCGAAGTACGCCAGGGACGGGCCCTCGTTGGCGAACCACTTGCGATTCCCCTGCCCCTCCGGACCATCGGTCCACTCCTGCTCGTAGGGACCCGAACCCACCTGGCACAGTCCGGGCGGAATCCACTTCATCACGATACCCAGTTCCCCGATTTCATGATCCTGTCCGGGCTCGACACCCGACGCCATGACCCGCGCGGCCAGCCACAACCCCGCGATGGCCCGACGAACCCTCACGGTTCGACCTTTCCACCCAGACACACGCGGAAACCCCGCGCCAGGTTCGCATCATCGGGCTTGGGCGCCGACCGGACGGCACAGCGCAGGTAACCGGGACGATCGTCGAAGGCCCCGCCCTTCAGGATGCGCCGCGGGGTCCTGTTGGTCCATATCATGGCGTGCGCCCCGTCCGGATCGTACCCGTCCGCGCACCACTCCCACACGTTCCCCAGCATGTCGGCCAGCCCAAAACCATTACGGCCTCGTTCACCGTAGGTATCCACCGGCGCAATAAACTTGAACCCGTCCGGCCAAGGGCAGGCCATGTCCCAGCCCCCTTTTTCATCGGCATCCTGGCTGGCGGCGTTCATGCGGCCGTGCCCGTCCTGCAGCGAGTCTCCCCACCAGAACGCCGTCCGCGTCCGCCCGCCCCGACAAGCATACTCCCATTCCGCCTCGCCCGGCAGGCGGTACGCATAGCCGGACGGCAACCGGCCCGCCGCGGCCTCGCGTTCCGTTAGCCAGCGACAGAATGCGGCCGCATCGTTCCAGGTTACAAATGAAACCGGATGATCGTCGCGCACGGGGAAAGGGAAGCCCGTCTCGCGCCAGTTCAAGCCCGGGAGATTCGCCATCCTGCCGGAGGCCGCATCGTAACCCCACGCCTCGCCCTTCCTTTCCGCCTCCGAAACATAACCGGTGGCCTCCACAAACTGCCGCCACTGGCCCCGCGTTACCTCCGTCCTCCCCATCCAGAACCCGCGCTTAAAAACGACCGGGCGGGGTTGCAGCCCCTCGTCCACAAACCAGTTGCGCGGCGCCATGCCCTCCGGCCCCTCCGCCCAAGCGCGCTCTTCCGGCGTACTGCCCAACCCGGCGCGCCCCGGAGGGATCCACGGCATCTCCAGCGCCAGGCCTGGAATCGTCCAGGCTTGCCCCCGACGCGGGCCGCGTGCGTCACAGCAACCCGTCAGCAGCAACACGCCGGCGAGAAGCCAGCGCCTGTTCAAAAACCTCCGCATACCGCTGGATCATAGCCTCCATAGAAAAGGACGACACGATCTTTTCCCGGCCCGCCGCGCCCATCGCCTCGGCGCGGGCCGGATCGGCCAGCCATTCCAGCAGGGCTTCAGCCAGCCGGCCCGGATCGCCCGGCGGCACCAGCCAACCGGTCCGTCCGTGCTCCACAACCTCGGGGACGCCGTCCACCGCGGTCGCCACCACCGGTCGCCCGCAGGCCATGGCCTCCAGCGCGACATTCGGCAGGCCCTCGACTAGCGAACTCAACACGACCGCCGCGCATCCACGGTACAGGGGCACGGGATCCCTCCGCGCGGCAAGCCACTCGACCGAGTCGGGAGGCAAATCGCGCACGGACGCCCGCAGGCTCGAAGCCAGTGGCCCGTCGCCGGCGATGCGCAACCGGACGTCCGGCCTCCGCTGCCGCACGATCCGGAGGGCCGCCAGCAGCGTGCCGTGATCCTTCTTCGGGACCAGCCGGGCCACGTTGAGCAGCACGGGTTCACGGAATGCCGGCCCCGGCGCAAATCGGGCGACATCGACGCCATTGTAGACCACGGAAACGCGCGCAGCCGGCACGCCCAGCGATTCGACCAGCTCGCGGCGCTGCGACCCGGAATTGCAGACGACACGATCGGCGAAGCGCCAAAGCCAGCGCTCGTGCTGGCGGCGCGGCGCCGAGCCGTCGCGGCAGTTGCCGACAATCGCCCGCGCGCCCGCCCAACGGCCGAGAATCCGGCCCCACCGGTTGGGCACCACCGTCCAGAGCACGAGGAGGTCCGGGGGACTGCGCTTCAGCGCGCGTCCCAGCGCGGCGATCGCCCGCGCGAAAACGACGGACCCGTCCGCCAGCTTCACGCGCGGGACCGGCGCGGGATCGAGGTCCTCTCCGGCGGCCATGGTCCAGACTTCCACGGCGAAGCGGTCGGCGGGCAGGCCGCGCGCGAGCGCCAGGGCCTGTGTTTGCGTGCCCCCGAATTTCAGGTCCTGGAGCAGGAATACCGTGCGGAGAGGGGCCATGTCAGTATCCCATCAACCCGCAGCAGCGAGTGCAGACGGGCATCAATCCGTCCTGCGCAAGGCTCCTGCGAAAACGGCGGTATCGCTCGTCATTCCATAATTCCGCGAAGGTCTTCTCCTTCGCGTTGCCGACCACATAGTCGTGGTAGTCGCGGCACGGCGAGACGTCGCCGTTGCTGTTCACCTCAAGGGCGTGGTAGATCGAAAGGCAGCGGCGGAAGCCGAAATCGCAGGCGTGGTCGGCGTAGTAACGCCGCAAATCCTCCGCGGTTTTCAACCGCGGGATCAGCACGACCGGCGGCGCGCCGCGCCGGCGCGAACGTCCGAGCACGGCTTGAATCTGCCGGTGCAGTTCCTCCGGCCGATCCGGCTTCCAGCCGCCGATCCAGCCGCGGTGCCGGCGCGGGACGAATCCGAAACGACGTTCGAAATCCCGGTCGTGCGCCGCCGCGCGCGGCTCGTCGATCCACCACGCGAGGTAAAAGACGAACATGTCCACGCGACCTGAAAAGGCTTCGTAGATGTCGAGGAGATGGGGCGCGTTCTCGCGGGAGATGGTCGTGAGGCTGGCGATCAGCGGGAGCCCGCCCTTCCCGCGGAACCGGGCCTGTCGTACCGCTTCCAGCCCGGCCTCGATGGCCTTGAAGTTGTCGGCGCCGGCGGCCGAGGGCCGCAGGCGGTTGTGCAATTCCGCGCAGTGCCCGTCGATCGAAACCTGGAGGAGAAACAACGGCGCGCGGGCCAGCCGCTCCGCGGCCTCGGCGACGCGCGTGCCGTTGGTCGCGATGGCCACGGGCATCCGCAGGCGCGTGGCGGAATCGACGAGGTCGAGCACGCCGTCGTAGAGCATGGGCTCGCCGCCCCACAGGTAGACGATCGGGCGATGCCCGTGTTCCGCCAGGTCGCGGAAGAGCTCGAGGTGCCGGGCGGGCGTCACCTCCGCCGACTTGAGCGCCTTGAGATCCCGCCCGCGCAGGTAGCCCTGTTCGCCCCACTGGCCGCAGGTCGCGCACCGCAGGTTGCACAGGTCGGTCAGGCGCAGGCTGACCTGCCGGATCCGGCCTGCCCGCCCGTCCGCGCGCGGCGGATACCGCCAGGCAAAGAAGTGTTTTTCCAACTGGAGGGAAACCAGGCGCGCCGCGATCCACGGCCGGCGCAGAACCGGGAGCAGCCCCCGCCAGATCGCGCCCGAGCCGATGCGGCTGCTCCGGGTGGTGTCCGACTCGGTGGCCTGAACGGAGGTCATGCCCGTGAACTCTCACAGAAACGGCGGCTTCTGTCCAGAGCCTCCCCGCAGTTGCGACGGCGCAGGCCGCCTGCTACCCTGCCGCCATGGTCACCGCCCTGGTTTATCGCCGCTCCGTGCCGCGTTACCTGTTGTCGCGCGCCCTGGGGCGGCTGTGTCCACGCCGGTACTTCCCCTGGTTGGTCCCGATGACCCTGGGACCTTTCGAGCCCACGCCCCCGGCGGGCTGGGTCCGGCTCCGCTCGCGGCTGTGCGGCATTTGCGGCTCGGACCTCCGCCTCCTCCGCGGAGAGGAGTCGTTCCTCATGGAGCCGTTTGCCTCCTTCCCCTTTGTGCCCGGCCACGAGATCGCCGCGGAGATCCTCGACGCGCCGGCCGGGACGGGATGGAAGACCGGTGAGCGGGTGACGGTCGAGCCGGTGCTCTGCTGCGAAACGCGCGGGCTCCCGCCCTGCCCGTCTTGCGCCCGCGGGAACTACCACGTTTGCGAGAACTTCACGCGCGGCGCGCTCGCGCCCGGGATATCCCTGGGCTACACGGCCGGTCCCGGCGGCGGGATGGCGGAGGAGTTCTTCGCGCATCCCCGGCAACTCGTGCGCCTCCCGGAAGCCATGGACGATCGGCTTGCCGTGCTGACGGATTCCCTCGCCTGCGCCCTGCAGGCCGCGCTGCCCTGCTTCCCGGCGGACGGGCAAACCGTGGTGGTCTATGGAGCGGGCATCCTGGGCCAGCACGTGGTGCGCCTGCTTCGGGCCCTGGGCTCGAAGGCGCGCGTGATCGCGGTAGTCCGCCACGAGTTCCAGCGCGGGGCGGCGCTCGCCGGCGGCGCGACAGAGGCCATGCTGTCGCCTTCGCGTCAGGAACTGGCGGAACGGCTCGGCGGCCGATTCCTCCCGACCACGCTGGGCGGCGGGACCGTCGAGGGCGCGGCGGATGTCTTTTTTGACTGCGTCGGCAGCGCGCGCTCGCTGCAGGAAGGGCTGCTGCAGCTGAAGGCGCGCGGCCGCCTGGCGCTGATCGCGTCGTCCTCCCGGGTCGGACTGGTGGACGTTTCCCCGCTCTGGTTCCGGGAACTCGCCGTCACGGGCTCGGCGCTTTGCGGCCTCACGAAGTTCCGCGGCGAGACCCGGCGCACGTACGAACGGGCCATGGACCTCCTCGCGGGACGGCCCGACCTCTGGCGCGACCTGGTCACGCACGTGTTCCCGCTAAGGGACCACGCGCGCGCGTTCCAGGCGGCTTTCGACAAACGCCGATTCCACAGCATGAAAGTGGCGCTCGATCCCCGCGCATGAACTCCGCCGACTCCGGCAAACGCATCGACGGGTGGCTGATCGCGATCCTGGCCGCCGCGGCGTTCCTGCTGTTTTTTCGTCTCGACCACCGGCCGTTCTGGCAGGACGAGGCGGAGACCGCGTGCCTCGCCCGCAACGTCCTGCGTTTCGGGCTGCCGCTCGCCTTCGACGGCGTGAACCTGGTCTCGCAGGAGGAGAACCGCGAATTCGGCCCGGATCATGTCTGGCGCTGGTCGCCCTGGCTTCAGATCTACCTCATGGCCGCCTCGTTCCGGATCGGCGGCGAGACAACGCTGGCCGGGCGCTTGCCCTTCGCGTTCTGCGGATGGCTCACGCTCTGGCTGGTCTACCGATGGGTGCGACGCCTCTCCGGCGACGTCGCCTGGGCGCGGTGGAGCGCGGCCCTGCTGGCGCTTTCCGTGCCCTTCCTGCTTTTCGCGCGGCAAGGCCGCTACACCGGGCCCGCGATGCTGCTGACCATGCTCATCGTGCCCGCCGCGTTCCGGCCCTCGCGCGCCGCGCTGGCCGTCGCCCTGCCGGCGCTCGGCGCGCTGTTCCACCTGAACTACATCGTCTTCGCAGGACTGCTCGGCGGCCTGCTCCCCCTCGTATGGCTCGAGCGGAGGCAATGGACGTGGCTTCGGCTTGCCGCCGCGGCCACGGTCCTGGCCCTGTTCATCGCGCCGGGCATCGCGGGGTATCACATCGGCTCACGCGCGGGGCTCATGGATTGGAGCATGGCGCCGGTCCGGCTCCAGCGAAACCTGGTGGACGTGTTGCAGTTCGCGTTGCCGCTGCCGCTGGCCGCCGCCGTGCTTCTCCGCGGACGGACCGAACCGGGGGCCACGGGAGAGCCGATCGTCCGCCGGTTGCTCATCCTGGTCGCCGGCAGCCTGCTGACCGTGAGCCTGGCGCCCCGGGAATACTTCCGGTATCTCGTGCCCCTGCTTCCCCTGTGCGCGATCGTGTGCGCCTGGTGCCTCCGGACGCTGTGGGCGGCGCACCGGGCGCCGGCCGTGCTGCTGGGAGTCCTGCTGGTTTTCACCAACTGGCTCCACGTGGTTCCGCTGGACCGGGCGCACGTGTATCACCGGCCCTGGCACAACGACCCCGCGATGCTGACGGCCCCCAACTTCCCGATGAAACTCTTCCTGACCGAACTTTGCCGGGGCTATCCCGATGTCCATGCCGCCGCCATCGCGCGCCTGAACGAGGCCGCGCGGCCGGGCGACACGGTGCTCGCCACGTACGGGGACCTGCCCCTGCAGTTTTACACAAGGTGCCGGGTAACGGGCGGATTCCAGCGGCCGGAACCGGAGCCCGGGATCGAGCCTGACTGGGTGATCGTGCGCCGGCGCACGTTCCTGACGCGGGACAACGACCTGCCGGCATCGCGCCGACAGGCCGACGCCTTGGAACTCGAACGCGATTACGAGAGGATCGTCCTGCCGGCCCCGGACGACCCGTTCGGGAATCGCCCGGACCCCGCCCAACATCGTTTCCTCCCGCCGCGGGAGCCCTTTGAGCACCTCGTCCTCTACCGCCGGAAGGAGGGCGCATGACCCGGAGGGCCCGGGGATTTCTGCTCGGCGCCGGATTGGCGCTGGTCCTGCTCGACGGGGCCGTCCGCACGCCCGAGGTCGGCGGGCGGCTGTCTCCCGCCGTGTTCATCAACCGCGAGATGCGGAGGCTGGACGGGGAGCGACTCCGCCTGGAAACAGCCTACGCGGGCGTGCCGCTCACGGAGGCCTGGCGGCTCCGCCTCGCGGAAGACCTCGCCGAACTGGAGCGCATGCGCGCCCGGCTGTACGCCGGCTCGTCAGACCATCCGTAACAAATATCTTCACACGTGTGAAGAGGTTTGTGACGAGCGAACGCGGAGTCCGTATCGCGGCGGGGATCAGGATGCGCTGAACGGACAGGCGCCGGTGGCGCACGCGCCGGCCGAGCAGGATCCCGAAGCGCAGGAAGGCAGCCCCGACTCCGGCGCCTGGTGGGCGGAAAAGGTGGAGAACTGCTTTTCCACCTTCTTCGCCCCGCACCGCGGGCAGGCCGCCGGCTTCTCGCCGGCCGACCGCGCCAGATGCTCAAAGACCGACCCGCAGCCCTCGCACCGATATTCGAATAGCGGCATGACGCCCTCCTCCCCGGTTAGCCCGCCGCCTCGATAGCGCGCAGGAGGGCGTCCTCGCGCTGAACGCCGACCATCTGCTGCACGGCCTTCCCGTCCTTGAAGAGGATCAGCGTCGGGATACCCCGCACATTGAAGCGCGCCGCCAGGTCGGGATAATCGTCCACGTTGACCTTGGCGAGGACGGCCTTGCCCGCGACCCTGGGCGTGAGCGCCTCGAGGATCGGGGTCTGCATCCGGCACGGCCCGCACCAGGGCGCCCAGAAATCCACCACCGTCACGCCGGCGGCGATCTGCCCGTCGAATGTCTTGTCCGTCAGTTCCGTCAATCCGCTCATGGTCAGTCTCCTGTGTGGGTTGCTGGTTTCAAAAAGCCTACTTCCCCGCCGCCATGATGGCGCCGATCGCGCCCCAGATGACCATGGCGACGTAGGGATTGCCGGTCAGCGGGCAGGCGCCGGTCCGGCAGCCGACGAAGCGGTACATGAGGTACCCGATCCCCGCCCCGGCCGCCGCGCCGACGGCGATTTTAAGCATGGGCGACATGTCTTCGCTCCTTCCCCGGGACGGTCTCGTGGCGGCCCCGGATGCATTTCAGGATGTTGATGCAGCGCTGATCCGCGATACGGTACCAGACCTCCTTGCCGTGCCGCTCGGATTCGAGCAGGCCGATGCGCTTCATCTGGTTGAGGTGCTGGGACGTCGCCGCGTGCGGCAACCCCAGCCATTCGGCGATCCGGCGCACGGGCACCCGGTCCCGACCGTCGAGCAGTTCGACGACCTTGAGTCGGTACGGGTGCGCGAGCAGCTTGAGGACGGACGCCATCCGCGCCATGAGGTCCAGCGGCAGCGCGCCGGCGCATCGTGAAGGAGCAGCATTCATGATACTAACCTATCATGATTATATGATATGTCAAGCCGGGGATCGAATGATTTGCGCCCGCGACAAGACGGGGTCAGCTCCCGGGGGAGCCCGCGCCGCCCAGGACGGTATGCAGGATGGATCTCAACTGCTTGAAGGCGTAGGGCTTCTGCGCGAAACCCGCCAGGCCCTCTCCGGCGAAGCGGCCCGCCAGATCGGTCTCGTCGTAGCCGCTGGCGAGGATCACGGGGACAGCCGGCCGGATCTCGCGCAATCGCTTGAAGGCTTCCCCGCCGTCGAGGTGAGGCATGGTCAGGTCCATCAGCACGCAGACCATCTCGGCGGCATGCGCGCGGAACAGGTCGACGGCTTCCAGGCCGTCGGAGGCCGTCACGACCCGGAACCCGAGCCGTTCCAGCATGCGGCGCCCCACCAGGCGGATGCTCTCCTCATCGTCCGCCAGCAGCACCAGCCCGCTCCCCGTCCAGCGGTCCGCCGACACCTCTTCTTCGCGCGCGGCCGGTTCGGCCGCTTCAGCCGCCGGGAACAGAACCCGGAAAACGGTGCCGCGGCCGGGCTCGCTCTCCAGGCGGAGGGCGCCGTGATGCGCGCGGACGATACCCAGCACGGCGGCCAGGCCGAGTCCCCGGCCGGCGAACTTCGTCGTGTAAAACGGGTCGAAGATCCGCGGCAAGGCGGCCGCGTCGATGCCGCAGCCGGTGTCGGCCACCTCCAGGTAGACGTAGGGGCCCGCCGCCCGCTCCTCGTTCAGCCAGGCGGACGACAGGTAGGCGCGATCGCAATCCTTGAGCCCCGCGGACAGGTTGACGAACCCGCCGCCCTCCCCGAGGGATTCCGACGCGTTGATCACCAGGTTCATGATGACCTGGTGAAGCTGGGTCACGTCGGCCCGGATCGGCGGCAGGCCGGGCGCCAGGTCGAACTGCAACTCGGCCTTCTTGGAAATGGCCACCTTGAGCATCGGGATCATGTCATCGATGATCTTCCCGATGTAGACGGGGCGGACTTCCGCCCGCGCCTTGCCGGTGTAGGCCAGCATCTGGCGGGCCAGTTCGGCGGCCCGGCGAGTGGCCTTTTCCGCCGCCCGCATGTCCTCGCCGGCCGCGGTCACGTCCGGCAAGGCATCCCGGGCGAGGGTGACATGCCCCAGGATGGCCGTCAGCAGGTTGTTGAAATCGTGCGCGATGCCGCCCGCGAGGACGCCGAGGCTTTCCAGCTTCTGCGCCTGCTGCACCTGCCGTTCCAACTGGATGCGCTCGTCCAGCGCCTTGCGCCGCGCCTCCTCGATCGACGCGGCATTCACGAGGATCTGCAGCAGGTCCATGTCCTGGCCGGCCGGCCTGTAGCCGGACGAAAACAGCGCGCAGATGAACGCCACGTTTTCCGAGCCCAGTTGAACCGGCGAGCCGAGGCAGTTCTGGAATCCGTGCATTTTCACATTGGGATGCAGGCAGGCGCTGTTCGGATCGTGCAGGTCCTTCACCGACAGCGTCTGCTCCCGGTTTTGCGCGATGGCCTCGTAGCAGACGATGCCGGCGCCGCGGACGTCGTCTTCCATGCCCGGCATGAGGTTCCATCCCGTTTCGGTGATCAGGTGCTCGCCCTGCCTGCGCTTGTACAGCACGCAATCGGCGCCCGACAACCGGCCGAAGGCCTCGGTGATCCGGCGGATGTTCTCCCGGGGGTCGGTGCCGAAGGAGACGAAGCACTGGTTGATGCCGCGGAGCAGGGTCAGGGTTCTCCGCCGCTCGGTGATGTCCAGCGCGAAGAAGGTGATCCCCTGCTCCAGGGCGCCCGGGACCATGAGCGCCACGCCCAGCAGCACCTCGAGTTCATGTCCATCCTTGCGCCGCCAGCGGGTTTCCACCGAGCCGCCGCCGGACCGGGCGAATTGCGAATGCAGCTCCCGATCGATGCGGGCGAACTCTTCCGGCCCCGGGATCAGCGTGTGGACGTCCATCCCGACCAGTTCCTCGCGCGAGTAGCCTGTCATCTCGCACAGGGGGTCGTTGGCCTCCTGGATCACATAGCCCGTCACCATGCCGATGCCCGCGGGCGCGGCCGAGAAGATGCTCTTGATCTTGTCGCGACTCTGCCGGAGGGCCTGGAGCGTGCCCCGCAACTCGGCGGTGCGCTCCTTGACCTGGTGCCGAAGGACCATCAGGAAAAAGCCGAGCACGAGGGCGCCAGCGGCGACGATCAGCAGCGCCGAGAACAAGTAGTGCAGCGCCCGCCCCGCGCCCAGGGGGGTTCCCTGCCACCGCCGCTCGATGCCCGTGCGCTCGCTCTTGAGGATGGCATCGAAGCCGTCTTCGACGAGGCGGTACAGGTCCGGGCGGCCGCGCAGCACGGCCCGGTGAAAGGCGCCCGTGTAGAGGATGAAGGCCTGCCGGAACTCATTTTCGAGGCGGTATTTGTTCAGGTAATAGACAGCGGGCGCTTCGTCGATGGCAAACACGCGCAGTCGCCCGTCGGCCGCCGCGCGGACGATCTGCTCGTAGCTGTCGAATTCCTGGAGCGTGGTGACGCCCCGGTCGCGCAGGACGCCGACGACGGCATCGCCGGCCTTGACGCCCACCGTGAATCCCTGAAGGCCGGCGGCATCCTTGAGGCCCCCGAGGTCCTTCTGGTTGAACACCGGGACTCGAATTTCGGCGTACGGCTGCGAAAAGGCGAAATGCTGCGCCCGCTCCTCGGTGTAGAAGACGGTGTCCAGCACATCCGCGCCCCCGTCCTCCATGCACTTCAGGGCGCGCCCCCAGTCCATGGCCTCCAGGCGCGCGCGCTGCCCGGTCTTCTTCTCCCACAGCGCCCACAGGTCCGGCAGGATGCCCTGCAGGGCGCCCTGGGCATCGCGGAAGGAATACGGGGGATAGTTATCGTCGAGGACCACCGTGATCGGCGGCGGGGCCGGCGGCTCGTTCTTGGGACCGGCCCAGCCGGCGGGGAGAATCCCCCCGATGCACAGGGACAGCAGGAGCAGCCTGCGCGCGGCCCGGCGACATGATGGCGTGATCACATCCGCACTCCGAAGCCGTTCCTAGCATAATGATCGGACCCGCACAACGAGGAATGCGGGCGGCCGGGGGAGGCCCGGCCGATCAGGCGCCGATCACCTTGAGGCGGGCGCGGAGGCCGCCGCCTTCCTCCACCGACAAGCGGGGCCCTTCCAGTTCGCCCGTCAGCAGCCCGCCCGCGCGCACGGCCACCAGGCCGCCCGCCTGCAGCCGGGCATCGAGCCGCCCGAAAATCTCCACGTCCTGGAACGTTGCCCGGCCTTTCAGTTTGATCTCCGCCCCGGCCGCCACGCGCAGGCTGGAGGCCTTCATGCAGGCCGGGTCGTACGCGGCGCCGGCGCCCAGTTCGAGCCAGCGGAAAGCATCGAGACTCCCCCCTTCGACCCGCCCGTCCAGGAGGATATCCGTGGCGATCAGCGTCCCGGCCCGGACCACGCCCTGCGGCCCGACGCGGATCGTGCCGGCGGTCTTGACCGATTCGGACCATTCGCCCTGGATGAGCACATCCTTCCATTCGAGGATGGTCCGGCACTTGGGGCAGTAGGTCTTCGGCGAGCGGGCGGTCAGCGTGAATTCATAGGCGCATTCATAGCAGCGGATCGTGTGTCGGGTCGGCAGGACCGTGTGCCCGATGTGCGCCTTTTTCCCGTCGCCCGCCGGCAGCGGTTCCTTCCGGGGAGGCGGGGACGGGGCGGGCTCCGGCTCGCCGCCCTTGGCGTGCCGGACCATCCGGACGACCGTGTAGCCGTCCACCACCGACGTTTTGCGCGAACCCGCCACGTGTGCTCCAGGAAAGACAGGGGCCGGCCTCAAGCGGCCACGCCCGGCACGAAGCCGGACCGGCCGCAGGCGGCGCGATCCCGAACCCGGTCAGCGCTTGCCGAAGAAGCTCGGCTTGGTATCCGCGACCGGTTCCTCGTCGCGGGCCGAAGCGGCCGCGGCCGCCGGAGAGCCGGAAGGATTGACTTCCGACTTGCCGACGAAGGTCACGCCGTCCTCGACCGCGAGCCGCTTGGCCTTGATGTCGCCCATGACCCGGGCCGTGGATTTCATCTCGATGCGGTCGCGCGCGGTGATGTTGCCCGTGATGGCGCCGGCGATCGAAACGGCATTGACGGTCAGGTTGCCCTTGATGTTCGCGCTCTTGCCGATCACGGCGTCCCCGCCGCAATTGAGTTCGCCATCGAGTTTGCCGTCGATCCGGATGGATCCGGACGTTTTGATGGTCCCGGTGATTTCCACTTCGGGGGCGATGACCGACTGCGATGCGTTCGCGTTGCTGTCCATGTCGTCTATTCCTCGTGTCGAAGCCGCGCGGAGGATGCGCCCCGCCGTCGTTGGCGGAGAGGGCCCCGGCCCGGCGTTCGGGTTTTTGAAGCAGACCCGGACATAGAACGGGAGCCGGCAAAACTCAAGAGGAAAGCGACGCGGCGGCGGAAGGGAGACGTCCCGTTCCGCGCGCGAGGTCGCTGCCCGGTGGTTCGCGGGAAGCGGCGGGAAGGCCCGGACCTCTTCCGCGCAGGCGAGGCGGGATCGGCATCCCCCGGTTCGCCATCGCCGCGGCCCCGCTTGACATAATATATAGCCATATGGCTATATATGAATAGATGAATATGGACCCAGCCAAGGCCAAGGCGGAGATCCTTAAAGCCGTGGGGAATCCGGTGCGGATCACCATCGTGGAGGCGCTTCGGCACCAGGACCTCTGCGTGCGGGATCTGAACCGGGAAGTCGGCGTGAGGCAGCCCACCCTCTCCCGCCACCTGACGGTCCTCAAGAAGTGCGGGATCCTCACCGAGCGAAGAGCCGGACTCCGGGTCTACCATCACCTGGAAACGCCCGGTATTCTCCAGGCGCTGAACTGCGCGGCGGACGTGGTCAAGTCGCACACGCGCCTCCGCGAACGCCTGACGCGGGACCTGCGGCCGTAAAGACGGGCCGCGCGGGGCCGCCGCTCCCCTGCGTCGGCGTCAGGGATACTGCCCCGCCCGGTCCAGCCCGCAGGTCTCCGGCAGGCCGAAGAGCAGGTTCATGTTCTGCAGCGCGTTGCCCGCCTGGCCCTTCATCAGGTTGTCGATGTGCGACACGACGCGCAGGCGGTTCGTCCGCTCGTCCACGTCGACGATCAGGTTGCCGTAGTTGGTGCCGCGCACGTGGGCGGTCCCGATCGCCGCCGTCCGGTCGTACAGCCGGACAAACGGGCTGCCCGCGTAGAAGGCCTTGTACGCGTCCGCGACGGCGGCCGGGGTGACGCCCGGCCGGAGCGTCCCGTAGAGGCACGACAGGATGCCCCGGCACGTCGGCACGACCTGCGCGGTAAACGTGACCCGGACCGGCCCGCCCGCCAGCAGGCCCAGTTCGCGCTCGACCTCCATTACGTGCTGGTGGCCCGTGAGGCGGTAGGCGTTCATGTGGTCGTACCGCGCCGGGTAATGAAAGCTCGCCGCCGGCTTCTTGCCCGCGCCCGACACGCCCGTCTTGCAGTCGCAGATCAGGCTGGCGAGATCCACCAACCCGTTCCGGATGGCCGGGGAAAGCCCCAGCAGGCAGCTCACCGCGAAACAGCCGGGGTTGCCGACCAGCTTCTGGCCCTTCCCGATCTGCGCCCGGTGCAGTTCGGCCAGCCCGTACACCGACTGGGGCAGCAGGTGCGGCGACTTGTGCGCGGGATCCCGCCCGATGCGCCGGGCGTACTCGGCGTACGTCTCCGCGTCGTTGAACCGGAAGTCCCCGCTGTAGTCGATCACCCGGGCGCCCTTCTTCAGCTCCGCCTCGGCCAGCTGCATGCCGACGCCGTCCGGCGTGGAGAAGAACACGACGTCCGCCGGCGCCTGCGCCTCCGGGCTGTCCGGCGCCGAGACCTTCATGTCGCAGAAGCCCGCCAGGTGCGGATACAGCGCGCTCATCGGCGAGCCCACGTCCGTGACGTCCACCAGGCACGCGATCCGCGCCTCCGGGTGCCGCATCAGCAGCTCCGTGATCCCCACGCCCCCGTACCCGCCCGCGCCCACGATCTTCGCCTTGATCATCGTCGCTCTCCCGTCGTTAAATCCCGGCGAATATACTCTGCCCGCGGGGGAAAAAAAGGAAAAGGTGAACGGGGTTTGTCTTCCCTGCCGCCCCCCGGCATACTGGGCCGTACCGCATGCACGCCGGAAAAGAACATCCCGCGGGAACGATCCGACGGAACCTGACGGCCCGCCTGATCCTTGGCGGCGCCGCGCTGGCGGCCACCGTCTACCTGCTGGCCCTGACGCGGACATGGGACCGCGCGACGGCCCGGGCGGCCCAATACTATGAATTCGCCGGCGTCACGGCGCGGCCCGACGCGGCCCGGGGGTTCCTCGACGCGGACGCCTACTACTGGCTCTCGTATGCGCGCGAGATGGCGGACGGAAAAACCTGGCGCGTGCGATGGACCTTCGCCGACAACGCGCCCCGGGGCCGGCCCATGCACTGGAGCCAGTCCATGGCCTGGCTGATGAACGCGGCCGCGTGGCTGCGCAGCCGGGCGGCCGGCGGGACCATTGCAGACAATCTTGAACCGGCCGCCCTGTGGATCCAACCGGTCCTCCTGGCCCTGCTGGCCGTCGGCGGCGCGGCGCTGCTCTTCCGGACCCTGGGTCTGGCCCCCGCCCTGCTCTGGCTGCTGCTGACCGCTTCGTCCAAGACGCTGTTCTGGCTGTTCCACCCGCTGCGGCCGGATCATCATTCGCTCCAGCTTCTTTTCGCGTTCAGCCAGTGGGCGATGCTGGCCGCCGGCGGATGGGGTTGGGCGCGCCGCGCTCCCGGCCTGGGCTCCCCGCCCGCAGTCCGGCGATGGTTCATTGGCGCGGGCGTAGCCGGAGGACTCGGCTTCTGGATCGGAGCCACCGTCGCCCTGCTGTGCACCGGCCTGGTCATCGCGGGCATGCTGGTCCTGTTTTGGTTCCTTCCGGTCACCCGCCACGGACGGCAGGGCGGCGGCCGCTTCGATCCGAGCCCCTGGAAGGCCTGGGGCTATGCGGGAGGGATCGCGAGCCTGGCGGCGTACCTGATCGAGTATGTCCCTGCGCCCCTCGCCATGCGCCTGGAGGTAAACCATCCGCTCTACGCTCTGTGGTTCATGGCGGCCGGCGAACTGCTGGCCCGCGTCGGCGCGTGGCGCGCGGAGGGCGGCCCGCTCACGCGGACGCGCGCCCTGGCCCTGGGTCTGTCCGCCGCCGGCACGGCCGCCCTGCCGCTCGCCCTCTATCTCGGCCCCGCGTCCTGGCACGCCATGAAGCTCGATCCCCTCCTGCGAATGCACGGCTTCATCGCCGAATTCAAACGCACGGACCTGCTGGCCTCCGCCACGCTGGGCCGCTGGCTGCTCGAGTACGGCGCCGTGCTGCTGGCCCTGCCGGCGGGCCTGGCGCTCGCGGCCTCGCGGAAGACGCGCCGCGCGGAGTGGGCCTGGATCGGAACGGCCTTGGCGCTGGCCGGGGGCTTCCTTTATCTGACGCACCTCCAGGCACGGTGGGCAGCCTTCTGGACCGTGGCGCTCTTCTGGCTCGCGGCCGGCGCGCTGGCCTTTACCTGGCGGCAGGCGCGCAAGCGCCGCCCGGCCCGGCTCGCGTGGACGGCGGCGGCCGCGCTGGCCTTCGCGCAGCCGGCCTGGTGCGTCTTCGAGCACGCGACCTACCTCGCGCGCCTCCGGAACGGGCAGACGATCTCTCCGCTGCTGACCGGCGCCGTGTACCGGGAGGGCATCGCGCAGGCCATGTCCTCGGCGCGGCACGGACAGACCTGGCGCGGCCTCGCTTCCAACCCCGCCCTGGCGGGCATCCTCTGGTGGCGCGCCGGGATCCCCGCGGTCACTTCCTTCTATTGGGAGAATCTCGACGGGTTGACCGCTGCCGCCATGTTCTTCACGGACGAGCCGGGCGGTCGGAACGCGCGGCAGCTTGCCCTCGAACGCGGGTGGACCCACCTGCTGTTAAGCCGGCCGGCCGACACGGCGCGCGATTTCTACTACATGCGCTTCGGCTCCCAGGACGCCGCGGGCATCGCGCGGACCTTTGCCGCCCGGCTGGCGGGTGGAGACCCGACGCTCCCCGAATGGCTGGGCCCGGAGCCTGCGCTGAAAAAACTGGAAGAGTCGACGCTGCGGTTCAGGGGCCAGCCCCTGCCGACGGACCCGTTGCGAATCTACCGGGTTCAACAGCCAGCCGCCGCCGGGAACTGGAACCATTGAACCTCCCCGGCGGCCTTATGCGAACCTGGAGACGCCGCGCTCCCGCGGAACAAGGCCGGGCCAGGGGCGCCTTGGCTCCAGCTACGGCCCGCCGATCCACGCGCGGACCTCGTCCGGCAGCGGGCCGACTTCGGCCAGCGTGCAGTCCGCCTCGCCGGAGGCCGTCGGCACCTTCACCGTCTCGCCCGCCTTCCGCCCCTGCAGCGCCTGCGCCATCCGCGTCTGGCTCGAGATGATGTGCAGCGCCTCGTCCTGGTCCCACTCGCCGAGGATGTGATAGCGCTCCTCGCGGTCGTCCGCGAACCGCAGCCGCACCGCCGTCCCCTGGCCCGCGCCTTCCCCGGCCGGGCTGCGGAAATCGGTCGGCTGCACGAGCTGCAGCATCGCCTCCCACTCCGCGCGCCGGCGGAACAGGATGCCCTGCATTTCCTTCGCCGCCTTGAACTCGGCGTTCTCGCGCAGGTCGCCGTGCGCCCGGGCCGTCGCGATGTCCCGGCTGTTCCGCGGGATCTCCTCGCGCACCAGCTTCTCCAGTTGCGCCTGCCGCTCCCGGTACGTGCGCCACGACGTCACCGCGGCCGGCGCCGCCTCGGCGGCCTTCTCCGGCGCCGCGCCCGACAGCACCTGTTCGAGCTCCGGGTACATCTTGACGATCTTGCCCATCACCGACTGCCGGTCGAGGGCCGACCAGGCCGGCGACTCCTTCACGCGTTGCAGGACCTCTCGCCGCTTCCGCTCGTCGAGCGCGGCGAGCATCGGCTGCAGCCATTCCTTCTGCTCGAACCGGGAGCGCAGTTGGTTTTTCACCTTCAGCCGCTCGCCGCTGTAGTCCTCCGCCAGTTGGTCCAGCACCTGGGTCATCAGCTCGGGCGCGGTCGCCAGGTCCCAGCCGTCGAGCCGGGCCATGTTGCGGGTGATCCAGTACAGCACCTCGACCTCGGCCTTGCGCGCGGCCAGCAGCTCCCGCAGCGCGTCCGCGCACCGGCCGTCCCATCGCGCCGCCTCCAGCCGGGCCAGGGCCTCCGCCAGCGCGGTGAACCCCATGCGGTTGGGGTTGTTCAGCCAGAGCGCGCGGACGCCCTCCGCGCTGGCGCGCTCGAGCGCGTCCAGGAACGGCGGCACCACCCGGGCGGGCAGGTCCCGCACCATCTCCAGGTACCGCGCCTCGGCCAGCCATTCCTTCACGCGGCCCGCGGCGCCGATGCGCTCCGGAGCGATCCCTAGCTTCTCCGCGGCGAGCACCGCGATCACCTCGAGGTCCGGCCGCGCGCGGCCGATGCCCTTCACGAGGAAGGCCAGCCGCTCCGCGATCACCTCGCGCGCGGCCTCTTCGCCCACGGGGATCTCCATCGTGCCGCGCTCGCGCTCGTATCGCTCGACCTCGGAGGCGATCCGGTCCAGGTCGCGCTCGGAGGCGAGGCCGGCCAGCCAGGCGGCGTCGAAGGCCGCCGGCTTGTCCCGCAGCCGCAGCGGCTCGGAGCGCTTCGCCGGCACGTCGACCAGCGGATCCTTCTTCAGCGCGGCCCGCGCGGTGTCCCAGAATTTCTTCCAGCCGGCCTCCGCCACCAGGCGGGGCGACAGGATTTCCTGGAGCTGGGGCGGCGTCAGCGGCCCGTAGCTCCGCAGCGCGAGGCGCGCGACCTCGGCCGGGTTTTCGCTCACAAGCCGGATCGTTTCCTCGGGGCGGCGGTACAGGCGCGCCAGGAGGTGATCCTCGGGGAGCAGCCGCAGCGATTCGGCCGCGTAGGCCAGCGCGAGAAAATGATCGGGCTTCCGCTCGAAGTCGATCTCCACCCGGCCGTAGAACGAGTCCACGCGCTGGACCACGCCGAAGCCCCACGTGCGGTCCAGGCAGAGCATCCCCGGCCGCAGGGAGAGCAGGAAGTCGAGCCGGCGGAACCCCTCCGCCACCGGCAGCGTGGCGTCGAACCCGGCGTGAGACACCAGCGCGCGCCGGTCGTGATCCGAGTCCAGCAGCGCCATGGCGCGGGCGCGCCAGTACGCCGCGTCGCGGCCCGGCGCGGCCCAGGTCGAGCGGACGCGCAACAGGGAAAGGGCCGCGAGGTTCTGCCCGCGCTCCACCAGGGTATCCTCCAGCAGTTCGGCCCAGGCGTCGGCCCGCTCGGTCTCGCCGGCGGGCGGCAGCGTTTTCAGGAAATCCAGCAGCGTGGCGTTCGGCAGGGGATCGTCGGCGAGGCGCGCGAGGAACCATTCCTCGCGGTCGGCGGCGGAGGGCGGGTCGATCGGCGAATGTGAGTCTTGGTCCATGATCATCCTTCTATCGGCAATAGCTCCGCAACTACTACGTGTTAATACGCATCATGTCAACGTCGAGGAACATTGAGAATACAAGGCGAGGAAGCGAACCTCTTTTTTTTATCGAGCCATGATCTACGTGGTTTCGCTGATCCGACGGAAGAAAGGACCGATTTTCGGCCCGTAAATAGCTTCGCCTATAGTTGCAACATATTTAATGCAAATGAGTTATATATGTACAGCAAAAAACGAAAAAAATGAAAAAATAGCCTTTACGGTAAAACGCGTTACCGGTATGTTTAGGATATCGTTTTGGACCTGTTTACAAGAAAGGCGGATTCATCCATGCGCAACGCGTGCAAGAAAGCGGTATGGTCCGGTGCAGCCCTCCTCTGCGGCCTCATGATCCTCTCCTCCTCCGGCCAGAGCGAAGTCTATTCCGTCAACGTGGTGGGGTTCCAGAAGGGGTCGGCAACATCCAATGCCCTGACGATGACATCCACCCCTTTTTCCAAGACTTCGAACAACCTCGACGGCGTTATCGGAAATCAACTCACGAGCGGCAAGACGGACGGCGGAGCGGATAATGTCGCCCTTTGGGACTCGACCAACCAAACGTATAAGCGGTACTGGCTGAAATCCAGCGACACGAATTGGTACACGCTGGCGGGCGCACGGGCTACGAACGTCTTCGTTACGACTTATGATGGTATCTGGATTCAAAGCCGCAGGGCGACCAATCAGACTGTTGTGTTTTCGGGTGATGTGCCTGAAATGGATACAGCCACTAACTTTCTGCAGCCAGGTATGAACTTGGTATCCTATCCGTTCAGCACGGACATCGACATCAACAGTTCTGGATTAACGAATGGCAAGTCGGGCAAAACGGACGGCGGCGCGGATAACATTGCTATCTGGGATCCTGCATCCCAAGCCTATACCCGGTATTGGCTCAAGACGGACCGCAAGTGGTATACACTGGCTGGTTCTCTAGCGACGGGTGTAAAAGTCGGAGCAGGCCGGGGATTTTGGTATCAAAATCGCACGAATGTTGTCTTCAACTGGGTTGAGCATCGCCCCTACACTTTTTAGTTTGACAGGAAAAGGCGTTTAGGCTAGAAGCTAATTCGAATAGTAGAAAAGGAGACTGATAATGCGAAAAATCGGTATTGTCTTGTTCGTGCTTGCGACGGCTGTTTGTACGTTTGGTGAAGGCATTTCGTGGTTCGCCGAGGTGTATTGGTTGAACTATGGCGATGGCAGCACGAGACTGACTGGCAGCCTCTCGGATACAAGCGTGGGCTGCTTTGTTCAGTTGCTGTGGGTCGGAGCAAATGGTGTGATTGACTCCGCTTATGTTGATGGAGCCGATGGAACCGGCGCGACCGACGATCTCGTAGTAGACACTCGGTGGGTTGGTGCCGGTGTTGGCGAGAATGGCTACTTCGGTGGCGGCGACATAGCGGCGGGTGGTAACATCGTCTCCGGTCAGGTGTACTTCGCTCGCACTTGGAGTGCCCCGGCGGCGAATTACGCCTCCGGTTATATCCCGACTTCCCCGACCAACCGCTATCAGAATAGCGCTACATGGACCTATCCGCACAGCAATCCGCTGCGTGACAGTTTCGATATCGCTGGCTCTGGCGACCTTAATACGACCTTGGCACCTCTGGCCATTCCGGAGCCGGGCGTGCTGGCGCTGGTGGGCTTGGGCCTGATCGGCCTGCGGCTGACCCGCAAGCAGCGCTAAGCGGAAGTCACCGAGTTTGTTGAACGACCCCGCCCCAGGGCGGGGTCGTTTGTTTTGGTAGGGCGCGTTGGGCGTGAGCCCCCGTTGGGGGCAACGCCCCTCTCACGGGGCTCAACGCGCCGAAAGAGCGGCGGGTTCGGCGAACCCGCCCTACCAAAGGCCCTTGGACATTACATACGGCCACTCTTCCCATCGCGCACAGAGTCCGGCCCGGACAGGATTCTCCCGAATGTAGGCCGCTTTCTCGATCAGGCTTTCTTCCTTCCGCAGGCGATGCTCAAAGAAACCCTGTTGCCACTGAACCAGCTTTGCGCGCGCGACATAGCGTTTCCATTGGCCGAGAGTCTGTGCCAGGCCCGGATCACGCGGGAAACTCATCAACAGGTGAATGTGATCCGGCATTACCAGCGCAAGCCGCACAGACCAATCTCCTCGCGCCTCTCGAAAAACCAGTGTTTCAAGAATCCATGGAGCCACATCCGGCCGGGCCAGCGTGTTGACGCCCCGAGGCCCGGCGCAAATCGTGATGAAATAGACCGCGCCCCCCTCTACCCAGGCTGGAGGTTCATGGGGCAGTTCCTTCCGTTGCGGGAGCATGGTATCAGGCTATCATGCACGGCGGCTCGGGCCAAGCCGCCCTACCTTTTCATCGTCAGGCCCTGGTAGGGCGCGCTCGCCGAGCGCGCCGCGGCGGGTTTTCGGCGAACCCGCCCTACCGGCTGCCCAGCGCCTGCAGGTTCTGCCGCGCCTGGACGTGGTCGGGATTCAATCGGAGGGCTTCCTGCAGGAGCGCCCGCGCCTCGTCTCCCCTGCCCTGCTGCGCGCGGATGGCGGCCAGGTTGACCCGCGCGTCCACGGACTCCGGCTGCAGGCGCACGATCGCCTCGAACTGCTCCGCGGCCTGGTCGTACATCCCGAGCCGGGCCAGGCTCACGCCCGCGTTGTTCCGGACGTCCGCGTTCTCGGGCTCCGCCTCGAGCGCGGCGCCGAAGACCTGCAGCGCCTTGCGCAACTCGCCCTGGTTCATCCGCGCGACGCCGAGGTTGTAGAGGGCCTTGACGTTGGACGGGTTAAGTTCCAGCGCCCGCTCGAATTCGCGGACGGCCTCGTCCAGGCGGCCCTGCTCGGCCTCGCGCAGGCCGTTCCGGATGTGCTCGAAATCCAACCCCTCCGGCCGGTCGCGGCGGACGACGTCGGCCAGCAGGTTCTCCACCGGGGCATAGTCGTCGGTCAGGGGCCGGGCCCGCGTTCGCGCGAGCAGGCCGTCCACCTGCTCCGCCGTCAGCAGGAAGCCGAAGAAGTCCGGCCGCTTCCGCAACCGCTCGGTCATGGCGGCCAGGTCGGAAGCCTCCAGCGCGCGCTTCGATCCGATGACGACGTAGGTGCCGCGCGAGGTCAGGTTGCGGTGGCAGAAGAATACGTACACGCCGGGGAACGCCTCCCGGAACGTCGCGACGACCGCCGCCAGGAACCGGCCGGAGTCGAAGCGGTCGATCATGTTCAGCATGTACAGCCCCCGGTCGCTCATCAACCCGGCCAGCGCGCGGGTGAACTCGACCGTGGTCAGGTGGTACGGGACCGAGTAGTCGTTGAACGTGTCGCCGAAGATGTAGTCATAGGGGGGCACATCTGGTAGGGCGCGTTGGCCCAACGCGCCGAAATCCCGGCGGGTTCGGCGAACCCGCCCTACCCCATCCTTCCTTCGCACCAGGTCCTCCACGAAGTTCCGGGCGTCGAGGTGATGGATATGGATATTCGCGTCCGGCTCCAGCCCGCAGGCGGCCTGCGCCGCCCGCGTGACGGCCGGATCAATCTCCGCGACGTCCACCCGGCTGCCCGGCCGGGTCAGGGCGAGGTAACGGGGAAAGGTGTAGCCGCCCCCGCCGATGACAAAGGCGGAGACCGGCGCGGGCGCGGGCGAGAAATGGTCCAGGGCGGCCTCGTAGATCCACGCGTACTTGTAGAGCAGCTTCGAGGGATCGTGGATGTCCATCTCGCTGTGCATCATCTTGTCGAGGTACAGGCCGCGCACGCCGGGACGGTCCGTGGTCTTGACGGCGATGTACGAGTACTGGCTTTCGTCGTGGTACACCACGTTGGCCGCCGGGTTGTCGCGGAGGCGCAGCGCCCGGCCAAGGCGGGTCGCGAGGGAGCCCGGCGCGAGGCCGATCCACAGCAGTAGGGCGGCCGCCAGCGCCCAGCCTTTCGCCCGCCCGCCCGTGGACAGGAGCAGGAAACCCAGTCCCGCCCCGGCCAGCAGAACGGTGCCCAGCGCCCCGACGGCCGCGACAAGGAAGAAGCCCGCCAGGAACGTCCCCGCGATGCTGCCGCCGGCGTTCCAGGCATAGAGCCGGCCCAGCGTGCGGCCGGGGGTCCCTCCCTCGCCAAGGGCCACGCGCGCCGCCACGGGCGGGATGAGGCCCATGAGGAGGGCCGGCGCGAAGAATACCGCCGCCGCATGAACAAGGACGCGGACCGGACCTGAAAAATCCCAGAGCCAGACCCAGCCGGCGATCGCCTGGTGCAGCGGCGGGACAACGAAGCAGGACAGCGACGCCAGGAACAGCGACCAGGCCAGGATCACCGGGGCGGGCCACCGGTCCGCCAGCCGGCCGCCGAGGCTGTTGCCCAGCGAAAGGCCCGCCATGACCACGCCGATGATGGAGGTCCAGGTGTACAGCGACTGGCCCATGACCCGCGACAGCAGGCGGCCCGCGGCCAGTTCCATGCCCATCACGCATGTCCCCGCCAGGAAAACGAGCAGCGCGGCGTTGAGTCGGCCTGGGTTCGACGAAGTCATGTCTCGTTCACCATGCCACAAGCCCGCAGGTTTCGACAGAAAAACCGGCGGCGGGCGCGCGGCCCTTCGAAAAGACGGGCATCCAGCCGCGGAACGCGATAGGATCGCCCGCGATGAGCCAACGTCCCATGATCGCGACACCGGCCGAGGCGGGCACGCCGCTGGACATGTTCCTGGCGCGCCGCCTGAAGATATCGCGCAAGCAGGCCAAGCGCCTGCTGGACGAGCGCCTGGTATTTGTCAACCGCCGCCGCATCTGGATGGCGCGCCATCCGCTCGAACCGGGCGACGAGGTGGAAATCCCCGCCTTCGCGGCCCCGGAAGCACGGGAGGTCGCAATACCCTCCCTGTACCGCGACGACGACTACCTCGTTGTCAACAAGCCCGCGGGCTTCCCTTCCAACGGCGCCGACAGCGTGGAGGAGCGGCTGCGGAAGGACCTTCGCCTCCCGGCCCTGGAGGCGGTGCACCGGCTGGACCGAGACACCACCGGCTGCCTCTGGTTCGCCCTCCACGCGGCGGCCCGGGCGACCGCCACGGCCCTGTTCCGGGAGAAGGCCGTCACCAAGACCTATCATGCGATCGTCGCGGGCCGCGTCCCGGCGGATGGGATCACGATCACGGAGCCGCTGGATGGGCTGCCGGCGGTCACGCGCGTGAAGCTGTTGAGCGGCGCGCGCGCCGCCAGCCACGTGAAAATCCTGATCGAGACGGGCCGGACGCATCAGATCCGCAAGCACATGGCATCCGTCCGGCATCCCGTGCTCGGGGACCGATCCTACCTGACCCGGGAAATCGAAGAGCCGCAGTTGCGGGAGGTGCCCCGCCAGATGCTGCACGCCTCCGGCCTGGCCTTCCCGCACCCGAAAACCGGGCAGACGGTCCGCGTGAAGGCGCCCCTGCCGGCGGATTTCAAGAGGGTGCTGCGGACGCTTGAGTTGAACGAATAAGGCCGCCCGCCGCGCGGTGATCAGAACTTGTGACGGAAGGTGATGCGGCCCTTCGTGAGATCGTACGGCGACATCTCCACGGTCACTTTGTCGCCGGTGGTGATCTTGATGAAGTGCTTCCGCATCTTGCCGGAGATGTGGGCCAGGATTTCGTGCCCGTTGGCGAGCCTGACCCGGTACATCGTGGCCGGCAGGACCTTCGTCACCACGCCGTCCACCTGGATTAGTTCCTCTTTGATGCCTTCGGTCATGATCGTTCGAGATTCAAAATTTGCTTCACGGTAGCAGGTTGCGCCCGGTTGGCAAGCGGAATCGGCGTCAGGCCGGCGGGCTGTCGATCCCGAAGGCATCGCTTTCCCGGATGCCCTGGAGTCGCCTCCGGAGCATATCGAGGGCCATCCGCACGCTCCAGTCGCGGACGCGCTCCCGGTCGCCGCCGAACCGGTACTGGCGCACCTGAACGCCCGCCTCGTCGGCCAGGGCGATATACACGAGCCCCACGGGCTTCTCGGGCGTGCCGCCGGTGGGCCCGGCAATCCCCGTGATCCCCAGGCCGAAATCGGTCCGGATTCGCTCGCGCGCGGCGCCGGCCATCCGGGCCGCCACCCGCGGGCTGACGGAGCCCTTGCCCTCGATCATATCTGCGTCGATGCCGAGCTGGGCGGTCTTCACGTCGTTGGCATAGGCGATGATGCCGCCCCGGAAGTAGGCCGAGCTTCCGCTCACGGAGGTCAGCCGCGCCCCGATCGCTCCGCCGGTGCAGGATTCCGCCACCGCCAGGGTCTTCCCCTGCTGGGCCAGCAGCCGACCCACGACGTCCTCGAGATCCTCGCGCCGGGTGGAGAAGACGTGGCCGCCCAGGAGCCGGCCCGCCTCGGCCGCGACGGCCTCGACATTGCCGGCGGAGGGCCCGGTGGCGAAGCGGACCTCGATCCGCCCCGGCGCCGCGCAGTAGGCCGTCCGCACATCGGCCGGGGGAAAGCCCGCCTTGTCGAAAACGGTGGCGATATCGGATTCCCCGAGGCCGCAGACCATCAGCAGGGCCTGGCGCACGGCGGGCCGGTCCGGCAGCGCGGCATCGAGCCACGGCAGGACGTACTGCTCCAGGATGGCCAGGAATTCAGCCGGCGGACCCGGCAGGATGAACACGGTTTTGCCGCCGACTTCCAGCCGCTCGCCAGGCGCCACCCCCACGGGATTGGGCAGCGCGACGGCCTTCTCCACGATCCGCGCCTGGCGCTCGGCCGAAGGCGTGATCGCCCGGCCCATCCGTTCGTACCGGCGGCGCAAGGACTCCAGGGACGCGGCGTCCATGGCCACCGATCGTCCGAACAGGCCGGCCACGGCCTCGGGCGTGACATCGTCGGTGGTCGGGCCCAGCCCGCCGCTGATCACCACCACGTCCACGCGGGTGAGCGCCCACTTCAGCGCGTCCCGTATGGAAGGCAGATCGTCGGGCACCGTCGTGTCGCGGATCAGTTCGTAGCCCAGCCGGTCCAGGTGCGCGCCCAACGCCTGGGCATGACGGTTGACGGTTCGACCGTTGAGCAGCTCGCTGCCGGTGGTGATCAGTTCGACCACCGGCTTCATGACGCGTAGCCGCTGGGATGGGCCTGGTGCCAGGCCCAGGCGTGGCGGAGGATGGTCCGCAGGTCGGGGTGCTTCGGCTTCCAGCCGAGCGCCGCGGCGGCCTTCCGGGCGGCGGCGACCAGGCGCGGCGGGTCGCCGGGCCGTCGCGGGGCCATGCGCACCGGGATCGGACGCCCGGTCACTTCGCGGGCGGCCTCGATCACCTGCCGGACGGAAAAGCCCTCGCCGTTCCCGAGGTTGAACGCCCCCGAGACGCCCTCTCGAAGCGCCAGCATGTGCGCCTGGGCAAGGTCCACGATATGGATATAATCCCGGACGCAGGTCCCGTCCGGCGTGTCGTAGTCGTCGCCGAACACCTGCACGGCCTCCTGCCTGCCGAGCGCGGCGCGCAGGACATTGGGGATGAGATGCGTTTCCGGCTCGTGGTCTTCGCCGAGCTTTTCCGTGGCGCCGCAGGCGTTGAAGTAGCGCAGGAAAACGGGCTCGATGCCGTGCAGGCGCTCCGCCCAGAGCAGGATCTTTTCGAACATCAGCTTGGATTCGCCGTACGGGTTGGCCGGCCGCTGCGGCGTTTCCTCCGTCATCGGCACCCGGTCGGGCACGCCGTAGGTGGCGCAGGTGGAGGAGAAGATGAATTTCCGGACCTTCTGCTTCAGGGCGGCGTCCAGCAGGTTCACCCCGCCGGCCACGTTGTTGCGGAAGTACAACTGGGGATCCTGCATCGACTCCCCGACGAGGGCATAGGCGGCGAAATGCATGACGGCGTCCGGCCGAGCGGCGGCCAGGGCGTCCAGGATCTGCCCGCGCTCCCGGAGGTCGCCGCGGACGAACCGCGCGCGGGGGTCCAGCGCCTCCGCGTGGCCGCGCTCCAGGTTGTCAAAAACGACGACTTCATGCCCGGAGTCCAGCAGGAGTTCGCTCGTGACGCTGCCGATATAGCCCGCGCCGCCGGTCAGAAAAATCTTCATGGCCCTGCATCATAGGCGGGGCCCGTTCCCCGCCGCAAGCCCATTTGACAAGGGGGTGCCGCTGCTTTAGATTGAGCCCGGGTCGAAGTTGTCGTATACTGGGACATCATGCGAATCGGATCGGCCAGCCCGGCGAAAAAACAGGAACCGGTCAGCGTCTTCGTTTGCGGCGACCAGCCCGTGGAACAGCCCGAGGGCTTCCGCGTGTGCCCGCTGGGGGTCCAGTTCTACTCGCCGCGCAAGATCCAGGAATTCCAGATCATGGAGTTCCGGGTCGCCATCCCCGGCCGGAAGAATACGTCCGAGGAGATCCAATGCTCCGGGGTCGTGGTGCACTGCAAGCCGCTGGAGGGTCGCGACCTGTTCCGGATCTGGATCAAGTTCCTGGACCTGCCGGACTCCAAGCGCGACCAGATCCGCTGCATGGCGAAGGCGGGCAAGCACCTATGTCCCTACTGCGAGAACTTCTGACCGAGGCCGTGCGCCGGGGCGCCTCGGACGTCCACTTGAAGGCGCACCAGCCTCCCCTCATCCGCGTGCATGCCAACCTGGAGGACGTCCGTCCCGAGCCTCTGACGCCCGAGCAGTTGAAGGACTTCGAGAGGGAACTGATCCCCGCCCATCTGCAGACGTCCGTCGACCACAAGCATGAACTGGATTTCTCATACCGGCTGCAGGACATTGGACGGTTTCGGGTCAACGTGTTCCAGAGCCAGGGCCTGCCCACCGTGGCCATGCGGCACGTCAAGTCGAAGATCCCGGGATTCGAGGACCTTCACCTGCCGCCCATCCTCCAGAAACTCGCCGAGGTGCCCCGCGGCATCGTGCTGGCCACGGGCACGACCGGCAGCGGCAAGTCCACGACGCTGGCCGCGATGATCCAGCACATCAACCTGCGCTTCAAGCGGCGGATCATTACGGTCGAGGATCCCATCGAGTACGAGTTCCGGGATGCGCAGTCCTCGATCTCCCAGCGCGAGATCGGCCTGGACACGATTTCGTTCCATACCGCGCTGAAGTTCATGCTTCGCCAGGACCCCGACGTCATCATGGTCGGCGAGATGCGCGACGCCGAGAGCTTCACGGCCGCCCTCGCGGCGTCCGAGACCGGCCACCTGGTGCTGACCACGCTGCACACCGACACGGCCAGCCAGACCATGTCCCGCATCCTGAACTTCTTCCCCCATACCGAGCGCGACCAGGTGCGGATGAGCCTGGCCACCAACCTGAAGGCGGTCGTCTGCCAGCGGCTGATCCCGGCGATCCGGGGCGGCGTGGTGCCGGCGACGGAGATCATGGTCAACACGCCGACCGTCCGGAAGCTGATCGAGAAGAACTCCCTCGAGGTGCTGGCCGCCGCCATCGAGACCGGCGAGGCGGACGGCATGCAGACGTTCAACCAGGCCATCTACAAGCTGATCAAGTCCGGCCAGATCACCGAGGAGGAAGGCATGGCGCGTGCGGGCAACGTCGAACAGCTGCGCATGAACCTGAAGGGCATCTTCCTCGACGAGTCGAAGCGGATCCTGGCCACGTAACGGGCCGCGCAAGCGCGGCCCCTACGAAGCCGTCTCCCGGCCGGGCCGTTCCTCGAAAACCCCAGCGCAGACCGTGCCGCACTTCCGGCACCGTCCGCCCGCTTCCAAGCCCCAGGCCGTGAGGCGGTAGCCGTCCCGGCCGATCAGCATATTCCCGCAGGCATGGCACAGTGTCGCGGCGCCTTCGGGGTCCCGCACGTTGCCCGTGTACACGTAGCGCAGGCCGGCCTGCAAGGCCTGCTGCCGGGCGCGGCGCAGCGTGGCCGGCGGGGTCGGCGGCCGGTCCGTCATCTTCCAGGCCGGATAAAACGCGGTGAAATGGAGGGGCACGTCGGAACCGAGTTCGGAGGCCACCCAGCGGGACAGCGCGCCGACCTCCTCCTCGGAATCGTTTTCGCCGGGGATCAGCAGCGTGGTGATTTCAAACCACACGCGGGTCTCCCGCTTGAGGTAGACCAGCGTATCGAGCACGGTCTGCCGGTCGCCGCCGCACGCCTCGCGGTAGAAGCGGTCCGTGAACGCCTTGAGGTCCACGTTGGCGGCGTCCATCGCCGCGAAGAACTCCTGGCGCGCCTCGCCCTGGATGTAGCCCGCCGTCACGGCCACGGTCTTGATCCCCTCGCGGCGGCAGGCCTCCGCGGCGTCCACGGCGTACTCGAGGAAGATCACCGGATCGTTGTAGGTGAACGCCACGCTCCGGCAGCCAGCCCGCCGCGCGGCGCGGGCGATCTCTTCGGGCCCCGCCCGCTCGGCCAGGAGATCCATCCCCCGCGCCTTGCTGATGTGCCAGTTCTGGCAGAAGCGGCAGGCCAGGTTGCAGCCCGCCGTGCCGAACGACAGCACGGCGGTGCCCGGCAGGAAATGGTTCAGGGGTTTCTTTTCGATCGGATCCGCGCAGAAGCCGCTCGAGCGGCCGTACGTCGTCAGCACGAGTTCCCCGCCCTGGCACGCCCGGACGAAGCAGAGGCCGCGCTGGCCCTCCTTCAGGCGGCACTGGTGGGGACACACGGCGCACTGCACGCCGCCGCCGGGCAGCTTTCGCCCGTAGCGCGCGGGAACCACGGGGCCATCGGGGTATGGCGGCATGGCGTTTTCTCTCCGGCAGCAGGATACGCTTCCCGGCCCCCCGAATCCAGAAGCCTCTTGCCCGGCCCGAACGGAGGCGTATCATGGAATTAACGATGAGCGCCGCCGGCATACGCCGCCCCGCCGTGGCCGGGATGTTTTATCCCTCGGCCCCCGCCGAATTGCGAGCCATGATCTCCGGCTGGCTGAAGGCGGGCGAGTCACGGGGCCCCGTTCCGAAGGCGATCATCGCGCCGCACGCCGGGTACATCTATTCCGGCCCCATCGCCGCGACGGCCTACGCCCGGATCCAACCGGCCCGCGGCCGGATCCGGCGCGTCGTGCTGGCGGGCCCGTCGCACCGCGTGGCGTTCCGCGGCCTGGCCTTGAGCGGCGCCCGCGCGTTCGCCACGCCGCTGGGAGACGTGCCGGTGGACCCGGCCGCCGCCGCCCAACTCCGCGCCCTGCGCCAGGTCCGCGTCATCGACCCCGCCCACGCCCTGGAGCACAGCCTGGAAGTGCAGCTTCCGTTCCTGCAGATGGTGCTCGATGATTTCCAACTGGTCCCGATCGCCGTCGGCGACGCGGAGCCGGAGGAAGTGGCCGAGGCGCTGGATGCGTTATGGGGCGGGCCGGAGACGCTGATCGTCGTCAGCTCCGACTTGAGCCATTACCATCCGTACAAGGAGGCCCGCCGGATGGACGAGGCGGCGTCGCGGGCGATTGAGCAACTGCATCCGGAGGAGCTGGACCCCGAGCAGGCCTGCGGCCGCCTGCCCATCGCCGGGTTGCTCCTCGCGGCGCAGCGGCACGGGCTCAAGGGCCAGACCATCGACCTGCGCAGTTCGGGAGACACGGCCGGACCGCGGGACGAGGTCGTGGGCTACGGGGCGTACGTGTTCACGGAGCCGTGACGGGACGGACGCGGTCCACCTCGGGATAGGACCGGCTTTACTACGGCGAGAGCCGTACCACGCGCCAGCCGGCGCCTTCCTTGAGATAGCACAGCCGGTCGTGCAGGCGGCTGGGCCGGCCCTGCCAGAACTCGATGCGGTCCGGGACCAACCGATACCCGCCCCAATTTGGGGGACGCGGCACCGGCTGCCCGGCGAAGCGTTGTTCGATCTCGCGGCAGCGCGCCTCCAGGACTTCCCGGCCGGCGATCTCCGCGCTCTGGCGCGAGGCCCACGCGCCGACCTGGCTCCCGCGCGGACGGGAGGCGAAGTAGGCATCCGACTCTTCGTCGGACACCTTTTCCAGCCGGCCCTCCACGCGGACCTGTCGGTAGTACTCGGTCCAGAAGAAGACCATCGTCGCGCGCGGATTGGCTTCGAGCTCGACGGCCTTGCGGCTATCGTAGTTCGTGTAGAACACGAACCCCTTTTCGTCCGCGCTTTTCAGCAGCAGCATGCGGCCCGCGGGCCGGCCGTCCGCGCCCGCCGTAGCCAGGGTGAAGGCGTCGGGCTGCGGCAGCCAGAGCCGCCGGGCGGCGCGGTACCACGCGTTGAACTGCGCGACGGGATCCGCGTCGAGGTCCCGCTCGTGCAGCCCCCCGAGGAGGCCGACCAGGGAATACAGCCGGGCGCGAATGGACATGGGGCACTCTCCGGCGGGACCGCCCTACCGCCGGCGGCGAACGGAGGCCGCCACCGGGGCCTTGCTGTTCAGCTCGGCGCCGAACTGGGTGACGATGTGGGTGCGATTCGCCGCGTCGCGCTGCAGTTCGATCAGGCCCTGCTGGGCGGCGTCCTCCAGCAGACGGCTGAAGCTCTTGTAGCCGTAGGCCGCCTCGTTGAACGAGGGGTTCTTGCGCTTGATCGTGGTCTTGATCAGCGACGACCACAGCGTCTCGCGGTTCTCGCGGCGCAGGGCCTGGAGCGCCTCCAGCAGCATGCCGAAGACCTCCTTCTGCTTGTCGTCGGCGCCGGGGATGTCCTGCGGCTCCTCCTGGCCCAGCGTGAGATCCTCGTAGAAGATGTACTCGTCGCAGTTGTCGCGCAGGAGGGCCGAGGTGGAATTCCGCAGCCCCAGTCCGATCACGTGCTTGTTGTTCTCGCGCAGTTTGGACACCAGCGGCGAGAAATCGCTGTCGCCCGAGGCGATGACGAACGTGTCGATGTGCGGCTTGGAGTAGCTCATGTCCATGGCGTCCACGCACAGCCGCATGTCGGCGGAGTTCTTGCCGGTCATGCGCCGCGCGGGCACCTCGATGAGCTCGATGGCCGCCTCGTGCAGCGAGGCGGCGTCCGAGGCGTAGCGCTTCCAGTCCGCGTAGGCGCGCTTGACCACGATGTGGCCCTTTTCCAGCAGCCGAGCCAGAATGCGCCCGATATTTACGCGTTCGTTCCTATTGGTGAACCCGAGGGCCAGGTTTTCAAAATCGATGAAAACGGCCAGCGTTGGTTCCTTCTCTTCCTTCATTTTTCCTTTCATTCGGTCCCCCGACAGTCTCCTTGCGACCGGGGGGACAATCCCCTTGTTTGATGGGATTGGGCGTACAGTAGCAGCTCCCACCCGGTTTGTCCAATCCTGCTTTGCGCTTTTTTTACCGCTTGCGCGGCCTCCTCCTTCGAGGCACCCTTCGGGACATTCAACGGGAGACATCCATGCTCGATTTCAAGGCCTACCAGGAAGGCGCCATGCGCACCGCCGTGTACCCGAAACGCGGGGAGGGAAACTGGACCTATCCCGCGCTGGGGCTCGCGGGCGAGACGGGCGAGATTTGCGAGAAGTTGAAGAAGGCCATCCGCGACGACGGCGGGCGGATCAGCCCGGAGCGGCTCCGCGATCTCGCGCGCGAATTGGGCGACGTGCTCTGGTACATCGCGGCGCTCTGCACGGAACTCGGGCTCGCGATGCAGGAGGTGGCCGAGCAGAACCTGGCCAAGCTGCGCGCGCGGCAGGAGAACGGGAAGCTCCACGGCAGCGGGGATCACCGCTGAACGGGTTCTTCTCCGCGCCCTTTTTTGTGCCGTGGTTCGCCTCCGGCCGGCTTGTCCGGCAGGGGCGGAAAGAGGGACAAGCCCTTCCCGGTTCCCGCGCTAACCCACCACGAGATTGACCAGCCGGCCGGCGATGTAGATCTCCTTACGGACCGTCTTCCCGGCCAGGTGCGGCGCGACGGAGTCCTCGGCGCGGGCGGCCGCCAGGATATCCTGCTGCTTCGCGTCCGCCGGGACCCGAATCCGGCCGCGCAGCTTGCCGTTGACCTGCACCGGGATCTCGACGACGTCCTCGACCAGGAAGGCTTCGTTCAAGGCCGGCCACGGCTCCAGGGCCAGGCTGCCGGAATGCCCGAGCAGGCTCCAGAGTTCCTCGGCCAGGTGCGGCGCGAAGGGGGCCAGCAGCAGCACGAACGGCTCCAGCGCGGCGCGGGGGCGCGGCGACCATTTCTGCGCATCGTTCAGGAATTCCATCATCGCCGCGATCGCCGTATTGAAACGCATGCCCTCGATGTCCTCGGTCACTTTCTTGATCATCGCGTGCAACGCGCGCCACTGTTCCCGGGACGGCTCCGCGGGGGCGATCTCTCCGTTCAGCGTCCCCGTTTCCTCCGCGGTGAACAGCCGCCAGACACGGTTGAGGAAACGGTGGACGCCCTCGACGCCCTTCATGCTCCACGGTTTGACCTGCTCCAGCGGGCCCATGAACATCTCGTAGAGGCGCAGCGAGTCCGCCCCGTACAGGCGCACTACCTCGTCCGGGTTGATCACATTGCCGCGGCTCTTGCTCATCTTGAACGACCGGGCGGACACCCGCACATTCGGCTGGACCCTGTACACGAAGGCATCGCCCTGCTTTTCGATGTCCTCCTCGGCCACGCGCTCGGCCTGCAGCTTTTCGCCCGTGCCCTGTTCGCACTCGTTGTCGTCCACCCGTTCCGCCGACACCGGATGGCCGCGGGCGTCGCGGTACAGGGTGTACTCCATCTCGCCCAGGATCATGCCTTGGTTGACGAGCTTGCGGAACGGTTCCGGGGTGGACACCACGCCGGCGTCGAAAAGCACCTTGTGCCAGAAGCGCGCGTAGAGCAGGTGCAGCACGGCGTGTTCCGCGCCCCCGACGTAGAGGTCCACCGGCATCCAGTAGCGCTCCTTCGCCGGGTCCACGGCCGCGCGGCCGTTTTTCGGATCGATGAACCGCAGGTAGTACCAGCACGAGCCCGCCCACTGCGGCATCGTGTTCGTCTCGCGGCGCGCGGGTTGCCCGGTCGCGGGATCGGTCGTCTGCACCCACGACTCGATCGTCGCCAGCGGGCTCTCGCCCGTGCCGCTGGGCTTGTACGACTCGACTTCCGGCAGGACCAGCGGCAGGGCTTCCGCGGGCAGCGGCTGCGGTCGGCCATCCACGAAAATGACCGGGAACGGCTCGCCCCAGTAGCGCTGCCGGCTGAACAGCCAGTCGCGCAGCTTGTAGTTCACCTTGCGGCAGCCCAGCCCCTGCCCTTCCAGCCACCGCGTGATCTTTTCCTTCGCGGCCGGGACGGAAAGCCCGTTGATGGACACCCATTCGCTGGCGGAATTGACCAGCACGCCGTCGCCCGTGTAGGCCGTCTTCGAAATGTCCCCGCCGGACACGACCTCGACCACGGGAATGTCGAACTGCCGCGCAAACTCGTAGTCGCGCTGGTCGTGGGCCGGCACAGCCATGATCGCGCCCGTGCCGTAGGAAATGAGGACATAGTCCGCGACCCAGACCGGGATGGCCTTGCGGTTGACCGGGTTCACCGCGTGCCCGCCGGTGAAGACGCCGGTCTTCACCTTCTGGAGTTCCGTGCGCTCCAGGTCGCTCTTGCGCGCGGCTTTCTCCCGGTATGCCCGTACCGCGTCCCGCTGGGCGGGCGCGGTCAGGGCGTCCACCAGCGGGTGCTCCGGGGCCAGGACCATGTACGTCGCGCCCCAGAGCGTGTCCGGACGGGTCGTGTACACGCGGACCTTTTCGCCGGGCCGTCCCTCGACCTCGAAATCCACCTCGGCGCCCTCGGAGCGGCCGATCCAGTTGCGCTGCATCTCCTTGATGCTCTCCGGCCAGTCCAGCGCCTCGAGGTCCTTCAGCAGGCGCTCCGCGTATTCCGTGATCTTCAGCATCCACTGGCGCATCGGCTTGCGGACGACCGGGTGGCCGCCGCGCTCGCTCTTCCCGTCAATGACCTCCTCGTTGGCGAGGACCGTGCCCAGCGCCGGGCACCAGTTCACGGGCACCTCGGCCTGGTAGGCCAGGCCGCGCTCGTAGAGCTTGAGGAATATCCACTGGGTCCAGCGGTAGTAATCGCGATCCGTCGTCGCGACCTCGCGGTCCCAGTCATACGAGAAGCCGAGCGCCTTGAGCTGGGCGCGGAAACGGTCGATGTTGCGGGCCGTGGTCACGCCGGGATGCGTGCCGGTCTCCAGGGCGTAATTCTCGGCGGGCAGCCCGAAGGCGTCCCACCCCATCGGGTGCAGGACGTTGAAGCCCTTCATCCGCTTGTAGCGGGCGACGATGTCCGTGGCCGTGTAGCCCTCGGGGTGCCCCACGTGCAGGCCCGCCCCGCTGGGATACGGGAACATGTCGAGCACGTAGAATTTCGGGCGCGCCCGGTCCGGCTCGTCCGGCGTCCGGAACGTCTTGTGTTCGTCCCAGTGCCGCTGCCACTTCTTCTCGATTTCCGCGAAAGGATACACCGCCATCGCCGGCTCCTGTTGGAATTGCAGCCGCGGGGCAGCATACCCGATTTGGCGGCCGGTGCATCAATAAAAAAGGCAGGCGGCCCGCCGCGCAGGCTGCCACCGACAAAACACGGCCCGTTACGGCACCCGAACGCCCAGCCGGTACAGCTGCAGGAGAGCCGCGTTGGTCAAAACCAGGTCCTGCTCGCCCGCGCCCAGGTTGGTCCACGCCTTGAACAGCGTCCAGGGAAGGCCGTCCACGGCGTTCGTCTTGTAATACACGCTGTAAATCCGGCCTGTGATCGCGTCCACGGTCAGGCTGCACTGGGTCGCCGACGCGCTCTCGGGATTCTCCACGACAAACTCCGACAGGCCATTGGTGGCGCCGGTCCCGGCGGTGTATTCGTCGATGTTGGGCGTGCCGTCGCCGTCGTAGTCGTCGTCCATCCCGCCGTTGGGGCCTTCCGGATCAAAGCCCTGGTCGTCCGCCCAGTCGGTGTAGTACCCCGGCAGGCCCCCGCCGCTCGTGGTCACGTACTGCGTCGACGAGTTTCCGCTCACGCACCCCGCGGCGCCCTCCGC